>Ga0194037_1000112_pt1 | contig 57907 bp, 56 predicted proteins | sample JunL306m_MetaG_FD_148653 | JGI IMG/M metagenome (GOLD analysis project Ga0194037, IMG submission 148653) | Anoxic zone freshwater microbial communities from boreal shield lake in IISD Experimental Lakes Area, Ontario, Canada - Jun2016-L304-6m | ecosystem: Environmental > Aquatic > Freshwater >...
GATCAGGCTCCATGTAGGATTGGAAGAGCCTGAGTACCTGATCCGAGACCTGTCTCAGGCATTTGATAAAATGGAGTGAAATTTACCGCTTGTCATTTAGTTTTTAGCTGATTCGCTGCGGATGGTTTAATTTTGCCCCATGCGATTTAAAATATATGCCCTATTGGCCCTTCTTTGCAGTGCAGGAGTGGCTAATGCCCAAAAAAAATGGACACTGAGGGAGTGCATCGATACTGCCATGACCAATAATATTTCGGTTAAGCAAACCGATCTGCAATCCAGGATCTCAGCCATTCAATACAAACAAAGCAGGTTAAGCCAATATCCATCTGCCAGTTTCAGCAGCGGATCATCGTATAATAGTGGCAGAAACCAGGATCCCACCAGCTTCAGTCTAATTACAGAAAGTTATCTCTCGGCCAATATGCAATTGCAAAGTAGTGTGGAGATCTTTAACTGGTTCAGTAAAAAGAATACCATCGCCGCTAACCAGTGGGAACTGGCTGCTGCAAAAGCGGGTACCAATAAACTTAAAAATGATATCGCCCTTACCGTAGCCAATGCCTATCTCCAGATCTTATTATCTAATGAACAGGTGAAAATTGCCACGGTACAATTACAACAATCGCAGGCCCAGCTATCCAATACCCGTAAACTGGTAGATGCCGGCGCTTTACCCGAATTAAATGCAGCTGAACTGGAGGCACAGGTAGCGCGTGATAGTGCTAACCTGATCAGTGCCCGGGGTAATGTGGCTCAGAATATGCTTTCCCTGAAAGCGTATATGGCCATTGATGCCGCTGCTCCGTTCGAGGTAGACACACCACCGGTGGATTTGATCCCGGTTGAAAATATTTCCGACCTGCAGCCTGATAACGTTTATACATCTGCGTTAGCAAATATGCCGCAACAAAAATATAATGAGTTCCGGATCAAGGCTGCGCAGAAAAATGCTGCCGCCGCAAAAGGAAACATGTACCCTAGCATCTCTGCGTTTGGAAGCCTGGGTAGTGGTTACAATGATAGGGCAAAGGAAGTGATCGGCTCCACACCGGTGATAGCTCCTATTGGAAAAGTAACACTGAGTGGTGTAGATTATTCGGTGTTTCCCCTGCAACCGTTTAATAGTTATCAGTATGCTAAAAGTAAATTTTTTAGTCAGCTGAATCAGAATTTCAGACAATCAATTGGCCTAAGCCTGTCGGTTCCCATATTCAATGGCAGCAGCCTGCGCAGCAATTATGAAAGAGCAAGGATCAATGTAAGAAATCAGGAATTGCAGAAAGAACTGGACGACCAGAAACTGAAACAGGATATTTTCCAGGCCTATAATGCAGCCCTGGTATCGCTGGAAAAATACAATGCCGGAAAGAAAAGTTTGCAAACCAGTGAACGCTCTTATTCCTTTGCACAAAAGCGTTATGAGGTTGGTATGCTAACAACATTTGAGCTCATCACAAATCAGAATAATTTATTCAGAGCAAAATTGGAGAATGTGCTGAACCAGTTCGATTATGTATTCAAGATGAAAGTACTGGAGTTCTATAAAGGACAAGGATTGAAATTATAATAACTTTTGTTGCTTGAAAAGGGTAAAAGAGAATTAAAAAATATACTGTCTGAACAATGGTTTCAGACAATATCAAAGAAAAAATATAAATCTAATTTATGAAGAAGTCCACGAAATGGATCCTGATCGGTTTAGGAGTATTGGTGATCGCTTTATTGGTAATGTCGAAGATGGGTGTATTTGGAAAATCAGAAGGCATCAAGGTTACGGCTGATAAAGTACAGAAGCGAACCATCACCGAAGTGGTGAATGCCAGCGGAAAGATTTTCCCTAAAGTGGAAGTGAAAGTGAGTCCGGATATCAGCGGAGAGATCACTGAGCTGATGGTAGCCGAAGGGGATACCGTAAAAAAAGGACAGGTTTTGGCCCGCATCTATGCAGATATCTATAGCATCCAACGTGATCAGGCAGCCAGTGGAGTAGAACAAACACAGGCACAGGTAGCAAACTCACAGGCAGCATTAGACGCTTTAAAAGCACAGATGGAGCAGGCGCAGCGTACCTATGATATGCAGAAGAAACTGTATGATGATAAAGTGATCAGTCGCAATGAATTCAATGGCGCGGAATCGGCCATGAAAAGCAGCAGGGCCAATTACAATGCCGCCATACAGGGCATCCGCAGTGGACAAGCCAGTGTAAGAACGGCCAGTTCCAATCTACAGAAAGCAAATAAAGATCTGAGCAGGACCATCGTGGTAGCGCCCATGGACGGTGTAGTGAGTTTATTGAATGTAAAAAAAGGAGAACGCGTGGTAGGAAGCAACCTGATGAGTGGTACCGAAATATTGCGCATTGCCGATATGGCTCAAATTGAAGTACGCGTGGATGTGGGAGAAAATGATATTCCCAAAGTGAAGATCGGCGATACTGCTATTGTGGAAATAGATGCTTATAATACCCGTAAATTCAAAGGCCTGGTAACGCAGATCGCCAGCAGCAATAATGGAGCGGCGGCACAAAATGCTTTGTCCAATACCAGCACAGATGTTACCCAATATAAAGTTTTCATCTTGTTGCTTCCCGAAAGTTATATGGACCTGGTAGGCAGGGGCAGTTTTCCTTTCCGTCCGGGAATGAGTGCCAGTGCGGATATCCAAACGAAAACACATACCAATGTATTAAGTGTTCCTATTAATGCCATCACCACCCGCGATAAAAACGATAGTACAAATAAGACGGTGAAGAAAGCCATTGACCCATCCGATACCAAGGCAGTAGGGCCCGTGATGGATGATCTGCAAGTGGTTGCTTTCATCCTTGATAAGGATGATAAAGTAAAAAAAGTGATCGTTAAAACAGATATCCAGGACATCAATAATATAGAAGTAACGAGTGGTCTGCAAGAAGGAGACCGTGTTGTTACAGGGCCATATGATCTGGTGAGTAAAAAATTAAAAGTGGGCGATAAAGTAAAAGTGGTTGACAAGAAAGACCTGTTTGAGAAAAATTAACAGCAGATTTTTATTGCATCTCAATCATTGAATAAAGCTTCGGCAATAGCTACTGATTCAGGCCTGCCCACATCTACCCATTTGTCGGCGGAGTGTTCCAATGCCATGATGCTATGATCGGCTGCCAGCTGCAGATAGGTTTCCATGATAGAGAATTTTCCTTGCTGGGTGATCGCCGAAAATATTTCAGGTTGATAGATCACCACGCAACTATAGGCCCGGGCGATTAATGGACTATCTGGAATTACAATTCTTTCTTCTCCTGTAGTTTGGTTCTTCCATCCGCACATCCGGTGTTGTTCATTCAACAACACATAACGCGAAGTATTTCTGTTGGAAACCGCAAAGGATACCAGTGGCTGATGTTCCTGATGAAATTGCATCAGTTTAAGCAAATCAAAGTTGGTGAGCACATCCACATTCAGCGAAACAAAAGGGTCCTTTCCTTCAAAAAATGTTCTTGCTTTTAATAAGCCACCACCGGTTTCCAGCACTTCACTGGTTTCATCGCTGATAGACACCTGACTCCCCCATCCCTTATTTTTTTCAATAGTGCTGATGATCTGGTCGGCAAAATGATGCACATTCACTACCACATCGCTGATCCCAAATTGTTGTAAATATTCAATATTTCTTTGCAACAGGGTTTTGCCATTGATCAAGGCCAATGCTTTAGGATGCGTATCCGTCCAGGGTTTGAACCGTGTTCCCAATCCTGCAGAAAATATGATGGCTTTGCTGATCTTCATTGCGTAACGATGTTGTTCATTCAAATACAAGCTACTAGTGATTCACACTAGTTTATTAATTGTTTGGCTTTCTAACCCAATTGGCCTGGTTGGTATGTTGCAGTTCTACTTTCACTTTAAATTTATTGCGCAGGTGCCGGGCCAGTGCTTCGGCAGCGTATACGCTTCTGTGTTGTCCGCCCGTGCACCCGAAACTGATCATCAGACTTTTAAAATCGCGCTGAATATAATCAGTGACCGAAATGTCGACCATATTGTACACGCTATTTAAAAAATCGGGCATAGAAGTTTGTTGTTCCAGATAATCCTTCACGGGTTTATCCAATCCGCTCATGGTTTTGTATTCTTCGATCCTGCCCGGATTGAGGATGCCGCGCATATCGAAAACGAAACCTCCGCCATTCTCCGAATCATCGGCAGGAATACCTTTTTTATAAGAGAAGCTGTTGATGGTGATCTGTAAGGGAGTGGCTTCAGAGGCCTTCACATTTTCAAACCGGTGGATAATGTTTTCGGTGGTGATGAGCTGTAGCAGCCGTTCAAATTCGGGAAGCACGATGCCCACAGAGCTGTTTCTGATAAACCACTGGAGGTTGTGGAGTGCAAGTGGAATGCTGGTTAAGAAATGGGCCTTTCGTTCAAACAAACCACGGAAACCATAAGCGCCCAATACTTGCAACAAACGGATCAGTACATATCCATTGTACTGCGATTCGAACCGATTCTTATCGACCGGCTTTTGCAGCAGTTCACTTACGCAATCCATGTACTCATGCAGCAATTTCTTTTTCCATTCATCACTCAATTCGGCCTTGGCCTGCCAAAGCAGGGAGGCCACATCATATTGCAGGGCGCCTTTCATGCCCCCCTGAAAATCGATAAAATATACTTCGTTGTTCTTAACCATCACATTCCTGCTTTGAAAATCGCGGAACATGAAATATTTATGATCAACATGCGACAGGTAATTGCTCAGGGCCTCAAAATCATCGATCAGCTTTTCTTTATCGTAAGGGATCTTCAACGTGTCCAGAAAATAATATTTGAAATACAGCAGGTCGCTCATCATGGCCTGCTTGCCAAACTCTTTGCTGGTGATGCAATTGTCATAGTTAAGATCAGCATCTCCGGCGATCTGGAGATGGGCCAGGGCCTTCAGGCTTTTTTTAAATAGCGAATACACATGGTCGTTATGTCCGTGTTGTTCCAGTTCATGCAACAAGGAAATATCGCCAAAATCTTCCTGCAGGTAAATGGTATGGTCGTCATTAACGGCATAAATTTCGGGCACCGGACATTCCCGGTCTTTAAAGTGGCGGCTAAAGCTGATAAAAGTATTGTTCTCCCGGATATTGTTGTTGTAGGTGGCAATACAATTGCCGGCATCCGAAAATATCCTGAAATAGATCCGGTCGCTCCCGCTTTGCGGAAGTTTTTCTATGCTGGCAGCCGTGCCCCCGCTGAATTGCTTGAATAATACTTGGATAGCTTCTTTTACGGCTTGCATATGATCGAGATTGGTAGTAAAAATAGTTCAAAATAATTTTCTTATAAAAGATATATGAAACCAGCGATTTTTTGCAGATCCCGGAAAATGTTGTTTCAATCACAGGCCTCGCTATTTCGCAGTGAATGATTAATTTACATAACCATGTGCTTTCATTTTACGATAACCAAGGAGCGAACAGATATCGCCCAGATATTTCATGCCAACTGGGAGGATGCGGGCTGGGAGCCGGTATTTCATGCAGATGGGTTCAGTTTTCCTTCCATGCCGGTGATCACCCAGGAAGCCCCGTGCAGCATCAGTCGGTTCAACTGGGGGTTGATCCCGCCCTGGATCAAGAACCATGCAGATGCGCAGATCATCCGGGCGCAAACACTCAATGCCCGTGCAGAAACGATTTTTGAAAAACCATCTTTCCGCCAGGCCATCCTGCATCAACGATGCCTGGTGATCGCCGATGGTTTTTTTGAATGGATGGAATTTCAAAAGAAAAAATATCCGCATTATATTTTTTTGAAGGATCATGCGGTTTTTTGTTTCGCAGGACTGTACAGTCATTGGACGGATACAGCCACCGGTGAAATGATCTCCAGTTTTTCCATCATCACCACCTCAGCCAATGCTATGATGGAGCGCATCCACAATATAAAACAACGGATGCCGGTGATCCTTTCTCCTGCACAATGGAGCCAGTGGCTGAAAGTTGATTGCAGTCCTGAAGCTATCCGGCAGCTGCTGCAACCCTACCCCGAAGAAAACATGCGGTCGCATACCATCAGCAAACTGATCAGTTCGCGTATGCATAACAGTAATGTACCGGAACTGCTGGAACCATATATGTATCCCGAACTACAATTGCTTTTTTAAACAGACAAGATCTGCGCTGCAGGCGCTGGTTTCCGAAGTAAATCACTCAATCCATTGTACACCAGCCATCCTACTTGCTATATTTCATGAAGGCCATCAATCATTTTCGTCAAGTGAAAAAACTTCTTCAACTGGCTTATTAAAGACCTTGGCAATTTTAAGCGCAAGCACTGTTGAGGGAACATATTTATTTGCTTCCATCGCATTGATGGTTTGCCTGCTTACAGAGACTTTGTTTGCCAACTGCTCTTGTGTAAGTCCATTTTTTGCTCTTTCAATTTTAATATTATTTTTCATCAGACACAGATTTAGCATTCTTGTATAAAATGTAATTAAATCTTACAATAAAAATGAGTAAGACGGTAAACATATTGTAGATCATTACAGTGAAAAATGCAGTACCATAAATAAAGATAAAGGCGAGCAGCAACAAAGTATAGTTAACCAAGACGGCCCATAATAGCGACGACAATCGAATTTTAGCAATGAATTCATCTTCATTTTTTTCTTTAGAAAATCCAACCAATAGACAGGCAATAATAAATAAAACACCTCCAATTGTGTTCATCAGGTTTACTGAAATCATGCTGAAATATTCTTTGGCGCCTAAAATTTGACCAGGGAATATTGAAAGCATTTTTACATCTAACCAGCTGGGTTCATAATCAGAAATGATCAGGTATAAACCTAAAATAAATGACGGGAAGAAGATTATCCAACCAGCCATTTTGTACTTACTCGGTAATAACAATGTATGTTTCATGGTTAATCGTTTTGACAAATGTATGGTATATTTTACATTATGACGTATATTTTTTACATTTTGACAAATATTTATGACAATCCTAGCAGCCGGCAGGTCATTGCAGGCTGGGGCCTCCTATTGAAACGATCGGCGTTTAGGATACAGCGCTGCCGCCAACATCCAGTGTGTTGCTAAAATAATTAGCTAAATTATTTAGTATTACTTACTAAATAATTTAGCTTTACAAAAACCTTTATATGGAAGTGGAAAAATTTTTTACCGCAGGGTACAGCGGCAGCAAGCGATTCACGCAACTGGATGTACCCACTGCCAATGCTACGGGATTTACTGCCGCGGCCGATGATTATATGGAAAGAGGTATCGACCTGAATGAACAACTGATCAAGAACAAGCCTGCCACTTATTTTATGCGCGTAACGGGCAATAGCATGGTAGGCGCTTGCATCCATGATGGTGATATCGTAATCGTAGACCGCAGCATCAAAGCCGTAAATGGAAAAATAGTGATCGCCATCGTGGATGGTGAAATGCTGATCAGGCGACTGGAAAAAACAATGAACCGCATGCGGCTGATCCCCGAAACAACCAAGCTTTCGCCCATAGAAGTAAGTGAATTCTGCGATGCCCTGATCTGGGGCGTAGTAACCTATGTGATCAAGTCGCTGAGCTGAAGCCGAAAAATAAAACAGGGCCCCGCCCATACCATGAAAGCCATTATCGATTGCAATAGTTTTTACGCCGCCTGCGAAAGGGTTTTCAACCCGGCCCTGCATGGTAAGCCCGTGGTGGTACTCAGCAACAACGACGGATGTATCGTATCCCGCACGGATGAAGCAAAAGCCCTCGGCATAAGAATGGCCGGTCCCTACTATGAAGCCAAAGCCATACTGGCCCAGCACCAGGTGCATGTATTCTCGAGCAATTATCATCTTTATGGCGATATGAGTCAGCGGGTAATGCAAACCCTGCGGCGTTTATGCGAACAGGTAGAAGTGTATTCGGTTGATGAAGCTTTTGCCGACCTGCGGGGTATACCCGAACATGAACTCTGGGCCTATGGCATGCATATACGCAACACCGTAGAACAATGGACAGGCATACCGGTATCGGTAGGCATTGCCCCCACCAAAACCCTGGCCAAGGTAGCCAACCGCCTCGTGAAAAAAAATAAGCTCGCCACACAGGGAACACTCACCTTACTAACGGAAACGCAGATACGCGACGCATTGGAACATACTCCGGTGAAAGATATCTGGGGCGTAGGCTTCCGCAGTACCGAAAAATTACAATGGCTCGGTATTGATACGGGCTGGAAACTGCGCAACATGAGTGAAGGCTGGGCACAAAAAAATCTTGGGGGCGTGGTGGGGGTACGGCTGATCAAAGAATTGCGCGGCGAACCCTGTATTGAAATGAAGGACCCACTCGAGAAAAAAAAGATCATTGCCAGCACACGCATGTTTGGGAAACCCGTATATGAACTGAAAGACCTGAAAGAAGCCATTGCTACCTACACTGCAAGGGCTGCCGAAAAATTACGCCGGCAATCCTGTGCTGCACGCATCATTCAGGTATTCGTTGTTAGCAATGATGCTGCCGAAAACCACGGATACCATCCCCGCTCCCATGGCCTGTACAGTACCTTGCCCATGGCCAGCGCCCTCAGCAATGAACTGATCGCAGAGGCAATTGTACTTACCGAACAACTGTACCGGAAAGGCACCAAATACCTCAAGGCCGGGGTGATGCTGAGTGGCATCGTACCCGACAGTTCGGTGCAGTATAATTTATTTGAACAAGAAGCCAGTGTGGCCATGCGTGAATTAATGCAGGTGGTAGACAATGTGAATTTTGCGATGCGCGACGACCTGATAAAATTTGCCCGGGCCGGCACCAGCAGAAACTGGAAAATGCGGCAGGAAATGCGAAGCCCACGCTACAGCACCCGCTGGGATGAGATAAAACTTGTGCGCTGATCAAGTATGCATCAGTTGCGTTTCAATAATTTTTCGTAAAAAACAATATTCAGAAAGATCAACAGCATGCCATAAAAAACATCTTCTACCGGAATGGTATAGATCCTCAGTCCAAGGTTCTCCGCATCATTGTACAACACCACCGGAATGGCAGTAAGCAATCCGTTCACCGCCAGAAAAGGGAGCAGGATGATGGCAAATGAAAACAGGAAAGCCATTGCATTGAATGAACGGAAATAAGAACGAAACAGGATCAGCAGGGAAATACACACCGCATTCAGCACAAAGGTCCAGGAGGTATAATGGCGGGCCGAAAAATATAAGCCAACAGCCAACAATACAACCGCCAGCATCATCAAATACCGATCTCCATTTGCTGTGTTTCCTAAACGCGGAAAATATGCACGCACACAGGCATAAATAAATACACAGCAATATGGCACCACAAAAAAGAACAATACTTCTTCCAGCGGTACATTGTATAACCGGATGCCGGTGATATAGGCTTCATTAAAACTCCATACCCCTCGCGCAATAAAAAAACTATCCCAGATAATATAAAACAGTGCTGGCAAGATCATCGCCATGAACAGCGCTTTCCAATGTTTATAAAAAGCTACTTTCTTATCGAAGCTCAGCAACAGCGGACCAGCCAGTGAAGCCGCCAGGATCATTAAATAAGTGAGGTGGGTATTCATTAGACAGATACATTATTCATCGACTTATCCTTACGCACTTTATCGTGGTATTTTTTGGCTACCATCAACATCCCAAAACTTTCACCCTCTTCTTTACCCGTATGCTTGTGGTGCATTTTATGCGCCCAGCGGATACTGCGGATATATTGGTTATTGGACCTAGAAAACCATTTCAGTCGCTGGTGAATGATCACCTCATGCACAATGAAATAAGCCAAACCATATAAGGCGATACCAAAACCAATTGCGGCTACCGTGTACTGCTGATGCTGTAAGCCCAGCATGATACATAACCAACTGGGAATGGCAAAGATGAGAAAGAACAGATCATTCTTTTCAAAGATACCGGGTGAAGGCTGATGATGATCGCGATGCAGGTACCATAAAAAACCATGCATCACATAACGATGGGTAAGCCAGGTGATACCTTCCATGCAGAAGAATGTGATGAGTATGGTTGCTATAAATATTATCCAGTTCATATTATGGAAGAAAGCTGTTTAAGAGCAAAAAGAACATCAGCTGAATCAATAACAAATGTACTGCGAATTTGTTTTGCTTACCGAACGGGCTGAAATGAAAGAAAGCCAGCAAGATCATGCTGATGGTGAACCAGCTGAGGTAATTGTACATGGGCACTTCGCCATCGACACCCCAATGCCAGTAACCCAGCTTGATGGCCACGGGCTCCATGATCCAGTCGAAGAACACCGCCAGGGTAGCCCCATCGATGATCACAGATAGTGCTTTCAGTGCCTGTGGTTTTTTTCCCGTATCCAGGGCAACCCTTCCTATGGCCTTCATCAGTAAGGTATGAATGCTGATACCAGAACAGAAGATGATCACAAACCAGTTGATGCCGATGATGAGTGGAACATTCCGAAAGGATAATCCCAATACCCCGCCATACTTATAGTCGCCAAAAAGTGCACCGGTATTCACCCCAATGATCTCTACCGACATCCCGATACAAAACACGGCAAGCATGAATACATAAAAGAAAATATTTTTATCCTGTTGGGTCCACAACAACAGGGCAAACATCAACAGCAAATTAAAAGCAGTGGCTTGTACAAAAAATGAGGTCTTGAAAAAAAGAATGCCCACCAGTCCGATGGTATGAAACAGGATAGCCAGCCCTGTGGCAATTTGGTATTTTGTAAATCGATTGATCAATGCTTTTTTTTATTTTCATGCTGAACCAGATCCGCTACGATCATGGCACTTTTCAAACAAAGCGGTATACCACCACCGGGGTGAACACTGCCTCCGCAAAAATACAACCCTTTGATCTGGTTCGAAAAATTGGCATGCCGCAAAAAGGCCGCCATAGCAGAATTTGAACTGCTGCCATACAAAGATCCTTTATAAGAAGCGGTTTCAGCCTCGATCATCACAGGGTCAAGTACCTGCTCTGTCTGTATCAGAGGCTCCAGATCAATATCCAGCATCCGGTTTAGTTTTTCAATGATCCGGCTCCGTATGTCAATTTTTAGTTGCTCCCAATCTTGCCCTTCATGCGCCGGTGCATTCACCATCACGAACCAATTCTCACAACCCGCAGGCGCCAGAGAAGACTCAATCTTTGATGTAACATTAATGTAAATGGTGGGATCCGCCGTGAGTTGTTTCTTTTTAAAAATTTGGTCAAACTCATCTTTATAATCCTTGCTGAAAAATATATTATGCAGTTGCAACTGCGGAAAAGTATTTTTTACACCCCAATAAAATATGATGGCACTGCTGCTCCTTTCTTGCTTCAATACTTTTTTCGCCTCCTGGTTGTTGCGCAATAAATGCAAGTAAGTAAAATATACATCTGCATTGCTCACTACCACATCGGCCAAAATATTTTTATCACCAACGACCACCCCTTGTACTTTTCCTTCATGGGTGATGATCCGTTGTACCGGACTATCAAAATGAAATTCCACTCCGGTTTTTTTGGCCAGCCGGAATAAGGCATCCGTTATGCTGATCATGCCCCCTTTAGGATAAAAGGTTCCCTGGTTATGTTCCAAATGCGGGATCATACTGAGCATACCGGGTGCCTGGTAAGGATTACTGCCATTATAAGTAGCACAACGGTTGAATAGTTGTACGGTCTCGGTCCGACTGAATTGTCGCCGATTATATTGGTGCAATGACCTAAATAAATAAGGGAGCTTAAGGGCGCCAAGGGCACGCAGGGTTCGGGTATGCAACCAGGTTCTTCTTTTTTGTAAAGAATGATCCAAAAAGACCGAACCGATCTTTTCATACGAATTTGCTGCCCGCTTCAGGTAACTGCTGACATGCTGTGCAGGCTCATTGATCTGCTGTTCCATTTCAGCAGCAAATGCTGCAGCGTCGGTATATGCATTTACTTTTTTCCCATTCTCAAAAAAATAAGTACAGGCGATGTCTACGGGTTGGTACGAAAAATAATCCTCCATGGGTTCGCCAGCCAGTTCGAACAATGCTTCCAGATTTTGTGGTTGGGTAAATAAGGATGGGCCTGCATCGAAAGAATAACCGTCTTTTTCAAAAGCGGTTAATTTGCCACCCGGACAATTGTTTTTCTCGTATACGGTTACCTGATAGCCCTGAACTGACAACCGGATAGCCGTTGCCATACCGCCAATGCCACTTCCGATGATGACTGCTTTACCTGGTAACATGTTGAAGTTAAGTTAATGACCAGATGCAAGATAGGCTTCCAGTTTTGGAAAAGCAATTTTGAACCAGGCGGTGTATTTTTCAGGATACGATTCAATCTTGTTTCTGATCTCATCCATCCCGGAAAAACAAAAATCCATAACCTCCCGATCATCCGGATTGATCTGTCCGTCGTAATAACCAACCATTACATGGTCAAATTCATATTCCGTAAGTCCGTTCTCCATTTCCGCCTTGTACGTGAATGAAAATGCCTTGGTCAGCGGAATGGTAAATCCCATCTCTTCCTGTAGTCTTTTTTCAGCAGCTTGTTCAATGGACTCAATGGGTGATGGGTGGCTGCAACAGGCGTTGGTCCATAAACCCGGACTATGATATTTATTCATGGCTCTTTGCTGCAACAGCATCTGTCCATTCTTGTTGAAAACAAAAATGCTGAAAGCCCTGTGAAGCAGGGCTTTTTGATGAACTTCCATTTTTTCCATAGTACCTACAGGCACATCATTTTCGTCTACAAGGATCAGGTCCATAAATTGAATTATAATAAATTAAACTGGCTTCTTAATCCGGCTTTTGCCAGGATAAATGCCTTGCCATAATTGGGGATGCGTATACGCTGTTCCAAAATATTAGCCGGCGCTGTCTTTTTTATTTTTTTAAATAGGGATAAATAATATTTATAGGCCACATATACCCCAAACCTTGCTTTCACGGGCAATTGCAATATTCCTTCATAAGCATGGGCAAAGTCAACGGCGATATCTGCTTCGATCTGCTTTTTCATGTAAGGCGTGAAATTCTTAAAATCCACATCCGGAAAATAGGTCCGGTTCAGGTGTTCGTAATCTGCTTTCACATCCCGTAAAAAATTCACTTTCTGGAAAGCGGCACCGAGCGACTGTGCGGAGGGTTTCAATTTTTCGTATTGCTCCTGATCACCTTCGCAAAATACATACAAGCACATCAGTCCTACCACTTCTGCACTTCCATAAATATATTCCTGGTACCCATAACTGTTGTAGGTGGTTTTGCTAAGATCCATCTCCATGCTCTTGAAAAAAGCGGCGATCAGTTCGGGGGCGATTGAATATTCATTCACCGTCATCTGAAAGCTATGCAATATTGGATTGAGGCTGATGCCTCTTTCGATGGCTGCATAAGTATCTTTTTTAAACTCCTGCAACAGTTCGTCTTTATTGAACTGATGAAAAGTATCTACAATTTCATCGGCCAAGCGAACAAACCCATAAATATTATAGATGGGTGAGCGAAGGTCTTTATGCAACAAATTGATGGCACTACTGAAAGAAGTGCTGTACTTCTCCGTAGTGATCTTGCTGCAGTCGCGACTGAGTTCATGAAAAATCCTGATCATGACCTGTTGGAATTTTTTTAATTATTGAAATATTTAACTACTTGTTTGGATACCAGTTCCCCGCTGATCAAACTTGGGGGCACTCCGGGTCCGGGTACCGTAAGCTGACCAGTATAAAAAAGATTTTTTACTTTTTTGCTTCTGATGCCCGGCTTTAAAACAGCTGTTTGACGTAAAGTGTTCGCTAATCCGTATGCATTTCCCTTAAAAGAATGATAATCATTTATAAAATCGCTAACTGAATAGGATTTTTTATAAATGATTGCATCCCGCACAGTTTGTCCTGTCTTGCTTTCAAATCTACTCAAAATTTTCTCAAAATACTGATCCCTGATCAATTCCGTATCTCCCAACAATCCTGTGGCCACTGGGATCAGGAAGAATAAGTTCTCACAACCAGGCGGAGCCACGGTTTTGTCTGAAACCGAAGGGGCACCTAAATAAAACAATGGATCGGATGGCCACTGAGGATCTTTATAGATCTCTTTTCCATGCACATCAAAACTGGTATCAAAGAAAAGGCTATGGTGCTGAAGGCCTTCAATTTTTTTATTTAGGCCTACATAGTAAAGCAAACAACTGGGGGCCATTACCCGATTGTTCCAATATTGATCCGAGTATGTTCTGTATTCGGCGGGCAGCAAAGCTGTTTCAATAAAATGATAATCTGCTGCTCCGATCACCACATCAGCTTCGTAGATATTTCCGGAACGGGTAACCAGTTTGCGGGCTAATTTATTTTCAATGATGATCTCGCTCACTTCTTCATTGAAAATGAATTGAGCACCTTGTTCCTTTGCTACAGCAAACATGCCTTCCACAATTTTATACATGCCCCCTTTCGGGTACCAGGTACCCAGTTTGATATCGGCATAATTCATTAAGCTGTATAGTGCAGGAGTATCTTGTGCCAGTGCCCCTAAAAACAGTACCGGGAACTCGAGCAATTGCTGCAATTTAGGATGCGTAAAATATTTGGCGATATGTTGCTTCATGGAAGTGAACACATCCAGTTTAAAAACCCCTTTTATTAAATCGACATCCAAAAATTCGGTGAGTGACTGACCCGGCTTATGCACCAGTTTAAACATGCCCACTGCATATTTGTATGCAGCTTCTTTCATGAACAGATCAAGTTTTGCAGCGGCGCCTGTTTCTGTTTTTTCGAAAATATCTTTTAACGCGGCATAATCTGCAGGAATGTCCATCGCTGCATCAGGCCAGTAAACGCGATAGGATGGATCCAATCTGTCTAATGCATAATAATCTGAAACCTTTTTCCCAAAGCAGTTAAAAAATCTTTCAAACACATCAGGCATCCAGTACCAGCTTGGTCCGCGGTCGAACATGAAACCATCCACCAGCATTTGCCTTGCCCTACCACCCGGTGTATCATGTTTTTCCAGCACAGTAACATCCCAACCAGCCTTGGCCATGAATGCCGCAGCGGATAAGCCTGCAAAACCACTTCCTATGATGACTGCTTTTTTCAATGCTGTAAAATACAGTTAAATATTATAAATAAAAATCCGGGATAATCAATACCGGCTGATCTGTTCTTTCAATAGTTTGCGGGCAAAATGTATCCGGCTTTTAATGGTTCCCAACGGCTCTTTCAGCATGGCTGATATTTCGTGATATTTATATCCTTCAAAATATAACATAAATGGATTTTTGAAGATATCGGGCAAATGATACACTGCCGCATATAGTTCTTTCACCATCAACCTACATTCTGCATCATTGGCAAGGGCAGGTTGTTGATAATTCAACAGGTATTCATTCGGCGTGTTGTCGAATATGGTATTTTGTCTGGCACCCTTGCGATAATTATTGATAAAAATATTCCGCATGATGGTGTATAACCAGGCCTTGATATTGGTGCTTGCCATATATTTTTCATGATTGGCCAATGCCCGGTACATGGTTTCCTGCAACAGGTCTTTTGCAGTCTCTGAATCCCGGGTTAAGGATATAGCAAATGGCTTCAGATAAGCCTCATTGCTCAATAAAAGCTGATTAAATTCTATGGTAGACATATTCTTGTTTAATTATTATACCATAAAGTTAAACATAAAAATCAAACCCAAGATTCATTTTGTTTAATATTTTGCTAATAATATTAAACAACATAAAATCAATGCATTACATAGAATCCAATAAATTATACGAGGGGCTTAGAGGCTGTAAATGAATTCCATCACCTCTGCAAAGGATCTTTTCAATATGATGGTAGCGGGTATTTTGGCAGCGCTGCTATGGACAATCTGTCCCGATATCACCAATGAGGTTGACGGGAATTTAACCGTAGCCTGGTTGATAAATTTTTCAAAATTAAACTTATGTCCAACTGAGGTGAGATGCGCATACAGATAATCAGGTTTTTTCTGTTTCACCAATTGTACCATATCAGCAATCGGCACAGAAGCTCCGAGATAAACCGTTTTTACACCTCTTGATTTCACTAAAAAATTCATGAACAATAAGCCCAGTTCATGATACTCACCCTCGGGCAAGAATAGCAAAATGGTTTTATTTTTTTGTAAAACACCATTGATCTGCTCTATGCCCAGGATCAGTTTCTGCCGAATAATATTCGTTACTAGGCGCTCCTGCGCTGGGTTTATATGATTGGTCAACCACAGTATACCGATCTTTTCCAGAAAAGGAAAAATGATCTGGTTAACGGTTCTTTCAATTCCTTTTGCCAGGATGCAACTATCTAACAATATCTCAAATTTCTCCATATCAAAATCCACCATGTACTGGATCAGGTCATTGAGTAATCGTTCCTGTTGTGCCTGTGTTTGAGTGAGGGTAAGTAACTTTTCCTGCAACTCGGCCTCATTCATTTTATCGATATGCGAGATCTTGTATCCGTATTTATTAAGCAGGGCAATATTGAGTAATTTCTTCAATTCCTCATTGCTGTAATAGCGGATATTGGTATCCGAACGGTTTGGTTTTAAAAAAGAATAGCGCTGCTCCCATATCCTTATGGTATGTGCTTTTATACCCGATAAATTCTCAAGATCCTTGATCGTAAATGAATGCATGCGCTCTGTTTTTATGACTATACTACAAAAACAACACGAAATTGTTTAATGAATTTCGTAAAAAACATAACAATACATGCTAAATATTAAAAATTTCTTTGGGGAAGATCAGGAAAAACCTTGTCGATTAATTTATTATAGGGGAAAAGAATTGTCCAACCGGTAAGAAAAATGATCCGAATATCCGTCATGATGGTCGCATGCCGTTGATACCAAAGCTCCAATGCGCCCTTATATTCATAAATAGAAACATACATGAGTTTAATATCAACCGCACCAGATACCAGTTTTTCCTCATCCCTGAAAATAAGTGAACCAATACCGGTCATGCCCGGTTTACAATTATAGATAAGTTGCTGAATGGATTCGGGATAGATCTTAAAACTCACCGCCATCAATGGCCTGGGGCCCACAATACTCATATCCCCTTTGATCACATTCAGCACTTGTGGCAGTTCATTCAATTTGGAGATCCTTAAAAATTTTCCAAAGGGGGTTACCCTTGGGTCGTTTCGCAAGGTGATCTCGCCGGTACCGATATTCGGACTGTTCTTCACCATGGTGGCAAATTTCCAGATCTTAAAATGCTTGTTCTTATACCCCACCCTGTTTTGCAAATAAAAAACCTCGTGCTCGCCGGTGAACAATAATATAATGATGACCACCAAAAATATGGGTGACAGTAAAACCAATGCAATGATTGCAATGAGTAGATCGAGTATGCGTTTGGTTGTACTATACATGTTTGAATGAGGTCAAAGTTATTGCTTGCGGGATAAAATACCACATCTTTTTCTAGACTCGGAGTATGTTTTTAATAAACTCCCTTTATTTTATCACATACAGCCAATATCTCTTCGTTGCTGATATTGGTGGAACAAGGAATACTCAAACATTTCCGGTATACGGCATCTGAAACATTATGGGTTTGAACAAAAATATTCTCGACAAACATGGGCAACTGGTTCATGGGCACCCAGAACGGCCTGCTTTGCATTTGATGATCGTTCAGCACCTTTAATACTTCCCGTTGTTTTTCAGTACTGATGGTTGGGAGCCACCAGTTTGGCATAACGGTATCGGATACTTGCTGAAAACCAATATCTCCCACGCCTTCCAGTTCCTTTTTATACAAGGCAATGATCTCCAGTTTCCGGGCTAAAAATCCGGGCAACTGCTCCATCTGGGCCACGCCCATGGCTGCTGCCACATTCACCAGCCGGTAGTTATATCCGATCTCATCATGCCGGTATTCAAAGGGATCAGATTTGGCCTGGGTGGTAAGATGCTTGGCTCTTTTGGCCAGGGCTTCATCATCAGTAACGATCATGCCGCCTCCGCCTGTGGTGATGATCTTATTTCCATTATAACTGAAGGTGCCCAACAAACCAAAGCTTCCGGCATGCTTGCCTTTGTAAAAACTTCCCAGGGCTTCTGTGCTGTCTTCAATTACGGTAAGATGGTGGGTTGCAGCCAGTGCCATCAATCTGTCCATATCACAGATATTACCCAGCACATGCACCGGCATCAGCACCGGAATTCTTCTGCCATCTTTTTTCAGGTGGCAAAACCCGTTGCGTTGTTCGGTTTCATTTTCCAAAAAAGACTGGAGCAGGTTGAGGTCCATTTGCCATGAACCGGCATCGGTATCGATCAAGATAGGATCGGCACCGGTATATTTAATGGCATTGCAGGTAGCAATAAAAGTAATATTGGGGGCGATCACATAATCCTGTGCACCCACACCCGTCATCAACAAACAGATATGCAGGGCGGTGGTACCGCTGCTGGTGGCCACGGCATAACGGGTACCCGCAAATGCTGCAGTCATTTTTTCAAACTGATCAACATAAGCACCCACACTGCTTACCCAGCCGGTATCCAAACAATCCTTAACATATTTCCATTCGTTACCGGCCATATTGGGTCCACTAAGCAATAGCATATTTGACAGTTTTAGTTATACAAACCTATTAAAAAAAAAGGAGCGTTTATTAAACGCTCCCTAAAGAATATTATTTCAGCCGTTCATCATATATTCCTGAACTTTTGGGCAAAGGAATCTGTGATGATCTGTGTGCTTAACAAGGTATAAATTTCGCGCACACCATCGGGTACCGTTTTAGTGATGGTAAAGCCAAGTTCATTTTTTATTTTATCAAAATTCACACGGTAATCTCGCGGATCCTCATTGCTTTCTACATAATTCACTTTCACATTGGGTACCACTTTGCACACTTCTTTGATCACCATGCCTTTGTTATAATTTTCTTCCGTGCTGCCCACATTGAATACATTGGCCCGCACTTTTTCTTCCGCAGATTCCAACACCAACACTACTGAACGGGCCAGATCATCTACATGGCAATAAGGCCGCCAGAATTGTTGACCCCATATCTCCTGTTCCCCATGCACGGTTGCATTGCGGGTAAACTCATTCACGGTAAGGTCGAACCGGATACGCGGTGAAAATCCGTACACCGTACTGAACCGAAGGGCTGTACTACATATGCGGCTATCTTTATTTTCTTCGAGCAGGAATTTTTCAAACTTTACTTTCAGTTCTGCATACAACGATACCGGATTCAAGGCAGAGCTTTCTACCACAAATGAATCGGGGTCTGGCATCTTGCCATAGTTGCTGCAGGTACTCGCAAAAACAAAACGCTTTACCCCTTTTTTCTCTGCGGCATTAAAGAGTGCCACACTTCCATGCCAATTGGTTTCATTGGCCTCTTCACTGAATTTTTTACAGGCAGGGTCGCCCACAATGGCAGCCAAATGAGCTACCGCATCAATCCCATGCAAGGCCTTATCCACTTCTTCTGCATTGCGGATATCCCCTTTCATGAATTCAAAATTGGGATGAAGCATTACATCATACAGGGCTTCGCCCCCAAATTTCAAAGAATCAAACGCACGCACTTCATAGCCTTTGTTCAACAGCTGGCGCACCAGCACCGATCCAATATAACCGGCACCACCGGTAACTAATACCTTCATATTTTTATTTTTATTTTGCTGCACAAAATTAGGGTAACAAGGGGGTAAAGGAATAACTATTTTGCCGGAACACCCATCACCGTGCAGTTGTCCGGAACATCTTTCACTACTACGGCACCCGCCCCGATCATGGCACCCGATCCTACATGAATGCCCTGGCGAATCACTGCATTCGCTCCTACAAAACTACCGGCACCGATTTTTACATTGCCGCACAAAACGGCACCCGGACCAATATGCGCAAAATCGCCTACTTCACATTCGTGTTCAATGATACAACCTGTATTACAAATGGCACCCACCCCGATGCGTGCCAAGGGATTGATGGTAACCCGGGCAGACAGCATCACCCCTTCCTCACTGACCTGCGCTGTAGCATCTACTACCGCTGAGGGGTGTGCGATGGTTGAAGGGCGTATACCCCTTGCTGTTAGCTGCTTATGGATCTTTCTGCGAATGGCATTATCCCCCACCGCAATGAAACAGCCTTGCTTTTCTATGACCTGCAGGGCAGCAACACTGGTTTCCGATCCGAGATAGGCTAAATGAAAAGGATTGTACTCCTTTTCCATGGTATCGCAATAGCCGCTCAGTTTGCTGCCGGATGACTGCAAAATTCCACACACCACGAACGCATGACCTGAATATCCGATGACTACCATGTGAGCAAGATTTATCGTCTAATTTAGCAATGATTTATAAGCCTCAAGTATATTTTGCCATATATTTTCCCGGCGGTAATTTAGGTTCACCTGTTCAGCCAGTACCCGGGCCATTTGATGCATAGCCGCAGGGTCGCCCAATGCCGTTTCCAGGCATGCCCGCATTTCATCCTCGTTCCCGGTTTCAAAGATCAACCCTGTTTCTTTGTGGCGAATAATGTCAATATTCCCCGGAATACGGCTACAGATCACTGGTAGCTGCATGGCGCCTGCCTGTAATAACACATTAGGAAATCCTTCGCGGTGGGAAGGAAATATAAAATAATTGGCGAGGTACATATAATATTTCACCTCCTGCGTCCATGGAATATGAATCACATTCGGATCATTTTCTATAACCTCAAGACAGTTCTTGGGTAAAGGATCCAGCGCATCTTCCCGTTCGCCTACCAGGATAAGTTTGAGTTGCTCATGATCTTTCTGCATGGCCGTAAACACCCGGATCAATTCCGGAATTCCTTTATCAGTTACCAGTCGGCCAATAAAAAGCAGGTAAGTATTTTTTTCATCGTACTGAATATTTTGACGGATGGAATGGAGTGTGGCTGCGTCCATATTATCCCGATTAAACAATTCGGTATTGATACCATTGGATGAACCTGGACCAATCAGTCTTAGTTTAGCCGGCTCCGTGAGTTGGTGGGTGCTGATGAATTGTAATAAGGAAGGACTATTTGGCCAAACCTGGGTGGCTGCCCAATAAGTCAATTTTTCCATGGTTTTTAACAACCAATATTTGAATCCCTTTTCCACCATCATGGGCAAGCCTGCCACGGTATGTATCCGGATCGGAACTAAAGAAAATTTTGCCGCCAGCATGCCCAGCAATCCGGCCTTGGGCGTATGGGTATGAACTATATCTGGTTTTTCTTTGATGAAGATCCTGATCAGGCGAAACAAACAGATCAGGTCTTGAATCGGCGTGATCTTCCTGGTGAGCGGAACAATGATGTGCCGGCATTGTTCTTGTTCGATCACTTCACTCAATTCTTTTCCATCGGCACTGATCATTAGCACTTCCATGCCCTGTTCTTTCATAAAACGCATTTGCCCGGGCAATAAATAACGCAATGCCATGGGAACCGTAGTGATGCGAATGAGTTTGGGCATAAGCTGATTTAACTAACGCAAATATATCGAGTGTAAGGGAATTGTGTGTCTGAATAAATTCGACTGCGATCAGCTCATCCATTAAGCAAGTTGTGGCTGAAACTGGAATACCGGCTCTTCCTTTGCAGGCTTTGCTTTGATAGCGGCTCCTGAAAGTTTTGTACGACGGTACCGATCGCGGATCAAAACAAGTGCGATCACATAAAATGGCATGCAGGGAATTTTATAACGGCAAAGTGTACCGAAATTTGGTGTAGTAGCCCCAACAAATAAAGCGAACAATAAAGCAAATAAAAAGCAATATGTGATCGTGGGGTCTTTGCCAATGATCCGGAAGAAATTGAAGATGCCTACTTTGAAAAGGGTGGCCAAGGTGAAAATGATCAACGCCAAACTTTCGAGCGAGGACAACATGGTTGATACTTTTGTGGATTCCCAGATAAAGGGGCGATACAGGGTGGCCACAATAGCTGCCGGAGCCATTTTGAGCATGCTAGTCATGGACCCGTCAAATTCTACTCCCAGCGAAAAATTGGATTCGCCGATACCCAATGCTGCCTGATCCTGATAAGTTTGTTGCTGATGCTGTATTTGCTTGGCAATATTCTCTGCCGCATATCCGCCGAGCTCTTTTTCAAATTTTTTCATCACCTGCTGACCAACAAACACGCTACCAATGATCAGGGCTGGGCCGATCATCATTCTTACAAATGAATTACGGATCAGGTTAACATTCTTCATAATAAGGAAGAGGAAGAAGAACGGTACATAAGAAACCAGGATATAGATCTTCAGGTTAACTAGGAAATACCCGGCCACCAATAAAATGATGCTATTCTTTAAAAGCGATTGTTTTTTATAGAACATTTCATACAAAGAGTAAGTGATCCAGCCAATTGCACCGGTACAGATCGGATCTTTCAAAATACCTGAACTCCAGAAAACAAAAGTGGGCAGGTATAAAATGGCAATGGCCAGTTGTTTGTGCAAATGCGGGTACAGGTTGTAAAAGAACCGGTACAAGCGCCATACTCCTGAAAATGAGATCATGGAAAAGAACAGGTTAATGGCCATGTATTTCCCAAAAGTGAGAAAAGAAAGTGCTGCCACGATCTTCGTCACCATATAATTGTTCTCGTCATTAAAATAACCTGCATTCCATACATCGGCCAGCAAGGCCTGGTCGTAATCCTTTCCATGAATGAACAGCAATTTGACATTGGAAATATCATGCTGGATCAACTGGAAAATATTATATCCCTCTCTCCAGTACAGCACCACGGAATCTCCTAGTGAAATTTTATAATTGAAGATAGTGAAGGCAATGGTTGAGAAAATCTTTATCCAGAATCCGATTTTATGATAATGTTTTAATACCGGATCGGCATAGAAGGCCCTCCTGCTTTTAAAAATAAAGTAGAACACAATTGTGTACACAAGGAACATTATGTAATCATTGATGTCCATCGGCAGGATTAAGCTTTGTTGTTTATTTGGTTATTAAAATTGATTATGCATTAGCAGCCCTACGACCGCGCAAAATGGAAAAAGGTAAAATGATAGACATCCGCAGGTTCTTTAAATACCCGTTGATGTATGCACCCAGACTATCAGAGTTGGGCCGGTTCAGTTTTGATAAGATCAATCCTGGTGTGGCGTCAAAATTGTTGGCAAAAGCATCGGTAACCGGCCAGATCATAAAACTGAGTTTTTTCCATTTATCGGTTTTTTGAAACAACAAAACCACGCCGGTGAACGCGATCAGGAAGCAACTATAATGCAATAGGGCCAGGGCCTTATTATTGAATTTTACGCGATGGATGTGAAAACGGTTGCGCACATAGAAGTACATCTTCCAGGCACTGTTATAATCCCAGTCTTGCTTCAATGAGAATGCCGTAGACGGATGATAGTGTATGCTATCCGATATGGTACATACCGGAATATTATTTTGTTTCACAATACGGTAATAATATTCTGTTTCATCACCCCATAAGAAGAATTTAGGGCGAGGCACACCTACTCTTTCTACAATTCTACGATGCAACAATGTTCCGTTGAACGGATGCCCGATACCCTCGATCACCTTACAGTCAACCTCATCTAAGGTTTTATACTGCTGCGTTTTCCATACAAAAGAGTTTTTATTCTCTTTATCAATAACGGCACAGTTCATCAGGCGCAGGGTTCCATCATCGGCTTCCAGAATTTTCTCCAGGGCATCCTGTTTTGGATATCCGTCATCATCCATGCACCAGATCCATGAATAGCCATTGCTATACGCCCAGCTGATGCCGGTACTGAATCCGCCGCTAGAGCCGGTGTTCTTCTGTGAAATGAATTGAATATCGGTTTGCTGTTGTAACCACTCTTCAGTACCATCTGTACTTCCGTTGTTTACGATGAGTATTCCATCCAACGGACGGGATTGTGCACGCAAAGCGTTGATGCATTCGACGAGGAGGGCCTTTCGGTTGTATGTAACAACCACGGCAATAACCTTCTCCATAGGAATTGGTATTGGGTTTTTGAATAGAATAAATTGGACTGTATATAAACGTAGTAGTATTTCTAATATTGTTCTCCGCGTGAATTTTCATAAAATCAGCGTTTCAACGCGAAAAGAATACTGAAGTATGCGTAACTACTTAGTATTTATGCTTTTACAGAGTACGTAAAATTACTGTCCCCTAATAAACGAGTAGAAAAACTAAAGCAGTATTACTTGTAAAAATACAGTGGGCGTATTTATTTAATTCCCCTGCGGAGTCGGTAATAGCAATATTGCAGAAATCCGGGGTGCGACCATAGCCTACTGGCAGCACTGGAAATATTGGTTTGGAGTTGTTGTTGTTGGATCGACCGGATCGCTGATCTCATTAAGGGGATACCGGCACTTAGTTGCAATAAAGGATAGGTAACAAAATTATCTGTTGAAGTGGGTTGTATCAGCGCAGAACCAATGATCGCCCCGGTATCAATACCGGCATCTACCAAATGAACAGTAACGCCACAATGCTCAGCATCTCCATTTACCAGTGCCCAATAGGCTCCATGTACTCCGCGGTAGGCAGGTGTGATGCCGGCATGCATGTTGATGAATGTAGCAGCAGTGGCCAGTAAAATCCGTTCACTGATGATGCGGGTGCCATTTACAACCACCAATTGCGGATCTAATGTTTGTATGAGTTCCAAACAACGGTCATCATTAACCGAAGATACCTGCGTGATCTTTTCTGCAGGGATCTCCATATCATGTAGGTTTTCTGTAGTTAGGATTTGTTTTTTTCGGCTGGCGGAAAAAAAATTGAGCAGGTTTACTACCATCAGTTGAAAAAACACCTGACCGATCACGGTTAGCAAACCCAGCTTTTTTATTCTGCGAAAAATGAGTTGCTTTTTACTTACCGGAGCTTCCAGGATGATATGATCGATCTCAAATTCATCTTTCAGTGCATGATAAAGTACCCGGGTAGAGATGCCCGGCCCTGCTAATAATACGATCTTGGATCTGCTCATGACTCCTGCTTTAAGATATCGGCCAGTTGCTGCATGCTTACCGAACGGAATCCATATTTTTTATTGAGGGCTTCATAATGATACAATATCCTTTCCAGGAATGCAAGGTTCTCTTTGATATTGACCCCGAAATTATGCGGATGCCACCAGAGATGATAGGTAAGTCCGTGTGTGGCAGCATAGGTCATGCTATGCGTAATTCTTTTTAACCGCAGCCAATCCATAAAGGACAGCCGCTTGGAATAAGGCCTCAGAAAACGACTAGCCGTGATATTACACAATTCATTATTCATCATATACGTGGCTTCATGACAATGATGGCCACTGATATTGATATACGCATCAGCCAGTCGAACAGCCCTTCTGAACAAGGTTTCACTCTCTGTACTTTTTGCCGTGTACAACCATGAATTTTCATTTCCCCTGAATGAACTGATCCCTTCTTCCTTGCATACATTCAGGTAGGCTTCGTTGTATTGATTGCGTGGGAATACAAAACTTTTCATTTCTATCCCTCGTTTCGCAGCGATCCTTTTGGCAGCACGCAGGTCGTCACGAAAATCTTCAATGGTTTGACCCGCTTCCAAACAGCAATAATGTGAGAAGGTTTGGCAGCCGATTTCCTGTCCTGATTGTTTGATCATTTTGATCAGCGAGGGGGCAAAATGGAATACATCATCGGTCTCATTGTTTCCCACTTCATCAAAATGACCTTCATAGGGCGAGATCAGCTTATTGGTATAGCCGGGTTTATGGGGAGGCAATCCCTCCATCATTTCTTCCTTGCTTTCAAAAAATAAAAAACCAACGGTGGCAAATGTGGCATGAATACCATGCTTGGCAAACAAATGCAGCAGGCCGGGAATCACGGTCCTTACGCCAAGAAGATTGTCTCGGTAATTATCAAGCTTCACCACATCCCATACACCCCAGTGAATTTCAAAATCGAGGGATATGACAAAATTTCCTTGTTTCATGAATAATCAAATCTATTTATTGCAATTCCAATGAACAATGCAAACAATTCGGGTGCAAATATAAGTTTCTATTGTTCAGCATTAGGAAAAACAGGAGGCTTTTGTTGATTTTGAATGGCGCTGATAAAAGTTGTTGCATAATCCAGTGCTTCCCCGATCACATGATGCATATCCATATAGCGATAGGTGGCCAACCGGCCCAAAAAGGATACCTGTTCCAGTTTTTCGGCCGCCACCCGGTATTGCATCAGCAAGGTTTTATCTGCCTGCAGTCGCTTGGGATAATACGGTATATCGGCTGGGCCGGTTTCCTTACTGAATTCTTTAAAATAGATCGTTTTATCGTGCTGTTCCCAATAGGTAAAATGCTTATGCTCGGTGATGCGGGTATAGGGAACCGATTCATCGCAATAGTTCATCTGTGTAAGACCCTGAAAATCCCCTTCAGCATAATGGGTCTCAAAACTTACGGTTCTATAGCCCAACCGCCCGTATACATGATCAAACCAGGCATCAATGGGTCCGGTATAAAAAACATGGTCGTAGCCGGCAATATCCTGGCCAGACTTGAATTTCTTATTCAAACTAATCTGAATATCTGGATGGTCCATGAGTTTTTGGATCAATGAACTATATCCGTTTTCCGGGATACCGGTATAACTGTTGTTGTGATAATTGTCGTCGTAATTGAACCGAACCGGTATTCTTTTCAGGATAGATGCTGGCAATTCAGTGGGCTCGCAACCCCATTGTTTTTTGGTATACCCATAAAAAAATGCTTCATATAATTCGCGGCCGATAAAATGCAAGGCCTGCTCTTCAAAGTTTTGGGGATCGGTGATCGACTGATCAGCCAGCGTACTCAGGAACTGCCGGGCCGTTTCAGGAGTAAAGGTTTGTTGAAAAAGTTGGTTGATGGTATGCAGGTTCACTGGCAGCGAATATACTTTCCCGTTACTCATGGCTTTTACCCGGTGAACATAGGGCCTCAAGGTTTCAATGCTGTTCACAAAATCCCAGATCTCTTTTTTATCGGTATTGAAAATATGCGGACCATAACGATGAACCATGATGCCTGTTTCAGCATCACGCTCGGTATGGCAGTTGCCGCCGATATGATCACGTTCTTCCCAGATATCCACCTGACAATTGAGGCCCCTCACCAATTGATGGGCCAGTACGGCTCCGGAGAACCCTGCACCGATGATCAAGTATTTTTTTTGCATAGTGGTTATTTAACCCAGCACTTCTTTGTAAATGCTTTTATAAATTTCGAGGGTTTTTTCGAGGTTATAAAATTCAATTGCCCCCTGCCGGATACCCCCATGATCAAATTGCTTTTCGTTATTGCATACTGAAGCTGCTACCGCTTCCATACTGGCTGCCGTAAAATTTTCCAGTACATATCCGGCCCTATATTGTTCTACGATCTCCTTTACATCGCCTACTCCACTGTTCGTGATCACCGGTATTCCCATGGCCATGATCTCACCGTGCTTAGTGGGAGAAGAAGATATCTTTGAATAACAGGGCTTGATAAAAAATAATGAGTAGTTGCTGAAAGACAATAATACCGGCACTTCATGTCGCATCCCCTGCCGAACAATGATTCGATTTGCAGGGATCTCAAACTCACGGGCAGCCGCTTCTATGTCTTCGTGGTTATTATTGGAGATGAATAAAAATTTCGCAGCGGGTTTCCTATCTAATACGGCCTTACAAAACTGCATCATTTCTTTGGTGAGGTACCAGCCTCCGATGGAACCTAGGTAGCTGATGATAAAATCTTCATCCGTGATGCCGAGTTCAGATTTTAATGTTGCTCTTAATGCCTGATCGATCCTGGCCGGATCGAATAATTCAAGGTCAACACTGCAAGGCACCACTTTTATCTTTACCGGTTGCGGCAGGTGTTTCCATGCCAGGATCTCGTCTCGGCCTTTATAGGTTAAACAACTATTATAATCGGCCACCCGGATACATTCATCTTCCTTTGATTTAAAGAATCGGTAGATCTTTCGGTATAATGGATTGTTCAGGTTCCACATATCGCCATCCACGCGTTCATCGGCCCAGAAGCCACGGATATCATTCATGAACTTGACGCCCAGTTTCTTTTTTAAATACAGGGCCACCAGTTGTGGTACCCCCGGACGGGTATGCACCATATCAAAATGATATAGCCGATGCAGTTGTTTTGCTTTTTGTTTCAATTGATAGTAATCATAAACACTTGAAAGTACTGGAGGCTGTTTATGATAGGGTATCGACACCCAGGTGATGGGATAAGGAGCGATCAGTTTTTCTACATAAGTTTTATTAGCTGCATATTTTTCGGGTTTATCGCAACTCAATATCACAAACTCGTATCCTTCGGTGGTTAGTCCGGCCAGGTAAGGGATCACCTGACTCTGTCCAAGCGGATCGGTCATGCCATCATAAGAAATGAATAATATTTTTTTTGCCGCAGCTGCCATGGTTAGTTATTGTTCATCCATTTATCGTACCACATCTGGAACATCAGCAGGTACCAGATCTTTTCGGCCCTTTCTACTTTCCCCTGATAAAATGATCTTCGGATACGTTGTATCTCTGCATTATTAAAAATATCCTGTTTCAAGATGAAAGCTTCATCGAGGTACTGATCTACAAATGGTTTCAGTTCGCCTTGCAGCCAGTCGGCCACCGGGATACCAAATCCCATTTTAGGCCGGTCCATCATTTCTTTTGGAATATACTGGTGTACAATTTCCTTGATGATGAATTTTTTATTGCCCTTATTGTATTTATACTCCATGGGCAATTGTGCAGCCCATTCAATGACCCGGTGATCCAGAAAAGGTTCTCTGCCTTCCAAACTCACGCTCATGCCTGCACGATCAACTTTCTGAAGAATATCATCTAGTAAATAGGTTTGGTAATCAATGGCCAGCATCATCGACAGGGTAGAATGATATTCAGATTGTAACTCTTTACTTTCAAATGCGGTTTCAATGGAGCCAACCGGTTTTTTAAAAAGGTCACTGATGCCCTGGTCGTCCATCTGCTTGGTCAGGCTCATCAATATATTCAGCTCGGAAGGGTTTTTGAACAGGGTCTTTAATTTTTCATACCGGCTATGGAATAAATATTTTTTATTCATTACCGGAATGGAAGAAGCCGGGATCGCATGCATCAGTGCAGCGGCGGTAGTGCGCATGAACCGGGGTATGGCCTGGATCTTTTTCCCGTATTTCATCACATAGTCGTACCGGTTATATCCGGCAAAGATCTCATCTCCTGCATCGGCCGATAAGGCCACAGTAACTTTTTCCCTTGCGATCCTGCTCACCAGGGTGGTAGGGATGGCACTGCTGTCGGCAAAGGGTTCATCATAAAAATAAGGCAGCTGGGGAACGATCTCCAGGGCTTCTTTTTCGGTGCAATAATATTCAGTATGATCGGTACCCAGGTGCGCAGCGATCTCTTTGGCAAAGGGCGCTTCATTCATGCCCGCATCCGGAACACCGATGGTAAAGGTTTTTATTTTTTCGGTATTGTTTTTTTGCAGTAGGGCGGTAACACAGCTGCTGTCGTACCCACCGCTTAAAAAAACGCCTACCGGCACATCACTCACCATGCGGTATTGAAAAGCATTGACCAGTAATTTCTCTGTTTCGGCCATGGCCTCCGGAAAATCAATTTTCAATTCAGGTTTGTTATAGGCATCATAAACATTCCAGTATTGCCGGGTAAGCAAGGCTTTTGAACCCAGGTCAATTTCAAGATAATGTCCGGGCTTCAATTTATAAGCATCATAAAATATGCAATGCGGTGTAGGTACATATCCAAACTGCATATAAGCTGCTGCCGCATCGAGATTGATCTTTTTAATAAAGCCGGGATGCTGTACCAGGGCTTTCAATTCGGAACCGAACAAGAATAATCCGTCTTTCCAATAATAAAAGAATGGTTTAACGCCGGCACGGTCGCGACAAGCAAATATTTTTTTAGCCTGCTCATCATAGATGGCGAAGGCAAACATGCCGATAAAATGTTGCAGGCAATCGCTGCCCCATTCGGCATAGGCATGCAGGATCACTTCGGTATCACTATGGCTGTGAAATTGATGTCCTTTATTTTCAAGCTGAACTTTTATTTCGGCATAATTGTATACTTCGCCGTTATAGCTGATGTGCAGGTGTTGGTAGGTTTGGGGCTGACTACCTCCTTCACTGAGGTCAATGATGCTGAGGCGGCGATGACCGAACCCGATGGTAGCGGCATCGCTGTTGTAGATGCCATAGCCTTCGCCATCCGGACCACGATGAGCGAGGGTGCGATTCATCTTTTCAAGGATCTCGCGCCCCGTTTGTTTATTAAAATCGGCAAAGCCGGAAATACCGCACATAAATAAGTGTTCCTTTAAAAAATGAAATTAATAATTATCAATGGTTGTGTTATTAACTAATTTAATGAGTTGTTTTATTAGTATTTAAACCTAGGCTTGAAGTCGTCTTCGACAAGCTCAGACTGACAGCTTTCTGTCATAATAATGTTCTTGTCTCTCTGATGTCACTCTGAGCTTGTCGAAGAGTTGACGACGATCTGACGAAACATAAATCGAAAACGGTTATCATATTTCCAATTGCCACAATGACTAGCCAAACCGATTAAGCATTTATACTTCTGCACATCAAATTAAATATCATTCAATGATGCTGTATAGATCTTTCTTAAGCCTTCCAAATGTTGCGTTAGCGTAAAATTATGAATGGCTCTTTCCCTGCCTAGTTCTCCCATTGCCTTCAATTCCGATTCCGGTGCCGAAGATAGCTTAACTATCTTTTCAATACAATCCTGCGGGTCGTTCAAAGAAAAATATACGGCACTGTCGGGGCATTGTTCTCTGAATGAAGGAATATCACTCAATAGCAAGGGCATGCCCATGGCCATGGCTTCCAGCACACTCAGCGAAAATCCTTCAAAGCTCGACGACATGATATAGCAATCATATTGTGGAATGAGTTGTTCAATTTTTTTTGCTTCGCCTTTCAAGACCAGTTTTGCACCCGAGGCAGTGATCTGCTGTTGCAAAGCCGCTTCCTGATCGCCCGAGCCGTAGATATGTAATTCAATGGGATGTTCTTTCAGCGCAGTCATGACCGTGATCAGGTATTGATAATTCTTTTGAGTACGCAGGGCACCTACCGATACCAATCTGAAAATCGGAGAGGCTTTTTTCGCCTCCACGAGGGATGGATCAAAACGGTTGATGTCGACAAATGTATATAAGGCATATGCCTTGTAAGGTTTGATCTTTAAGAAGGAGAAATATTCGTTGAGGGCACCCTTGGCCACAACAATGATCACCGATCTGCGAATGCGGTAGCTGAGTTTATCAATGAACCGAATATACCAGTGTTTATATTCCACCGAACTGGCAATAAAAGCATGAATGGTGGTGATCAGCGGAATGCTTTTGGGCACTGCAAAACGGGCAATGGCAGTAGGCCAGAACAGGTGGGTATGCACCATATCAGGCTTTTCGGCCCGCACCACGCTACGAAATTTGAATATAGAAAAAGGAAGGGAGAACAAGGAGCGCAGGTGCAGACAGATCAGTTTATCACAAACCAGTTCATCGCCAAAATGATTTACTGGGAATAGCGTAACCACTACATGTTCGTATTCGGGCAATTCTTTGATCACCCTTACCATCATGGTTTCGGCTCCGCCCCTGCCCAGGTTAAAAATAAAATGGATGATCTTTTTTTTACGCATACAGCTATTACCCGTAATGGTTATTGTTTTTCAAAAACAAGGGCTATATGTGAACCGTGAATGCCCGTGGTCAATTTTTTGAAGATGGCAATGGGCAGGGTGATGCAACCATAAGCCATCAGTATCAGTTTTGCAGTAAGGCTATGTTTTCCGGCGGGTGATTTTATTCTGGCCATATATTTTGCCCGCAGGTAGGCATAGGTTTTAATGCTTCCTTTCACGTCGTACTGAATATCCAGTATTTTCAATTGAAGCAGTTGGGCTGTTTTCACAAAAACATCTGCATTCCACAAACCCATATGATGTGGTGGCAGGTTGAGGGTGCAGTATTTATCGTATCCCTGGAACCAGGGTTCATTATTAGGAACGCCGATCACCAGTTTACCACCGGATTTTAAAGCGCGCAGGGAATCTTTCAAAAATGATTCTACATCGTAGATATGTTCCAGCACCTGAAACATGGTAACCATATCATAATAACCGGTATGGCTATCCGCATGCGGACCGATCATTTCATTATAAACATCCAATCCATTACTGCGGCATTGGGCTACTGCCTTTTCGTTCAGCTCCAGTCCAGCAGCATCCTTGGTTTTCTCTTTGGCCCTGGTTAAAAATTTACCTACTCCGCAACCGATATCCAGCAGTTTATCATCCGGCTTCAGATGATCATAGGCCATTTGGTTCTCAAATTTCCAGTCGTGGTAATAATCGGCTCCCAGTTTTTGCTGTAAGCTGGCATAAAAGGCGCCATCGCCGTCCATTCCTTTGGGATGGTAGAAGCGGTATCCGGTATCATTGCATTGATACAGGAAAAAGCTATCGGCACCCTTAAAAAAGGATGATACATCCATATTCAGCTGGTGCTGGTATAATTTAATGATATCCTTACTGAAAAAAATATCAGTGAGGCTGGTATTTGGACGGCCGGTTAGGGGGCTCAGGGGGTTATCCATATGTAAAAAGGCTAGATCAGTGTTCGTTTATACAATATTAAGAAATGATGGGCAGATGAAATAACGATTGTTCGGGCTTATTATTTCATACCCTTAAAAATTGCGCCCAGTTTCAGCCAGGGCAATTTAAGATCACATACCCGGTTTACCGTAATGAACAGCGATACGAACAGCAGCGCATACATGATCAGGTTAGCATGGGCTGCTCCCATTACGCCATCGTATTTGATGAAAAAATAGTCGAGCAGGATACATACCACAGCGCTGTACACCGAAAACAGGATCACGGTCCGGTTCTTTTTGTAATAGTATAAAAATCCGAGCATGAGGGCATATAGTCCCCAGAAAAAATAACTGAATGCCAGCCAGGCAACGTATGGGATGCCGGGGTGGTAGGCCGGATTAATGAACTGATGATAGACCCATGGAATGCAGATGACCATCAACAGAGTGGCCAGTAATAGGCATCCTGCAAAAATATATTTGATACGCAGCATTTTTAGTTTATTCGCTTCCGTGAGGTTGGACAGCATTTTGTACAATACCGGCTGATAGGTAAAGAAGAAAGCCCCCACGATCACATTGATGATAAAGGCAAATTGGTTGGAGAGAGAATATATCCCCAGTTCAGTTTTATCGTGCGGATTAAAATAATTGATCATGAATTTATCGGTGGCGTTCAATAAGAACACATTGAACTGAAAAAATACCTGGGCAATACCGAATTTAAATTCTTCCCGCACATACTGCATGCTGATGCGGGTATGAATTAGGCCCTGGTTATAGAAATAGACCATGCCCATGATAAACATAACTCCACCTGCCAGCACGGATGCTATTACCCTGCCTTCGGCTCCCCTGCCTGATTGTATCACCAGCCAGATCACGAGGGCAATTTCGAGCAGGTCTTTGATGGCCGATATGATCAGGAATTTTACCGGTCTATTCAGCATGCGCAGGTAGGCCAGTATATTTTCCTGAAATAAATTGAAATAGGCATAGAGCATCCCAAAGAGCAGCATGCGAAAGGGCACGGTTATGAAACCTGCAATAAAATTTCCGGCTACCAGGAATACGAGAAATAGGATGATGAAACTGAAACTAGAGAGGGCCAGGGCCGAGCTGAAATAGATCTTGTATTCGTTTTCATTGAGTTTGGAATGTTCCAACACCAGTGAGCTGGGCATGCCCAGGATAACGAAGGGCAGCACGAATGCAACAAATACACTGTATAAAGATAATACCCCATTATCCTGTGGTAGAATATAATGGGTTAAGAAAAAGGCCAACAAAGCCATCATGCCTTTATTGAAAAAAGAGGCGATGGTATAGATGCTGAATGATTTGGCCAGGTTCATATTGAGTGAATAATAATTTTATGGGTGTTCATCATTTCACTCCTTTCACTACGGCGGCTTTACAGTTTTGATAGGTAATGAATCCGCCCCAAACCTGCTGCATGCCGTATTTATTGAACCAGTTCACAACTGTTTTTATTTTTTGTGGCTGATCATATTGCGGCGAAAACATATCGAATGTATCGAGCACACAAAGCTCGCGGAGCTGCTGGTAAGGAAGATTGCGCGGCAGTGTGCCATCAATATCGCAGATGGGAATAAACCGGTTGAACAGTCGGCCTACACCGATCCTGGTAAAGAACTGCGTGGTTTTGATCATCCAGTCGATATTTCGTTCGATCTTTTTAATGAGTTTTTCGTGGCTCATTTTTTTGGTGAACGGCCGCAGTAAATATTTGGCGTGCACCTTGGTCCACCAGCCGGTTATCGGATAAAAATCTACCAATAATTCTCCTCCCGGTTTTACCATATCGATAAGGCTTTTCACACTTTTCTCCACATCGGGGGTATGTTGCAGCACGCCGATGCAGATCACTTTATCGAACTGTGCTTTGGCGAAGGGCATTTCATATATACTCGCCTGGAACAAATGCAGGCGCTCATGAGGACCATTATTTTTAAAATTGGCTTCTACGGCATTGCTATAATCCACGCTGTAGAGGTTCCCCTTGGTATAGTCGAGTATGATCTGAGAGAATCTTCCTGCGCCGGAGCCTACTTCCAATATATTCTTCCCAGAAAGATCTTCTTTATCCCAGCCTGTTTCGGCAAAGAAGCGGTCTTTAGAAATATTCAAATGACTTTCTTTGTCTACCTGGGTACCTACAAATTTATTCCATTGGAAGCCGAAGTTTTCGGTGTAGTTATCATCCTGTACAATGCGATAAGCACCTAGTTTTAGGGGGAAAACAAGTTTTGAATTATCCAACAACCCCTCATTGGTTGAAGTAAGCAGATTTCCAGAAAGAGGATTCACAAGTTCAATATGCATAGAATTAGGCCTTACAGCGATAAAAATACATTATCTGCGTTTAGTTCATTCAATTTTCAGGATGAATTTATGAATATAGGAGAAAAAACTATTGATTATATTGCATAGGATTGTTCAAGCTATTGGTTGGCACTAATAATTTGGATCAAAGAAGAGATCCTGCAAAACCAGCTTTTAGTTTCAGTACTTTAAAACCTCCCATACAACCCACAGATGGAGTATATCAAAATAGAAGATTATTTTTTGCTCTTGGTATATGTAATTCTGTTGTATACATTAGTTTTTATTCATTCCAAAAGGTACAAGGGAACAGGGTTGCGTAGGTACTTTATTTCTGCTTTTATTCTGCATATTGTTGGTACAGTGCTTTACGCTATGGTAATCCAGTATTTCTATGGCTATGGAGATTCCTTCGGTTTTTTTGAGGGGGGTAAATTTATTCAAAATCTAATAAGTACAACCGGAGACCCATTTACGCCATTTTTTAGTTCGGGCGAGGATTTCCAAAAAATGGCCATGGTAAATTCAGGCAGTGATTTTGTTCTCCCTACAGGAATCGATGTTGATGCCAATCTTTTGGTGATGAAGATCTCTGCCTTGCTATCTTACATTTCATTTAATAGTTACCTCATTGTATCTCTTTTCTTTGGGATGTTTTCGTTTTTTGGGATCTGGAAACTTTTTAAAACCTTTAATGAAATCCTTCAAAATAAGGGGCAACGAATCCTCGCCATTGCGCTTTTATATACCCCTTCCATTTGGTTTTGGGGAGGTGGACTAATTAAGGATTCTTTATGCTTGGGATGCATCGGTTTTATTGTATACTTTTTTCATAAGATCCTTATTAAAAAGAATTTTTCAGTAAAAGACCCAATCATATTAATCCTTCTGTTTTATTTTCTCTTTTCTCTTAAGAGTTATCTTGCAATGGTAATATTGTTTTCCATCACTGTTTCTTTTATGCTATTTATATTAATGCAAAGCAAAAAGAATATACTAAAGCTTATTACCGCAAGTTTCGTTTTACTCTTCACACTTATTGTAATAACTGTAAATTTTTCTTCTAGCATTGAATCAATTGTTGAAGATGCATCAAAGAATATAGAAATTTATAAGAGTGTATATGCAAATGCAGATACTGAAGATGATAGAAGTAAAGCGAGTTTTGAAGGCTCTTCAGATATTGGCTCTTTATCAGATATTATTGTAAATACACCGCAGGCCATATTTACAACATTATTTAGACCATTTTTATGGGAAGTTAAAAAGCCTATCATGGCATTTAGTGCACTAGAGTCATTATTAGGCTTCATTATAACTATTTTTGTATTGATAAAATGTAGAATTCGTTCATTCTTCTATTATATTTTCACGGATCCCTATATCTTATTTTGCTTTATTTATTCTATGGCACTATCGACCATCATTGGAAATTCAACCTTTAATTTTGGTACAATGATCCGGTATCGATTACCTATAATACCTTTTTATCTTTTTATGTTATTGTATATATATATTAAAAACGCTGATAAAAAAGTAAGTACTTAATTATTCAAAATATTTTTATCATTAAGAATTGCTTGATATAAACCAACCGTTTGATTTGCCATTTTTTTCCAGGAAAATAATTTAAGCCTATCCTTACCTAGTTGAACTAAATTCTCACTGATAGCAGAATTCGAATAAAATAATACAATTGAATCTGCGATAGAAGTAGGAATCAATGGGTCAAAGTATAATGCTGCATTACCTGCAATTTCCGGTAGCGAAGTTGTATTTGAACATAAAACTGGTTTTTCGAAATAAAACGCTTCTAAAATGGGTATACCAAACCCTTCAGATAATGAGGGAAAAATAAAAGCATCTGCATTTTTAAACAAATGTTGTAAATGTGCATTTGATACAAAACCAGTAAAGAATATACGTTGATATGGTTTATTAATTCTATCAATAATTACTTTATCTGCCTCATCCAAGTATGTTTCATTTCCGCTTATTACCAGTTGAATATTATCTGGCAGTTGTTTAATGGCTATTTCAAAAGCCTTAAGCAGGTTTTTCATGTTCTTATGAACACGCGTTGTTCCAACATAAAATAAGTAGCTTTTGTATGCTTGAGAAATTTTAGCTTCGGTACCATCCTCCTTAACCAATAGATGCTCCCAACCTTCATATATCACATTTATCTTATTCTGAATTACTTCGCTTGGTTTAAATTTTTCTATCAAATCCTGTTTTGTAAAATTGGAAACAGCTATAATAGCTGATGCATTTTTTAAAGATCTTTTGATGACTAAGCTTAGATAACGACTGGCGAAATTAAATGTCCACCATTTAGCATTTAGATATTTACGAAATGTTATATCATGAATTGTAGCAATGCCATCTTTAAGAAAGAGTGGATATTGGTTTGAGGTACTGTGAAATAAATCGAATTTATTTCTGAATTTCAAAAAAAAACAAAATAAGTCGAAATCACGTTTTGGGCCAATAGGCGCAATACTCGCCTTTATATATTTATACTTCCGCTGATCTAAAATACTCAACAGTTCTGTACGATTAACATTCCTATTTATCAATATGGTTATATCAAACAATTCAAATACACTGCTCGGCAGATGAGTTAATAGACTAATGATGTACTGAGATAGGCCATCTTTTTTTTCAATTACAGTAGTTGCATCAATTAAAATTCTTTTTTTCATTAAGAACAATCAATTTATTCGTGCATATTGAATTTCTCTAATTTATCTCTTAAATACTTCAAAGATGGTATTTGTGCCAATGGGATAGGACTCAAATAATACCTATATGGCTGATAAATATCGTCAATACTATATTTTGCAAATAAAGACGAATATTCATTTCGTACAAAAAATGCATTAATACCTGGCAGGTTACAAGAAATTAGCGTGTAATTATGTTTTATAAAGAGGTTTGTATAACATTGCAAAGAACAACCCAAGTAATCTGAATAATCCCAAATATGGTTTTTGTTGTATTTAATATTGATATCTAAAGGTGGTGCAAACTTTGCATTATATTCCACACATAACACTTTAGGATATATCTCATTTTTAAACAAAGTTTCCAGAATATAAAAATCATTCCCATCAATGTCTAAAGAAAAGAAATCAAGCTCCTTTACATTAAAATAATTATGTGCATCTTGAAATATTTTTACAATATTATCACAGTCAACAAATGCATTTACTACATTCAAATGATTTTTAAAAGATACCCCTCCTAGATTTTTTTCAATAATCTTGCAAAATTTGTCACTTCCCTCTACCCAGGTTCCCCTCCACCCTTTTAATAAAAGATAATGTGTATTACATTCAACCCCGGTTTGAATACCAATTTCCAAGAACGTTCTATCGTTAGGTATAAGATTAAATATTGCTTCAATAATACCATCCTCATCTGTTTGTGAGTATACCTTTTTTCCAAATAAGGCAGGATTCTCAGGAAATTTGATACGCATCTCATCCCTAAGTCTTCTATATTCAGCTTTTTGTTGAATAGTTTGAACTTTTACCAGTTCATATGTGCCGATAAACCTTTGAAAATAAACAGCATATTTTTTAAAAAAAGCCTTAATCATAACATGTAATTCATTTAATTAGTATCAAATATAATTTTAACTCTTTATACTAAATTTGATTATTTCTATTTCGGCATAAATTGTGCAAATATCAAGTTTTAATATAAAATATTGTACATTTCAAACATGCTAAAATTTGAATAATTCAATTGAGCATGATTATAAGCATTTAGAGAAATTACTTCACGTTCCGATGTATTTTCTATAAGATATTGAATTGCCTTTACTAGCATATTCTCATCCCGTGGCATCACTAATAATCCCGTATAATTATGTTTAATCATATTATTAATTCCACTTACGTCAGAAGCAATTAAGGGCAATTTACAAGCCATCGCTTGCATAATTGCCGTACTCATTGTTTCTCCCAAAGATGCATGAACATAAATATCAAGACTTTGCAAAAACAATACTAATTCTTTTTCATCTAACATTCCTGTAAATTCAACTTTGCCATTTAGTTGCAATTGATTTGACATATCAACTAATTGATCTTTAAAATCACCATCTCCGGCAATTCGTAATCTCAGATTATAATTACAATTTCTTGTTAGTATTGAAAATGCTTTTAATAAGGTAATATGATCCTTAATACGAACCAATCTACTCTGCATTCCAATTACAATTGTATTAGCTTTAGGTTTTTGCCCTGGCTTATACACAGTAAGATCTATTCCATTTGGAATAATTCGAATTTTTTGTTCCCTATACAACCCCTTAAGTTTTTTTTGTAGCTGCTCTTTAAATTCAGCAGTCAAACAAACAATATAATTTGCCAAATACATTCCTGCTATTAGAGATACCCACTGTCCCGAATTCTTTAATTTATTTGCCTGAGTTTCCCGAATAATAATTTTTAATTTTTTTTTTGTAAGTAGGGTAGTAATTTTTGCAAGAAATATGTAAGCACTTCCATGTAGGAATATTATGTCGGGGTCACTTTTTCGAATATATTTAAGTATTTTATAATAATATAAAAAATCAATTTTATACTTCTTTTTTGCAAAATATCTAGGTATATTATTATTGTCGCATTCCTTACAGAATTCACTCCTTACATCTTCTATACCATAAAACAAAGCCTCTAAATTGTGCATTTTTTTTGCATCAGCATTAAATAACGAAAAGAAGACATTGCCATGTCCACCCAAACCTGAATAAAGTATATGCAGAATTTTCATATCAAAAATATAGGAAGTAAATCTATAATAGCTTATTTAACGCCCTAATAATTGGTTTTTCAATATTATGATATATCCAAACACCAATTGAACAAACTAAAATTAAAAGTAACAAACAGAATAATTGTGTGATAGCTGTATTCTCGATCCTTAATTTGGCCATAATTTTAAAAAATGCAGCAACAATTGGCAAGTGTAATAAGTATATAGAATATGATGCATCCCCTAATTTTAAAAAAATGCTATGTAAATAAATATTTTTAGTTAACTCCATTTTTACCAACGCCAATATGATCAGGAAAGAGGGAATACCGAATAACAATACCCTATTTAATGCCTGATTAGAAAAACTTCGACTAAGATCTATATTTCTATCATTTAAGAAAGCACCAAACATAAAAATGACTATTCCTACAATTAATATTGGGAAAACATATTTTGGGAGAATTGAGTTTACTATTAAAACAACAAAAACTCCCAATATAAATTCTATATTCATTGGAAATAAAAAAATGGTCAAAGAAGAGCTGCCTAACAAATTCACAGGACCTATAATTGCGAACACTATTAGTATACAAAAGTAGATTATCAATAAATAAAACGAAATTTTTTTCTGGGGGATCACTATTGCCAAAGCATACAAAAGATAAAAGAATAATTCATTAGTAAGTGACCAACTAACGCCATTCAGCATAACATGACCAGGCAATAATAAATATGTTTGAATAATATTAAAAATACCGGTATCAAATTTAGTATTATAAAAATCGGGAAGTAGAATTTGAAGTAATATCAAACAGGTTATGATTATCCAGTAAATAGGAAATATCCGTATAAATCTTCTTTTAAGATATTTTACACCTGTAAATGGCTTTCCTATATATGTAAAGTTTGTATAGGTAATTATAAATCCACTTAACACAAAAAATATATCAACTCCACTACCTCCAAATTTAAAAATATTGAACAAAAATATTCCTCCAGTCTTTTCTTCACAATTTATTGTAATATGGAGCAAAACCACTAATATACACGCAATACCCCGCAATAATTGTATCGACCCTAATGTTTTCTTAGCAACCTGCATTTGATTAATTAAATAAATAAATATTTTATTACCGCCAAAGTCCTTCTCTTATAAATTATAACAGGCGATAACCATATAGATTTCAACAGCATTTTGATCGCTTTCCTTTTTTTCTTTTCAAGTACGAAATGTAATGCAGCTAATCCATGCATTTCAGCAGAAATAGCCTTAAGGTCATTTCCGCATTTAGCAATAAATTGTTCATCCTGTTTAAGATAATATATAAGTAATTCGCTTCGTTTCAATACCGCATCACCTGAGTAGGTATTCATACTTCGTTCGTTATGCTGAATCATACAACTGGTAAGTATTTCATCATAAGAATAAAGCTTATAACGGGCTGCCAACTGAAGATGATATAACCAGTCCTCTGTGCCAGCCAAATCCCTATCCTTATTATACACGACTTCAGCAAGGGTATGCTGATGTACAAATAACGGATTAGGATTTATGTAATTAACTTTAAGTATTGCACTATTCCCAATACCTTTTTGGGCCTTGGATTTGTAAATAAGTTTCCCCAATTCATTCTTCATTTCAAAACCCAAATGGAATATCATTGGATTCTTTAGTTCCATAATAGCTTTGGCTGCCAATTCAAGATGATTGGGGTAAGCAATGTCATCACTATCAAAATAGTTAATATAATCACCATTTGCCATTTGTGCTCCAAAATTTCGAGCAGCCCCTCTTTCGCCATTCTCTTTACGGAAATACTTTATTCGAGTGTCTGGTATACTATTTATAAGTTCTCGTGTATTATCACTGCTCCCATCATCTACAATGATAAGCTCAAAATATGGGTAAGTTTGTTTTAGAAAACTGCTAATTGTTTCTTGAATAAATGCAGCCCTATTATATGTAGGTACTATTATGCTAAAAAATATTTTTTGGCTTTTATCTAAATTTGGATCCATGTGTTTGGGATTAGATCTTTAGGATTCCAGTCTTCATCATTAAACCATTTTTTGGGTACTATTACAATTTTATTGGCTATGTCATTTAACCAAACCGCCCACCAAGCAAAACTACTATTAGGAATAATAAAATGTTTACATAAAGCCATTAACCTTAAATAATCCTGGAATTTTATGCCTGAATACTCATGTCCTACATAAATTACAGGCCCGTCAAATTTTATATTTTCCTTGCACCAGTCAATTTCATCTGAAAATACAAAATACTGTGGATTGGAAACTGTAGAACAAATAATATCCTCCCCCTTTTTATAGTATTCAGGACTACAGGTTCCATGAAAACTAGTTTTTACAAAATCAGCCCTACGGATATTAACACAAACAGCATTGCAATTTAATATCTGCCGGGCTAAAAGATTAGCTTTATCAGACAATGGATTTTTAAAAGTAAAATCGACATTTTTCAGTTGTTCTTTTATAGAAGCAAAGTATTTCTCAGATTGCCAATATCCTTCTAAATAGCTATTATCCAGTGCTGAATTACATCTCTGCGAAAAATGAAAATGCGGCTCTATAATATAGCTATTTTTTACTCCTATGAATTTATTCAAAATTTTATCGGGAATTTTAATAGGCAAGCGTTTTGTTAATAATGCTACCTCCCCTTTATTTGCAATTTCAACCTGCAAATTGAATATATCAAGGTCATAATCTCTGAAAACAAAGAATTCTTTATGCGGTGTTCTATCTAACAGAAAACTAGTATCTAATTTCAACTCGGCATTATTCAAAACTGCTAATTTCTTACCAAATGCATATTGAAACATTTGATTTCCCAGCCCCCCCATGAGTTTGGCAATAATCATTATTTAAACAATTTTTGTTCTGCAGCATTGATCATTTCTTCAATAGTGCGTTTCATATCATATTCAAAATTCCAATTTGGGTAATGCTGTTGAAATTTTCTTACATCGCTCACATACCAGATATGATCTCCACTACGGGCCTCATCGAGTAAAGTATACTTGAGTTGATGTCTGCTAATATTTTTAATCATATGGATTGCCTCAAGCATTGAAATATTAGCAAATCTCCCCCCTCCCATATTATATATCTCACCATTTCTGGGGGCCTGGTAAAATTCCCAGAAAGCATTGATCAGATCCTTACTATGAATATTATCCCGCACTTGTTTACCCTTGTACCCAAAAACCTTATATGGCTTATTATTTACAGCACAAAGAATCAAATAGGCCAAAAATCCATGCAATTCCGCTCCACTATGCGCAGGTCCAGTGAGGCACCCCCCCCTGAATATAGCTGTTTTCATTCCAAAGTATTTTCCATACTCCTGTACCATGATATCTGCCGCCAGTTTGCTAGCGCCGAAAATACTGTGTTTGGAATTATCAATACTCATTGACTCATCAATACCATGCTCAAAGAAAGGATGGGTTTCATCGATTTCCCAACGAAATTCTTTTTCCACCAATGGTAAATCATTAGGCTTGTCGCCATAAACTTTATTGGTGCTGGTAAATATAAATACAGCATTGGGGCAATAATTCCTTGTAGCCTCCAACATGTTTAAAGTTCCATTTGCATTAACTGTAAAATCGGTGAAGGGCTCTTTCGCGGCCCAGTCATGCGAAGGTTGTGCGGCGGTATGAATTATTGCAGCTATTTCAGTATTATAATTGCCGAATATTTTTTCCAATTCATCATATCTCCTGATATCAATATTATGATGCTTGAAATTCGGGAGCGTGTCCTTTAATTTGGCTGTATTCCATTTTGTACTAGCACTGTCTCCAAAAAAATACGAACGCATATCATTATCTATACCGATAATTTCAAAACCTCTGTTATGAAAAAATTTTGCAGCCTCACTTCCTATTAATCCTGAAGAACCGGTAATAACAATTTTTTTCATTAATTATTTTTTTTAAAATAAAAACAACCGCACCCATAAGTTTCCTTCTCAACAAGAAGTGGGTCAGCATTAATAATAATCGCACCTTTTTCAGGTATAAGTGAAAACTCTATTAATATACAGCCTGTAAAATAATTTACAATTTGCTCAAAGCTGTATATTCGATGGGCGTTAAAAAGTAAAACAGGTTTCCCCACTGGTGTTACAAATAAAATATCACCCCCTGGTTTTGTAACCCTAATTAACTCATTGATAGCCTTGATGTCCCCATCATAATCCAAAGGATCTCCATAACGTCCGAGGCCGATATGCTCAATGGTGTGCATACAACTAATAGATGCAACTGTACAAGATTCAAAAGGTAGCGCCATCAGGTCTCCTTTTTCAGAAGCCAAGTTATCTAGTTTTAACTGAGCAGGCCTATAATCATAAAAATGAATAGGCATAAAAGCTGATACAATGGTACAGAAATGTAAAGTGCTTGAAACATCAATATGCAAATCAGGTTTAGTTTGGGCTAAAATTCGTGCAGCACAAGCAGGATGATAAATATAATGGTTGTCGAATGGAGTGTTTTCAGTTCTATCTGTTAAGTATGGAAGCCTATTGCTCCAATCAAAGAGAAATCGTTCTTTTGTATTTAAAGAAAGATATTTAAGTGTTTTATAGTCTCTTTTATAAGAGGGAAGTCCCTTTATACTGAACAAATATTCTCTCATGGAAATTAATAAATAATATACATAAGAGTAAGATGGAACTATTTTTTTTAATATTTTTTTTAGCATTATAAAATAATATTAGAAACTAATTCATAAAATATATGTGTATTATATCATCTTTAGTAAACATTTTGTAATGAATATTATTCAGAATCAAAAATTCTTCAACTTCTCTGTTTGTTGGATAATCATTGCGCCCAATAAAGAGTCTGGCGTCATCAATTAACAAAATATGATTCAATTCCTTACGTTTAATAATAGCGTCTAATTCACCCCAAAGAGGACATTCTAATTCACCTTTTGCAGTAATATCTCCCGAATAATGCCCATCTAACCAAAATATAGCCGGTTCATTTATTTCATCAATTATTTTATGCATCACTTTGCTACTATCTCCATGCAGTCCTTTAATATTTGGAAATGCTTCAAACCTTTTCTGCGCTTTTAAATAAAGATCATACCCTAATTCAATGGTAAACAATTTTTCAAAATATTTATGCTGGGCTACGGTCATGTCTCCCATAAATGTTCCTGTTTCAATAAAAACCTTAATCTTAGTTTTCTTTTGAAGCCTAGTAATAATTTGTTGCTTTCGAAACATATTCACCGGCTTTTTAGAACCTAGCAAACGCCATTTTAATATTCTTAAGTGATTTAATAAAGTCATTGAAATTTATTTTTTTAATAACGTTATATACTGTCCTCTTACAGCATTTATACTAAATTTATTAATTACTGCCTTATGTAGTTTAACCCCAGCAATACCAAGTTTTTCGGTATTCTTCATAACTTTTTTAATAATCTGTACAGAATCATTAATCGGATTCTCTTTATTAACGAAATAACCATTCACCCCATCAATAATATAATCTTCAAAATCTCCTACATTTTTACAAACTATAGCCGTTTTATTAAAAAAAGCACCTTCCTTAACTGCCTGGTTACTTGCTTCGGAATATGACAATAATAACTGAATATTTGTAGCTAAAATATAATCGGCAACATTTGACACAAGTCCATCTAGAAATATTTTGTTGGTCATGTTGTTGTCCTTTATCCATTTCTCCAATCCGCTTCGGTTGTCACCCTCACCGATACAAACCAATGAACAATTATAACCATCCATATTCAATTTTTGTATTGTCTTGAAAGCTAACAAGTGCCTCTTGAGTTCATCTAGCCTAGCTATACAGAGCAAAATAAAATCAGCACCACTTCTTCTTTTTATGTTTTCGCTCTGCCCCTTTTCTTCTAACAATAAGTATTTTTCAAAATTATAACAAAGGTTTATTCTTGTAATTCTTTTAGGTGAAACATTTTCTTTGAATAGTTCGGTTTTAACATTTTCCGAAATAGCTATAATGTTCTGAGACACTTTATTTGCAAGGCTATTTATTAAAATTCCTTTTTTATTTTTTTTTAGGTAGTAGTAATCAGCATTATGTCTGAAGTAAATAGATTTAGAAACAAGAAATTTAGTGGCAACGCCCGCAATTAATGCGTTTGTTTGTAAATGTGAAAAAATAAAATCAATTTTTTGTTTCCGACAAAATTGAATCAAATAAACTACTTGTCTTACAAAGAAAAAAATAGAAGTCCCTTTTTTATGCGAACTGGAAAATGCAGATGCGCCAAGAGATCGAAAATTATCATGCAAAACTCCCTCAGGACTTAATGAAAGCAATATAACTTTATGTCCTAAAGAAATCAATAATTCTGCTTGCGCCTGTTGATCAGGTGATCTATGATGACCTGCAGGAACATAGATAAGTATATTCATTTTATTTTAACTCCTTAAAATGCACACAGTTGCTATTTAAAATATAATTGAAATCGCATTCATTTTCCTTGAACCAAAGCACCTATTACTATTAAAAAATGACATTAACATACAAATCCTTACTACTTAAAAAACAAATCGGCAACTGATCGTGGCTTAATAAAGCTGAAAATCAACAATATATTCCCAAGCATTTGCAATATTACTGCTACCACTAAATTAATATATCCTAAATAATAGAACAGCCAATTAGCGGCAATAATACAAAAAGATATGGTGGCAATTAATAAAAGCATTTTCCATGCTTTTGAAGATTCGCATTTTTCAGCAAAATAGATCATGGCAACGCACATAAATAATTTTGAGATAACCCCTGCTATAATAATTCCATAAATACCCATCCTTGAGATTAACAATAGATTAAGTAACAAATTAACACCTACTGATGAACTATAAACATAAATATAATAAGATGCTTTCTTTGCATAAGTAATCCTTAAACCAAAAACATTTGCTAACCCTGAAAACACAAAACCACTACCCATTAAGGGAACCATCACTAAAGAATTAACAAGCCCCGGATCTTTTACCATAAACTGCATATTGCTGCCAACCAATATTAGACCTGAAACCACAAGAATACTCGCTGCCAAAAACATCTTATAAAGATTTCTGCTCTGAAGCGTGTTTTTCTCTGAAAACTCATCAAAAATATATGGTTGAAAAGCCGAATTCAATGCAATAATTCCTATATCCATTAGCGCACAGATGGTTGCAACCATACTATATTGACCTAGTGTGTACATTTTATCATGCACAAAACGTTCAATAATTGTGCGATCGCCATAAGTGGCAATCCAACCAATAAACACTGCTGATCCTATATGCAAGGAATATTTTAATTGTGGAAAAATATCAATCCCGTATGGTATCAATCGAAATATCTGGTTTCGTAATTGATAAAATACAATGACCATAATTAATACAGTAGTAATAGCTTTTGCTTCCATTGCTCCAGTGAGACCGCGTCCAAATATTACAATAAATAAATATTGCAAAACGAGTATCGATAAGAACTGGAGTACTGTTATAAAAGTGAACTTTGATAGTTTCTTATTGTATTTTAAAAAATTCAGGTACGCAAGGCCGGCATTTGAAAATAATCCAAAAAAAACAGTATAGAACACATTTGGATAAAAGTTGACTTGCTGATGAAACATTAATCCCGAAAAACCATTGGCCCAGATGCAAAATATTGTCAGAATAATGAGATTGGTATAAAATGAAAAACTGATGACTGAACTAATAAAACGATTAAGTTCTTTTTCAGTTTTATAATTTTTGTAAAATGCAATTATGGATGCCGAGATATTTAGTCCACTGAGGATTGAGAAAAAAGCTGAAATATTGTTAAGAATAGATAATAAACCAAAATTTTCTGGACCAAAATATCGCGTATAAACAGGTAATAATAGAAAATTAGCAAGCGGTTGTAGTATAGATAATACAGAAAAAAGTATTGTTGCTTTTACTAATTGTTTATTTTTTTCCATTACACTTTTCCCTTTAGGAGAGTTTACTTATTCAGGAATTAATTCTACATCAAAAACCCATCCTTCTTTACTACAAAACTCTTCCTTGGTGATTGATTTCCCATCAATTTGTATTAGCATTTTATAACTTCTTAAAAGATCCCAAATTTCTTCAAGCATCTTTGTCTTATTATTATACGCGAACAAATGCAACCCAAGGGTAGCAATAGGCCTATATCTTAAAAAAGTATCAGCTGCACCTTTTAATAAATTCAATTCAGCACCTTCAGCATCAATTTTTAAGATATTAGGCTTTATATTTTTTTCCTTTACAAACTCGTCAATACTAACCAAATCAACTTCATAAGACCCGTCACGATTATCCACAACCCCGTCTTCATACCCTATTAGACTGTTAGCAACTGAAATGTCACTTGTTTTACTAATATAAAATTTCGCCTTGCCTGACTTATCTGAAACAGCTGCAGGCACTACTGTAACAATATCATTACAATTATTAATGTCAATTGTTTTTCTAAGCCACCCCAATGTGGATGGTGTTGGTTCAAAACTAAAAACTTTCCCTTTGCTAAGCTTAGCAAAAAAAACAGCATACAGCCCAATATGGGCACCAATATCCAATATTGTATCTCCACGTTTTATATGTATTTTATAAAACTCAAAACTAGATTTTTCATAATCGCTAGGAAATAAACGAAAATGCTTTGTAGGCAGCTTTAACCTTATACCATTTATTTTAGTTGGTACTCCATTACCCAAAGTAATCACATCAATTACCTTGTAAGCAATTTTTTTAACAGTACTATAAATTAATCCCATTACTAATTTTATTTGAAATAATTATATCTCACTCCCCCACCTTCCTCAAATACTCCCCATACCCACTCTTCTCCAACCCATCCGCCAGTTGCATCAGTTGCGCTTTACTGATAAAGCCCATGCGGTAAGCGATCTCTTCAGGACAACCGATCTTGAGGCCCTGTCGTTTTGAGATCACCCTAACATACTCAGCAGCATCGTGTAAAGATTCAAAGGTTCCGGTATCCAGCCAGGCAAAGCCACGATCAAGCACTGCTACTTTTAATTTCTTCTGCTGCAAGTAATGATCATTTACCGTAGTGATCTCATACTCACCACGGATACTGGGAGCAATATTCTTGGCAATGGATACCACCGAATTATCATAGAAATATAAACCCGGTACTGCATAATTGCTCTTGGGTTTTGCAGGTTTTTCTTCAATACTTATCGCATTCCTTTCTGCATCAAATTCCACCACACCATAACGTTCAGGATCATTTACTGGGTAAGCAAATATTAATGCTCCATCTGGATCAACACTGGCTTGTACCAGTTTACTAAACCCACTTCCGTAAAAAATATTATCGCCCAACACCAATGCCACACTATCTGTACCAATAAACGATTCGCCAATTACAAATGCCTGTGCCAGTCCGTTGGGTACTTCCTGTTTTGCATAAGAGATATTACAACCCCACTGACTACCATCGCCGAGTAAACGCCTGAATTGCTCCTGGTCTTGCGGTGTTGTGATAATAAGAATGTCTTTTATCCCTGCCAACATCAACGTACTCAATGGATAATACACCATTGGTTTATCATAGATGGGCATCAGCTGCTTGCTAATTCCCATGGTTATCGGATATAACCGAGTCCCCGATCCTCCAGCTAAAATGATTCCTTTCATTGGTTGGTTTAGAGTTTAGGGTTTAGAGTTTAGGGGGTGGCCTGCTGTGATTTTCGCAGACCGGAAATTAATTTTGTTAGCACTTCAATTTTATCCCTTCCCTCTGTATATAATGCATCATTTAAAAATTTTAAACTATTCGCTATGATTAGATCATTCAGCAACTCAATGGTACTGCTGTAGGCAATAGTACTGAAATGATGCTGATCTTTCACTGTTTTCCGGGATGTTCCTTCCGCTAAATTAGAAGCAATTGAAACAGCTGCCCTTCTCATCTGAGACACCAAACCATATTTCTCATCAGCTGGAAACTGTTTGGTTACCTCATAAATCCATATTGCAAGATCTTTTGCATGTTGCCAACTCAATAACTTCTCAAATGAATATTGCTTCATATATTCAATTTACTCTAATCCTAAACACTAAACCCTAAACCCTAAACTATCCCACATACATCTTCTCATAATACTCCCTATACGCCCCGCTGGTAACTGCTTGAAGCCATTCCGAATTTTCCAAATACCAATCAATGGTTTTGGAAATCCCTTCCTCAAACTGCAAAGAAGGCAACCACCCTAATTCATCTTTCAATTTAGTGGCGTCAATGGCATACCGCAGATCATGACCCGCACGGTCCTTTACATAACTGATCAGTTGTTCTGATGTACCTTTTTCTCTGCCCAGCTTCTGATCCATCTGCCGGCAAAGTTCCTTAACTAACGCAATATTCGTCCACTCATTGTGGCCGCCAATATTATAGGTTTCGCCTACCCTTCCTTCATGAAATATAGTATCAATGGCCCGTACATGGTCTTCTACATATAACCAGTCGCGCACATTTTCTCCCTTGCCATAAATGGGCAGGGGCTTATGGTTGATGATATTATGAATGCAAAGCGGAATCAGCTTTTCCGGAAAATGGAAGGGACCGTAATTATTGCTGCAGTTCGAGATCTTCACGGGCAGCTTGTAAGTATGGTAAAATGCCCGCACTACATGATCGGAGGAGGCCTTCGAGGCTGAATACGGACTCCTGGGATCATAGGCCGTGGTTTCTGTAAAATACCCAGTTTCGCCCAAAGAACCATATACCTCATCGGTGGATACATGATAAAATATCTTTCCCTCCATATTACCTGCCCAGGCCTCCTTTGCCGCCTGTAACAACGACGCCGTTCCCAGTACATTGGTAGTTATAAAAGCTAAAGGGTCGGTAATGGAGCGGTCTACATGACTTTCGGCGGCACAGTTCAGCACGGCCGTGAACCGGTATTCAATGAATAACTGCCTCAACAGGGCCAGATCGGTAATATCTCCCTTTATGAACTGATAATTTGGCCTTCCCTCAATATCCTTTAGGTTCTCGAGATTGCCGGCATAGGTCAGTTTATCGAGGTTTACAATGGTATAATCGGGGTACTTCGTTACAAATAAACGGGTTAAATGCGACCCTATGAATCCTGCCCCCCCGGTAAGTAATATCGTATGCATGCTGCGAGCCTTTCAACAAAAATAGAGATAATATACGAACGGAAGCATAGTTGGCGGTTGACAGTTTGCAGTTGGCTTTGATTTCGTTGGGAATATGGGCCAAGATTGAGGTTGAGCGGAATACGTTAGCGAAGGAGACCGTCTATTTGAACGCTTTTACCTCTCCTAACTACTCCCAATTGCTATCGGCAGGGGAAGTTGATGGTTTATAGTTGGGGTATTAATGCTTAGGTATATGGATGTTGAATATTGTTGAAATGATTCCTGAAAAATGAGCGGGGAATATTTGAAATCTAAAATTTTGTTTCCATATTTAGAAACTTTTATTAGCTTTGTGAAAACAATTTGCTTGCAATACTTTCAGACAAGATTTTTGGATGAAGCAGAAAAATTTTTGGCGAGCCTTGAAATCAAGGCTGCAAGAAAAATAATTTATAACATTGATCTGGCTGAACATAGCAATGACCCAAGACTTTTCAAAAAACTACAAAATGATATTTGGGAGTTTAGAACAAATTTTGGTGGTCAACAAATAAGACTACTGGCTTTTTGGGACAAAAGTAAAGAGGTTGAGACCTTAGTCTTTGCAACACATGGCTTTATTAAAAAAGTGGATAAAGTACCTAAAAACGAAATTGAAAGAGCTGTTAATATCAGAACAAAATATTTTGAAAGTCAACCTAAAAAATAATACTATGGCAAAGACAGCAATGAAATCATCTTCACTTGCCGAAATGAAAGACAAATATGTCGGTAAAAAAGGTACAGCCGCCAGAGAAAAATATGAATATGAACTTCGAATGGACATTTTAGGCAAAATGATAAAGTCTGCCAGACAAGAACGCAACTTGACACAAGAACAATTAGGTGAGCTGGTAGGCGTACAAAAAGCTCAAATCTCAAAACTGGAAAGTAGTACTAACAGTGCAACAATTGATACAATTCTTAAAGTCTTCAAAGCTTTAAAGGCCGATATACACTTTAACGTAACACTAGAAAAAAAACAATTACAATTAGTTTAGTAATAAGCAGAATTTTATTCAGGTCGTAATAAATAAATTATACCGGGCCACTTCAACCACATTCAACAAATTTCAACCATTTTCAACTCCTACACCCAGCGAAAACCATTAAACGTTTCAAAGTTACGCCCCCGAAAAAGCCACATGAAAAAACTCCTTGATCTCATTCACATCAAACTGCTGGGCACGTCGGGTTGCACGGGAAGCAAAACGGTTACGGAGTTCGGCATCTTCATACATCTTCCGCATGGCAAGTGCCAATGCCGTAATATCATTTACCGGGGTTAAGATCCCGTATTCTCCTATTTCGTAGTTATTGATGGCCCGGTGATGCAGGTCGGTTGCGGGGGCTAATAGTTCTCTCGGACCCGAATGACAATCGGTTGAAATAACCGGCTTACCACAGGCCAAAGCCTCTATTAATACATTTGGAAATCCCTCCACGTCGGAACTCAGCACAAAACAATCACTCCTGCTAACGAACCGGAACGGGTTGCTCTCAAATCCGCAAAACACAATTTTATCGCCAAGGCCCAGGTCCTTTACTTTTTGTTTCAACTCCTCTTCCATGATACCCCCGCCCACGATCAATAATTTACAGGGCAGGTTCTTCAGGATAAAAAAAGCCTGTAACAATAACAGGTGATTCTTCTCCCTGCGGAATCCGCCCACATTCACAAAATAAAAGATGTTCTTATCAAACACGAACCCGGGATCCTCATCTTTATGGTTTTTGATGAACCCCAGGTCAATCGGATTATATATTACCCGCACCGGTGTTTTGATCCTGAAATTCTCGATCAGATCGGTCTGCATGGCATAAGAATTGGCCAGCACCAGGTTGGCCCGCTTATAAGAATACTTCACCATAAAGGTGGAGAACCAACGGTATAATTGATTCTGATTCTGCAGCATGGTGGTCTGGTGGGTCCTTTCACACATGATCACTTTGCCGGTATAACCCCAGCAACTCTTCATCAGGGCATTGATATAACAAGGGCGGTACAGAAAGGCTACCGAAATATTAATGGCATTTTGCTTGCAATAACGGTATACCTTATACGATAAGAACGGAAGTTTTAATAACCGGATCAATCGCCCTTCTTTCAGGGGCTGCTTAAGGTCCAGTATCTTTATTTCAGCCGGTATCTTGTAATCAATGATATTGCAGTATAAGGCCAGGTGGATCTCGAAATCATATTTCAAATGCTCGAGCAATAAGGATACCACACGCTCGGCCCCGCCCGATTGCAGGGTATTGATAAAAATGAGCAATTTTGGCCGGATCCCGTTCATGAATGCATTTTTTCAGTGGCAGTGGGCAAATATCTGTTATTTATTTTAAAAGAAAGGACTGGAGCGGTTGGCAGTTTGTCCCGAAAGCATTCGGGAGCAGTTGGCAATGCGTTCAAATTGATGGTCCATATTACTAACGAAATCTCAGCAAACTGCTAACTGCCAACTGCCAACTATTTTCATCAGAAATTAGCAAGAAAAAAGAATGCCGTCACAGCCCCCCCCCAACCAACCCCTCAAACAACCTCTCCGTTTTATCAATAACCGCATCAATTGAAAACCGTTCCCGGTTATCCTGCCGGATCCAATCACGATCGAATTTCATTTGTAGGGCAGTGCTGATGGTTTCAGCAAATGCAGATTCATCATTATTTTTTACCAGCAACCCATTCTTCCCATCTACTATTATTTCAGCAATACCACAGGGCGCATCAAATGCGATCACCGGTATTCCTCGGGCACCGGCTTCCAGCAATACATTGGGAAATCCTTCATAATGCGAACCCATCAACATGATGGTGCCATCGGTTGCGCCAGTATATGGATCATCCTGCTGCCCTTTTAAAAACACCCGATCATTCATTGCCAGTTCATCAATCAATTTCTGTAATGCCGCGCGGTCCGCACCATCACCTATAATTTGATACTCGAAGGGAAAATTAAGCTTCGCCATGATCCGTATCAATCGATCGATCCCTTTTTCGGCTGATAACCTGGCCACAGTAATGAATCGTGGTAATTGGCCATCCGAGCTGATCAAGACCATGTCTGTATTTTCAACAGGATTGTGAATGACCTGCGTATTTTTTTCGGGGATATAATAATGGGCAATCAGGTCTTGTTGCATGTACTTCGACTGGCATACAATAGCACCTACCCGCTTATAAAATAATTTCATCAGGAAATTGTATAAGCGCGGGAACTGTGTTCGCCTGGTATTGATGCTGACCACACTGGATTCGCGTACACAGAGTACCGTTTTTTTAGGAACGATCCAGGTATTCATGGCCAGGAGCAGGTTCAGGTGATTGGCAGTTGTATATACCAGGTCGGGTTTTCTTTGCTTTAATAATTTCTGAATCGCAAACAACGCATGGCGTACCCTCATTTTCTTAGCGTCAATTACCTCAATTAGCGGATTGGAAATGCGATAAAAAGGTTTTCCCAGTTCGAGTACCAATAAACAAATCCTAAACCTGTCGGTATCAATATGATTGCATAATAACGAAACATATTTCTCTGTTCCTCCGCAGTTAAGCGTGGGCGTGATGATCAGGAGCGATATTTTTGATATGTTTGGTGATGCTTGCATTACCATTTTATATTAAATGCTTGTTTCCGGAAAACTTATTTACCATTATCAACGCAAATAGATATACAAAAAAGCTAACTACTAACATAGGCAAGGTAGCTAGATGTAAATAAGGTATACCAAAATAAATAGGGATAGCAATGCTTGCATTAATTAACAACACTTGAACCATGTATTTTACCAGTGCGATATAATTAATAAAACTAACAAGCAGTTTGCATATAAAGTACATCAAAATAAAATTAATCAAGCTCATCAGTACAACTGCATAAGGATATCCAATAGCACCATATATTCCGGTTAACAACCAGATCAATACAAAAAGCAGGGTATTTAAACTAAGCTGATAATAAAATGCCTGCCGGATGGCCTGTATCGCGGCAAACACTCTAGACACAAGGGCATTGATGCCAATACTGAAAATAGCCACAGCCAACCATTTTAAAAATAAGGATGCACCATCCACTTCAGCGATGCTGAAATTACCCCTCATATAAAATAACTGAACAATAGGATGGGAAAATAAAAACATGAAAAAGGAAACGGGCATCAATAAATACAATAATAATTTTCCGGTGCGCAAGAATATTTTCTGCATGGCCAACTGATCATTTTTTGCTGCCCGCTCATTCAACTCAATGGCACTAACGCTGGTGATTTGAGCAGTAATGATGGAATTGGGAATGTCGGCAATATTCTTTCCATAGTTCATCAGACTAACAACACCACTACCAAATCCACTTAAAATAAATAAGGGTAAAAAATTACTGGCCATGGTGGCCATTTGTCCCAGTTCAGCGAAACCAATATTCTGCAATACTTTTTTAGAAATGGATGCAGGATAAACTGCAAATATCCAACCCAGTTTCTTTTTCATCAGGATCAAAACCAGTATCAGATTGATGATGAATGCAGCAATACCGCTGATGAATACAGACAATACATCCAATTGGTTGTGCAATAACAGGATCCCTGCAATTACCACGCAACTATTGACACCACTGATGATCATGGGTACCGTAAAATATTTTAAAGAACTGAGGATCGCATTGATATAATTAGTAAGCAGTAAAAAGAAAAAATAACAGGAGCCCAGCAGAAAATAATTTCGGTACAGCTCAATATCGGCCTCCGAAAATTTAGACACCCATCCAAAAATCCTTGTCCCAAAAAAATACATCAGGACTACAAACAACAATCCGCAAAAAATATAGATCCGCAAAAAATAATTCAGGAAGGCCATCGCTGCAGCATCTCCATCAGTTTGCCTCAGGCGCATCGATTGAGGAATGAGTACGGCATGGTCAATGGCATTGATGAAACCCGCCAGCAATACCATGCTGCCATACACAAAAAAATAAATATCGGTTTTGATATTGCTTCCAAAATAAGCAGCCAACAAGATGGTCAGCAGAAATAGGATGCCCTTGGCCAGAATATTAAAGACCACCGACAACCACATGCCCCTTGCAAAGGACTCTGTCTTTAATCGGCTTATTAGATTCATGGAAAGATAAGTTATGAGATTTTAGACACCACGTTCCCCTGAAGCTGGTACAACGATCCATCGCCTTCACAAACTGCCCTACCCTGTTCATCAAATACTAACCGATACGCCTGTTCGCTTACCCACCCCAGTTGACGGGCAGGATTACCGATCACCAGTGCATAGGGCTGTACATCTTTTGTCACCACCGCACCCGCACCCACCAGTGCATATTCACCAATGGTTAGTCCGCACACAATGGTAGCATTGGCCCCAATAGTAGCCCCTTTTTTAACCACAATATTTTTGAATTCGGTCTTGCGCTCAATAAAACTGCGTGGGTTGATCACATTGGTGAATACCGCCGATGGCCCCACAAACACATCATCTTCCAATACCACCCCATGATACACCGATACATTGTTCTGAATTTTTACGCCGTTGCCGATGATGGCATGGTTATCTACATATACATTTTGTCCGAGGATACAGTTGCTGCCAATGATGGCGGTAGGCATTACATGACAGAAATGCCAGATCCTGGTTCCTGCGCCGATCTGCGCGCCCTCATCAATGATGGCAGAAGGATGAATGAATGGGTTAGACATGAGGTTAATTGTTATGATATGTAATGGAGTACCCCTGAGTGAAACAGATTGCCCACACCCCACAAAAATAGCCCATCACCATTATTAATGCTTAATTATTAATTTTTAATTATTCTCCACCCTTTACCTTTGCCGCCATGCATTACGCCTCTATAGAAAATATCAGCAAATCCTTCGGCATAAGAACCTTATTCAAAAATATTTCCTTTTATGTAGAAGAAGGTGATAAGATCGCCTTTGTGGCACGCAATGGAAGCGGAAAATCTACCTTATTGAAGATCATTGCCGGACTGGACAGTGCAGATAGCGGTACGGTTTGGGTACATAAAGACATAAAAGTGGTGATGTTGCAGCAAGACACCCATTTTGATGAAATGAAGAGCATCTGGGATAATGTGCTGCGCATGGACAATCCGGTTGTGAAAGCCGTTAAAGAATATGAGATGTGCCTGGAAGAAGATACAGAGAATATTGACAAGCTCACCGATCTGATGGCCAAGGTAGATGAATTGAATGCCTGGAATTTTGAAAGCGAACTGAAACAGATCCTCGGAAAGCTCAACCTGCACCACCTGAATGAACCCGTAAAGAACCTCAGCGGTGGTCAACGGAAACGCGTAGCCTTGGCTCAATCACTTATTGAAGCACAACTACACGCCGGAAAATGTTTGCTGATACTGGATGAACCTACCAACCACCTCGATGTACAGATGATCGAATGGCTGGAAGATTATTTGTCGGCCCAGAAGATCACCCTGCTCTGCGTTACGCATGACCGTTATTTTCTGGATGCGGTATGCAACGAGATCCTGGAGATGGATGAAGAGAAGATCTATGTGTACAATGGCGACTATGATTATTTTCTGGAACAGAAAAGTCTGCGCCAGGAAGTACAGCAAAGTGAACTGCAGAAGGATAAGAATATTTTCAGGAAAGAGCTGGAATGGATGCGCAAGCAACCCAAGGCCCGAACCACCAAATCGAAAAGCCGGCAGGATGCTTTTGTAGATATTGAAGAACGGGTAAGCCAGAAAAAAGAAGAGCTGGACGTAAACCTGCAGGTGAAGATGACCCGTCTGGGAGGCAAGGTGCTGGAGATGAAAAAAATAAACAAAAGTTATGGCGATAAAGTACT
>Ga0194037_1000113_pt1 | contig 57825 bp, 51 predicted proteins | sample JunL306m_MetaG_FD_148653 | JGI IMG/M metagenome (GOLD analysis project Ga0194037, IMG submission 148653) | Anoxic zone freshwater microbial communities from boreal shield lake in IISD Experimental Lakes Area, Ontario, Canada - Jun2016-L304-6m | ecosystem: Environmental > Aquatic > Freshwater >...
AGACGGGTATTATTGGATGGAGAATACCTCTAAAAATCGTTGGATGTATTATAAAACAAAATTACCCCTGAAGCGAAAAGAAGATTTTTTGATTGACACCGAGATTGAAATACTTACCAAAGACGCCCATGGGCATGTTGGCCTGGTATGGGGGTTTGATAAGGACCGGGAAATACTAAATCGCTTTACCGTTTCGGCAGATGGAGAACGATTTTTGGTGATGCATTTTCAAAGAAACCATCATCGGGTGTTTCACCGGTATCATTCCTGGGAGTTAAAGGGAAGTTCGACCAATAAGATCAGACTTAGCATTGCCAGAATTGCCGGGTATTTTTACTTTATGTACAATGGGAAAACGGTATACACAGCCCATGCCTCACAATTTGCTGACTATGGTCCTTATTTTGGGTATTATGTGGAGCCGGGTATTATGATTAGAAGCCGTTTTATTGAGGCAAAGCGATTAATTACCCAGCCATCAGAGGCGGGTGATTCGGTGGGTAGGTTGTTATCCTGGCATCCGTTAAATTAAAGGATGGGTACACGGAATACACGGATTGGGGCGGATGAACACAGATAATTTGCAAATGGCAACGGACTCCTTGCCAACTGCTAACTGCCTACTGCCAACTTTCCCTAGTTATACTGCTTAAGAGTCTGCCTAATAAGTTCTTTGATTTGCGATTTTAAAGAAGCGGGTTGAATTATTTTACAATATGGCCCCATAGAAAGCAGGCGCATACAAAACTCCGGATTGATGTTTACCAGGAGCTCAATTTTTACATTGCTTTTGCTATCTTTTATGGTCTTTTGTGAAGCGTGCAAGGGTTCCAGCTTTACAAGCTTATTAAATGGCTCCTGAATAGCTAGCACCACTTTATAGGGCTTACCATCGCCCTCCATGATACCTGTGGCATATTGAAGAAACAGGTCGGCATTAAAGTCGCGTCTTGTTTTTTGCCGTTCTTCTCCAATTTCCAGCTCCAGTATGCGGTCTAGGGCAAAAGTGAGGTAATCCTTTCTTTCCTCTACCCAGGCTATCAGGTACCAACGGTTACGGTGTTCTTTAAGTAAGTAGGGGACTAGTTCATATTGCTTCAGCTCTTTTTTATATATGTTTTCGTAGTGGATAACCAGTTTTACCCTGTTACAAAGCGCTTTATAAATAGTAGCAATCCAGTTGTATCCGCTAGTGGAAACCGAGCTCTCGAACTGAACATGCTTTTCGAGTAAGGGATCATCAATACCGAGACCTAGGTTAAAGGCTGTATCAATTTTTTCTATGGCTGCTTTAAAATTGCTGAATACCGGTACGTCTTTATATTGGTAAAGCAGTTTAGCCGCATATTGGAGGGCTTCCCACTCCTCATTTTCGAGGCTGATGGAAGAAATGGAGAACCCCTCCTCGGCATAGCGGTATCCTTTTTCTCTTTTGTAGTACACAATCGGTGCCGAAAAACCAATAGGGCTTGGTTGTTTCATGGCCTTAATATCCTTCTCAATAGTGGAAGTAGATACTTCGGTACCCAGTATATCATAGCAGGCATCGGCAATTTTCTTTAAACTGGGGTATTTGCGTTGCTTATTGTTAAGGCATCGATCAATGATGCGAAAGCGGGTATAGGCTGATTTGGTAATGGGCATAGGAGGAAGTGGTATAATATAAAAATACATGAAAAAAATGTAAAACCGAAGATCACCACTAGTGGTTTAGTATATAAATGAATTTAAGCACTATGTTATTACCTATTTGTAGTATTGGTTTTCTGAAATTGTTTCATTATTATTACAAGAATAACAAGCAAGACGTTTTAAAAAAATGTTTTTCAAAATATGATCTATATTGGAAATTTCGTTTTTACAGCCCCCACTTGACCTGTAAAAATAGCCCCCAGTAGGATTTTATTGAAATACAATGTACATAAGGGTTTCATACTTATTTGAATGGGGGCTGATAAAAGTGGTCTTGAGGGGGCTAGGAAACTGAAATTTCTAGTATTACTCATTTTGACCTTAAATGACAGAATATTTTGATAACATCTTTGTAAGTAACAATATTTATTCCCTATTTTTGACCAAATTTAGACAAGAATAAAAAAGAACAACAAATGCTGGGAATAAAACTTAAAGAACTTCGTGAACTGAATGGATTTGTTCAACGGCAAATTGCCGCTTTGTTAGAAATTGATACCGCATATATAAGTAAAATGGAAAGCGGAGATAAACAAATTAGTCGAGACCACTTAAAAAAATTAGCAACTGTTTATAAAGTTCCAGAGAAAGAATTAATTACGCTATGGGTAGCTGATAAAATTATTAAAATAATAGACAAGGAAAAGGTTGGTAAGGAAGCATTACAACTTGTGTTAAACGATAAAAAAAGTAATGACTAGTATCACACCATATCACGCAAAATACTTTGCTTATGAGCTTACTAAACGTTTTGCAGCTAACAGCTTGCAAAAGTTTACATCTTCACTTGCGGATGCACAAGTAGATTTGAATCCTCATCAAGTTGATGCAGCGTTATTTGCATTTAATTCGCCATTATCCAAAGGCGCATTGCTAGCAGATGAAGTTGGATTGGGAAAAACTATTGAAGCAGGTATTGTTATTTCTCAAAAGTGGGCTGAACGTAAACGCAAAATATTAATTGTTGCTCCAGCCAACCTTAGAAAACAATGGAATCAAGAAATAGCTGATAAGTTTTTTCTTCCTTCGATAATTCTTGAAGCTAAATCCTTTAATACAGAAATTTCAAAAGGAAATTTTAATCCATTTTTGCAAGATGAAAGCATTACGATTTGTTCTTACCAATTTGTAAAAAGCAAAGCCATTTATATCAGTAAGGTCGATTGGGACTTAGTTGTTATTGATGAAGCGCACAGATTAAGAAACGTTTATAAAAACAATAATAAAATTGCCAAGGCCATAAAAGAAGCGGTAGCACATTCGCCAAAGATTTTATTGACTGCAACACCTTTACAAAATTCATTGTTGGAATTATATGGGCTTGTGAGCATCATAGATGAATATGCCTTCGGTGATTTAAAAAGTTTCAAAACTCAATATACAAGAGTTACAGAATCCCAAAATTTCGATGACCTTAAAAGAAGACTTGAACCAATTTGTAAAAGAACTCTTCGAAGACAAGTTTTAGAATACATCAATTATACTAACAGAACATGTATTCTTCAAGAGTTTACACCTAGGGATGATGAGCAGCAATTATATAATTTAGTTTCTGATTATTTACAAAGACCAAATTTATATGCACTTCCTCCAGGGCAAAGAACTTTGATGACACTAATTCTTAGAAAATTATTAGCATCTTCTACTTACGCAATTTCAGGAACACTTCAAGGATTGGCTGATAAATTAGAAGCAACCATTGAAAGACAAAATCTTAATGCCTTAAACATTGATGATTTGTTTACCGAGAACTACGAAACTTTTGAGGAGGATAAAGATGAATGGCTTGATGATGAAGAAACTGAAAACATAAAAGAAGAACGTATTTATACTGCGGATGAGATTTTAGAAATACGACAAGAAATTCAAGCATTAAATGAGTTTAAAAAACTAGCAAAATCCATTAAAGTAAATTCTAAAGGAGAAGTTCTATTTACTGCATTGGCAAAGGGATTTGAAAAGCTACAAGAACTTGGTGCAAACAAGAAGGCTATCATTTTCACTGAAAGTACACGAACTCAAGAGTACCTAAAAAACATTTTAGAAGCTCGTGGATACAAAGACGAAATTGTTTTATTCAATGGTAGCAATAATGATCCAAAGAGCGGACAAATATACCAGGCATGGCTAAAAACACATCAGGGAACCGATAGAATTACTGGTTCTAGGACTGCTGATAAAAGAGCAGCCCTAGTTGATTATTTCCGTGATACAGCAACTATAATGATTGCGACAGAAGCGGCAGCCGAAGGAATTAATTTGCAATTTTGTTCATTGGTAGTAAACTACGACCTACCCTGGAATCCGCAACGCATAGAACAGCGAATTGGCCGATGTCATCGCTACGGTCAAAAATTTGATGTGGTTGTTGTGAATTTTCTGAATAATACAAATGCCGCTGACCAAAGAGTATATCAATTGCTGGATGAAAAATTTCAACTTTTCAATGGAGTTTTTGGAGCTAGTGATGAAGTATTAGGAGCAATAGAAAGCGGTGTAGATTTTGAAAAAAGAATTGTAAATATTTATCAAAGTTGTAGAACAACTGAGGCAATTCAAATGGCATTTGATTTTCTACAAAAAGAAATGGAGCCTGAAATTGAATTAGGAATTGACCTAACAAGAAAAAAGCTGCTAGAAAACTTTGATGAAGAAGTGCATGAAAAGTTGAAATTGAATTTACAACAAAGCACAGAATATCTTTCAAAATTTGAACATTGGCTTTGGCAAGTTACCCATCATACACTTGAACCATACGCTACTTTCAATAACATAGAAAATAGTTTTACGCTTAATAAAAATCCCTATTCAGATAAATCCATTTTAAAGGGTAAATATCGTGTGGGTAAAAAGAGTATTGGTGAAGCACGTGAAAATGTAGAAGTCGACAATAATGAAAATCTTTATCGGATAGGTCACCCACTTGCACAAAATGTAATTGGAATTTGCAAGAAAGAAAATTTGCAAATTCAAGAATTACAATTTGATTATTCACAAAGTGAGAAGAAAATTTCAATACTGGATGAACTAGTTGGAAAGCAAGGTTGGTTGCAAGCAAAACAAATAACCATATCTAGTTTTGAAAATGAAGACCATATTATTTTTGCTGCATTTGATGATGAAGGAAAAAATTTAGATGAAGACCAATGTCAACGTTTATTTTCATTGCCTGCAAATATTAAGCAAACAACTCTAGGATTTTCTGAACTTGAAAAAGAACGATGTAACGAAATTTACCACTTACATCAGGTAGGTATAATTGAGGAAAATCGGAAACGAAATCACAATTTCTTTGACGAGGAAGTAGACAAGCTTGAAAAATGGAGCGAGGATGTACGCAACAGTATCAAATTTGAAATAAAGGAATTAGATAAGGAAATTAAAACCAGAAAAACCGAAGCTCGAAAACTATTAAACCTAGAGCAAAAGATAAAAGAACAAAGAGTAATAAAAGACCTTGAAAAAAAATTAGCTGAAAAAAGATTTAATCAATATCAAAATGAAGATGATATTGAAAACAGGAAAGACAATTTGTTAGACGAGGTTGAGCAACGCTTGAAGCAACAAACAACAGAAGAAAATTTATTCACGATCCGCTGGAAAATATTATAATAATGGCAAAGCAATTACAAAAACTAGAACTTACCTGGATTGGCAAAGGAAATGAACCTACGTTAGAGCCTCGTATTTTAATAGAAGACCCAAGTAAAAGTTTTGGAGACCCTAAAAGTGAAAATATGCTCATAAATGGGGATAATTTATTGGCATTAAAAGCCTTAGAGCAAACTTTTACAGGAAAAGTAAAATGTGTCTATATAGATCCCCCCTTCAACACTGGTGCTGCGTTTGAGCATTATGATGATGGAATAGAGCATTCACTATGGTTAGACTTAATGCATAGAAGAATTACAATCTTACATAAATTACTTTCAAAAACTGGTTCAATCTTTATTCATCTAGATGATAATGAGGTTGATTATTGTAAGCTTTTGTTAGATAATATATTTGGCAGAAATAACTTTATTAATAGAATTACTGTTGAAGCAAGGTCTCCCTCTGCTTTTAGTACTGTTAACCCTGGAGTATTTAAATCCTCTGAGTATATTTTGTGGTTTGCAAAGGATAAGCAGGCTTGGGAAAGTCGAAGTTCAAGAATACCCACAAATAGAGATACAGCTTATAGCAAATATATTTTAAATCGTGATGAGCCAGAAACAAACTGGAAATTCATTTCATTAAAACAGGCTTTTTTAGAATTTTTAAATGAAGATAGACTTGATGTGATAAATGAATTTATTGAAAAGATTTATAAGGAAGGTAGAGGACTAACTAAGCCTCAATTAACGAATTTTATTATTTCTAATTTCGAACTTCATGTATTATTCAATTTAAAGCAAATCGTAAATTATTTAACGATTAAATTTAAAATTGATACTTATGATGAATTTTGGTCAGCGATTTATTTGTACTTTCTTGACAAGTGCTCATATAATTATAATGAGAAAGACCTTGATAATTTTGTTTTTGAAAATGCAAATTCTGTTTTTAGAGATACAGAAATTTCAGATGATGGTGCGGGACAAGACACAGTTGATTTGAAGTATAAATCAATTGACACACCAGGTGTTGTTTTGAAATTAGAAAGAGAAAATAATTTAGATACTATCTATGTTATTAATGGTAAGCAAATTGCTTTTTACAAGAAAAACGTTGATACTATTGATGGAAAAAAAACTGCAACCAAGCTTTTAACTAATGTCTGGTCAGATATTTCATGGGAAGGCATTGCTGGAGAAGGAGGAGTGAAATTTAAAAAAGGTAAGAAGCCTGAACGATTGCTAAAAAGATGTTTAGAATTAACTACAAATGAAGGAGATATTGTGCTAGATAGTTTTCTTGGTAGCGGTTCTACAGCAGCGGTAGCCCAAAAAATGAAACGCAAATTTATTGGAATTGAATTAGGCGAACATGCCTCAACTCATTGCTTACCTCGTTTGCAACAAATCGTTTCAGGTAAAGATAAAGGCGGAATAACTGAATCTGTTAATTGGAAAGGCGGAGGCGGCTTTAAATTTTACACACTAGCTCCATCACTGGTTCAAAAAGATAAATATGGTACTGAAATTATCAATCCAGAATACAACCCTAATATGTTGGCAGCAGCAATGGCAAAGCAAGAGGGATTTCGATACCAGCCTGATGAAAACAATTATTGGAAACAAGGCATGAGTAGTGAAAAGGACTTCATTTTCACCACCACTCAATTTGTGACTATTGCAATGTTGGATAAACTAGCTGAGGAGTTAAATCTAAATGAAAGTTTATTGGTTTGCTGTAAAAGCTTTGCTAAAGGCTGTAATAGCAGGCATGCCAATATTACGATCAAGAAAATTCCTCAAATGCTCTTAGGAAGATGTGAATTTGGTAAAGATGATTACAGTTTTAACATTGTAAACCTACCTCAAGATGAAACGGAATTGGAATATGAGCCTGACGAAATAATTGTGGAAACACCCAGTAAGACAGAAAAAAATACTAAATCAAAAAAGCAAATTGATGATGAAAATCAATCAACCTTATTTTAATTATGCAGCATAAATAGATATAAATGGCAAAGCAATTACAAAAATTAGAACTAACCTGGATAGGCAAAGGCGAAGAACCTCAGCTCGAACCTCGCATATTGATAGAAGACCCAAGCAAAAGTTTTGGAGACCCAAAGAGTGAAAATATAATAATCAATGGCGACAATTTGTTAGCCTTGCGTGCGTTAGAACAAAATTTCACTGAAAAAATAAAGTGTATTTATATTGACCCTCCTTATAATACAGGAAGTGCATTTGAGCATTATGACGATGGAGTTGAACATTCAATTTGGCTTTCACTTATGCGTGACCGATTAAAAATACTACATAAGTTATTGAGAAATGATGGATTTATTTTTGTTCAAATTGACAATAACGAGATGGCTTATTTAAAAGTTTTGATGGATGAAATATTTGGTCGAAATAACTTTATTAATGATATTATTTGGAAAAGAAGAGGTGGTGCTGCAAACCCATCAAATCGATTAAACAATGTTACAGATTATATTTTATGGTATTCAAAAAGTCAAATAAATACAATCAATCATATCTTCTCGTTGGATGATGAAAACACGCAAGACTACATAAAAGAAAGGTTCACTAATTCTTTACCTGACGGAAGAAAATATATGCTTGCACCCATCGAAAGAAATGCAAAACTAGGCTTACGAGAAACATTAAGATATGCTTACAAAGAGTATATTCCAGAATGGGGTTGGATGGTTTCCCAAAAGAATCTAGAGGAAATGGATAGGAATCAGAGGATTCATTGGAATGGAAAAGGACGACCTAACAGAAGGGTATTTTTAGAGGACTACAAGGGGCAACCAATTGGTAATTTATGGACTGACCTCAAAGTGATAAATCCAATGTCATTAGAAAGGTTAAATTTTGATGGCCAAAAACCTGAATCATTATTGCACAGGGTCTTAACATTAACAACACAAGAAAATGATTGGGTACTAGATAGTTTCTTGGGTTCAGGATCAACAGCTGCAACCGCGCATAAAATGAATCGAAAATGGGTTGGCGTTGAATTAGGAGAACAAGCAAACACGCATTGTCTACCACGTTTAAAAAGAATAGTTAAGGGAGAAGATGTGGGCGGAATAACAAAAATGCTTGATTGGAAAGGTGGCGGAGGTTTTAAGTTTTACAATCTTGCCCCATCATTAATTCAAAAAGACAAATACGGAACTGAGATAATCAATACCGAATATAATCCTACTATGCTAGCAGCTGCAATGGCAAAGCAAGAAGGTTTCCGTTATCAACCTGATGAGGATAATTATTGGAAGCAAGGAATGAGTAGCGATAAAGATTTCATTTTCACAACTACTCAATTTGTAACGATTGCCATGCTAGATAAACTAGCTGAAGAGTTAAATCCAAATGAAAGCTTGTTGGTATGCTGCAAAAGTTTTGCAAAAGGTTGTAATAGTAGGCACACTAATATAACTATTAAGAAGATCCCTCAGATGCTTTTAGGAAGATGCGAATATGGTAGAGATGATTACAGTTTTAATATTGTAAATCTCCCAATCGAAAATGAGGAAGAAATTGAAAACTACGACTACAAGGAAAATGAAATAATCAAAACAAAATTGAAAACGAAAAAAAAAGACGATGAAAATCAGTCTACATTATTCTAATAATTTAAACAACAACTGATATGAACCAAATTGCAGAAAATATAAAACAACGCCTTTCATTGCGTATTCCTCTTAAAGAAGCACTGGATATTTTAACTCATTTGTCAGCTGAGTTAGAGTTGAAAAAAGAAGTTGATCTAGCAGCTGAATTAGAAAAGGTGCAGGCGCTTTATCCAACATGCACCGATTTTGAAAGAGAATTCCCTTCTATCTGTTACAGCATTGCAACAGGCGTTGGTAAAACTCGTTTAATGGGAGCTTGTATTTCATACTTGTACTTATCTAAAGGAATTAAAAATTTCTTTGTACTAGCGCCAAACCTTACTATTTACAATAAATTAATAGAAGATTTCGGGAATAGCAGCAATCCAAAATATGTATTTAATGGAATTGCAGAATTCGTTCATAATAAACCAGTAATCATTACTGGGGATAATTACAATCAAGTAAGTTCGTTATTTGATGAAACAGAAGTACGAATAAATATTTTTAATGTTTCAAAATTCGCAAGAGAAACTAAGCCTGTTAAAGAAGGTGGTCGTAACATGGCACCAAGAATCAAACGACTTTCAGAATATTTAGGTCAAAGCTATTGGGATTATCTAAGCAAATTGAACGACTTAGTAATTTTAATGGATGAGGCTCACCGTTATCATGCCGATAAAAGCAAGGACGCCATTAATGAATTAAAACCAATATTAGGTATTGAATTAACTGCCACTCCAATTGATGAAAGAGGTAATCAATTTCGCAATGTAGTATATGAATACAGTTTAGCGAAGGCACTAACTGACGGCCTATACGTAAAGAATCCTACCATTGCAAAGAGACGAGATTTTAATCCAGCAGGTCGAAGTATAGAGGAAATAGAAAAAATAAAATTGGAAGATGCTGTGAGTATTCATGAGGATACGAAACAAGAATTGAAGCTTTATGCACTAAATACAGGTAGAAGACTAGTTAAACCTTTTATTTTGGTTGTTTGCCGAGATACAACTCATGCTAAATCTGTTTATGATCTGGTTTCCTCCACTGATTTCTACAATGGAACATTTGAAAATAAGGTATTACAAATTGATAGCACAACTAGAAATGAAGAATTAATTGAACAGCAGTTTGTCTCATTGGAAAACGAAGACAATGAAATTGAAATCGTTATCCACGTAAATATGCTGAAGGAAGGTTGGGACGTTACTAATCTATATACAATTGTTCCTTTAAGGGCTGCCAATGCGTCTATTCTGGTAGAACAGACTATTGGTAGAGGTTTACGTTTACCGTTTAGTGGCGAAAGAACAGGGAACGAAAAAGTTGATAAATTAACCGTTGTTGCACATGACAATTTTGATACTGTAATTGCTGCTGCCCAAGACCCCAATTCAATTTTGAATAAAATGAATTTCGTAGAAATTGATGCAAGTCAATTAGTCGAGAGAGTTGAAGTGGTAACAGTACAAAATACTTTTACGCAGAGTATTGAAAAGGAACAGGAAGTGGTTGATAAAATTGTTGAGCCTGAGAAAAAACAGAAACAACAGAATATTGTAGATGCGAAAAAAGTATTGGTAAATGTTATTCCATTTTTCAACACAAACTCACAAGTTAAAAAGGTTGATGATTTAATGAAGCCTGAAGTAAGGGCTCAAGTGATGCAGGCTGTTGAAAAAGAATTGTATTCAGGTCAAGGTAATTTATTTGCAACACAAATTGTTGCTGAAGCAGTTGTACTTTATGAAAAACTGGTTACTGATTTCAAAAACAATATTATAGAAATCCCTCGTATGGATTTGGTTCAAGGAGAAGTAACAGCGAGCTTCGATAATTTTGATTTGGACAGCAGCGGATTCAATTATGATCAATTAAATGAAGAAATTGTACGTATTGGATTGAAGGATAGAAAGACCGATTTTATTGACGTTAAAAAAGGTGTTTATTACGGTAAGCCCGAAAAATTGTTAATTTCAGAGCTAATCAATTTTTCGGAAATTGATTATGATACTAATGCTGACTTGTTGCACAAATTAGCCAAGCAAGCAATCGCTGAATTACAATCTAATTTAAAAGAAGACGAAGACCTGAATACTTTGGTTTTTCAATGGCGTCAATTGATAGCAAACAGAATGTACTTGCAAATGATGGATAATTTCAAATTGCATGAACCTGATTATATCAAACCTAATGTAAAATCTTTTACCAAAATAGAAGATTGGAATTTTACAACGCTTAAAAATGAAGGAAGAAAAGATTACCGTGATGAAAGTTTTCCTGCATCTCAAGTCCCAAAATTTGTTTTTAGTGGATTTGAAAAATCATGTCATTTTGAGTATAAATTCGACAGTCGCACAGAACAAATCTTATCATTTATTCTTGAAAATGATAAAGAAGTAATTAAATGGTTGCGCCCAGCACCTAATCAATTCAGGATTTATTGGAAGCATAATAGCAGAATTTACGAACCTGATTTCGTTGTTGAAACAGCAGATTGTATTTACTTATTAGAACCAAAAGCTTCAAATGAAGTTGCCAGTGAAGATGTGCAAGCAAAAGCACAGGCGGCTCTTAAATATTGCAATTACGCAACGGAATACACTGCGGAACATGGAGGAAAACCCTGGAAGTACGTGTTAATTCCACATGACCAGGTAACCAAAACAAGTAGTTTTAAAGGAGTTGTTTCACCAAATATTTTTAAATAAAGATGTCAAAAACACATAATCTTTTTATTAGTCATTCCTGGAATTATTCAGATGCTTATATAAAGCTTACAAGCATGCTAGATAATCGGTCACACTTTATGTATAAAAACTTTTCAGTGCCTAAAGACGACCCTATTCATAATGCACCAAATGAGAAATTATTATTTGAGGCTATTAAGAGGCAAATTCAATTAAGTCATGTTGTGATTTTAATGTCAGGAGTTTACAGTACTTATAGTAAATGGATAAACAAAGAAATATTAATTGCGACAAAAGAATTTTCAAATAAAAAACCAATTCTTGCTATTGAACCTTGGGGTTCAGAAAGAACAAGTAAGATTGTAACTGATGCGGCAGATCTTATTGTAGGCTGGAACACTGAATCAATAATTACAGGTATTAGAAAACTATCATAAAATATGAGAAAAGCATTAGTAATAGGAATTAATAATTACCCTTCCGCACCTCTTAATGGTTGTGTAAAGGATGCAATTGAAATTGCAAATGTTTTAGAAAAACATTCGGACGGCTCACCAAACTTTAGTGTCAAATTAATAACTGACCCAAGTGAATCTGCTACTAAACCTAAGATTCGTGAAGCAATTGAAAAGCTATTTGAAGGAACACCTGATGTAGCTCTTTTTTATTTTTCAGGACATGGATTAATTAAATCCACAGGAGGTTATCTTGTTACTAGTGACTATAAAAGTTATGATGAAGGAATAAGCATGGATGATATTCTTAAAATAGCTAATCGTTCAGGCGCAAGAGACAAAGTAATTATTCTTGATTGTTGTCATTCAGGAATTTTTGGCAATCCTAATTTTGGCGATTCAACTTTAGCACAAATTTCCGATGGTATTACAGTTTTAACAGCTTGTAGAGATAACGAACCTTCGATAGAAGTAAATGGTGGCGGAGTTTTCACTTCCCTTCTTTTAGATGCTTTTGAAGGTGGAGCAGCTGATTTAAGAGGTAATGTAACACCAGGTAGTGTTTATGCTTATGTCGATGAAGCTTTAGGTGCATGGGATCAAAGACCTATATTTAAAACCAATGTTTCAAAATTTGTTCAACTAAGAAAAATAAATCCACGAGTTCCAATTGATAAACTGAGAATGATTGTTGAATTATTTCCTAGCCCAAATGAACATTTTAAATTGAACCCTGAATTTGAAGACACTTTCGAAAATCATGATATGCTTAAAGTGAAAACTTTCAAACTGCTTCAAGAATATGTCAAAATTGGACTTGTTGTGCCAGTAGATGAGGAACACATGTATTATGCTGCAATGAATTCTAAGTCATGCAGATTGACAGCAATAGGTTATCAATATTGGAGACTTGCTTCAGAAAATAAATTGTAGAAATTGTTATGAAATTTGGATTCCGCATACCGTCACTCACCAAGCGTATTGCAGCGCGTACTTCGGTAAAGCGTATCATTCGTCATAACCTAGGTTTTAAAGCACCTAGAGGTATGGGCTGGATAACCGACCCTAAAAAAGCTTTGTACAATAAAGTGTATAACAAAACCAGTAGAGGCTGCTTGGTAAGTGTTGTGTTTTTATTGAGTATGCCAGTGGCTTTGGCTTATGTGGTATGGAGAATTTGTATTTCATGAAGGTGCGTTACTTTATAATAACCTTCCTATTCATTCTGCTGGCGGCTTGCGGCAATAGCAATGATTCAGGAACAGGGAAAAAGCCAGTGTATGTAAAGCCTAGCATTGATTATAAAGGTAAGTTCAGAAAAGGTCATGTACGCATGCCTGTTAGTACTAGTAAAAACTCCATAAAAAATCAGAACCGTTCCAGTTATTATTACCATACTAGGGGTAAATACAGGCGTAAAAAATAATTACGTGTTTCTTTGCACCACTTGGAAATTTCAGTTCCCTAGCCCCCTCAAGATCGCTTATATCAGCCCCTCCTGCAAATAGGTATAAAACCCTTATGTATATTGTATTTCATTGAAATCCTACTGGGGGCAATTTTTACTGGTCAAGTGGGGGCTATTTAAGCGGAATTTCCAGTAAGCGGTGCATTTTAAGTTTCACCTATTGGTTAATGCAATCAGGAGTGATAGTTGCTAAGTTTAGAAAAATATTTTAGTGTCACCTATAGTGTCACCTACTACAAATAAAAAAGCCTTTAAAACATTGATAATTAATGTTATAAAGGCTTTTCGCTGCTGTAGGGGGAGGGTTCGAACCTCCATGAGGCAGTTAGCTGCAGTACAAAGTTCGGTGGTCGACCCCGGTCGCACTTACATTGCTGCAAATACGGCTCTATGCTGCGTTTATCCTGTTGTCCTCACCCCCGAGACAAGGGGGCATGTCTGCCAAAGATTTCATCACCCCACAATTTTTAAGAACTTAGCACCATGATCAGTGCTTTCTGATACAAATCTATGGAATTACCTATTGTGTTAAAAATAATTTAGTAATAATTTGGAAAATATAGAAATAATTCAAATATTTGCATATATTATTGAATAATCACAAAAATGGACTAAAGATATGGCCTCAAAATTAAATCTTGACAAACTGGACCTACAGATCATTCATGAAATGATGGATACGGCGGAGATCTCTTATGCCGAGCTGGGGAAAAAACTATTCGTTAGCGGCGGCACCATTCATGTTCGCATCAAAAAACTACAGGAATTCGGTATCGTTAAAGGTACAAAACTAAATGTTGACCTGAAACAACTGGGTTATGATATCACGGCTTTCGTGGGTATCTATCTTGAAAAAAGCTCGTTGTATGATGCAGTGGCCAAAGACCTGATGAAGATACCCGAGATCGTACGGCTTAATTATATTACCGGCAATTACAGCATGTTCATTGAAATTGTTTGTAAAGACATTACCCAATTGCGTGCAGTATTACATGATGAGCTCCAAAAAATAAAAGGGATCGAACGTACCGAAACATTCATCTCGTTAGAAGAAGGATTCAGCAGGAATGTGCAGGTAGCGCCGGAAGGATAATCCAAAGTTGATAGTTATAGTTGAGTGATGTCTATAATTATACATCATAGCCAGTTTTTTCTCCTGTTTTTAGTAAGTTATTGTAATGGACTTTTGAACTTCAGCAAAAAAAATTATGTATCTTGTTTCTGCTGATATATTGATTAAGGATTTGAATAAAGATTGATTATCCGATACTGATTCAAGGAAGTAACAAGTTTTTATTCTGCTTATACAATTTCAGCAGCAAAGACTAATTCACCGACTAAACAACCTTGAAATGAAAAAAATAACTTGTATTATTTTTTCACTCACTATTTTTAATATTGGCTTTACTCAATCTCTTGCGATCAATAGCGATGGCAGTACTGCCAATGGTTCTGCAATGCTTGACATAAAAAGCAACACAAAAGGATTGCTGATCCCTCGGGTAACCAAAATTGAAAAGAATGGCATTGCCGCTCCCGCAACCGGCTTGCTGATTTATCAAACCGGTCCGGATAGTACCGGTTTTTATTATTACCAAAACAGCCAATGGAATTGGATCGCCGATAATAAAAGAACGGATTCTGCTTATTGGGGCTTGCACGGCAATACAGGTACCACTCCGCCTTCAGCTGTTAATTTTGACCCCATCTATGCTACTGATACCTATTTTGGAACACCCGATTCAAAAGATGTTTCTTTTGTTGCCGGTGGGAATGAAATATTAAGACTGAAGCAGTTTGCATTAGGGGGTATCATCGGGGTGCAAAATCGAAATCCCGAATATGGTATCGACATGATCCTTCGCAATCCTACGGCTTACACCGCGATCTTAGGTATGCGCATCATTTCCCAGGATCTGTATAATTTTTCATCGAGCAACAATGCGGATAAAGGATTGGTGATTGGTAACAATAAAGACAATCCGAATGAAACGGTTATCTGGAATCATGCCAATAACCTGAATGCAATTTTTAGGATGGGGTTTGATCAGTTTAATGCTTCCATCCGGCCGGCTTTCAATATCACCGGTATTGGCCTGGGTATTTACCAGCGCGATCCAAAGTATATATTTGATATATCTTCTCAGTCGCAATTTGCCAATGCTTATCCCTCTACCAATAAAAATGGTATCAGGATAACTTATTCCGGACAAGAATCTGCCAACGATCCTGAGCGGGGTCTGCTGTTGGGTGTAGGTATGGGTACGGATTATAGAAGTTATATCTGGAATTATACAGATGGTACCGATGGCAATGCGGCCAACCGGGCAATTTATTTTGGTGTAGGAAGTGATGTCAACAATTTTGTGAACAAAACAACCATGCTGATGGAGAATGGCAAAATCAGTGTGGGACATATTGACCCTACCACGAATTTCCCGGGCACCATCAATATTCAAACAGACATGGCTTCGGGCGTGGCAAAGAATGGGATCTCCATCATGAAGCAATTGAACACAACCGAATCAGCGTATCTGGGCACCGACCTTAGCGACAATTTGAATATTTATAAATATGGTGGTGGTGATATTTTATTGGGTGTGAACGGAGCGGTAAATCATTTGATCATTAAGCCTAGTGGCAATATCGGTATTGGAAATAGTTCGCCCAATGCTCCCTTACAGTTTGCCAACAATATAACAAACCGTATCGTGGTCTTATATGAGTCAGCCAATGATAATCATCAATTCTATGGCTTCGGGATCAATAGTTCGGTATTACGTTACCAGGTGGGTAATGTTGGATCCGATCATGTATTTTATGCCGCAACGACAGGTAGTTCATCGAATGAGTTGTTTAGAATTCAGGGAGATGGAGATGCTGTATTACAGGGAATGCTTACCCAATTAAGCGATGAACGGCTTAAAACAAATATTCAGCCGCTCGAAAATTCATTGGAAAAAATTTCACAACTAAATGGCTATACCTATAATTGGAAAGACCCGCAAAAGGATGCAGCGTTGCAAACGGGTGTATTGGCACAAGAAGTTCAAAAGGTATTTCCCAGTCTGGTAAAAACCAGCTCAGAAGGACAACTCAGTGTTAACTATTCCGGTTTGATCCCGGTCTTACTGGAAGCAGTGAAAGATCTGAAAAAAGAACTGGAAGCACTAAAGCAAGAGAAAAAAAATTAATTACAAAAGAAGTTTAAGTTGATTGGTCATTTTCAAAACGAAAATGCTAAAACTATTTCATGTCCCAAACCATGAACTATAAACTATGAACTCCAACCCAACCTAATCTTTCACATCCACCGCATCCCTCAATCCATTCCCCAGTAAATTAAAAGCCAGTACCAGGATCATGATGGCGAAGCCGGGGATCAATGCCAGCATCGGGTTATGGGTAATGATGAAATTATAATTCTCTTTGATCATGAGCCCCCAGCTGGGCTGTGGTGGTTGTACACCAATGCCTAAAAAACTAAGTCCGGCTTCAATAATGATGGCACTGGCAAAATTGCCGGCGGCGATCACCAGGATAGGACCTGATATATTGGGTAAGATATGCCTCAGGATGATGCGGCTATGGGTTGCTCCCATCGCTTTTGCCGCCTGAATATATTCAAGTTCACGAATGGCCATCACTTGTCCACGCACCAGTCTGGCCACGCTAACCCACATGGTGAGTCCTACCGCAATGAAGATCTGCCAGAATCCCTTGCCCATCGCTAAAGTAATAGCAAATACCAGCAACAGGGTGGGAATGCTCCAGGTTACATTTACCAGCCACATGGTAATATCGTCTACCCATCCACGAAAGTATCCGGCCAATGCACCCAATAGAATGCCGAGAAACAAAGAGATGATCACGGCGATCAGTCCTACCGCCAGACTAACCCTGGTACCGATCAATAAACGGCTCAGGATATCGCGGCCAAACTTATCGGTGCCCAGCCAGTATTTTTTTGTAACAATATGTTCGCTGATCAGCGTTTCCGGATGTCCATGGGTAATATCACTGATGGAATAAACCTGTTGAACCGAGGTGTCGCTGTCGATGAATTTTTGAATGATCAGGCTGTCATGACTTGTGGAATATCCACTGATAGGGATATACCTGAAATCACTGAGCTTACCGGAGATCAGGGTACTGAAAAATCTAGTAGGGGCGCTGTTTTTGGGTTCATCCAGTTTCAGGAACAGTTGTGAGTAGCCTGGTTTTTTGGCCTGTATCTCCACGGTTTGCAGGTCGGCATTGGGCGAATTATCGGGCGCCAGCCAATAAGCAAATAGCGCAATCCCGAACGAGATCAGGATCATGCATAGACCCACCATCGCAGCCTTGTTTTTTTTAAGCCGCTTCCAGGTTTGTTGCGAAAAGGAGAATGACTGTTCAGCCATAGCGTAATTTAATAATTTTCCATGAGGGTATTGGCCTTATGTATAAACCCTATCAATTTACTTTTCTGTCCTTCCAGGTATAACTGCCAAATATTCCCAGGAAACCGGCGATGGCCGTATACAGGATATGAAAGGGTTGCATCAACGGAAACCACCACAATATTTCTCGGTGATGGAAAAAAGAGGCTAGGGGGAAAATGAAAAATAATTCTATGATTGTTTTTAATAGCAGCAGGAGAAGCCAGTATATCCAGATGGAAAACATGAACCATCCGGGGATCGACCATTGAAAACAGGCAATAACAGGAAGGGTTAGGAGCAATAAGTTGAACAGATAAACCCATATCAGGATGGGGAGTATTTTTTTATCCTGGTAGCGGTTCGACTTACTGGCCCAGCGAATGCGCTGATTAAAAAATGCGGACAGGCTTGGAGCGGGACGGGTGCTTACGATGGCTTCAGCAGATTTTAAAAACATGGTCCGTTGTGGAAATTGGCGGTTGATCTTCTGCATCAGCAACATATCATCTCCACTGGCAATATCATTGATCCCGGAAAAACCATCTACTTTTTCAAACGCAGATTTTTCATACGCAAGGTTGGCACCATTACACATTACATGCAGCTGATGATGCAGGGCTGCTCCGGTGATGCCCATCAGGGTTAAGAAGTCGAGCGACTGAAACACACTCAGAAAACTTTTTTCTGCGGGGATAAAAACAGGCGCCGCGATAAATGCTGGTTGATGGGTTTCATAGAAACTACATATTGTATACAGCCAGTTTGACGGTACGATACAATCGGCATCAGTGGTCACGATCAATTTACCTTTTGCTTCAGCGATGGCTAGCTCTATGGCCTTTTTTTTATAAGAATTGATCGGGCCGTTTAGATGGTCTTTTAATTCGATCAGTTGAAGATGTTCTCCTAAAAATGTTTTTACAATAGCCGCAGTATCATCGGTGGAATGATCATCCACTACGATCACTTCGAATAAATGGGCGGGGTAAGATTGGGCTAGCACGCTTGTCAGGCATTGGCTGATCTGCCCTTCCTCATTCCTTGCGGGAATGATGACGGTTACGGTGGTAGAGGGGATTGAAACTTGCCTTGAACGGTCAAAAACAGAAAGCTGGGTCCAGCCCTGGCGGTAGTATACAATCAGGATACCATACCCGAGGAACAATATAAAACTAATCAGGATCAGCGCGGTCATGGTGCAAGGGTTGTTTGATGGCCATCATGCGGTTGGCAACAAAAATAAATTTTAAAATCGCAAATTAAGTATTATCTTTGAATAGTTGCTTAAACAACTATATGCCAAACAACCAATTTAAGAAGGGTGAACTCTACAGTTTTATCACGGGTAAGGCCAGTACGGCTATTGCCCGTCGTTTGCAGAAGAATTTCAAGCAGGCGAATGTTGACATTACCATTGAACAATGGAGTGTTTTGTATCATTTATGGAAACAGGATGGCATGAGTCAGCAGCAATTATGTGATGCAACCTTCCGCGACAAACCCAGCATCACCCGGTTGGTCGACAATCTGGAAAAATTAAAACTGGTGAAGCGGGTGGCTTCCAAAAACGACCGGCGCATCAACATGATCTATCTCACCAAAGAGGCGCAACAATTGCAGGAACAAACTATGGAGATCGCCAACCAAACACTGAATGAAGCCCTGCAGGGTGTTACCAACGGACAAATTGAAATTGCCAAGGAAGTATTGCAGAATGTGTATGAAAATTTAAAATAGTAAGCACTCAATAAAATACATTTTTATGAATACAACGGCCACAAACCAAACATCCCTAAAAGGCGGTGAATGGTTGATCAAGGAAAGTAATTTCACCGATTGTTTTACACCAGAGGAGTATAATGAGGAGCAGCAAATGGTGAAGGACATGTGTATCCAGTTCCTGCATTCGGAAGTACTGCCAGTGATAGATCGGATCGATAAAATGGAAGCAGGCCTTATGCCTTCCCTGCTGGTGAAAGCCGGCGAACAGGGATTATTGGGTGTTTCCATACCCGAAGCTTATGGCGGCATGGGTAAGGATTTTATCACGTCCACCCTGGTGAATGAAGGATTGGGTGGTGGATTTTCATTCAGTGTTGCTGTTGCCGCACATACGGGTATTGGCACCTTGCCCATTCTGTATTTTGGTACCGATGCACAAAAAAAACAATACATCCCTAAACTGGCCAGCGGAGAATGGAAAGGTGCATACGGACTAACGGAGCCGAATAGTGGCAGTGATGCGCTCAGTGCCAAGACCACCGCCGTACTTTCGGCTGATGGCAAAAATTATATCCTGAACGGACAAAAATGCTGGATCACCAATGGTGGATTTGCCGATGTGTATACCGTATTCGCAAAAATAGACGGCGATAAATTCTCTGCCTTCATCATCGAACGCGGTATGGAAGGATTTACCCAGGGCCCCGAAGAACATAAAATGGGCATCAAAGGATCCTCTACCGTGCAACTGTATTTCCAGGATTGTAAAGTGCCGGTTGAAAACCTGCTGGGTGAGGTAGGGAAGGGACATATCATCGCATTTAATATCTTGAATATTGGCCGGTTGAAACTGGCTGCTGCCACCGTTGGGGCTTCTAAAATGGCCTTGAATACCACAGTGGAATATGCCAATACACGCGAACAGTTTAAAACCGCCATCGCCAATTTTGGCGCCATCAAATACAAACTCGCGGAAGCGGCTATACGCATTTACGCCAGCGAAAGTGCCTTGTATCGTACCAGCAAATGGATCGATGACAAAGAACATGAATTACAGGCAACCGGAAAACCTTTCCATGAATCCCTATTGGGTGCCGCGGAAGAATTTGCCATTGAATGCGCCATCCTGAAAGTGCATGGCAGTGAAGTACTGGATTATGTAGTAGACGAAGGCGTGCAGGTGCATGGAGGCAATGGATACAGTGATGAATACCTGATCAGCAAGGCTTATCGCGATAGCCGTATCAACCGCATCTATGAAGGTACCAATGAGATCAACCGATTGCTTACTGTTGATATGATGCTGAAAAGAGCCATGAAGGGTAAACTTGACCTGATGGGACCAGCCATGGCGGTGTCTAAAGAACTGATGAGTATTCCTGAATTTGGGAATGAAGACGACTCCCCATTTGCCAAAGAACGCAAGGCCATAACTAATATGAAGAAGGCGATCCTGATGACCGCCGGTGCAGCCGTTCAGAAACTGATGATGACGATCCAGGATGAGCAGGAAATACTGATGAATCTGGCCGATATGGCCATTGAAACCTATGCGGCAGAAAGTACGTTGTTGCGGGTGATGAAACTGTCCGACAAACAAGGTGCAGCAGCTTCCTCATTGCAGATCGATATGTTGCGCTGTTATCTCAACGATGCAGTTGATAAAGTAAACAAAGCCGGAAAAGAAGCCATCAATGCATTTGCCGATGGCGACGAGCAACGGATGATGTTGCTTGGGCTAAAACGGTTTACCAAAATGGAACCCTTCAACAGTAAAGATGCCCGCAGAAGGATAGCCGCTAAGCTGATCGCCGAAAATAAATATCCCTGGTAATTCATTGCTAAAAGAATATTTACGCCTTCCTATTCAAAACAGGAAGGCGTTTTTGTATGGAAAATATTGGGTTTAGTGATACCTTGTTGTTGCTTAAAATATACCGGTCATGAAAATCTCTTGCATTGTCTTCTCCCTATTATTTGCTGTACAAGGTTTTGGACAAACCTCCGACAATCCCTTTATTCATTTGCAGGAGCCTGCTAAAGAGAAGATCGCCGTAAAATCATCGCGCCAGTTTGTGGTGGGCAGCACCTGCAAGACCTGCAGTTTTACCATCAACGGACAGGCAGTGAAAGTATATCCTACCGGTGCCTTTGCGTATGAGTTAAATCTGCATCCCGGCGACAGCATCCTGAACCTGATCGCTTTTTCGGCTCCGGGCAAATCGGTTACCAAGAAATTAACCTACACCTATACCTTGCCGTTAGCTCCCGATACCGTGCGGGTACTCGATATTGTTAGTCTTGAAACTTTTCCGGAAGGTAATTTATTTGTACAGCCCGGCGACCGCGTGCGGATACGTGCCAAAGCCCTTCCCGGTTGCACAGTAACTGCCTGGAAAGATATTTCGCTTTATGAAATGCCCACCGGAAAGGGTCAAACCATGCCCGGTATCTACCAGGGCGAATATACTATAAAGCCGGGCGATAGTTTATTGCTGAGCCATATTCCAGTTACCATCACCAATCATGAAGGACTTACCGTGACCCGTGAAAGCAAGAGCTGGCTTTCGATGTTGAGTCCGCTGGCGCCGGATATGCTGGTTACCAAAGGTCGACTGGCCCATTTGTTATTTGGGTTGGGTGAAGATCGGTTAGGCGGAGCCAAGATCGGCTACCTTGATTCAATGATCCGTTTGCATATCATTGGAAAAGTGGGCAGCAAATACAAAGTTCAGTTATCGAAATACCATACGGCCTATATTGAAGAAGATCAGGTGGAGGTATTACCTAAAGGAACCTTTATTCCTGAATCGCTTACCGGCAACTGGCGCGTCTATGGCGACTCGTTATATGATTATGTGAACCTGTCTTTATCCGAACGCTTGCCGTATCAGTCGACCCAAATGATCGACCCCTCAAAAATAGTAGTGGATGTTTTTGGGGCTACCAACAATTCCAACTGGATCACGCAGCTGACCACCGTAAAAGAGATCAGCAATGTCTTTTATGAACAACTGGAAGATGGGTTGCTGCGCATCCATATTGAATTGAAACACCATCAGCACTGGGGCCATGAAATTTTTTATAAGGGGAATATGCTGGTGATCAAAGTAAAGCGACAGCCTGAAAATCTAAGCCTTTCTCATTTAACCATTGCCGTTGATGCCGGACATGGCGGTACCAATACCGGAGCTGAGGGACCAACAGGGGTCATTGAAAAAAATCTGACACTTGCCATATCGCTTAAGTTGCAAGCAGCACTGGAAAAAGAAGGTGCCAAAGTGATCATGAGCCGCAGTAACGAAAAATTCTTCGACAATAAAGAACGCATTTTATTTTACCGCGATAGTGTTCCCGATCTGCTGGTAAGCATCCACCTGAATTCCGCGGCCGACCCCATTCGGGTAACGGGAACGAGTACCTATTACCGGTATATTGGTTTTCGGAACCTGAGTATGGATATTTATAAGCGCATGCTCGAACTTGGACTGAAGGAATATGGCAATATCGGCTCTTTTAATTTTATGCTGAATAGTCCTATAGAATATCCCAACGCATTGGTAGAAACCTTATTTCTCAGTAATCCGGAAGATGAAATGAAAGTGCTGGATGAAACATTTCAGCAGCAGGTAGCCACAAAGATCGTGCTGGGGATACGCGATTTTCTGGAAAGATGCAAGAAGGATAAATAGGAGAGAACAGGTCTTGCTTAATTTATTCAACGTTAGATTTATTCAATCGTTCGAATTTTCCTTTGCTCATTGCCCATCGTTTTACCGGTTGTTCAAAATTTATTGAACCCGGAATGCAGTTGTATTCCATCACCAGATCAAATCCAAATTTTTCCATTGTTTTATTGGGTGCCGGATTTAGAGCATAGGGCTCACAGTATAGGGTCTGGAGTTTAAGCGTATTAAAAAAATGTGGAAGGGTAAGTTGTATAAATTGCTGCCCCAGGCCCATGCGCCTGATCTGTTTATCCCAGATATGCAGGTGCATGAAAGCTGTTTTCCCAAATGTGGTTGGATTGGTATTGGAGTGGCCGATCGGTTGATGATCCAGTTCCCAGATCATGCAGTAGGATCTTTTTTCCGGAATACTTAAATTGAATTGTGCTGTCAGCCCCTCGCTCATTTCCTGTCTCGATGGAATTTTATTCAGATCAACGCCCATACCTGTTAAATATCCTGCTTCGGCCTGGTGCCAATAATCAACGATCAGCCGGATATCATCCAGCTGCATTTCTCTTACGGATAAGATATGATCGTTCATTAATTCGGGTTTAATTTTTCAATCTGTTAATTCAGGGTCAATAATTTCAACCCGGCTTGTTTCAAAACAGCATTTAGTTTTTTAATTTCTCCCAGCTGTATCTCCAACCATTTGATACCGATGATATCCAGGTTATATTTTGCCTGCAGCACAGCCTCTGTGGTTTGCTTGGTAGGTGGCATCTCGCTTTCATTCAATATCCGGAAAGCACTGCCCAGGTCGGCATTTAATTTTCTAAAACCCGGTTCCGGATTTCCCGGTGCTGTTTGTTCCAGCTTGTTCAACAACTCTTCAAGATTCTTAATGCGGATAAGTACTTCGTTGTTGCTGTTTGTCTTCAGTGCATTCAACTGATCATGCAGGGAACCGATCTGTTGCAGCGCGGTCAAGCATTTGCTGGAGCCCTCATAACAAACCATGGCCAGGCGATGAATATTTTCGAGGTTATCACTGCTGCTGTTGATGCGCGGATCCATTTTTACTTCTATCGTTTCGGTAACGACCTTGCCATCGGCGATCAGTTTAATCGTGTATTTGCCCGGCAATACCCAGGGCGAGCTTTCTTCCGGTGCAGTATTCTGGTATACGGCCGACATGGGAAAGGAGGCAGGGATATTCAGTGGTGTATGGTGAAGGTCCCAGATAAAACGATGCGCTCCGGCTGCGGCAGACAAAAGCTCCTGCGGACGGATCCAGTACCGTGGTATGTTCACCGGGGGAATGGTATACAAACTGTCGGTGTTGCTGTATTTGCGAATAAGCGTACCTGTTATATCGTAGATCTCCAGAGAGAGTTGGGTTACCGCATCGCCCAGAAAATAATCGATCATGGCACCATCGGGTGGGTTTTGTCCGGCCGGCTCCTCAGCGGGTATCGGCGTATCGGTATTCATGCTCCAGCGTACGCGGTAGGCGAGGGAAGGCTTGAACAGGATGTTCTGTTGTTTTATTTGTTTGGCATCTGCCATTTGCCGAAGCTGACTCATATTGTCCAGTATCCAGAAGCTCCTTCCGTGGGTGGCCACCGCAAGATCATCGTCTTTGATCACCAGATCGCGAATAGAAGTGGCCGGCATATTCAATCGGAGTGATTGCCAATTATCCCCTTCATCGAATGAAACATAAACAGCGGTTTCACTGCCGGCAAATAGTAAACCTTTATGTTGGGGATCTTCTTTCACCACATTGATGGGATCATTGGGTAAGCCCTTTACAATCTCTTTCCAGGTTTTACCGCCATCATTGGTTTTATAGATATGGGGATGCATATCATTGAGGCGGATGCTGTTGACGGCTGCATAAGCGGTATTTACATCGGTATGACTGGCATCCATCAGCGATACCTTGCTCCAGGCCGTTATTTCCGGGGGCGTTACATTGGTCCAGGTTTTACCTCCGTTACGGGTGATATGGATCAGTCCGTCGTCGGTACCACACCAAATGGTATTGATGTCTACATACGAGGGCGCTACAGTATAGATCACGCCCCGCCGCGCAATTTTTGTGGTCATCTTACCATTAGCTTCCTTCGTGTATATGCCTACGTTAGCAGGTGGCTGGGTGGAATCGCGCGAGAGGTCGGGACTGATCACTTCCCAGCTGTCGCCACCATTGCTGGTCTTGAACAATACATTTCCAGCATAGTACAAGGTTTTATTATCGATGGGATTGAAGAGCACAGGTGCTGTTCTCAAAAAACGATACTTACCAGTCCTGATGGTTTCGGGAGCTATTTGTTGCGATTGTCCGTTGCGTTTATCATACTTAGAAATTTTTCCGCCATAGATGATATTGGGGTTGAGCGGGTCGGCGGTTACATAACCATATTCCTCAGCGGCCACCGGATGCCATTCCCGGAAACCGATCTGTCCGTCGTTGCCGCGGGAAGCGATGCCCACCGAACCGCTTTCCTGTTGACCACTATATAAATTATAAGGAAAGGCATTGTCAGCACTTACATGATATAGTTGTGCTGTGGGTTGATTATACCAGGAAGAAAATGTTTCTCCACCATTCACGGTGATGATAGCGCCCTGGTCACTGGCGATGAGGATGATGGAAGGGTTGTTGGGATTGATCCAGATGCGGTGATAGTCGTCGCCTCCGGGCGCGCCCCGGAAGCCGGTCCAGGTTTTTCCTGCATCTGTACTTTTCCAAACCACTACATTGGCCGTATACACGATATCCGCATTCACGGGATCTGCTTTTACTTCGGCGAAATCAGATCCGCGTCCCCAAAGTTTTTCATCGCTGTTGATATTGGTCCAGCTTTCTCCTGCATCATCGCTGCGGTAGATACCGCCTAATTTACCGGCATCAACGGTAGCGTATAAACGATTTGAATTGGAAGGAGCAATACAAAATCCTATTCTTCCCAGTCCCTGTTCAGTGCTCGGCAAACCGGTCACCAGTTTTTTCCAGGTATCGCCTCCATCGGTTGATTTAAAGAGTCCGCTTTCTTTTCCATTCCAGGCGCCGTTCTCCCAGGGTGCCTGTCGGGCAGCCCACAGAGACGCATAGACGATATTGGGGTGGTTGGGGTCAATGGTTACCTGGATGGCGCCTGTATTTTCATCTTTATACAATACTTGTTGCCAGTGTTTTCCGCCATCAAGGGTGCGGTATACGCCCCGTTCTTCGTTGGCACCATAGGGGTGGCCCAGTACGGCCGCAAACACGCGGTTCTCATTGAGTGGATCGATGGCCATGCCGCCAACCTGTTGTCCGTCTTTTAATCCGGTATTGATCCAGGTATTGCCTCCATCGGTTGATTTATAAATGCCATCGCCTACAGAAAGATCGGGTCTTTGCAATCCTTCGCCGCTGCCCGCATACAACACATTGGGATTAGAGGGTGCAACCACTACATCACCAATGGATCCGGTGGGCTGGTCATCGAATATGGGTTTCCAGGTTCTTCCAAAATCATTGGTCTTCCAAACACCCCCATTGTTCACCCCAATATAAAACACATTGGGCTGCGAGGGTACACCTACGGCGCCTACGGTTCGGCCACCTCTGTGCGGACCAACCAGTCGCCATTTCAGGTTGCTGAAATAACGGGAATCATCTGTTTGTGCCAGACTGCTTTGTGAAAAGCAAATAACCAGCAAAAGCGATAGCAGTTTGTTGAAATTCATGGGGATCATTTATGAATCAAATGTAGTTTTTTTTATGACCGTATTGTGAGTAAGCTTAGCTATGATTGGCTTTATCTTTGCCGCATAAAAATTATAACTATGAGCAATTTGGTGAATGAATTCAACGAATATCGCAGTCGCATGAATGATGTGATATTGGCTAAAGATAACCTGGTGATCAAGCGGCTCTGGAACCTGGATAGTAATGCCTATGCGGCCGGAGCGCTGGATGTACCTACAAAAGAGTTGTTGGGACTGGTAGCCAGCATGGTACTCCGCTGCGATGATTGTATCAAATACCATCTGGGTAAAGCATTTGAACTGGGCATCAGCACGGAGCAGGTTTATGAAGTGTTTGCGGTGGCCAATATTGTGGGCGGAACCATTGTGATACCCCATACCCGCCGGGCGGCAGAATATTGGGAAGCCCTGCAGGTGCCAGCATAACTGAAACATGCCGGGGAGGAAAAAATTAGGCAGAACAGCCTATTTTCCTCCTTGTTCCTTGCCCATTTTTCAATAACTTTACGGCTCAAATTCATTCTATGAGCGATACAATAGCTAGTACAGCGCCGCTAACTTCTAAGGATTTTGTTACTGATCAGGAAGTGCGCTGGTGCCCCGGTTGCGGGGATTATTCCATTTTAGCACAGGTTCAAAAAATTATGCCAACGCTGGGTATTCCCCGTGAAAATATGGTGGTGATATCTGGAATCGGTTGCAGCAGCCGTTTTCCATATTATATGAATACTTACGGTATGCATAGTATCCACGGTAGGGCTACAGCTGTGGCCAGTGGATTAAAAGCCGCAAGGCCCGAACTGAGTGTTTGGGTAGTGACCGGTGATGGAGATAGTTTGAGCATCGGCGGTAATCATACCATCCATTTACTGCGCCGCAATTTTGATATCAATATATTGTTGTTCAACAATCAGATATACGGACTTACGAAGGGTCAATATTCACCCACTTCGGAAGAACATAAGGTAACCAAATCATCGCCATTCGGTAGCATCGATCATCCGTTCAATCCGTTGGCACTGGCTATGGGAGCCGATGCGAGTTTTATTGCCCGCTCAATGGACAGAGATCCCAAACATTTACAAGCCACTTTATTGCGTGCCAATGCACACCGCGGCGCTTCGTTTGTAGAGATCTATCAGAACTGCAATATTTTCAATGATGGTGCTTTTGAAATATTTACGGAAAAAAGCAGCAAGGCTGACGAAGTATTGTTCTTAGAACAGGGCAAGCCCTTGATCTTTGGTGCCACACAAAATAAAGGGATCAAACTGGATGGTTTTAAACCGGTGATCGTTGATCTGGCTGCAGGTGCTTCAACCGATGACCTGTGGATTCATGATGACAAAGATTTTTACAAAGCACAGATATTGATCCGCATGTTTGATGATCCAAAGTTACAGGGACATCTGCCAAGGCCATTCGGTGTGTTCTATGAAACCGAACGCGCTTGTTATGAAGATTCCATGAAGATGCAGATCGAAGAAGTGATCGCCCAAAAAGGAAAGGGTAATCTGGATAAATTATTAAAAGGAAGCGAAACCTGGGTGATCAATTGATCACGCTAACGAAATAAATAGAAAGGCCCGATATTTATCGGGCCTTTCTATTTTAATGTATAATATTTTATAACAATCCTTTCTGCATCAGATATTCGGCGATCTGAATGGCATTGGTGGCAGCACCTTTGCGGAGGTTATCGCTTACGATCCAGCAGTTGAGGGTATTGGGTTGCGATTCATCCCTTCTGATCCTGCCCACAAAGGTTTCGTCTTTATCGTAGGCAGTAAGTGGCATGGGGTAGATGAAATTGGCATTATCATCTTTTACTACTACACCAGCACTCTCGCTTAATATTTGCCGCACTTCGGCCAGATCAAAATCATTTTCAAATTCAATGTTCACGCTTTCGCTATGTCCGCCCATGGTTGGAATGCGTACACAGGTTGCCGTTACCTGAACGGAATCATCACCCAGGATCTTTTTTGTTTCCAGGGTCATCTTCATTTCTTCCTTGGTGTATCCGTTGTCGAGGAATACATCAATATGCGGAATGGCATTCAGGTCGATCGGGTATTTATAAGCCATTTCACCTTCGATCCCTTTTCTTTCATTCATGAGCTGGGTAACGGCTTTTACGCCGGTACCGGTAACACTTTGGTACGTGCTCACCACTACTCTTTTTATTTTATACCGGTCGTGCAGGGGTTTCAACACCACTACCATTTGAATGGTTGAGCAATTGGGATTGGCAATGATCTTATCTGTTTTTTCCAGCACGTTTGCATTCACTTCAGGAACCACCAGTTTTTTTGAGGGGTCCATACGCCAGGCAGAAGAGTTATCGATTACGGTGATGCCTGCTGCTGCAAAACGGGGAGCCAGTTCCAGTGAAGTACTTCCTCCGGCCGAAAATATGGCGACATCGGGTTTTGCGGCGATGGCGTCAGCGGCACTTACGATCAAATATTTTTTTCCTTTAAACTCCACGGCTTTTCCAATTGATCTTTCAGAGGCAACCGGGATCAGTTCATCTACCGGAAAATTTCTTTCAGCCAGTACTTGCAACATTTTACTGCCTACTAAACCGGTGGCACCTACTACTGCTACTTTCATTGTAAAATTTTATTGGTCAATAATGAATGCTACATCCCCTAATTAATGCGGGAAGGGCGAAGATAAAAATAAACCTCCGTTTTCAGCCTTACCGTGCACATAATGACATGGATTTTACAAAATAGTTGTTGGCGTTTGCGCATTAAATGAGAAGAAAAACAACTTCGATAATTGTTCTTTTTCCTTTTTTTACCCGCGCAGGTCTAAATAATTTGGTCAATATTTAATCCCCCCATTATGAAAAAATTGATTCTTGCTTTATGGCTATGCCTGTTTATGCATGCCGGCATTAGCGCCCAGATCGTGAACCGGAATGAACTGGTCATTGATGAACTGATGGCCGACCCTTCGCCCACGGTTGGCTTACCCAATACCGAATGGGTTGAATTGCGCAATTGCAGTTCGGTGTCCATTAACTTACTGGGCTGGAAGCTGGGCGATGCCTCAGGCATCAGTGGCAGCATGCCTGCCTATACGTTAAAACCCGACAGTGTGGTGATCGTTTGTACAGCCAGTGCAGTAGCTGCCCTCTCTTCCTTTGGAACCTGTATATCTGTTACCAGCTTTCCCACACTCGATAATGCGGGTGATATTATTTATCTGCGATCGCCACAGAATAAGATCATTCATGCAGTAAGTTATACCGACCAGTGGTATCGGAACGAACTCAAAAAAGATGGGGGCTGGTCGCTGGAAATGATCGACACCAAAAATCCTTGTCAGGGTGCTGCCAACTGGATCGCCAGCACCGATAGTAAAGGGGGTACTCCCGGAAAACGCAATTCGGTAGACGGCATCAATGCCGATCATACGGCACCCCGCTTGCTTCGTGCATTCGCTACCGATAGTGTTACAATTAATCTTCAGTTTGATGAACCGCTCGACAGCCTGAAAGCGGTTCAACTTTCAAATTATACCCTGAGTGATGGCATCGGTATAGTGCCTAATATCTTGGCGGTCCCTCCTGTGTTTGATCAGGTGGTATTACGCCTGAACAATACATTGCAGCATCAGAAAATATATCAATTAACCGTACACGGAATTTCGGATTGTGTGGGCAATGCGATCAGCAATAATATTTCCATTCAAACTGGCTGGGCTTCCACCGCCGATAGTTTGGATGTGGTGATCAATGAGATCCTGTTTAATCCCCGTGCGGGAGGAGTGGATTATGTTGAATTATACAATCGATCAACAAAGATCATTGACATCAAAAAATTATCGCTGGCCAATCGCAACAGTACGGCACAGATCAGTAATATCTTTCCGTTAAGTAGTTTTGGTAATCTTTTGTTGCCAGGTATGTATGTAGTGGTAACGGCGGATGCCTCGTTGGTGAAACGAGATTATATCTGCCTGAATCCCGAATCTTTTACTGAGCCATCAAGTATGCCCTCCTTCAATGACGACCAGGGTGATGTAGTACTGTTGAATGAACAGGGTAAAATTGTTGATGAACTGGCCTATGATGCAAAATGGCATTTCAAACTCATCGACAATCCGGAAGGAGTTTCGCTGGAGCGGATCAATGTGGATGGGCCTACTCAACAATCCGATAACTGGCATTCGGCTGCTTCATCAGTAGGATATGGCACACCCACTTATAAAAATTCGCAGTTTCATCTGGATGATGCCACTTCGGGGGAATTGAAATTAAGTCCAGAGATCATCTCGCCCGATAATGATGGAATTGATGATGTGGCCAGTTTGGAATACCAGCTTCCAACACCGGGATGGGTAGCCAATATTACCATCTTTGATGCGGCAGGCCGTATTGTACGATATCTGCAGCGAAATGCTTTATGCGGCATCAAGGGTAATTTCAGGTGGGATGGACTGGGCGAAAAAAATCAAGCATTGCCCGTGGGCATCTATATTTTTCTAACAGAATTATTTAATCTGGAGGGAAAGAAAAAGCAATTTAAGCAGGTGATCGTGTTGGCTCGTCGGCAATAAGAAATTTAATATGTTGAATAATGAGTAATCAAAAGCTTATTCGGCAGAAAATATTTTCATTTTTTATTAAATATTATTTTTATATTGGGTTATAATTTTTCACCCAAAACTATTTACTATGAAACTATTCAGATTATTATTCAGTATCACAGTGCTGTCGTTCATCAGCTATGCAGGCGGATCGGCAGTGCCCAGTTCTTTTTCCATTAATCCTACTACGGATGTTAGTCCAACCGTTTCTAAAAAACAGCAGGAAATTGCTTTTATGAAATGGTTTGTGAACCTTAGTCCGAAAGAATATGGTCAATACCGCGGTAAAAAACTGAATGTTTTTGAAAAAGCTTCGTTTAAGCTTACGCAATACAGAATGAAGCAGCAGTTAAAGGCTGCCGGAAATGCTGGTAGCGAAGGCACCAACTGGGGCGGACTGGCATTGGGTTTCTTCCTTGGATTATTGGGTGTATTGGGTGCTTATATATTTTCAAGGGATAGCAATTTCCACAAATGGACTTGGATCGGTTGTGGTATCTGGGTTGTATTATCGCTCCTGATCTTTGTAGTATTCTAATAAAATAAATTATTGATAGATGCAGGCTGCTCTCGGGCAGCCTGTTTTTTTTGCCAGTATTTTAATGGGCATATTGTTGCAATGCTAGTTTAACAGCTTCATATGCATTGATGATCTTCCCGCTTTTACATAGTTTGTTCAGGCTGGTTTTTTTATCGGTGCCCGGTAAGGTTACCGATTCTGTAATGGATGTGCCTGATCGCATCAGCAGGTCAATTATTTGAGCAGGAGTGAGTGCAGGAAAATATGATTTTATTAATCCTGCAACACCTGCTGCCACAGGGCTAGCCATGCTGGTGCCATCGGCGGGTTCATAATTGTTGTTGGTAATGGTAGAGTTGATATACATGCCCGGCGCAAACAGGTCAACTGTTTTGATCCCGTAATTGGAAAATCCGGCTACCAGTCCATCAAGGCTATAATCGCCGCTGGCACCAACGGTTAACATATTACTTGCCTTCGTTCCATCCAGCATAAAGGGACTGGGGTAAAAACTATTCTCATCAATATCCTGTCCGTCGTTGCCCGATCCATGTACCAGCAACACATTTTTTGATGCTGCGTAGGCAATGGCATCATCAACCAGTTGTTTATAGGGAGATACCGGTTTGCCAAAACTCATATTGATGATGGAGGCGCCATTATTAACCGCATACCGAATGGCTAGTGCCACATCCTTATCGTGCTCATCGCCACCGGGCACCGCCCTGATCACCATGATGCGCACATTATCAACGATACCATCCATGCCTATATTATTATTGCGGATGGCACCAATGATACCACTTACGTGTGTGCCATGATTGCCGCTGGAGGATTTCAGGTTATTGTTGCCATAAATGCTATCATGAATATTTTCATAATTGTCTTTGGTAAGTGCACCCCGAAAATCAACCGGAAGATCTTCTTTTCTTTTTCTGTTATTGAGTAAGGTATTGTGGTAAGCTTCCAGGTCTCGGATGATATCAGTATTTTTTATTTCAGGATCACTACCCCGGTCGAATACCGATTTCCATAAACGAACAGCCCAGTTCACACTGTCGCTGCCATTCACAGCAGCCAGGTCGGTTTTGATGAAATCAGTTTTTTTCAGATAGCTCGTGAGAATGGTATTGCTGCTATTAAAAAGTAAGGATGCATTTTCAATGTTCTTGATATTTTGCTGATACTCCTCGTAGTCTTTATTAATGAGACTTTCTGCTCTTTTCCACTGGCTATATAAAAATTTTCTGTCGGCGGGGATCTTTTTTTCAGAAATTCCTTCAAACTCATTTTTCCATTTATGATATACCCTTTCTATTTCGTGGGTATTGTTGCTGAGGTTCTCGCCACTACTGCTGCCACAGAAATTCCAGCCATGTATATCATCCGTGTATCCGTTACCGTCATCATCTTTTCCGTTCCCGGGAATTTCGCGTGGGTTTACCCAAAGCGCCGCCTTAAGGTCTTCCTGCAGGGTATCCACACCGCTATCGATCACAGCAATGATCACGGTCTGGCTCTTCCTGCCCTTTAATAATTCGTAGGCTTCTTTTACGCCCGTGCCCATATAGCCGTCTTCTTTATAATTGAGCAACTGCCATCCTTTTAGTTTGGGTGCGGTGGTTTGCGCAACGCCCGTGATCTGGATGAACAGCAATAAAGAAAAAGCGAAAAGTATTTTATGGAAAGATTTCATGTGGGATGATTAAGTTGATATAAAATTAACAAAAAAGCCCGTTCACACGGGCTTACAAAAATAATATGATCGTTCATTATACCAGGTCGATATCGAAATTCACCAGTTGCACAAACTCTGCAAGTCTGGCATCAATATCTGCCTTGGTAATTTCTTTCAGTCGCTCGGAACCAAATTTTTCCACGCAGAAACTAGCCATGGCGCTGCCAATGATGATGGCTGTTTTCATATTGTCGAAACTGATATCATTGGTTTTTGCCAGATGTCCGATAAAGCCTCCGGCGAATGTATCACCGGCACCGGTGGGGTCAAATACTTCTTCCAACGGAAGGGCAGGAGCAAAGAACACATGGTCTTCGTGAAACAGCAGGGCACCATGTTCTCCTTTTTTGATGATCAGGAATTTTGGTCCCATCTTCATAATGGTACGTGCAGCTTTCACCAATGAAAGTTCACCACTCAGCTGCCGGGCTTCTCCATCATTCACCAAAAGCACATCTACTTTTTTGAGAACGGCTTTCAGATCGTCCATGGCAATATCCATCCAAAAATTCATGGTATCCATTACGATCAGTTTGGGCCTTTGTTTCAACTGGTCGATCACACTCATCTGTAATTTAGGCATCAGGTTACCCAGCATTAAGTATTCGGCACCCTGATAAGAATCGGGAACCACCGGGTTGAAATCGGCCAGCACATTCAGGTCGGTGATCAACGTGTCGCGGGTATTCATATCGATATGATATTTACCACTCCAGAAAAAAGATTTTTTATCAGGCACGATCTCTACCCCATCGAGTTCTACCCCACGGGCCTTCATGGCATCCATTTCTTCCTGCGGAAAATCATAACCCACGATTGAAATTTGTTGAATAGGGGTTACAAAATGGCTGGCTGCATAGGCTACATAGGTACCCGAGCCACCCACAATTTTATCAACTTTTCCGAATGGTGTTTCGATGGCATCAAAGGCCATTGTGCCTAAAGTAATGACAGACATGAGGATTTAGCGTTTATTGTAATAATTAGTAATAAATTTGAATGCTGCAAAATTAATGGATTGGATCCTGTTGCGGTTAAAAATTATGCTCATACATATCCATCCCCAAAATCCACAGCCCCGGCTCATCAGCCAGGTGGCCGAATGCCTGAAAGACGGGGGTTTGATCATTTATCCAACCGATACCATTTACGGACTGGGATGCGATATCCGTCAGCACAAGGCAGTGGAAAGGATCTGCCAGATCAAACAAGTGGATCCTCAGAAAGCACAACTGTCGTTCATTTGCCGCGATTTAAGCCATTTAAGCGATTACACAAAAAGTATTGATACCCCGTTGTACCGGCTCCTAAAAAGTTATTTGCCCGGCCCTTATACGTTCATCTTACCGGCCAGCAAGGAAGTACCTAAAATGTTATTGAGCAAAAAACTCACCATTGGTTTACGGGTGCCGGAGAACCTGATCTGTCAGTCTATCCTTGAAGCAATGGGCAATCCCATCCTCAGTGCTTCATTGCCAGGCGAGATGGTGGAAGAATATACTGATCCCGAGATCATCTTCGAAAAATTTGGCAGCCAGGTTGATTTTGTGATCGATGGTGGTATTGGCGGCATGACGCCCTCTACCATTGTGGATTGTACATCAGATGAATGGGTGATCACCCGTCAGGGTTTGGGAGAGATCATATTGGATTGATCATTTTTGCGCCGGTAATATCTTAAAACTTTTTCGGTGGTGGATGCAAAGTCCTAAGCGTTCAATCGCATCCCGATGTACTTGCGTTCCGTATCCCTTGTTCTTGTCCCATCCATATTGCGGAAATGCAAGATGAATTTTTTTCATGTAGGCGTCCCTGTAAGTCTTGGCCAATATACTGGCCGCAGCAATGCTGGCGATCTTTCCATCTCCTTTTACAATGCACTGATGCGGGATGAATGGATAAGTTTTGAAACGGTTGCCATCCACCAGCAATATTTCGGGTGTAACAGCAAGTTGTTCAATAGACAAATGCATAGCGCGGAAACTGGCCTGTAAAATATTGATACGGTCGATCTCTTTCTGATCGATCTGCCCAACGCCAAAGGCAATGCTTTCCTTTTCGATCAGCGGCCTCAGCAGGTCACGCTGTTTTTCATTGAGTTGTTTGCTGTCGTTCAACAAGGGATGCCTGAAATCCTTTGGGAGGATCACCGCAGCCGCAAACACGGGCCCGGCATAGCAGCCGCGCCCGGCCTCGTCGATACCGGCTTCTATAAGATGTTGATGGAGGAAGGGGGCTAACATATTTGTTTAACAAATATCAGTTAAAAAGATAAAAATTCCGGTATTCGGGGGTTAACCAATATCCCTGCAGTAAATTTGCAGCTATGACGGATGTTCTATCTACACAGCGTGCTTCCAAACAAGTGGCCATATGGTTATTGATCGGCGTGGGCATGATCGTGATTCAAGTGATGCTGGGGGGTATCACCAGGTTGACTGAATCCGGACTATCGATTACAGAATGGAAACCCATTACTGGTGCTTTACCACCCTTGAATGATGCGGCCTGGATGGCCGAGTTCGATAAATATAAACATACCGACCAGTTCAAATACGTGCATCAGAATTTTTCTTTACACGATTTTAAGTTCATATTTTTCTGGGAATGGTTTCATCGTGTTTGGGCCAGGTTGATGGGACTGGTATTCCTGATCGGGTTCATTTATTTTCTGGTTACGAAAAAGTTTAACCGGGGCATGGTACGGCCCATGCTGGTCTTGTTTGTATTAGGTGCCCTGCAGGGAGCCATTGGCTGGGTGATGGTAAAGAGTGGACTGGTACCCGAAAAATATTTTGTTGGACATGTAGAACTCACCACTCATTTTATTGCGGCATTGGGCTTGTTGTGTTATACCCTTTGGTTTGCGTTGAGTTTGATGGTGCCTGTTGAACAACAACTGGTACAACCGCGGGTAAGATCATTGCTGACCATCATATTTGTTGGATTGGTTGTGCAATTAATTTATGGCGGTTTCATGGCCGGATTAAAAGCGGCCATGGCAGCACCAACCTGGCCCGATATCAATGGGCATATGATCCCCAGCGGAATGGGCGATCAGCCTTCCTTGCCGGGAAATCTTTTTTCAAATCCAATAACGATACATTTTATTCACCGTGGTTTAGCCTACCTGCTTTTTATCCTGATGCTGATCTGGTGGAATAAAACCTATTTCCTTAAAACCTATTCCTTGTTCAACCGATTGCGAAATTCCATGATCCTGCTGGTGATGCTGCAGGTGATACTGGGTGTGTTTACGGTATTGAATGCCACTGATACCAATCGACTGGTATGGCTTGGTGTGGCACACCAGTTTGTAGCCATGCTGTTGCTGATGGTGATGCTTGTTTTGTTATTTGTTTTGAGAAAGCAGCCGGCTCGGTGATCTTCCTGTTATTTGTTGTAATTTTAAAGAACAACATTTTCCATGAAGTCTTTGCTGAAAAATATCTTCTATTCTTTCCCCATTCAGCTGTTCATTCTTCATTTCCGAAAATACCAGGTCTTGCTGGTGCAGTGGTATTTGTTGGGCAGTACCATCAACAGTGGGTTCATGAAAAATTACGGCGCCGATGCGCTGTTCCTGTCTCCTGAATATTTGGGGAAGGTTAATGCCCTCAGTTCCTCAATCGTGGGTGTTGCTTTTGGTGTTTTTATCATGAGCTGGAATGTAACCACCTTTATCCTGCATAGCAAACGTTGTAAATTTCTGGCCACTACCAGCAATCCATTTTTAAAGTACTGCATCAATAATGCCGCACTTCCGTTGTTGTTCCTGATCTATTATTTTACAAGAATAATTCCATTTGATGCCCATAAAGAACTGATGGCTATGGCAGATATCATTGTGGTGATGGCGGGCATCCTGGGTGGCGTAATCCTTACCCTGCTGGTTTCATTTGGATTTTTCTTTGGTGCGGAGAGGCAGATCCAGCGCACCTTAACGCCGATGATGGCGGCATCGCAACATTTAAGAAAACCGGGCTATCCCAAGCACGAATCCACGGAAGATAAATTTGGCATGAAAGTGAGTTTTTTTTTAACTGATGGGTTGCGGTTTAAAAAAGTGAGAAATGTTTCTCATTATAGCCAGAATTTTCTTGATCTGGTTTTCAGCCGTCATCATTTTTCCGGAATGCTGAGTATCCTGCTGGCTTTCACATTCCTGATCCTGGTGGGGTTCAATACCGACCACCGGATATTTCAGGTTCCTGCGGCAGCCAGTATTTTTATATTTTTTTCCATCACTATTGCCGTGATCGGAGCACTTACCTATCTCTTGCAAAGCTGGAGCCTGCCCTTCATCATTGTGCTGGTCTTTGCCCTGGACGGGTTGTATCAAAAAGGGATCATCGATCCCCGGAACAAAGCCTATGGACTTAATTATGCTGCCAATATTGAGCGCCCGGAATACAACAAAACTTCATTACAACAGTTATGTGTACCCGAAAACAGGACGGCCGACAGTCTGCATATGATCGGCATCCTGGAAAAATGGAAACTGAGGCAATCTGAACCCAAACCGGTAATGCTTTTTATCAATGTAAGCGGAGGCGGATTGAGGAGTGCTACGTTTGTAATGAATATGCTGCAACAGCTTGACCAGGTTACACAGGGGCAGATGATGAAACATACCATGCTGATCAGCGGGGCCAGTGGCGGCATGTTGGCCGCGGCATATTATCGCGAGCTGTATCGGAAAAAAGTATCGGGCGATTCTAGCATCAACTTGCAAGATGCTGTGTATACCCATAATATCGCCTCGGATCTATTGAATCCGGTGTTTTCGTCCATGATCGCAAGGGATATTTTTGCACCGTCGCAAAAATTTTCAGTGAATGAAAATCAATATGTGAAAGACAGGGGATATGCTTTTGAAGAAAAACTATTGCAAAACACCCGCGGATTATTGAATACACAACTCAGTAATTATACAGCAGATGAGGCCGCTGCAAAGATCCCGTTGATGATCTTCAATTCCACCATTACGCGTGATGGAAGGCAGATGATGATCAGTACCCAACCGATTCGTTTCCTGATGAAGCCAATTGTTACAAGTTCGGATACCAGCATCAGTCCGGATGCAGTTGATTTCGCCAGTTTTTTTTACCGGCAGTCACCCATGAATTTACGCTTACTCACGGCGCTTCGGATGAATGCTACTTTCCCCTATGTATTGCCCAATGTATGGCTGCCTACTACTCCGGTAATTGATGTGATGGATGCGGGCTTGCGGGATAATTTCGGGCAGGAGATATCCCTGCGGTTCATCGATAATTTCAAGGATTGGATAAAAGCCAACACCGGAGGGGTAATAATGTTGCAATTGCGCGACCGGAAGACCGATAACTGGCAGCAACCTTTTGAAACCGGGTCCATCACCGATATACTGGTAAAGCCGGCTACCATGCTGCAACACAACTGGTATAAATTACAGGATTATTCAGAGACCGATCAGTATGGATATTTGCAATCAAACCTCGACTCCAACCTGCATCGTATTGTATTTATGTATGTGCCGGAATTAGATGATCTGGGTGCGGCACTTAATTTTCACCTGACCGCCAGTGAAAAGAAAAGCGTTATCGCCTCTTACCACAACGCCTATAATCAGGCAAGGATGCAGCAACTGGTAAATTGGTTGAAATGATTTTTCGGAGTACTATTCCGGCATCAATAATTTAAAAGCATTCCTGATCACTTTAATGTCAAAGGCTTCGGCAGTATCAACCGGATCGCCATCGATATGCAGTGGAGCATGTTTGGGGTTTTGTATGCTAAGCTGGGCAGTTTGAAAATAATGGATCTGGTTGCGGTGATATTTCTTGTCTTCGTATATCCGTACCTGTCCGCTGTTAATCTGTTTCAGGATGTTCCATACCAATCGCAATTTGCTCATGTTGTTTACGACTACAATATCGAGTAGCCCGTCGTGCAGACTGGCCATGGGAGCAATGGTAAAATTATTGCCGAACTGGTTACTATTGGCGATGCTGATAAAAAATGCATCGGTGGAAAATGTTTTGCTGTCAACTTGTAAAATGAATGGGTAAGGTTTAGCCAGTGTAAAATTTTTGATCGTTTGTTTGATATAGGTAGCCAATCCTCTTTTTTTCTGATTGGCAAAGTCATGTGCCACTTGCGCGTCAAATCCTAATCCGCAGAGCATACAACTGAATTGATCATTGATGTGGAATCCATCCACCCAGGTAGCCTTTCCTGTAAAAATGATATGAAGTGCCCGGTCGATGCGCTTGGGGATCTTTGCTGCAAAAGCAAGGCCATTGCCCGATCCTAAGGGAATGATCCCGATCTGTACGGCGATACCCAATAAGGCACCGGTGACCTGGCTCACGGTTCCATCGCCACCGCAGATGATGATATCGGTGATGTTTTCGGAAATGATCTTCTCTTTCAGCCAATCGTAATTTCCTGCTGCATTCGTATCCAGGATCTCGAAGGGGATGCCTTGTTGCTCGGTTTCCTTTTCGATCACTTCAAGAATGAGGGACTTGCCCCTGGTTCCTGAGATAGGGTTGATGAGGTAAACAAATTTTCGATTCATTCAGGTCTTACTTTGAAGACAGGTTGCCGATGAAAAATCTTTTAGAAGGAGCCATGCTTTTCGAACTGGCTGGATCCATTAGCAGGAACAGTTTTACTTGTTTGCCCTTGCCCAATCTTTTTAGTACAGCCTTATCAGTGAGTAAAAATTGACCCAGTACGGTGGGTGTTTCAGCGGCCATAAATAATGACTTAGAATTTTCGTCAAGCACTTCCACTTTTCTCACATATGCACCGTTATTTAATTCCTTGCCCTTTACTTCAATGGAAAGCTTGTCGAGGTTTTTAAATACCGATTTTTTGTACCACATGCCAGCATCCGTTTGGTCGTTATTAACTGAGTAAGTACCGGCCATGGTGCCATTGATGAATACATTTACATTCAGTTGTGCGTAGGTTTGGGTAACGCAGAACAGGCAGAGTAAAATGATTGCTGATTTAAGTTTCATGGTGAAAGTTTTAGTACGTAAATATAACAAAAAACCGCCATGGTATTATCGGTGAATGCTACCAGTGAAGCAGGGCACTTGCCCAGGTAAATCCGCTGCCAAAGGCTGCCAAACAAATAAGGTCACCTTCTTTCACCAATCCTTTTTCCCAGGCCTCACAAAGGGCAATGGGTATGGATGCTGCAGTAGTATTGCCGTATTGCTGGATATTATTGTATACCTGATCATCGCGCAGTTTCATTCTGTGTTGTACAAACTGAGCAATACGCAGATTGGCCTGATGCGGGATCAGCAGTTTCAGATCGTTGGTGGTTAACCCATTTTTCTGCAGGGCCTCATTGATCACTTCCGGAAATTTTTCGATGGCTTTTTTAAATACCGCAGGCCCGTCCATATTGGGAAAAAGTTGTGCTTCATCAATCATGGCATGGCTGATGAATTGCTGTCCTATTGCTGCTTCATCAAAGCTGCCCACTTTTTCATTTACCCAATGGTTGGCGTGCGTGCCCGGATTATACATGGCCAGGATCTCGGCACTGGAACCATCACTATGCAGATGCGTACTTAAAATGCCCTGTCCCGATTTTGTAGTGGGTTGCAAAACCACCGCGCCGGCTCCATCGCCAAAGATCACCGAAACATTTCTTCCTCTTGTGCTAAAATCCAAACCAAATGAATGCTTCTCACTACCCACCACCAGGATATTCTTATACATGCCCGTCTTGATAAATTGATCTGCTACCGATAAGGCATAAACGAAACCGCTGCATTGGTTGCGAACATCGAGGGCACCGATCTCTTTCATCTTCATGGCCCGTTGCAACAACACCCCGCAGCCTGGGAAATAATAATCAGGACTCAGGGTAGCAAATATGATAAAGTCTATATCCTGTGGGGTGATGCCCGCCCTTTCTATGGCAATGGTTGCTGCCTTCACGCCCATGGTGGTGGTAGTTTCGCCCAGCCGATCGGCATAACGCCGTTCTTTGATACCGGTCCGTTCCTGGATCCATTCATCACTGGTATCCATATACTGTTTCATATCATCATTGGTGAATACATTGGCGGGTACATAAAAACCGATACCGGCAATTTTGCTGAGTGGCATAGTCAATCGTTTAGGAATACCAAATTACGGAAAAACAAATGCCCGCAGTCAACTACCTGCCATCAAGTGGGCCAAATCAATTCGGTTACAATAGAAAAATTTCTAATGGGAAATATTATCAATTTACCCGTACCATATCCTTCAAGCAGAATTCAGTATCGAGCATGGGATGTACCCTGCTTTTATAATGAAATTCAACCGAATTGCGCAGGTCATTATTATTGAAGATCATTTTGGAAGTGAAATGTTCAACCAGCGGCAACAGTGAAAGTTTATCTCCTTCATATTTTAATTCGGCGATATAATAAGAAGATTTGATATTGATATTTAAAAATTGCCTGCCGGCAAGGGTCGACATAAATGCTGTTCCGCTTATTGAGTCGGCACTGATCACACGAAATGGTTTTAACTCATCAAGGTAACCGGTGAAACAAATATTGTATTCCGTGTCATTTTTTTTGCTCAGCACCAGTTTGATCGGCTCTTCGCGGTTGCTGCGGGTACTTTTTACAAAGGTGGCCCATTTTCCGAGCAGCACATCTTCTACATAAATGCCAGGACTATCATCTAATTTATACGGTGAACTATAGGGGCAGGAGCAAAGGCTCACAGTTAAAAAAAACAACAACAATATGGTGCCAATTGTTTTCATCTTGAAGACCTAAAATTAAACTTCATTTTAAAGAGATGATTCAGTAAAACCACTCAAATTATCAGTAAAATAGCCAAGGTTAATTACCATAAGATACCTTTTCTTTTTCATTAGTTGCCTGCCCATACCGGAAATTAGCCTTTGATAAACAATGCCATCCATCCACCCACTTCCATCATCCAGGCAATGCCAAGGTGTACGATCAGTCCACCCCAAATACTTCTGCTGTGATAACTTACGATGCCAAGCAAGAGGCCACCCCAGAAACTACTGATCGCTTCTCCCATGGGTTTTCCAAAATGAATGGCACAATAAAAACAGGCTACCGGTAAAATACAGTGCTTGCCGCAGATCTTTGCAAGGGATAAGATCAAAAATCCCCGAAAGAAAAATTCGATGCTCACGAAATCAAATCCGTAGCATAATTCATAAATGAAGTAGTGTAATGTTTTATTGGGCAGTTGCAGTGCAGTCAAAAATTTTGCACGAGGATATAGGGCCTGAAAATCTGTTTGTGTACTGGCAATAGCGATCAAGGGCAGCATGATGATCAACATCCACAGATATGGTTGCAGGGTATCCAGTTTCTTCGTTCCATAAAAGGGTTGATGCTTTCTGTCTTTGATCCACCAGAGCAGGTAAACGGGTATCATCAGCACGATTACCCTTACCACCCAGTTCAGACTATGTTGCCAAAACCGCAGTGTATCGCCGGTCCAGATCTGTTTAAACAATTCCTCCTGCACAGTAAAATTTACCCGAAAAGCAAAAAAAGCAGGAGCCACAAACAAGATGATCCAAAACCAATAATTTTTGAAATAACTATGCTCGGTAAAAAAAATCCGTTGAATAAAAAAAGCGATAGCAAATGGAATGGCATATAAAAGGTAATAACCAAGGAATTGTTCACCGGGGTTTTGTCCGCCCCTGATATATTTCAATTCAAGTCCATGCCAGTAATTTAAATAGATCAGCGTGCCCATGAGCAGGCACATTAAAAAAAAGTATAGCGGATGAAATACCGTTTGGTAATAATCTTTTATGTAGCGGAAAATTACAGACAAGCCCTTGTTTTTATTAAAGATAATCCAATCAGGTAAAGATTGCATCCCGATGCCTTGGTCACCAACTGAGCCTTGTATGCAACCAGCTGAATAAATTCTTTAATTCAGGATTATGCTGAAGTTGCCTGTTCATTTTTTGGATATAATAATCCGAGATGGCCCAATTCATGGGATACTCTTCATGTTCGGATTTGTCGCTGTACAGGTTTACATGATAATAGCCGGACTCAGCTGGCAATGCTTCGGGCAATGATCTCATATATTGTTCCAGCCGCCAGTCGTTCACCGAAGTTTGTGTGCCAAATGCACCCACTAATGTAAGCACGGGAGAGGCCAGATCATTCACCACCGTATTCACTTTTGTAATGCTGCCGAAATTATTATATCCATTCTCGGCATGGATCACATAGAACCTGAGTTTGCTTAAATAGGGTTTTTGAAGCCGTTCTGTACTGATAAAATTCCGGAAGGCGATGATCATTTCATTCACCACACCGGCACCGGAATTATCGAAATACCCTCCATCTACATAATAGCTGTTGCCGATCCTTCCGGCAGGACTGATATATGGAAACCTTGCACCCAACACCACGGAAGTACTGAGTTTGATGTCCGTGCCGGAAGTAAAATCTTTTAATAGGTCGATTCGTTGTCCAAATACCCCAGCATCCAGTTGTACGGTACTGAGCACAGCAGGGTGTCCGTCCTGCATGCGGGTACTGTTGATGCAGATCATTGGCAGCTTATCATTCCCGTTAGTAAATGGAATGAATTCGGAAAGCGGAGTACTGAATTTTTTTTGCAGAAAGGAATTTTCCCCCTCTTCGATGGCCTGCTCCAGTGCAGTTGCGCGGTCGTCGATAAAGGGAAGCGGGATAATCGGACGAACAATATCGGGCCCCAGCGTTCGGGCCAGAGTATAGGTGAGGAAATCAGACTGCAGGAATTCGGTGGCGCCCTGCGTATAGGTCTTGCCGGTAGCTTTCAGGGCATCCCGGTATTTTAATAAGGCCAGAAAACTGCCGTTGCCCACGCTGCCGCCGGATGCGCCGGATAAACAGATCAGGTGTTCCGAAAATTGACCCCGCGTACTGTCTTCCAGTTCGCTCAACACCCCTGCGGTCCAGTATCCGCTTCTGGAAGCTCCGCCATCGGCCAGCACAAAGAAGACCGGATAGGTGGAATCTTTTTCAATATCTATTTTCCTGTTGGTTGTCCATTGATCAAAATAAGAAAGTAAACTAGGCCTTTTGCTGAATACGAGTTGCTTCGGATCGCTACTGTGTATAAGGTTTGTCCAGTGTAATTCAACAAGACTTCCGATGATAAATGCTAGTATCCAAAGCGTCACATGAATATTCACTTTCGAAATGATAGAGGCCATACTCACCATGCTGAAAAATCCTACCATCACTCCAAAGGCAATGAGCAAACAGGCAAAGCTTCCCAGGATCACGGAAAACCCATAATTAAAAATGGCCAGTAAGTATATGCAAAGCAATAGTGCTGAAAGGATATTATAGGCAATGAAAAATACTTTTTCTTTTTTCTGGATATTGCATTGATATAGCAGTTGTTCCCATAAGCCTACATGAACATCAGCGCCGGCAGCATGAGTTGCCTGTTGCCATTCGATGGCAGAAGGATAATTCTGCGGTATATCCAGGAACATTTCATTTTCTTTTTGCAAAGGGATGCGGCCCCTGCGGATCACCACCATGAATAGGAATAAGCATTGCAACAGCAGTACTGAAACAAACAGCAGCCAAGCCTGTTGAATAAGGGTATTCAATACTATTAAAAGTAAAAGTGCAATGCCCATCATCAGGAAAATTCGGTCGAATTTATTTTTTTCATGAAGATCCTTACTGCGCAACAAGGCAAGATCATCCTGCTCTTCATCACGGGCTACTTTTAATTTTTTATCACGTACAAATGAAAAAATCTTATCGAGAACAAAATAAATGATCAGGCTGATCAGCAACAGTAACCAATCGTAGCCTTTACCAACGTGAATATGCAGGTATGCATCTTTGGGCAGGCGTAACAATGCAATCCAGATGATGCTGAAAGAAGAAAAGCCGATGATCCTGGGCAACTGAAAAGCGATTGCTTCAATGCCTTCAATGATCATTTTTTTTCGGTTGAGGAGGATGCGACTGCTATACCAGTTCACCATGCCTGAAAAAAGCACCGACAATAAAACGATGCCGCCAACCCATTTTCTTTCCAGCATGGCCAGCAATACATCTTTACCCTGGGGTAGGTTCCAGAAGCAGAACCAAGTGGCCAGTAAAAAAAGCATGGCTGGCGCTAGCAGGACAAGCGTGCTGATGCATAATGAAATGAACTGCAAAGTTTTTTTTAACCGATGCCAAATGGCAGCAGCTATCCGTTGTATAAACTGAAAAATTGAATGCATGAAAGGCCTGGTTTTGGCCTTAAGATACCAATACTATTTGCCATTCGCAATACCCCAAACCGGGTATGTTATTGTGCTGGATTTGCATTGAGTGTTTTCCAGAGCAGGTCTTTGAGTTCGGGCAATCCTAGTCCGGTAACCGATGAAATAAAAATATGCGGAATATTTGATGGTAGTTCTTTTTGAATGGCCGTTTTTAATTCTTCATCCAGCATATCTGTTTTGCTCACCGCGATCACAAAATCCTTTTGCAGCATTTCAGGATTGTATTCTTCCAGTTCATTGCGTAAGATCTCAAATTCTTTTTTATGGTCCTTGCTATCGGCAGGGATCAGGAATAGTAAAATGGAATTCCGTTCAATATGGCGTAAGAAACGATGTCCCAGGCCCTTTCCTTCTGCTGCTCCTTCAATGATACCGGGAAGGTCGGCAATACAAAAACTTTTTCCATCCCGATATTCTACCATGCCCAGTTGGGGCACCAGTGTGGTAAATGCATAATCAGCGATCTTGGGTCTTGCTGCGGTTATGCTTGATAGTAAGGTCGATTTTCCGGCATTGGGGAAACCCACCAGTCCTACATCTGCTAATACTTTTAACTCCAATACTTTCCAGCCTTCTACACCATCTTCTCCGGGTTGTGCATAATCGGGGGCCTGGTTGGTAGCTGTCTTAAAATTGCTATTACCCAAACCGCCCCGGCCTCCTTTCATCAGGATGGCTTCTTGTCCGTCTTCCAGGATCTCAATTTCTTTTTCACCCGATTCCTCATCGCGGGCGATGGTGCCCAACGGAACTTCAATGATGATGTCTTTACCGGTTTTTCCACTCGAATTATTCTTGCTTCCGTTTTCTCCATCTTCGGCCAGAATATTCTTAAAATAACGTAAGTGTAGGAGTGTCCATAACTGTGAATTACCCCTTAAAATGATATGTGCTCCACGCCCTCCGTCTCCGCCATCCGGTCCACCTTTGGCAGTGAGTTTATTGCGCATAAAATGTTTGCTGCCGGCGCCTCCGTGGCCACTGTGGCAGAAAATCTTTATCTGGTCAACAAAATTTGATTTTTCCATGTATGGCGCAAAGGTCCGTAAAGTTTTCTACAGTTGTACAGAATAAAGGGTTGGTTAGCTAGGGTAGGCCTGAATTTTGATGATAATTGGTATTACATTTGTATCCCACACATTAATTATGGCTATGAAAAAATCGATCTTTCTTTTATTGGGTATCGTACTGATCTGTGCATCTTTTCAGGTAAAAAAGAAAAAGAGGGCAGCACCCTTGCCGGTTTGTATTCAGCAACTCATCAATAAGATCAAAAAAGAACCGGTACAAAATCCGCCAAGAAGTATTTACAGATATCAGTATAAAAAGCACACCGTTTATTATGTAACGCCACCCTGTTGTGATTTTTTCAGTGAGGTATTTGATAGTACCTGCAAGCTGCTTGGTCATCCTGATGGTGGATTTACTGGAAGGGGCGACGGATCCTTACCCGATTTTAATAAAGAAAAATCTGCTGAAAAATTGGTGTGGAAAGATAACCGTTGATCATTTAATTTCATTCCAGGTTTTATAGTCTGTAGGTCTCGGATCTTGAGTTTCATTTATTTCACGAACTGGCTCGCAGGGTTTCCAGTGTTCTTGCATATCAAGTGGCAACTGTTGATACAACTGAGTACCTGCAGTTTTCCAGGCAAGCATATCATCGGTTACGGCTTTCACAATTTTTGAGGGGTTGCCCACTACTACCGATCTGGCAGGAATGATCACATCTGCTCTGATGAGCGTAAGTGCACCCACGATACATTCATCGCCCAATACTACATTGTCCATCACCACTGCATTCATGCCCACCATACAATTTTTTCCGATCTCGGCACCATGAATGATAGCACCATGACCAATATGGCTTCCCGCTTTCAATAATACGGTGGTACCCGGAAACATATGGATGCAACAATTTTCCTGCACATTACAACCATCTTCCAAAATGATCTTTCCCCAATCGCCACGGAGTGCAGCACCGGGGCCTATATAGCAATGCTTGCCAATGACAACATTGCCCGTTACGGCTGCCAGGGGGTGTATAAATGAACTGGGGTCAACTACCGGGATGAATGATTTGAACTGGTATATCATGAAAAATACTTTGTGCTAGCAAAGTTATTCTTCTTTTGGCTTTCCCGGTTTATTGGGACCTCGATTGATCCTTCTGATCAGGGCAACTGCTCCCCAAATTATTCCAACCAATCCGAGTACACCTACAATGACCGCTGCAGCATCAGAGCCATTGCAGGATAGGGAGCATGCAAGGCTGGCTACTAAGAATAGTAATCCTAATGCAGCTACTATTGTCAGCGCGATCTTCCAGGCCTCACCCGATTGCTTGGCATCATGATTCAATTTGGCCACTGCATAGATCTTTAACTGCCGGTAAAATTCTTTTCTTAATATTCTTTTTTCTTTTGGGGTAAAGGATGTTTTTTCACCGCTGTTGAAGGCCTGTAAAAGTTCAGTAGCCGTTACAGGATGTTTGATGATGCCAGAGCCATAGGTATGAGAATAGGTATTAACGATATCGCCGTTATTTACCATGGCCGCGATGCTTACAAATGAGCAAAGCCCGATGATGATATCACAAGTTTTTTGTTTTGCATAATGCCATCGTATTGAATGAACTATTTTTTTCCGGTTGGGATAAATAAAGGCAATCGCTAGAAATACAAGCAGCGAGCTGATTAAAAGTGCATTGCCGGGAACAATAACCTGCATGCGATACAGGGCCATTCCGGTATAATAAGCCATTGCGGCTAATATCAATTTGATGATGGCAACCAGGTATCTGGTGATCATGACATGGCGGCTTGCCCAGATAGAAATCGTTTTCATTATTCAAGGTTTTAATGAAAAGAAAAATATGCAGGCAGGTAAAGTATAAAAACTTTTACTCAAATGCAAGAAAAATATTATCTATTAGATCAATGACTTATGGGTACGGTAGCAGGTTCCCTTGAACAGGGCAACTAAATGGTTATTTTGATTATATACCCTGATCTGGTAGAGCCCGGTGGATTTTCCGTTATGCAGTTCGGTAGCTTCAGCGGTAAGCAGATCGCCTACCTGTACCGGTTTGATGAAATTGATGGAAGTGTCGAGGGCTACGGATAGAATATTCCGGTTGTTGCAGGCAAAGGCAAAAGCACTATCCGATAAGGCGAAGGCAATGCCTCCATGTACGATCCCGAATCCGTTGATCATTTCCGGGCGTACGGTCATTTGTATCTTGCTATATCCTGCTTTTACTTCCAGTAAGGAAATGCCGAGCCATTGGCTGAACAGGTCATGTTCCAGCATATGAGCAACTACTTCTCCAGGGGTTGTTGAATTTTCGGATATCATATCAGTGCCCTTTAAAATGAGGAATTGTTTTATTCAAAAATGCGTTTATTCCTTCCTGATAGTCTTCGGTCATGGAAGCTTTTTGCTGGTATTCATCTTCCAGCAATAGTTGTTCTTCCCAGCTATTGGTAAAGGCATGGTTCAGCGCATGCTTGGTATAGGCCAGTCCACGGGTGGGCATCTCGGCCAGGGTTTGCGCTAATGTTCTGGAGGCTTCTTCAAATGCAGAATTGGTGAACACCTGATAGATCATTCCCATTTTTTCGGCAGCGGTTGCTGATACCTTATCGCCGGTCATCATCAGGGCGCTTGCTTTTTGCCAGCCGATCAATCGGGGCAAGGTAAAACTTCCACCACTATCCGGTATCAGTCCGATCTTGCTGAATGCCTGTATAAACGACGCGCCTTCTGAAGCCACTACCACATCACAGCATAGCGCAATATTGGCAGCAGCGCCAGCAGCCACACCATTTACGGCGGCCACTACGGGTTTGGGCAAATTGCGGATACGCTTAACAATCGGATTATAATGTTCTGAAAGAATTTGTTTGATCTCAATTTTATTTTCGCCAACCAGTTCGCTGATATCCTGTCCAGCACTGAATGCTTTTCCGGCTCCGGTAATAAGTACGCAACGTACTTCATGCAAGGAAGCGGCTTCGTCTAGTTTTGCCTGCATCAGCAAGGCCATTTCGCGGTTGAAGGCATTGAACTTATCGGGGCGGTTAAGGGTGATATAGGCTACCCCTTTTTTAATTTCAAATAGAATGGATGACATACGGTTGATTTTCGATATACAATTTACAACAGCTATTGCACTAATGGCACTTAAAATAATCGAAGGGTTCTTTGCAATCCTGGCATTGATATAGGGCCTTGCAGGCCGTGCTGCCAAATTCACTGATCAATTGGGTGTTGTTTGACCGGCATTGCGGGCATTGAATGATCTGTTCGGAAAGTGGCGTGGTAGATGGGTTAGGCGGAGCGATGCCGTATTCCTGCAATTTTCTTTTGCCTTCATCCGTCATCCAGTCGGTTGTCCAGGCCGGAGCCAATTCACTCCTAATCGTAATTTGTGTAAATCCATGTTCCAATAATGCCATCCTGATCTGCATGGTGATCATGTCCATGGCCGGGCATCCGGTATAGGTAGGCGTAATAATGATCACTGGGTTATTTTCTTCGAGATAAACCTTTCTTACGATGCCCATATCCACGATGCTGAGTACAGGAATTTCGGGATCGCATACTGAGGCAAGTATATCCCAGATCTGCGACTCGGTTATGGTGGGGTTGCTTACCATGAGGAATTGGGATAAGCCCGCTGTACATATTGCAGCTCGGCCAGTATATAACCCAGGTGTTCGGTATGGATGCCTTGCTTACCACCTGTTTGCATGAAGGTTTTTTCAGGAAGTTGAATTCCGGCTTCCGCCATTACAACGTTTACCTGTTCTGTCCATGCATCCTTGATCAGACTAACATCAACGCCTACCTGATTTTCATAATCAGCCGGAATGAACAATTCTCCGGTATAGCGCCATAATGCATCAACCGCTTGCATCATCCGGCGATTACTTTCAGCTGTTCCATCTCCCAGCCGGATCACCCATTCGCGGCTCCAGCGTAGGTGATAGCTAACTTCTTTCAATGCTTTTGCAGCAATGGCTGCCAGCTGGGCATCATCTGAAGCCTGTAATTTTTCGTATAACAGGTACTGATATGCGCTAAAAAAATATTGCCGCAATATCGTTTGCGCCCAATCTATATTCGGTTGTTCTACCAGCAGGCCATTGCGGTATTCATTTTCTATCCTGAGGTAGGCGAGGGAATCTTCCGTAGCATCATTGCCCTGCAGGCTGGCGGCATACTGATAAAAATTTCTTGCTTGTCCGAGTAGGTCGAGCGAAATATTCGTGATGGCGATATCCTGTTCCAGAATAGGGCCATGCCCGCACCATTCCCCATTGCGCTGGGCAAGGATCAGGGCGTTATCGGCCAGGTGCAGGATGTATTTATTAAGTGGATCGTTCATGGTGATGCTTGTTACTTTTTATCAGCGGGCTTACATATGGTTCACTTCATCGGGCAGTTGATAAAAAGTTGGATGCCTGTAAATCTTATCCTCCGAAGGTTCGTAAAAACTTTCTGCATCATCTGGATTACTGGCGTGCACATACTTGCTTTCTACAGCCCAGATGCTTACGCCTTCCATTCTTCGGGTATACACATCCCTTGCATTCTCTATCGCCATGGCTGCATCAGCGGCATGTAAACTACCTACATGCTTATGATCGAGGCCTTGTTTACTGCGGATAAAGATCTCCCATAGTGGCCATTCATTTTTATTTTCGGTAGCCGTTTGCGGAAGGTTTGCGCCCGAACCATCGTCGGGGATATCGCCATAAAAATTTTTGTTGATCTGGAATGCCATATAAAATGTTTAAGCTGCTTTTTCGTTTTTAGTGTTGATTTTTTTTGCTGCATAGGCTAAAGCGGCCGCCCTTACCCATGCTCCATCATCATGTGCTTTTTTCCGGGCATCTAATCTTTGTTTATTGCAGGGACCATTGCCTTTCACCACATTCCAGAATTCATCCCAGTTGATCTCGCCAAAATCATAATGCTTTCGTTCCTCATTCCATTTCAACTGATCATCGGGTAAGCGCATACCCAGCACTTTGATCTGTTCGGCAATCATATCTACAAACTGCTGCCGCAGTTCATCATTGGTCTTTCTTTTGATCTTCCATTTCATGCTTTGGTCGCTGTTGGTGCTTTCGCTGTCCTTAGGACCAAACATCATCAAACTGGGCCACCACCAACGATTGATGGATTCCTGACACATGGCTTTTTGTGCATCGGTGCCTCTGCTCAACACCAGCAGGGCTTCAAAACCCTGGCGCTGGTGAAAACTTTCTTCTTTGCAAATGCGTACCATGGCCCGTGCATAGGGTCCATATGAAGTGCGACATAACATTACCTGGTTTAAAATGGCAGCACCATCTACCAGCCATCCAACGGCACCCATATCGGCCCAGGTAAGCGCCGGATAATTAAAGATGGAAGAATATTTTGCTTTTCCACTCAACAGGTCGCTGATCATTTCATCCCTGCTCATGCCCAGTGTTTCGGCAGCGGAATATAAATACAGGCCATGCCCGCCTTCGTCTTGTACCTTAGCCAACAGGATGGCTTTTCTTTTTAAAGAAGGAGCCCTGCTGATCCAGTTGCCTTCGGGCAACATGCCTACCACTTCGCTGTGTGCATGCTGACTGATCTGCCGGATATTTGTTTTGCGATAGGCTTCAGGCATCCAGTCGCGTGGCTCGATCTTTATTTCCTGATCGATCTTTTCCTGAAAAATCTTTTCAAGGTCTTGTACCGGCATAGGTTAATGTTTAGCACGTAAAAATATAAAATAACTCACAACAGTTCGTTTCCATCTTGAAAAGGACTAATCTCCTTTAATTTAGTTACCGCTTTCTATGAATGTTTCGACCACTCTCGACATGCTTCGACAAGCTCAGCATGACAACAGTGCTACATCAACATAAAAGAAAGCTGTCAGTCTGTCCCGATAGCTATCGGGATGTCGAAGACGGGTTATAAAACGAGTTCAAAATACCAACAATCCGAAATGCTATTTCTTTAGTAATTACTTGATATCAAAATCCACCACCAATTTTTCAGTGATGGGGTGACTCTGACAAGTAAGAATGTATCCCTGCTCGATCTCCTCCTGCTCCAGTCCCCAGTTCACATCCATCTTTACTTGTCCGGATAACAGTTTTGCCTTACAAGTGCAACAAACCCCGCCCTTGCAGGCAAATGGCAGATCTGCTCCCTGTTGTAAAGCAGCATCCAATAAGGAAGCTCCGTTATATCCCAGGGTAAAATCAAAACTCCTTCCGTCTAATTTCACCGTGATCTGACTGGTTGGGCCTTCATCCTTATTTTTTAGGTTTTCATTTCTTGCTACCGACTTGGTTTGTCCGGGAGTAGTAAATAATTCAAAATGTATTTTTTGCAAGGCAACGCCTTCTGCCGTTAAAAAATCTTTTGCACAGAAGATCATGGCTTCGGGCCCGCAAATAAAATATTCATCCATCTTAGCGATCGCGATGAACTGACTCAGTTCTTTCAATTTAGCTTCATCGATCCTGCCCGAATTAACCGGGGTATCGGTGGCTTCCCTGCTTAGTATATGCACCAGGTTGAAACGGTTGATGTATTTGTTTTTAAGGCCTTCAAGGGCTTCAAAGAATAAGATGGAATGACGGCCCCGGTTCCCGAAAACCAGCGTGAAATTACTTTCAGGCTCAGCCTTCAGCGTGGCTTTGATGATGGAGATGATCGGTGTGATACCACTACCTGCTGCAATAGCAAGATAATTTTTTTTGTTTCCCGCATCCAAACGGGTGTTGAATTTTCCGGTAGGCGGCAAAATGTCCAGTTCGTCACCTGCTTTAAGTTCTTGTAAGGCATAGTTGGAAAATTTTCCACCGGCAATCTGTTTCACGGCGATCGTCAACTTGTTTTCATATGGTGCCGAACAGATGGAATAGGAGCGCCTGATCTCTTCCCCGTCGATCAGTTTTTTGATGGTGATATTCTGGCCTTGTTCAAATTCAAATTCGCTGCGCAATGCATCCGGCACGTCAAATTCTATACTAACAGCATCTGATGTTTCGTGGGTCAGTCGCTTAATTTTTAATGCATGAAAATGAACGGCCATGGTCGTTGATGTTTATGATAGCTTAGTGAAGAAAATATTATTCTTGTTGAAGAGCCTATACTGCTCTTTCGGACAAAACTAACCATTATTCGTTTTTATCTGTTTTTTGTATGCCTGCAAATTTTTAATTGCTATTTTTGGAATGGATAAATTCACTTGCCATGCAATTAAAGCCGGTTGACACTGTCAAAAATATATCTTCTGAAGATTTTAGGAAGTTATATTATAATACCATGAAGCCACTGGTAATTAAAGACCTGTCGACTTCCTGGCCCGCCTATCAAAAGTGGAACTGGGATTACTTCATTGATCTGGTGGGGGAGAAGGAAGTGGGGGTGTATAACAACATCAAAAGCGATGCGTATACACCGATCAATACTGCAGATGCCTACATGAAATTTGGCGACTATCTTAAAAAAGTAAAAGCGGGTCCGCTCGACCTGCGAATTTTTCTGTTCAATATTTTGCAACATGCACCACAGCTTACCGCCGATTTTACCTGGCCCGAACAATTCATGAAAGGCTTTGTAAAGAAATTCCCCATGTTGTTTGTAGGGGGTCAGGGTTCAGTGACCCATCTGCATTTTGATATCGACATGAGCCATATCCTGCATACCCAGTTTGTAGGCCGCAAAAAAGTATTGTTGTTCCCTTTTGAAGAACAATATAAACTGTACCGAAAACCCTGGGAAGTACTGAGTCTGGCCAATTTTGCTAATTATAGCCAGGATTTTGATTATCAAAACTTCCCCGCCACTAAACTTGCTAAAGGGTATGAGGTGATCCTGGAACATGGCGATACCTTGTTCATGCCCGCCGGATACTGGCACCATATGGAGTACCTGGAAGCAGGTTTCGCTATGAGCCTCCGTGCATTACAACCGAGTTTAGGAGGTAAGCTTACCGGCGTTTGGAAGCTGTTTGGGATGCGTAGTATAGATACCCTGATGAAAAAGACCACTCCTAAGTGGTGGTACAATCGGAAACGCCGTAAATTAATGGAATATGCCGCCCGTGAAATGAAGGCTGCCGGGGTTGACGCATAAAATATTTTGCGGTTATTTTAAGAAAAAGGCTAATTTTACACCCTGCTCGGTTATCTTTCCACCTATCTTATTTAAAGCCTGACATGCATGTCCGATTGGACATTGTGCAGGTTGTTTTATTTTAATATCATTAATAACGAGATATATATTTAAATTTTTTCTTGTGGTTTCAGAGGTAAGCAAGGCCGGAGATTTTTATCTCTGGCCATATTTTTTATAGGGGCTCTACCGCATGATTTAAGAAATCGATCATTGGCTTCATTGTTTTAAATGCATTTGCCACTGAACTTACCAGTCCCTTTTGCAGTAATGCTGCATCATCAACAGGTTTACGAACAATAAAACTTTTTAATTTCAAGAACTGGATGGCTGGATGAAGCTCATCATACCCTTTTGGTGCCCTTACCAGCATATCTGCACTATCCAGTCCGGCGGAAAATTGTTTTTTAAATCCGGCACTCCCGGTTAATTTCTTCCAGTCGGCATAACAGTAATCGATCTCCTGCCTTATTTTGGCCAGATCGGCCGATGGGGGCATCCACAGTCCTCCTGCAAGAAAACTATTGCCGGGTTCTAGGTGAAAATAATATCCCGCGCCATTACTTTTTTTGCCGCCTGCATTGAAATAGCCTGCAAAATTATTTTTATAAGGTCGCTTGTCTTTGCTGAATCGAACATCGCGGTTGATGCGGAACATACAATTTTTGGCCATCAGCTGTCCAATGGGCGCATCAAATGCAGCAATAGCTTTGATCATTTGTTCAACCCATAAACTGAAATCTGTTTTCGCTGTTTCGTATTGATCACGATGCAGATCAAACCATTGTTTATTATTGTTCTTGTTGAGGGCCTTTAAAAATTTCAACGTGTCGGCTTGTATCATGGCGGAACTATTTTCTTTACAAAATAAAAAATAGGAATCGGCGATGGCCAATTCCTATTTACGCTTTTTTAAAAATGTATTATTTTACTTTACCCCAGTTCTCACCGCTTTTGATGCGATACAGGGTCATTTCACTTACTTTATATTTAGTGGCCAGTTGCTTATAGGTTAATTTCCTTTTTGGATTATTGATGGTGTCCTTAATGGCTTTAACCTGTGTGGCATTGAGTTTCAAACCTTCTGTCCGGTTGGCCTGGCGTTTTTTATACGCGATCTTTTCGGGACTTTTTTGCTGGTGAGCACTCACCTCTATCAGGTTGGCCCATTTCAGATTCTTGAAACTGTTGTCATTCTTTTTGTGGTTGATGTGCACCACAAATTTATGTTTGGGAGATGCTTTTTTACAAAATAACTTAGCCACTTCACGATGAATATAAATGGTACCATTGCCATTCTCTACATGCAGGTTCAGGGTTTTATATCCAGAGGTCAGTGAACCATTTAAGAGTTTACCATCTTTCTCGATATGATCTGAATAACTAGCGGCACGGCCTAGAGAGGAAACTGCATACTTTTTGCGAAGTTGTTTGTGGCCGCTGAACTGGATTTGTTTCCATACTTCGCCTGGGATTTTTTTAATCATAATAAAATGATTTAAGGTGTGATGTTCCATCATTAGGGTAAGAAGGAACAAAAAGTTGTTTGTGTTTTAAGAACTCGTCATATAAATATAAAAAACCTTTCGCTAACTAGGTAGCATTTTTAAAAATTCTTCTTCAGTGATGATTTTCACTGTTTGTATTTTTTTTGCTTTCTCTAGCTTACTGCCCGCGTCCTCGCCCACCACAAGGTAGTTCAACTTACTGCTTACCCCTCCAATTATTTTGCCACCTAACTTTTCTACCATAGCCTCTGCTTCAGACCTTTTCAGGCGTGCAAGCGTACCTGTGAATAAGAAGGTCTGACCAGCAAGTGTACCATCTAATGCCAGATCCTTTTTTTCATTTTTCAAATTTACCCCTAGGCCTTCCAGTTGGGTTAGCAACTGCAGGTTATCGTTATGGTGAAAGAACTCATATACGCTTTTGGCTACTTTCACGCCTACATCTTCCAATTCCTGTAATTTGATTTCGGAAAATTCGGCGAAATCCATCAAATGATCCACGGCATTGGCCAGTGTTTTAGCGGTGGTTTCGCCCACATACCGAATCCCCAGTGCATAGATCAAACGATACAGCGGTTGCGTTTTTGAACTTTCAATGGCCGCTTGCATATTCAAGATCGATTTGCTTCCAAAGCCCTCTAACTTAGCTATTTCATTAAAATCGAGCCGGTAAATACCCGGGATATCCTTCAACAGCCCCTGCTCATAAAATTTTCGCACATTGGCCTCGCCAAAACTGCGTATATCCATGGCATCCCTGCTCACAAAATGAATGATCCCTTCCACGATATGGGCAGTACAAGCAAGGTTGATACACCTCCATACCGCATCTTCTTCGGGCTTGAATAAGGCGTTATCGCAAACCGG
>Ga0194037_1000114_pt1 | contig 57787 bp, 50 predicted proteins | sample JunL306m_MetaG_FD_148653 | JGI IMG/M metagenome (GOLD analysis project Ga0194037, IMG submission 148653) | Anoxic zone freshwater microbial communities from boreal shield lake in IISD Experimental Lakes Area, Ontario, Canada - Jun2016-L304-6m | ecosystem: Environmental > Aquatic > Freshwater >...
ACGGCGGGCGCTGCTTGGCGATGTAGATGCAGATATTGGTGTCGAGCAGGTAGCGCAAAGCGCTCATAGCCCCTCGCGTACTTGCGGTGGCGTGTCGTTGCGACCCTCCGCCATGAAATCCTCGGGCAGGCCGGCCAGCAGATCAAACGCCGCCGACAGATTGGCCGGAATCCGCCGCAAAACCACTTCGTCGCCGCGCCGCAGAATCTCGACCTTACGCGCATCGAACTGGAAATCCTTGGGCAAACGCACCGCTTGCGAATTGCCTGACTTGAATACCGCCGCTGTTTTGATGGCATCTGCCATGACCCGGTCTCCCGCTTCAATGTTGATACAAGAAGTATATACATCAAGCGGGGGTGCGGCAACCGGAATGTTTGGGACTACACCATGAACAAAATCAGGACGTCACCCCACGTCCAGGCGTAGTAGTCCCGCAACGGTCCGACGAACGGCAGCGGCGTGCCGTCGAGGTTGGCCGCCGCCGCTTGCTCATGATTGCCGTTGACCAGAAACAGCGGTGAGGACTGGCCGACCAAGGCCCGGAATGGTCGCTGCAGCCGCGCGCAGGGTCCGCGTATAGAGGTCCGTGCCCATGGTGGCGATATCAGCTTCAAGGTCGGCGACGACGGCACGGTGCGCTTCGCCCTGTCGCTGCCGGGCGGGTGAGGCTGGCGGCGGCTACATCTGCGTGTAAATCGGCCCCTCGCCACCCTGCGGCACCACCCAGTTGATGTTCTGGGTCGGATCCTTGATGTCGCACGTCTTGCAATGCAGGCAGTTCTGCGCGTTGATCTGCAGGCGCGGATTGGCGCCGCCCTCGTCGCTGACGATTTCATACACGCCGGCCGGGCAGTAGCGTTGCTCGGGGGAGTCGTAGATGGCGAGATTGGTGCCGATCGCCACATGCGCATTGCGCAGTTGCAGATGGCAGGGCTGGTCTTCCTCGTGATTGGTGTTGGAGAGGAAAACCGACGACAAGCGGTCGAAGGTCAGCACGCCATCCGGTTTCGGGTAGGCGATCGGCTTGCATTCGGCCGCCGGTTTCAGCTTCAGGTGATCCGCCGTGTTGTGCAGCGTCCACGGCGCCTTGCCGCGCAGCAGCACCTGGTCGATGCCGAACATCAGGGTGCCGGTCCACAGGCCCTTTGCCATCCACGGCTTGAAGTTGCGCGCGGTGCGCAGTTCCTCGTAGAGCCAGGATTGGCGCAGCGCTTCCGGATAGGCCGTCAGTGTCTGATCGGGAACTGCGGCCGCCAGTGCGGCGGCGGCGGCTTCGGCCGCCAGCATGCCGCTCTTGATGGCGGCGTGGGTGCCCTTGATGCGCGAGGCGACCAGCATGCCGGCATCATCGCCGAGCAGCGCGCCGCCGGGGAAGTCGAGCTTGGGCATCGACTGCAGGCCGCCGGCAGCCAGCGCGCGCGCGCCGTAGCTGATGCGCTTGCCGCCCTTGAACAGCGGCGCCACCTGCGGATGGGTCTTCATCCGCTGCATTTCCTCGAAGGGGGCGAGGAAGGGGTTCTTGTAGCCGAGACCGACAACAAGGCCGATCGACACCAGGTTTTCGCCGAAGTGGTAGATGAAGCCGCCGCCGTAGGTGTCGGATTTCATCGGCCAGCCGAAGGTGTGCATCACCAGCCCCTTCTCGTGTTGCCCGGGGTCGACCTCCCACAGTTCCTTTATGCCGATGGCGTAGGTTTGCGGATCGGACTCGGCGCGCAAGTTGAACTTTTCCTCGAGCTGCTTGCCCAGATGGCCGCGACAGCCTTCGGCAAACAGCGTGTATTTCGCCAGCAGTTCCATGCCCGGCTGATGGTTGGCCGTGGGCTGGCCGTCGTGACCGACGCCCATGTCGCCGGTGGCGACGCCGCGCACCGCGCCCTTGTCGTCGTAGAGCACTTCGGCGCCGGCAAAGCCGGGGTAGATTTCCACTCCCAGCGCCTCGGCCTGCGTGCCCAGCCAGCGGCACAACTGGCCGAGGCTGATGACAAAGTTGCCGTGGTTCTGGAAACAGCCCGGCAGCAGGAAGTTGGGCAAGTCGACAAAGCCGTGCTCGGTGAGGAAGGCGAAGCGGTCGCGCGTCACCGGCGTGTCGACCGGTGCGCCGAGCGCCTGCCAGTCCGGAATCAGTTCGGTCAGCGCACGCGGATCCATGACGGCGCCGGACAGGATGTGGGCGCCGATTTCGGAACCCTTCTCGATCAGGCAGACGTTGATTTCGGCATTGATCTGCTTGAGGCGGATGGCGGCGGAAAGTCCGGCCGGCCCGCCGCCCACGATGACGACGTCGAATTCCATGGCTTCGCGCTGCATGCTGACCTCGATGGATTGGTTTGGATGCACGATTATAATCTTGAACTCTTCTTCAATTGAGCGGACGGCCTTCCCCGGCGCAGGTGGCGGGGGACACACGCCTCGCCCCATCCTTGCCATGGAACATTGCCGCAAACTCGTCCACTCTAGTCAGATGCCCATCCGCTGGGGCGATCAGGACGCCATGGGACACGTCAATAACACGATCTATTTCCGCTTCATGGAGCAGATGCGGGTCGAGTGGCTGGAGTCCTCCGGGTTCGGCACCTCTGCGACGCAGACCGAAGGCCCGGTCATCGTCAATGCCAGTTGCACCTTCCTGATTCCTTTTACCTACCCCGGCATCGTCGAATGCCGCATGTTCAGCGGCACACCCGGCCGCAGCAGCGTGCCGACTTACTACGAGCTGCGCCTGGTCGGTGATGACAGGATTTATGCCGAGGGCGCGGCCAAGCTGGTGTGGATCAATTCGAAGACGGGGAAGTCGAGTCCCTTGCCCGACGCCTTGCGCGCCAGCTGTTTGTAATCCGTTCGAAATTCAAGCAGGAGTTTCAGCATGAATACATTGACCACGCCCGTCTGGCAGCCATCGGCCGGGCGAATTGCCGGCTCACGTCTCACCGCATTCATGGCCGGCGCAGACCGGCGCTGGAATCGCCGTCTCGCCGGCGCCGGTTATTCGACATTGCATGCGTGGTCGGTCGAACACCCGGAGGAGTTCTGGGCGTCGGTCTGGGAGTTCGGCGAAGTGCGCGGCGAGATGGGTGCAACGGTGGTGGTCGATCGCGAGAAAATGCCCGGCGCGCAGTGGTTCCCCGCGGCGCGGCTGAACTTTGCAGAAAACCTGCTGCGGCGGCGTGACGCTGCCGACGCGCTGGTGTTCTGGGGCGAGGACAAGGTCAAAGGCCGCGCCAGCCACGCCGAACTGTACCGCGCCGTGGCGCAGACCGCGGCCGCGCTGCGCGCCATGGGTGTGGTCAAGGGCGACCGCGTCGCCGCCTACCTGCCGAATGTGCCGGCCACCGTGGTGGCGATGCTGGCCGCCGCCTCGATCGGCGCCATCTTCTCCTCGGCCTCGCCGGACTTCGGCGTGCAGGGCGTGCTCGACCGCTTCGGCCAGATCGAGCCGAAACTGCTGTTTGTCTGCGACGGCTACTGGTACAACGGCAAGGTCATCGACTGCCTCGGCAAGGTGGCCGAGATCGCCGCGCGCCTGCCTTCCCTGCAACGCGTCGTGGTCGTGCCGTATGCGGGAAATGCGGCCGGCGGAGACATTGCCGCCGTCAGGCATGGCGTGTGGCTGGCGGATTTCCTGGCAGCCCACGCCGGCGAGCGTGAAATCCGCTTCGAGCGGCTGCCCTTCGATCATCCGCTTTACATCATGTATTCCTCCGGCACCACCGGCGTGCCCAAGTGCATCGTGCATTGCGCCGGCGGCGCGCTGCTGCAGCACATCAAGGAACACCAGTTGCAGGGTGACGTCAAGGTCGATGACCGCCTGTTCTACTTCACCACCTGCGGCTGGATGATGTGGAACTGGCTGGTGACGGGCCTGGCGTCGGGGGCGACCCTGCTGCTGTACGACGGATCGCCCTTCGTCGGCCGCGGCACCATCCTCTTCGACTATGCCGATGCCGAAGGCATGACGCATTTCGGTACGTCGGCCAAGTTCATCGATGCCATCGCCAAGGTCGACCTCAAACCGCGCCGGACGCACAGGCTGCAACATCTGCGCGCCATGTTCTCGACCGGCAGCCCGCTGGTGGCGGAAGGCTTCGACTATGTCTATGCCAATATCAAGAAGGACATCCAGCTCGCCTCGGTTTCCGGCGGCACCGACATCATTTCCTGCTTCGTCATCGGCAACCCGAACGGCCCGGTGTATCGCGGCGAAATCCAGTGCGCCGGCCTGGGCATGGCTGTCGATGTGTTCGACGATGCCGGCCGGCCGGTGCGCGGCGAAAAGGGGGAACTGGTGTGCACCCGCTCGTTTCCGGTGATGCCGATCGGTTTCTGGAAGGATGCGGATGGCGCCAGGTACCGCGCCGCCTACTTCGAGCGCTTTGACAATATCTGGTGTCACGGCGACTTCGCCGAACGCACGGCGCACGACGGCTTCATCATCTACGGCCGTTCCGACGCCACACTCAATCCCGGCGGCGTGCGCATCGGCACGGCGGAAATCTATCGCCAGGTGGAAAAACTCAACGAGGTGGTCGAGTCGCTGGTCATCGGCCAGGACTGGCCGCCGGGCAACCGCGGCGATGTGCGCGTGGTGCTGTTCGTCAAGCTGCGCGAGGGTCTGCTTCTCGATGAAGCCCTGATCGCCCGCATCAATCAGGTGATTCGCGACAACACCACGCCGCGCCATGTGCCGGCCAAGGTGCTGCAGGTGAGCGACATCCCGCGCACCAAGAGCGGCAAGATCGTCGAACTGGCGGTGCGCAACGTGGTGCACGGCGATGTGGTGAAGAACGTCGAGGCACTGGCCAACCCTGAGGCGCTGGAACACTTCCGCGATCGAGCTGAATTGCAGAATTGAGAAGAGTGGGTGGCCGGATTATTTGGCGGACTATCCCTGCTCTCTGGTATGCCTAAAGTGAGTATTGTTGCTCACACAAAAACCACATAACCTTTTGAGGTATTGATCAGCTACAGAAGATGACGCGAAGCCTCGACGTTTGTGGCAAAAACTGGCCGGTTTAGTGATATGACAAGTTAATGCTGCGTTCGTGACAATTGCGGGAAACGGCAGTTCCAGCATATAAATGGATGTAGTCGGGAGGTCGTGGTGGATACACTCAGGGAACTGTACAACTGGAGTGAGCGAACGATTTGGAACACGCTCACCAGGAAGCTGATGAGCTTCTTGTTTCTGTTCTTGATAGACCTTTGCTACCTCGGCATTTATTCTATTCAGCGGAGTAACGTCAGCAAAGAACTGGAGTCCATTGGCGCCAGCAGAGCAATCATCGACCATATCGATGCCAATCTCGCGGAAGGGTTCGCCATCATGCTGGTGCTAACTGCCATAGCGCTGGCATGGACCATACTGCAGATTCTTTATATGCGTTTCCTGATAGTCAGGCCGATCAAAGCTATCAGTAATGTCTTCGACGAAATCGCGCGCGGCGAGGGCGATCTTTCGCACAATCTGCCTCTGCTCTCCCACGACGAACTGCGCACGCTGGCCGAAAGTTACAACCGCTTCTCCGACAAAATGCGGCAAATTATCGATGAAGTCCGCCGGAAGAGCGTCAGAATTGCACGCGAGGCCGTCGTGTCGAAGCGGAATGTTGCCGCCACGGCAAGTCGCGCCACTCGCCAGGGGGAGATTACTGAAGCAGTCTTTGGCTCGAGCAACGCCGCAACCAAAGCCATCAACGAAGTGGCACATTCCACCGAAGTCATCTTCCATTCAACGGAAGCCAATCTCGATACCGCGAACCAGTCACTCGCCGAAATGCGCGACGTGGTCTTCAGGGTGCGGTCGGCGAATGAAAAAATGATGAAGTTCAACGAAACCGTTGGCAGTTTGGCGCAACGCTCGGAGAGCGTGCGCGAAATCGCTGCCCTGATCAAGGAGATCGCGGATCAGACCAACTTGCTGGCGCTCAACGCAGCCATCGAAGCAGCCCGTGCCGGCGAGGCCGGCCGCGGCTTTTCGGTGGTGGCGGACGAAGTGCGCAAACTTTCCGAGGGCGTGCATCTGGCAACCAAGGAAATAAACGAGAACATCAATGGAATGAGTCTGCTGGTCAAGGAGACCTTGGCGGAAAACGAATTGATCAAGACCGATATCAATCAAAGCGTCAAGGTGGTGGAGCGCTCTTCGGGAGAATTCGAAAAAATGGTCTCCGGTTTTGAACACACCAAGGACCAATTGAACCAGATCGCCACAGCAATGGACGAACTGACCGCAACCAACGCCCAGACGCATGACGCCGTCACCCTGGTACATGAGATCTCGGCTGAAGTCTCCAGCAGCATGCAGATCTCGGAAAAATCTGCGGTAACCCTGGCCGCCGCAACCGAGGCGGTTCAGGAACTGGTGTCCCGTTTCAAGATCGGCCAGGGTACGTTCGATAAAAATGTTCAACGAACCCATGATTTCCGTGACGAGATCGCCGGAAAGCTCACTGATCTGTCAAATTCGGGCGTCGATGTATGGGATCAGAACTACAAGCCTATCCCGAAGACCACGCCGCAAAAGTACGAGGTCAGCTACCTCAGATATTTCGAACAGCAGGTTCAACCGATTCTCGAAAAATACTTGGGGTTGCTGACCGGTGGCGCCTACGCGCTCATCACGGACGGCAAAGGCTATGCGGCGATACACAATGCCAAAGTTTCCAAACCGCTGACCGGCGATTACGAGGTCGATCTGATCGGGAACCGCACCCGCCGGATCTGGGACGACCCGACCGGTCAGCGCGCCGCAAAGAACACCATGCCCTTGCTACTGCAGACTTATGCCCGCGATACCGGGGAGATTCTTTCCGAGATAAATATGCCGATCCAGATCAATGGGCGATATTGGGGCAATGTTCGCGTCGGTTGCGACAGCAAAGTGCTGATGGAAGATTGAAGCAAAAGGGCCTGCGGCCCGGATCTTCCGAATTTCCTCAGACAGACGGGAGACCCGCGACCAGCGCGTTGTCGATGGCACACCGACTCGTCCAGTTCTGCGCCAGCCTGGCGACGACAACACAAAGCAGATCAAGAGCCTGTCTCCGGCAATCGAGAAGGCGCTGACAGCCGCCGAGCGGCGTACTGGACTCCCCTTCGCCGTCATCGATCAGGAAGCCGCCGACAAGATGGAGAGCATCCCAGGCGCGATCGGTATCACCACTCTGGCACTGATCAAGTCGGAAGGCCGCCAGCTACGCCCGCTAACGCTGGACAATGTTGAACCGACGGTGAAAAACGGAGCCTCCGGGAACTACCCCATCATCAAGCGCTTCTTCTTCGTCACGCAGCCGGCGCCATCAGCCGCCGTACAAAAGCTTATCGCTTTCGTTAACTCCCCCGCAGGACTCGAAATTCTGGCACAAACGGGACACTGGCCCCCCTAAGCTTTCCTAGACTCCTACCTGGCATGGTTCCACGCAAGGATCCCATATCGACGATCATCACCCGCTTGGCTGCCGCCATCGCACTGGTGGTGTCGATCAGTCTACCGCTTGGCTATGCGCTTACTTCGCTGAAGGATGTCGGTGACTCGCTCGAGTTCAAAGCCAAGGTCAAAGCCTCCGCCTTAAATGGATTGATCGCCAACAGTCCTGATGTATGGATGTTCGCCGAGAACCGGATACAGGGGTTGGTGTCGCGTGAACCGGTGCCGCTCGACAACGAACTCGTTCAGATCTTCGACGCGCAGGACAATGTTGTCGTTCAAAGTGGCAAGGAACCGACAGCGCCTGTTGTTAGCAGAAGCTATCCACTGTTCGACGCGGATCGCCCTGTGGGTCGGGTGGCAGTAAGCAGCTCCCAAGTTGGCCTTATATACAAGATCCTTGCGGCCGCTCTGCTCGGGTTGGTGCTCGGGACTTTGGTGTTCGTGATCATGCGTGTGCTGCCACTGCGCGCCCTGCGCCGGTCTGCGGAGGCCTTGTTCGAAGAGAAGGACCGCGCCGAAGCCACGCTGCGTTCAATCAGCGATGCAGTCATCACGACCGATGCGCAGGGGCGTTTGAAACAGGCGAACCCGGCAGGGCTGGCGGTGATTGAGGCCGACAAACTGGAGCAGGTCGCTGGCCACTCAATGCTTGATGTCGTTGCTCCCGACTACCGAGCCGCCTATGCTGAACACCACCGGCGGGTACTTGCCGGCGAATCAATGAAAATGGAATACGAAATCATTGGTCTGAAGGGTGATCACCGCTGGTTGGAGACCCATGCCGTGCCGCTTCAGGATCATGGCGAAAGGGTGCATCTGGCTGTTGTTCGAGACATCACCGAGCGTAAGAAGACAGACGCCGAGTTGGAGCACTACCGCAGCCACCTCGAGGACCTGGTGGAGCAGAGAACCGCCGACCTCCGCGTCGCCGCCGCAGCCTTCGATTCGCAGGACGCAATGATGGTCACGGACGCCAACAGTGTGATCCTGCAAGTCAATCGGGCCTTCACCGAAATCACCGGCTACACCGCGGAGGAAGCCGTGGGCAAGACGCCGAGCCTGCTTGAGTCAGGCCGCCACGATGCAGACTTCTATCGTGCCATGTGGGAAACCATACGCCGCACGGGCGGTTGGCAGGGTGAGGTCTGGGATCGGCGCAAGAATGGAGAAGTCTATCCAAAATGGATCTCCATTTCGGCGCTGAAGGACCCCGATGGTGCGGTGACGCATTACATCAGCGCACACCACGACATCACCGAACGCAAGGCCGCGGAAGAAGAAATCAGGAATCTGGCCTTCTATGATCATCTTACGGGCTTGCCCAACCGCCGATTGCTGATTGACCGCGTCAGACAGGCGATGGCCTCCACTACCCGCAGCAATAGATACTGCGCACTGATGTTCATCGACCTCGATAACTTCAAGACGCTCAACGACATCGTCAAGATGACGGCTCTGAAAGCAGTGGGAGTTGGCTTCTCCCTCGACGATTTTGGCACCGGCTATTCGTCGCTCTCCTACCTCAAGCGATTGCCTCTGGATCAACTGAAGATCGACCAAGGCTTCGTCAGAGACATTCTTACCGACCCCAACGATGCCGCCATTGCAAAAATGGTCATCGTCCTGGCCGAGAGTTTGGGGTTGGCCGTGATCGCGGAGGGCGTTGAAACGCTTGAACAGCGGGACTTCCTTGCGAGCCAAGGCTGCCATGCGTATCAGGGATACTTGTTTAGCCGACCGCTACCGCTAAATGAATTGGAGAAATTCGTCACAAGGCCTATGTTGGCGAACATTCATCCAGTCAATGCAATGGCGTATGACCCGGCCATTGGGCATGCATAGGTCATCAGGCAGCTTTCTGGCTTGGACCGGCCATTACCGATGCACAAGCCATGAGTCCGTTAACAGCCTGATCCGGACTTGGCGCGACTGCGCTGAAGGATACTGAAGTCGAAAGATCCGCCAGAGAATTGTGATACCCGGATGAGTGTGACTCATCCCTTGTCTTTGCCTTGCTCAAATTGGTCGACGCTCCAACTCGCGCCTTCATCCAGGCGCAGCGTGGCAGCGAGAAAGGGCAGGCATTCATCGAGCACGGCCGCAAGCGTCCACGGCGGATTGATGACGAACATGCCGCTGCCGTGCATGCCGTGGCCTTTGGTCGCCGGCGCGCGCACGCTCAGCGTGGCGTGCAGCCAGTGGCCGGCGCCGGCCTTTTTCAGCCGGTCGGGCAACTGGTTGGCTTCGATGGTCGGCAGCATGGGATGCCAGACCAGGTAAGTGCCGGTGGCGAAGCGCTTGAGGGCATCCTTGATGGCGGCGGCGACCTTCATGTAGTCGCTCTTGATCTCGTAGGAGGGGTCGATCAGCACCAGGCCGCGGCGCGAAGGCGGAGGCAGCGCGGCCTTGAGCACCTCGAAGCCGTCGGCCTGCTCGACGGTGACGCGACGGCCGGCATCCTTGAACTGGCGGCGCAGCAGGGCGAAGTCGGTGGAGTGCATTTCGCACAGGCGCAGGTGGTCGCGGGTCCCGGCCTTGTCCCGCATCAGGCTGGCGGCGATGCGGGGCGATCCGGGGTAACGGCGCAGCGTGGCGCTGCCGTTCAGCGCCCGCACCAGCGCCACATACTCTGCCAGTGCCGGCGGCAGATCCTTGCACTCCCACAGCCGGCCGATGCCGTTGACATACTCCCCGGTACGCCTGGCCTGTTCCGCATCGAGGGCGTAGAAACCGGCGCCGGCGTGGCTGTCGACCAGGGTGTAGGGCTTGTCCTTGCTGTTCATGTGCTCGATGCAGTGCATCAGCACCAGGTGCTTGAGGACATCGGCGTGGTTGCCGGCGTGAAAGGCGTGGCGATAGCTGAGCATGGGGGCAGGATAGAATGCGCGACCATGAATGATACGCATGATACGCAGGGTATCCGGGTTTCAAAACTCCTGGCGGAACGCGGGCTCTGCTCGCGACGCGAGGCCGATGCCTTTATCGAGCGCGGCCTGGTGTTCGTCGATGGACAGAGAGTGACGCAGTTGGGCACACGGGCCGCGGCCGATGCGGTGATCACCCTGGCCCCGGAGGCGCGTGCGGCACAGGCGCGGCAGGCGACGATCCTGCTGCACAAGCCGATCGGTTACGTTTCGGCGCAGGCCGAAGACGGCCACAAGCCGGCAGTGAGCCTGATTTCGCCGGGGACCCAGATGGCCGGCGATACGCAGCGTTTTCAAGCTTCGCACCTGAAGGGCCTGGCACCGGCGGGTCGGCTGGACATCGATTCCACCGGATTGCTGATCCTCACCCAGGACGGCCGCGTCGCGCGCCAGCTGATCGGCGACGATTCGAAGGTGGAGAAGGAATACCTGGTGCGTGTCGAGGGCGCGCTCGACGAGCGGAGCCTTGCCCTGCTCAATCACGGTCTTGAACTCGACGGCAAACAACTGCGTCCGGCCAGGGTCGCCTGGGCGAATCCGGAACAGCTGCGCTTTGTCCTCAGCGAAGGACGCAAACGGCAGATCCGGCGCATGTGCGAACTGGTAGGGCTGCGGGTCACCGGCTTGAAGCGGGTGCGCATCGGTCGCGTGGTACTGGGCGACCTGCCCCTGGGAAAATGGCGCTTTTTGCGCGACAGTGAGAGTTTCTAGCCGCGTCGCCGTGCCGGAAAAGGGCTTGACTTGAGGCACAAGCTTGCCGACCATGCCGCCATGGATGCCCCAGTCGAAATTGCCGGTCGCGAAGATCAGGCCGCAACGCCGCGTCACCGGCATTGGCCGCGACTCGCCCTGCGGGCCATCGGGCTGCTGGCATTGGCGATCATCGTCGCCCTGGCGTTTGGCGCCTACCGGCAGCCGGATTTGCTGCTGAACCTCATGGGGCTTCGCTACTGCGGCTAGCCTCGTCGGCCGGCTCCGGCTGGTCATCCATTGCCAGCAGCTTGATGGAGGTGGCTTCATCGACGCCGAGGCGGCGAACCAGCGTCTGCTGGCTGATGCGCAACAGGTCGCGGATGCCCTTGAAGTCGTCCGGCAATGCCGCATCGCTCCAACTGGTGGCGGAGTGGCGGGCCAGATCGACGGCCAGCTTGACGTTGCGCACGCGCGGGTTTTCGGCGTGCTGGTTGTCCATCAACTGGGTCAGGAGTTGCGGCAGGCGCCATGTTTCGGTCAGCGCCATCTTCAACTGATACAGGGGGATGCCGTAGATTTCGGTCTGAACGACGGCGGAACGCCGGTTGCGGTTGGCGGCCTGCGTATCGCGCACTTGGATCGCGATCCCGGGCGCAAAGCACCACATGAGCAACTCGGCCATATCGTGGAGCAGGGCCGCCAGGGTGATCTCATCGACATCGAGATCGTGGCGGACGATGGCCCAGTCGCGCGCCCACTGCGCGGCGCGGCGGGCACGATGAACCACCTTGATCAATCCGAGCAGGGCCTGCGGATGGGGCCGGAGCTGGTCTTCGATCAGCGGCAGGTCCTGAAAATCGCGAAAGAAGGGCTCGATGCCGATCATCATGATAGCCCGCTCGATGGTTGTGATGTCCGTGGTCTGGCGCGCCCGCCGCTTGGATTCGATGTAGGCCAGCACGCGCAGGGTCATCATCGGATCGCGCAGGATGGTTCGTGAGAGCAGGCGGCCATTGACGTTTTCGGCATTGGTCCGCATGCGTTCGAGTTCCTGCATGGTGTGGCGCAACACCGGCAGATTGGCCTCGCGGAAATAGGCCAGCCAGGACTGCAGGTCGGCAAAAGGCTGTTCGATCATGGTTGAAATCCGCTCATCCCAACATCTTGGCACGAACCCGGCAGATCCGGTAGACCGGCCGGCCGCGGATTTTGCCCGCTTACGGACCTTGCTTCAGGCGTCACTGCTTGGTATTATGGCGGGCTTCCCTTGCTCCACCCGTTACGCATGCGGGGGGGCTAACTTCAACCACAAGGAGATTGCATGCGCCATTATGAAGTTGTATTTATCGTTCACCCGGACCAGTCCGAGCAGGTGCCGGCGATGATCGAGCGTTACAAGACGCTGGTCACCGGCCGCAGCGGCTTGATCCATCGCCTCGAAGACTGGGGGCGCCGGCAGATGGCCTACCCGATCCAGAAGGTGCATAAAGCCCACTACGTGCTGATGAACATCGAGTGCGACGGTGAGACCCTGGACGAACTCGAGCACGCTTTCAAGTTCAACGACGCCGTGTTGCGCCACCTGACGGTGAAAACCCGCAAGGCGGTAGTGACACCTTCGCCGATGATGAAGGAAGAAAAGTCGCGCTCGCTGACCCAGGTCGAAGCCAAGGTGGAGGCTCCGGCTGCTGCCGTTGCCGCCTGAGGATAAGCCGAGCAACCTGACGCAGTTGTCGGGTCGTTTGCTTGAACGCGGCGCATTGCGCCGCACTCCTGCCGGGATACCGGTTCTCGAATTTCTCCTCGCCCATGTCTCGACCCAGGTCGAAGCGGAAGTCGAGCGCAAGGTGGAATGCGAGATGGCCTGTGTGGCAATGGGCAGGCCGGCGCAAGTGCTGCTTGCGGCCAAGCCGGGAGACGGGATCAGGGTGGCAGGTTTTCTTGCCGCCAGAAGCCTCAAGCGACGCAGCCCGATACTGCATGTGAATACAGTCGAATTCGTGGAAGGAATTGAAAATGGCATTCAAGCCTAAGAGCAAGACCGGTGTAAAGCGCAAGGACGACAAGGGCCGCAGCCTGTTCAAGCGCCGCAAGTTCTGCCGCTTCACCGCGGAGAAGATCGAAGAGATCGATTACAAGGACGTCGAGATCCTCAAGGATTTCATCGCCGAAAACGCCAAGATCATGCCGGCGCGCATTACCGGCACCAAGACCGGCTACCAGCGCCAGTTGTCGACCGCCATCAAGCGTGCGCGTTTCCTGGCGCTGCTGCCCTACACCGACCTGCACCAGTAAGCGAGGACTAGACCATGCAAATCATTCTGATGGAAAAGGTGGTTAACCTCGGCGGCCTCGGCGACGTGGTCAAGGTCAAGGACGGCTATGCCCGCAATTTCCTGATTCCGCAAGGCAAGGCCAAGCGTGCGACGGAAGCCAACCGCAAGGTTTTTGAGGGAAAGCGTGCCGAACTCGAACAGGCGCAGGCCGCGGCGGTTGCCGTGGCCCAGGCCCAGGTCGAGAAGCTGGAAGGCTTGATGCTGCAAATCACGCGCAAGACCGGTGTTGATGGTCGTCTGTTCGGTTCCGTATCGAGCCATGACATCATCGAGGCGCTTGCCGCCCAGGGTTTCGAGGTCGAGAAGTCTGCGGTCCGGCTGCCCGATGGTCCGCTGAAAACCATTGGCGATACGCCGGTGCAGATCGCATTGCACGCCGACGTGGTGGCCACGGTGACCGTGTCGGTGTTGGGCGAGCACTAGACACACGGCAATACGTCAATCGGAAACGGGCCGCTGATTTGAAATCAGCGGCCCGTTTTTTTATGGCGACGGCCTTCCGCCGCCGGACAAATTTTGTCCACCGCATTCGCACAACTTGTCCACAGAATTTCCACAGGTTGTGCACTTATCACGGCGCGCTGCACGGGGTAGACTCTTCGCTTCAAACCGGAGACATCGATGGCCCAAGTCCGTGCTTTTAATTCCGCCCCGCCTGTGGATTCCCAGGTTGCCGCGCTGAAACTGCCGCCGCATTCCATCGAGGCCGAACAGTCCTTGATTGGCGGTCTCCTGATCGACAATGCGGCATGGGACCGCATCGGCGATGTGGTGCGTGAGACCGACTTCTATCGCGACGACCACCGTCGCATCTTCCGTCACATCGGCAAGCTGATCCAGCGCGGGCGTCCGGCCGACGTGGTGACGGTATATGAATCCATCGAACAGTCGAACGAGGTCGATCAGACCGGCGGCCTCGGCTATCTGGGGGAAATCGCCAATGCCACGCCCTCGGCGGCGAACATCCGCCGCTATGCCGAAATCGTTCGCGAACGCGCCATCCTGCGCCAGCTGGTCACTGTCGGTGACGAAATCGCCGGCAATGCGCTGAACCCTGCCGGGCGCGATGTCAAGACGCTGCTCGACGATGCCGAACAGCGCATCTTCCAGATTGCCGAGGCCGGCAATCGCGGCAGCAACGGCTTTGTGCCGATCCAGCCGCTGCTCGGCGAAGTCGTCGAGCGCATGGAAGTCCTGCTGGCCAGGGACAGCCAGTCGGACATTACCGGCGTGGCGACCGGGTTTGCCGATCTCGATCGCATGACCTCGGGCCTGCAGCCGGGCGACATGGTGGTCGTCGCCGGTCGCCCGTCCATGGGCAAAACCGCGTTCGCCCTGAATATTGCCGAGCATGTCGGCGTCGAACTGCGTCTGCCGGTGGCGATCTTCAGCCTTGAAATGTCCGGGCCGCAGATTGCCACGCGTTTTCTTTCATCGGTCGGCCGCATCGAGTCGAGCAAACTGCGTACCGGCCGCCTCACCGATGACGAATGGGACCGCATGACGGTGGCGCTGGGCAAGCTGCATGAGGCGCCTATCCACATCGACGAGACCGGCGCCATCAACTCGACCGACCTGCGTGCCCGTGCCCGGCGCCTGCACCGGCAGTTCGGCAAACTGGGGCTGATCGTCATCGACTACCTGCAGTTGATGAGCTCCAACCGCGACGGTGAAAACCGCGCCACCGAAATCTCGGAAATATCGCGCTCGATCAAGGCGCTGGCCAAGGAACTGCAGGTGCCGATCATCGCCCTGTCACAGCTCTCGCGCAAGGTCGAGGAACGCAACGACAAGCGTCCGCTGATGAGCGACCTGCGCGAATCGGGCGCCATTGAGCAGGATGCCGACATCATTCTGATGATGTATCGCGAGGAATACTACAAGCCCGATACGCAGGACAAGGGCAAGGCGGAGGTGAACATCGGCAAGCATCGTAACGGACCCGTGGGCATGGTCCCGTTAACCTTCATTGCCGAATACGCCAAGTTCGAGAATTTTGCCTCAGGCTCGTCCTCATACCGCAACTGAAGCGGTGCCTTGCCTGCCGGAAGTTCCGGCACGACTCGCGCCCCGGCCGTTGTGATAACGGCGGTCGGGACCACTGGCCGGATGCCGTGACGGCTGGCCCTTGGCGGCCTTCGTCGATCCGGTCGGCGAGGGCGTACTTGCTGCGATACAAGTTGCAGACTTCCTTGAGGAGGGATCCATGAACTACAGCGGAGTGTTTCCTATCCTGGCAACCCCTTTCAACGGGGACGGCAGCATCGACCTTGATTCCTTCGACCGGCTGATCGGCTTTATGGTCGATCTCGGGGTCGAGGGCATAACCATACTCGGGGTTCTTGGCGAATCGAACCGGATGCTGGACCGGGAAAGGGAGATCCTGATCGCACGCGCCGTGGCGGCGGCGCGAGGCCGCACCCGGGTCATCGTCGGCGCCAGTCATCCGGGCACCCGGGCCACCATCGGTCTTTGCCGGATGGCCGCAGAACTGGGTGCCGACGCCGTGATGGTCGCGCCTGCTGCGGAGCCTGTGCCGAACGAGGGACGCGTCTTCGAGTATTTTCAAAAGATCGCCGCAGCGGTGACGCTGCCGATCGTTGCCCAGGATCATCCGGCGTCAACCCAGGTGCATATGTCGGTGCCGCTGCTGCTGCGCCTGTGCGCCGAGATTCCGGAAATTGCCTGCATCAAGGTCGAGGCTCCGCCGACCCCGGTCAGAATTGCCGCTCTCAAGCAGGGAATGCGCGAACGTCGCGTACCGCTGCTGACAGGACTTGGTGCGCTTTACGGTTTTTTCGACATCATGGCGGGCGCCGACGGCTTCAATACCGGTTTCGCATTTCCCGAAGTGCTGATGGCCATCGAGCGCGCCGCCCGCACCGGCAACACGGAGGAGTGCTATCGCCTGTATGCCAAATATCTGCCCTTGATTGTTTTCGAGCAGCAACCCGGCGTCGCTGTGCGCAAGGAATTGTTGCGCATGCGCGGCCTCTTGGCAAACTCCCACGTACGGCATCCCGGTGCCGCCATCGGCGAGACGGCGGCAGCGCAGTTGCGGGATATCGTCGAACGTGTTTTTCCGGGCGTCGATATTACGCAAGCCATTCAACCCTGACAGGTGCGGGATTCCGCTTCAGGCCGACGGCGGGGAATTTCCGGCGGCTAATCTGTCCGGCGCGGCAATCCGCTCGTCAGCGCAAGGCGGCCCGCCTGCGACGACAGCTTGCGTCACGTCTCTGAGCGTGGATGCGCGGCCGCTACATGCTGTACGAAGACCGCTTCGCCGTCGTACCAGCGTGATTCCGTCGTCGGATCGGAGAGGGCAAGCAGAACCGCCTGCCCGAGTTCATGGCTGGCAGCGTCAAGCCCGAGTTTCCGGTACGCGTCCGCCGTGCCTTGCGTCAGAGCCGCAATGCCAACCACTATTCCCAGGTTTTGCGGGATCTCGGCAGCATCGGTCCGGCATTTTCTCAGGTCCAGCGAATGAGCTTTTCGACAAACGCCCGGGCGCACATCGTAGATCGAGCACAATTCGTTTTCGAGGAATGGACACTGCGGCCGCCGGCTCCATGCCTGCTCATCGCTGCGCATGGCGAGATGTGTTTCCAGACGCCGGATGACGTGATTCATTTCTTCAGCCGGCCTGCCGCGCAGTTCCCGCGCTATGCGAAAGATTTCCGCTGCCATGGCCTCGACCCGCGCACGGCAGCAATGATTGCAGCCCGCCTTGCAGGCGATTTCCACTCCTTGCCCGACCGCCCGCTGGATGATGCTGCTTGCTTTGTGCTGCAGGCTGGAAACAAACGCGATTGCCGACTGCGGGCTTCTGTGCGTCTCCAGATGACGCTCGGCCACTTGCCGGACCTCATCCACTGACTTCAGGAATGCGACTTGCTCTTCAGGCTTCAACATAAGGTAAGCGGCGCCGGTTCATCGGCACGATTCTACATCCGCTGTATGACGCCGTGCTTGCGGGTGCCGGCAGTCGGACGGCGTCGCTTCGGCAGTGGCGGACGGCCAAGCCCGGTGGCATCGATATCACCGGTTTGCGGCTGACAGAAGTCGGGTACCATGTTGCGCAACGTGCCTTACAATCTGTTTTTTCGCATGACGCCGGCGTCTGAACTTGTTTCTGATGGCGGGCGCGACGTGCCCGGGAGCATTGGTCAGCGATGATGAAATCCTTTATCCCCGTTTTCGCCGCTGCGGCATGACAGCAAGCTGGTTTCTGCTGCCGGTCACCTACCTGGCGTCGATTGTGCTCGTCGTCATCAGCATGAGCATCGCGGTGGTCCTGGTGGCAATTGTTTTCGGCAGCCCGTCGGACCGCTCTTCCAGATTGATCTACAAGGCAACGGGCATTCTCGTGGTCGGCTGGGCCGTTCTGGCGTGGATGGGTTCCAGCTATTACAGTTCCCAGATGTCCGACCTGGCGTACCGGGAAGGCTTCGTCCAGGCGCGCAGGCAAATCGAAGGGATTACGGTCGAAATCGACAACGCCCTCAGGGTTCTCAGCAGCGTTCCCCGCATACTCGCCGGTGAGGAGGCAGTACAAAGGCAGTTGGGACAATTCGGGCCGCGAGCAGTGCCGTCGCGACTTGTCTATGAAGAGCGCAAGCGTTTGTGGACCGGGAGCAGCGAACGCTCCGGACTGAGTGCATTCCTTGTCGCCGCCGCCTCCGGTCTCGATGCCGAAGTGATCTGGGTGATGAATGCGGCGGGCGATTGCATCGCCTCCAGCAACGCCGGCAAACCCGTCAGTTTCATCGGCACCAATTTCAGCGAGCGCGAGTATTTTCGCCAGGCGCGAAACGGCCAAGCCGGTCGCCAATATGCCGTCGGCAAGGTCAGCAAGGTGCCGGGGCTGTTCTACTCGTACCCGGTGCAGGACGGCAAAGGACAGTTCATGGGCGTCGTCGCGGTAAAACGCGACATCTCTGATTTCAGCCACTGGACCCGACCGAATAACGGATTCATTGCCGATGCGCACGGCGTTGTGGTCCTCGCGGAAGACAAGAATCTCGTATACCGGACAATGCCCGGCGCCTCGGCCGGAACACTTTCGGCCGAGGCCAGGATGGCCCGCTACCGAAAGGAAACTCTGCTCCCGGTTGATGTTCAGCCGTGGGGCAGCGGCAGTGATCGCGAACTGGTAACTCTCGGAGACGCTTCCTTGCCGTTCGTGCTGGTTTCCAGGGCAGTCGCCGATGGCAGCGTTACCGTATACCTGCCCCGCGCCCTGCCTGAACTCTCGCGCATCGAAGCCGAGCGGCAGTGGGTATTCCTGCTGGTCGCGGTGGCCGGCGCCATGCTCATCGTTGCCTCGATAGCCGTAGTCTTCTACGTCCGCGCCAACCGTCAGGCCAGGGACGCTGCCGAGAGCGCCAACCGCGCCAAGAGCGACTTTCTGGCCAACATGAGCCATGAGATCAGGACCCCCATGAACGGGGTGATAGGCATGGCCCAACTGCTGCTGGATACGAAACTCGATGACGAGCAGCGCGGATTCGCCAATGATATTGCCGTGTCGGCAGAATCGCTGCTGGCCATCATCAACGACATCCTCGATCTGTCAAAAATTGAGGCGGGACGCATGGACTTCGAGAGCCATCCGTTCTCGGTGACTACGCTGGCCGATGCCGTGGTTTCCTTGCTCAAGCCACGGGCGAAGGAGAAGGGCATCGCTTTCCACGTCGATATCGATCCCGATACCGCCGGTTACTTCGTTGGAGACAGCCTCCGCATCCGCCAGATTCTGCTCAACCTGGCTGGCAATGCGGTCAAATTCACCAGTTCCGGCGCGGTTCGCATGCGGGTCAGCCGCCGCCCCAAGGGGCTGCGATTCGAAGTCGCCGACTCCGGCATAGGCATTCCGCCGGAGGCGCGCCAGCGGCTTTTTTCCAACTTCAGCCAGGTCGATGCTTCGACGACGCGCCGGTTTGGCGGTACCGGCCTGGGGCTGGCAATCAGCAAGCGTCTGGCCGAAGGAATGGGCGGCAGTATCGGCGTCGATAGCACGGAGGGGGAGGGCAGTTGCTTCTGGGTCGAATTGCCGCTGGAAGCGACGACGGAAGCCGCGAGTAGAAGCCCTGCGGGTTTTCCTGCGCCGGGTGCAGCAGTTGAGAAATCCGCGGCTGCGGAGTCCGAAGTACCGCCCGCACGGCAGGCCGATAAGCCCAGGCGCCTGTTGCTGGTGGAGGACAACAAGGTCAACCAGAAGCTTGCGCTGGCCCTGCTGGCCCGGCTGGGCTACAGCGCCGACCTCGCCGAAAACGGCGTCGAGGCGGTGAAGGCAGCATGCGAGCAGCGTTATGCGCTGATTCTGATGGATATGCAGATGCCCGAAATGGACGGGCTGGAAGCCACCCGCCGGATCCGATGTCTGGGCGGAGCCAATCAGTCCGTCCCCATCGTTGCACTCACCGCCAACGCCATGCAGTCGGACCGGGAAGCCTGTCGCGCGGCCGGCATGGACGACTTTCTGGCGAAGCCGTTCAGCCGTGACGCCCTTGTCGCCTGTCTTGCCCGCTGGCGCGATCCTGTTGCCGGTGGATCTCTGCGCAGCGAATGACCGGTCGGGCGCCGGAGCCCTACAGCACTTCTGCCGCGTGATCGGCGAGCCTGGAGCGTTCGCCGCGTTGCAGCGTGACGTGACCCGAGTGCGACCAGCCCTTGAAGCGATCGACGACGTAGGTCAGGCCTGAACTGCCCTCGGTCAGGTAGGGCGTGTCGATCTGGGCGATGTTGCCCAGGCAGACCACCTTGGTGCCTGGCCCGGCACGGGTGATCAGGGTCTTCATCTGCTTCGGCGTCAGGTTCTGCGCCTCGTCGATGATGAGGAACTTGTTCATGAAGGTGCGGCCGCGCATGAAGTTGAGCGACTTGATCTTGATCCGGTTGCGGATCAGGTCCATGGTTGCGGCGCGCCCCCAGTCGCCGCCATAGCTCCCGGCCGCTGCGCCGGGTGCTCCGGCAGGCGTTTCGACCGGCTTGTTGAGCACCTCCAGATTGTCTTCCAGCGCGCCCATCCACGGCGTCATTTTTTCCTCTTCGGTACCGGGCAGGAAGCCGATGTCTTCACCGACGGGAACGGTGACGCGGGTGATGATGATTTCGGAAAACAGTTTGGTTTCCATCGTCTGCGTCAGGGCGGCGGCCAGTGTCAGCAAGGTTTTGCCGGTACCGGCCTGACCGAGCAGGGTGACGAAATCGATGTCCGGATTCATCAGCAGGTTGAGGGCGAAGTTCTGCTCGCGGTTTCGCGCGGTGATGCCCCATACGGCGTTCTTTGAGTGACTGTAGTCGACGATGGTTTCGAGTTCCGCCGTCTTGCCGGAGCCGACTTTTACCCATGCCTGCAGGGGTTGCGGGCCTTCCTGCCAGACGAACTCATTGACCAGCAGGTCGGGGCAGAGCGGGCCCTTGATGCGGTAATAGGTGCGGCTGTCCTTCTTCCAGGATTCCAGACCCTTGCCGTGGCTGTCCCAGAAATTCGGAGGAAGTTCGAGGGTCCCGGTGTAGAGGAGGTCGGTATCCTCCAGCACCTTGTCGTTGAAATAGTCCTGCGCTTCGAGGCCCAGCGCGCGGGCCTTGATGCGCATGTTGATGTCCTTGGAGACCAGGATCACCGGTCGCTTCGGGTACTTCTGGCCGAGATACATGACCACGCCGATGATCTGGTTGTCGGCCTTGGCTGTCGGCAAGGAACTCGGCAGGATGCCGTTGATGGCTTCGGTCTGCAGGAACAGGTGGCCGGTGGCCAGTTCGCGCGAGGGCCCGGTCAGGTCTATGCCGCGGGCCATGTCGTGTTCCGCGCCGGTGACGATTTCGTCCAGCAGGCGGCTGGTCTGGCGTGCGTTGCGCGCCACTTCCGACATGCCTTTCTTGTTGGCGTCGAGTTCCTCCAGCGTCATCATCGGCACGTAGATGTCGTGCTCTTCGAAACGGAAGAGGCTCAAGGGGTCATGCATCAGCACATTGGTGTCGAGCACGAACAGCTTGGTGGCGGAAGTCTTCGCAGTCTTGGCGCGCGTGGCGTTCATTGGAACCTCAGGGCAAGGATGGGCGAGTTGGAACCATGCTCAAGATAGTCAGACGTCCGGTCACGAAAGACGGAGTGAAAGGGTCGAATACAGGCCCTGTTCCAGATTACAGTTTGCGTACTGCCTCGAGTACGGCGGCAGCGTTGCCGTCAGCCCTGGTCGAGCGCCATTCCTGACGCAGCAGGCCGTCGGCGTCGACTAGGAAGGTGCTGCGCTCGATGCCGAGAACTTTCTTGCCGTACAGCATCTTGTTCTTCACCACGTCGAACATGCGGCAGAGCACGCCTTCGATGTCGGAAATCAGTTCGAAGGGCAATCCCAGCTTGGCCTTGAAGCTCTCGTGCGACTTCAGTGCGTCGCGCGAAACGCCGATCACGACACAGCCGGCCTTGACGAATTCGGTGTGCAGGTCGCGGAACTGCTGTGCCTGCGCAGTGCAGCCCGGCGTATTGTCCTTGGGGTAGAAATACAGCACCAGAGGCTTGCCGCGATGCGCCGAGAGAACGAATTCGCCGCCGGTGGCGGGTACGGTGAAATCCGGGACAAGCAGCCCGAGGGCAGACGGGGCGGGTTTGGCTTCAGTCATGCAGCTTCCTTCCATGTTGACAGAAATTCCTCGCCCTGCAGCATCAAGGAGCCTGCGCGTCCGGCGATTTCCCCCCGGATCATTTCGTGGCGAGGCAGCAGCACCGGGTCGAGCGCGTCGCGCATTGCTCCCAGCGATACCATTTCGTAGCCCTGTTCGCGCCAGCCTGTCAGCAGGCGCTCCAGGGTATCGCCGAACTTGAGACCTTCAAGTTCGGCGTGCAGGGTGAAAACGTGATCGCGGTCAGGGGCACCGGACGCAGCCTGCGCGGTGAGCCGCAGCAGGTGCAGATGCACGTTGTCCGCCGTGATCTCGTCCGTGCCGATCAACTCGTCGAGCGTCGGCAGGGTCGTCGGCAATTGCGGGCAGGCAACAATTTCGCCATTCCACAGCGGTACGAAGGGGTGCGTGCCGCGACAGTCGGAGGCCCAGCGATAGCCAAGTCGCTGCGTCAACCGCAGCGCATGCGGGTTCATCTGCCAGCCGGCGGCGCCGTGGCCGCTCGCCTGGCTGCCGAAGATCTCGACATAGCGTTCGTGCGCCCGCCGCATTTCGATTTCGGTCCAGGTGGCGCCGGCCTTGTCGACGCCGTCCTGCCACTTGACGTGGTCCCAGCAGTGGATCGCCGTTTCGAAGCCGGCGTCGCGGGTGGCGCGCATGATGTCCGCGCCGCGGCGGCCGATGTCCGGGCCGGGCAGCAATGTGCCGTACATCAGGGTTCTTATGCCATAGTGCGAGACCACCGAAGTGCGCTGCACCTTCTTCATGAAGCCGGGGCGGAAGGCGCGCTTGATGGCGCGTCCGGTGTGATCGGGACCGAGCGAGAACAGGAAACTCGCGTCGGCGCGCTGGCGACGCAAAATCTCCACCAGTCGCGGCACGCCCTGCAGGGTGCCGCGCCAGGTATCGACATCGATTTTGAGTGCGAGCTTCATCGTGCCCTCGACGGGCCGTCCCTAGAGGGCAGGCGCCCCCCCGTGGTGGGGGTTTTGGCGGGGTTTCGCAAAGCACGGCTTTGCGCCGCCGAAACGGGCGAGCCGTGCAAGGCGAGCCCTCCGCGAATTATGTGAGCGTGGGGGGCCATACTGGAAGCTCAATCCATCAACTTGCGCACTTCGGCCACGTCGTTGCGATAGGCCTCGAAAATGCTGCGCAGGGCGTCTTCGAAGGCGACTTTCGGCGCCCAGTCGAGTTCGGCCATGGTGTTGCTGATCTTCGGCACGCGGTGCTGCGTGTCCTGGTAGCCCTTGCCGTAATACTCGCCGGAGGTGGTTTCCAACGTCTTGACTTGGGCTGCACTGGCAGCGTATTCGGGGTACTGCTTGGCCAGGTCGAGCATCAGCGCGGCGAGTTCGCGGATGGAGTAATTGTTCTTCGGATTGCCGATGTTGTAGATCTTGCCGCTGGCGATACCGTCCTTGTTCTCGATGATTTTCATCAGGGCATCGATGCCGTCCGAAACATAGGTGAAGGAGCGCTTCTGGGCGCCGCCATCGACCAGTTTGATCGGTTCGCCACGCACGATGTGGCCGAGGAACTGGGTGATGACGCGGGAACTGCCTTCCTTCGGCGTGTAGATCGAATCGAGGCCGGGGCCGATCCAGTTGAAGGGGCGGAACAGCGTGTAGTCGAGGCCTTCCTGCTGGCCGTAGGCGTGGATCACGCGGTCCATCATCTGCTTGGCGCAGGAGTAGATCCAGCGCGGCTTGTTGATCGGGCCGAGGATGAGTTCCGAGTTCTCTGGATCGAACTCGGGATCCTTGCACATGCCATAGACCTCGGAGGTCGACGGGAATATCACGCGCTTCTTGTACTTCACCGCCTGGCGGATGATCGGCAGGTTGGCCTCGAAGTCGAGTTCGAAGACGCGCAGGGGTTCCTTGACATAGGTGGCGGGCGTGGCGATGGCCACCAGCGGCAGGATGACGTCGCACTTCTTGACGTGGTACTCGATCCACTCCTTGTTGACCATGATGTCGCCTTCGAAGAAATGAAAGCGGGAGTTCTTCATCAACTCGGTGACGCGCTCCGAGTTCATGTCCATGCCATATACGTCCCAGTCCGTGGTGTCCATGATGCGCTGGGAGAGATGGTGGCCGATGAAGCCATTGACGCCGAGAATGAGGATCTTTTTCATGACAGAGGGAGTGCGGTTCCGATAATTGCGTTGATCTGTTCGCCTGCCGGCGCGGGGAGCAGCGCCGAACCCTGTAATTCTACCGCGAGCAGGCGCAAAACCCTGCCGTCGCCGCATTCGGCGAGCAGGTCGCCGTCGCGCTCGAAGAGCGTCGGGCGCCCGCCATAGGGGCCGGTTTCACCCGCCGGATGCAGGGAGCGCAGCACTCTCAGGCGGCCCCGGGCGGTGTCCGAGAAGGCGCCGGGGTAGGGCGGGGCGACCGCGCGGATCAGGTTGTGCACCTCGCTGGCGGGGCGCGTCCAGTCGATGCGGCCGTCTTCGGCCTTGCGTCCGCCGAAGTAACTGCCCGCTGCGAGATCCTGCGGCCTTGCCCGGGCACGGCCGGCCAGCAGGTCGGGGAGGACCCCGTCGAGCGCCATTTCGGCGGCCAGGGTGACCTTGTTGAAGACCTCGAAGGCGGTGTCGTCGGGCAGGATCGGCACCGCTTGTTGCGCGACGATGTCTCCGGCATCGGGCTTTTCCAGCATCCGGTGCAGGGTGGCGCCGGTTTCGCGTTCGCCGTGGATGATGGCCCAATTCACCGGCACGCGGCCGCGATACCTGGGCAGCAGCGAGCCGTGCATGTTCCAGGCGCCTTGCCCGGGCAGGGCGAGCAGGGGAGCCTTGAGCATCAGCCGGTAGTAGAAAGAGAAGAAGAAGTCGGCGTGCAGCGACGCCAGTTCGGCGACAAGCGCCGGATCATTGGGATCCTCCGGCGTGATCACCGGGATGCCGTGGCGTGCGGCGAGTTCAGCGACGCTGTCGAACCAGATGGTTTCGGTCGGGCTGTTCTGGTGCGTCACCACGCGCGCCACCTCGACGCCATGCGCCAGCAGCACCGAGAGGCAGCGCACGCCGACGTTGTGGTAGGCGAAGACGACGGCCTTGCTCACTCCTTGCGCTCCAGGACGGCTTCGACCAGATAGCGCGGCCGGTGGCGCACCTGCTGGTAGATGCGGCCGATGTATTCGCCGAGCAGGCCGATGCCGAACAGCGCCAGGCCGATCAGGAAGAACATCAGCGCGAACAGGGTAAACAGGCCCTCGGCTTCCGGGCCGAGGATCAGGCGGCGGGCGATCAGCAGCACGAACAAGGCGCCCGAGCCGAGCGAGACGAGAATGCCGAGCATCGAGAACCATTGCAGCGGCACCAGCGAAAAGCCGGTCATCAGGTCGAAGTTGAGGCGTATCAGGCTGTAGAGCGAATACTTCGATTCGCCGGCGGCGCGTTCTTCGTGTTCGACCACGACTTCGGCCGGGCTGCGGGCGAAGGTGTAGGCCAGCGCCGGGATGAAGGTGGCGACTTCCTTGCAACTGTTGATGGCATTCACCACGCTGCGCGAATAGGCGCGCAGCATGTTGCCCTGGTCGGTGATCTTGATGCGGGTGATCCTCTCGCGCAGGCGGTTCATGGCCTTCGAGGCCCAGGTGCGGAACAGGCTGTCCTGGCGTTTGCGGCGGATGCTGCCGACATAGTCGTGGCCTTCGCGCATTTTCGCGATCAGCTTGCCGATTTCCTCCGGCGGATTCTGCAGGTCGGCGTCGAGCGTGACGACGATGTCGCCGCGACAGTGCTCGAAACCGGCCATGATCGCCATGTGCTGGCCGGCATTGGCGGCAAACAGGATGACGCGGGTGACATCGGGCCGCGCCTCGAACTGCTGGCGCAGGATCGCCGCCGAGCGGTCGCGACTGCCGTCGTTGACGAAGACGATCTCGTAGGTTTCGCCCAGGGCGTCGAGCGCCGGGTAAAGGCGGGCGAACAGCGTCGCGAGTCCGGATTCCTCGTTGTAGACGGGGATGACGATGGAGAGTGTGGGCGTGGTCATGCGATCTCCGGCAGGCTTGCAGTCAGCGCCGAACAGACGCGGTCGACGTCGCTGTCCTGCATCGAGGGAAAGAGGGGCAGCGTAAGTGTGGCGGCACCGATGCGCTCGGCCTCGGGGAAGTCGCCCCCCCTGAAACCCAGCGCCCGATAGAGCGAGAAAAGGTGCAGCGGCGGGTAATGCACGCCGACGCCGATGCTTTTTTCCTTCATTGCGTTGATGAACTTGCCGCGATCCGTGCCGGCAGGCAACAGGACCTGGAACATGTGCCAGTTGCAGTCGTTGAAATCGGCGACGGGCAAGCCGAGTCCCAGTGCGGGATCGATGGCGGCGAAATAGCGCCGGGCCAGTTCGCGGCGGCGGGCGGTGAAGGCTGTCAGGTGTTTCATTTGCCCCAGGCCGATGGTGGCGGCGATGTCGGTCATGTTGAATTTTCCGCCCAGCACATCGACGTCCATGCCGCCGTCGGCGAAGCGCTGCACACCCTGCAGGCGCAGGCGCTCGCACAGGCCGGGGTCGATGTCGGCGGGCAGCACCAGGGCGCCGCCTTCGGCGGTGGTCAGGTTCTTGTTGGCGTGGAAGCTGAAGGAGACGAAATCGCTGCCGTTGCCAAATGAGTTGCCGACCGGCGTGCCATTCCATGAGGCGCCGAGGGATTGCGCGGCGTCCTCGATGACGCGCAGATTGTGCTTGCCGGCGATGGCGTAAAGGCGGTCGCGATCAACCGGCAGGCCGGCCAGGTCCACCGGGATGATGGCCTTGGTATCCGGCCGGATGGCCGCCTCGATGCGGCCGAGATCGATGTTGCGCGTGACCGGATCGACGTCAACCAGAATCGGCGCGGCACCCACTTCGAGGATCACGTTGGCGGTGGCGACCCAGGTCAGCGGGGTGGTGATCACCGTGTCGCCGGCGCCGACTCCGGCGAGGCGCAGGGCAACTTCCAGCGTCGCGGTGCCGGAATTGAAGACGCGCACCGGGCGGCCGCCGCAGTAGGCGGAGAGGGTCGCCTCGAAGGCCTGTACCTTGGGACCGCTGGTAATCCAGCCGGAGCGCAGCACGTCGGCGACGGACGCAATGGTTTCCTCGTCGATCGAGGGGCGGGTAAAAGGAAGGAAGGTCTGGCTCACGACCGCGCCACCAGGAACACGCCGATGACGATGAAGCCGATGCCCAGCAGTTTCTGCGCTGCCAGCGCTTCGCCGAACCATTGCCAGGCGACAAAGGCATTGATGACATAGCCGATCGACAGCATCGGGTAGGCGATGGACACGGGGACGCGGGACAGCGCCATGATCCAGACCACCAGGCTGACCGCATAGCAGGCCATGCCGCCCATGATGAAGGGCTGGAAGGCCAGCTTCAGCCCTATCGGCAGTATGTTTTCGACGTGAAACTCGAAATGTCCCACCGCATTGGTGCCGGCCTTGAGGAACAGTTGTGCCGCCGCGTTCAGCAGCACGCCGGTGAGGACGAGGGAAAAGCTGAGCGCGTTCATGGTTTCCTGACGATGACGCGGCGCGTGTCGCGGATGACTTCGGTCATGGGCAATCCCTTCTCGCTGAACTCTTTCCAGGTGGCGGGCGACATCAGTGCCCAGGCAACGGGTGCTGCGTTCCAGGCCCGCTCGAAGCCGGCGAGATCCGGAATGAATTTTTGCGGTTCCTGCTCGATGCCGAAACCCAGTTCGTCCTTGTAGACGACCATTGTCGTGGTTCGCTTCAGGTAGAACTGCAGGCTCTGGTCGTAGGTGCTGACGCTGAAGAAAGGTGCTTCCTTTGGTACTTGCGAGCGTATTGCCGCAGCCACGTCGTGCGCAGAATTGACCGAGCCAAGACTGTCGTGACCCAGCAAAAAGCCCTGGCCGAAGCCGAAACCGCCGCATGCCAGAGCGAACACGGCGGCCGTGCTGCGGCCTTGCCGTGCCAGCCGGAACGATGTCAGTCCGCCCAGCAGCAGCGTGCCGGCGCCGGCATACAGCCAGGGTTGATAGGCTTCATAAAGCGCCGCCGGAACTTCGGTATTGGCGAAGCGGGTGACGTAAGGCACCAGCAACAGGCAGGCGCCGCCTGCGATGATGGCCGGCAGTGCCTGCCACTCGATGCGGCGGGAACCGGCATGGCCCGCCAGATGCAGTCCGATCAATGCCGCGAGGGCCGGAAAGATCGGCAGTATGTAAGAGGCCAGTTTGGAACTGGATGCCGAAAAGAAGGCGAAGACCAGCACGACCCAGACCAGCAGGAAGCGCCGCGGCTGAAAGAGGCGGCCGGGTTCGCTGCGGAATCCGGCGGCAATGCCTTGTGCCAGGCTGCCGAGCCAGGGCAGCATGCCGAGCAGCAGGATGGGCAGGAAGTACCACAGCGGCTGGTAACGGCCGTGCGCCTTGGTCAGGAAACGCTCGAAATGCTCGTGGATGAAGAAGAAACGGGCGAATTCGGGATTCGCCAGCGACACGGCGATGAACCACGGCGCGGTAATCGCGAGCAGGATCAGCAGACCACGCCAGGGCCGGATGCGCAGGATGAATCCCGGGTCACGCTGCCATAGTGCGTAGATGACGGCGGCGGCGGCTGGCAGCACGAGTCCGATGAGGCCCTTGGAGAGTATCGCCAGCGCCAGCAACACCCAGGCGGCGTCCTGCCAGCGCCGACCCGCCGCAGGGCTCGCCTCATCGCGCTGGCCCAGACAAAGGGCGAATACCGCGCCGGCCAGAAAGAAGCTGACGCCCATGTCCAGCGTATTGACATGGCCGATCACATTCCACAGCACGCTGCCGGCCAGTACCGCACCGGCCATCAGCCCGGCCTGGAGGCCGAACAGCCGCGCCGTGGCGAAGGCGGTGGCAAGCACGCCGAGGAAGCCGGTCAGCGCCGGCCACAGTCTTGCGGTCCAGTGGTGCTCGCCAAAGACGGTGAAGGCGGCGGCCGTCGCCCAGTACTGCAGCGCCGGTTTTTCGAAGTACTTGATGTCGTTCAGGCGCGGCGTCAGCCAATCGCCGCTGGCGACCATTTCACGCGGAATCTCGGCATAGCGGCCTTCGTCGGGATTAATCAGGCGGCGCTGTTGCAGCGTGCCGAACCAGGCCAGGGCGAAGGCCAGCAGCAGCGCCAGCATGGGCCCGCGACGCAGGTTTATCACCCCGCACTTTCGATGATGAATGCCGCGACGACCTCGCGTCCCTCCGCCATGAGGACGTTGTAGGTGCGGCAGGCGGCGCCGTTGTCCATGACTTCGGCGCCGATGTTGCGCTCGATCAGCGAGCGCAACAGGGCGGCGGCGGGGAAGCGCTGGCGCAGCCCGGTCCCGAGCAGGACGATGGGGCAGCCGAGGTCGGCAACGGCCCGCAGGTCGTCTCCGGTCAGGCTGTCGAACGAAGTCGGCGGCCAGTCCTGGATCAGACGTTGCGGCGTCAGGAGGAAGCTTTTCGTCAGGCGGTGGCCATTCACGGCGATGTGCCCGGCATCGTAGGCGGTGATCGCAAGCAGACCGGCGGTGGCGGGGGAATGCAGCTTCATTCAGGGCGGTCGAGGTGGCGGCTGTATCGGCGGCGAGGTTGATAAAGATCGGACAGCGGCTGGAGTGGCTGAAAGCCGCATCAAATCTGGATTTGCGGTGCAGCATGGGCTTGAGTAACATTATACCTTCAGCGGCGCGGCCCGACCCGGGCGGCCTCATGCAGAAAGGACGGTTGCTCATGCAGCCCGTGAATAAATCCGCCAAACTCAACAACGTCTGCTACGACATCCGCGGGCCGGTGCTCGCCCGCGCCAGGCAGATGGAAGAGGAAGGCCACCAGATCATCAAGCTGAACATCGGCAACCTGGCTGCTTTCGGTTTCGATTCGCCCGAGGAAATCCGCCAGGACATGATCCGCAACCTGCCCAATGCGGCCGGTTATGTCGATTCGAAGGGCATTTTTTCCGCGCGCAAGGCGGTGATGCACTACAGCCAGCAGAAGCGCATCAAGGGCGTCACGATAGAGGACATCTACATCGGCAACGGCGCCTCGGAACTGATCGTGATGGCCATGAACGCCCTGCTTGATACCGGCGACGAGGTGCTGGTGCCGGCACCGGACTATCCGCTATGGACGGCGGCAGTCAGCCTTTCCGGCGGCACGCCGCGCCACTATCTTTGCGACGAGGGCAGCGGCTGGCTGCCGGATCTGGCTGACATCCGCGGCAAGATCACCCCCCGCACGCGGGCGATTGTCATCATCAACCCCAACAACCCCACCGGCGCCGTATACCCCGATGAGCTGCTGCTGGAAATCGTCGAAATCGCGCGGCAGAATGACCTGATCATCTATGCCGATGAAATTTATGACAAGATGCTTTACGATGGAACGACTCATACCTCGATAGCGGCCCTGTCCGAGGACGTGCTGACGATTACCTTCAACGGGCTGTCGAAGAACTATCGTTCCTGCGGCTATCGCGCCGGCTGGATGGTCGTTTCCGGCGAAAAGAAGCATGCGCGCGATTACATCGACGGTCTCGACATGCTGGCCTCGATGCGGCTGTGCGCCAATGTGCCGGGCCAGTGGGGCATCCAGACCGCGCTGGGCGGCTATCAGAGCATCGACGACCTGGTGGCGCCGGGCGGGCGCATGTGCCGCCAGCGCGACGTCGCCCACGAACTGATCAATGCCATTCCCGGCGTCAGTTGCGTCAAGCCGAAAGCCTCCCTGTACATGTTCCCGCGGCTTGACCCGAAGATGTACCCGATCACCGATGACCGCGACTTCATCGCCGAACTGCTGGTGGCGGAAAAGGTGCTGCTGGTGCAGGGCACCGGATTCAACTGGCCGCACCCCGACCATTTCCGTCTGGTCTTCCTGCCGCACGAGGACGATCTGCGCGAAGCCATCGGTCGCATCGCGCGCTTTCTCGACGGCTATCGAAAGCGTCATGGCAACTGAGAACCGGGGAACGTCCGGCGTTTCCCGTCCTCTGCACTAGGAAAACTGAATGAAACCAATCAACGTAGGACTGCTCGGCATCGGCACCGTCGGTGGCGGCACATTTAGTGTTCTCGCGCGCAACGAAGCGGAGATCACCCGCCGTGCCGGGCGTCCGATCCGCATCACCCGCGTCGCCGACAAGAATCTCGAACTGGCGCGGCAGGTGACTGCCGGTCGGGCGCAGATAACCGACGATGCCTTCGCCGTGGTCAGCGATCCCGACATCGACATCGTCGTCGAACTGATCGGCGGTTGCGGCATCGCCAAGGAACTCGTGCTGAAAGCCATCGCCAACGGCAAGCACGTGGTGACGGCGAACAAGGCCCTGCTGGCGGTGCATGGCAACGAAATCTTCGCGGCCGCGCACGAGAAGGGCGTCATGGTCGCCTTCGAGGCGGCGGTGGCGGGCGGCATCCCGATCATCAAGGCGCTGCGCGAAGGCCTCACCGCCAACCGCATCCAGTGGATCGCCGGCATCATCAACGGCACCACCAACTTCATCCTGTCCGAGATGCGCGACAAGGGCCTGGCTTTCGACGTGGTGCTGAAGGAGGCGCAGCGCCTGGGCTATGCCGAGGCCGATCCGACCTTCGACATCGAAGGTGTCGACGCCGCGCACAAGATCACCATTCTTTCGGCGCTGGCCTTCGGCATTCCGATGCAGTTCGACAAGGCGCACATCGAAGGCATCAGCCGGCTCGATGCCGATGACATCAAGTATGCCGAGCAGCTGGGCTATCGCATCAAGCTGCTCGGCATTACCCGCCGCCGGCCGCAGGGCGTCGAACTGCGCGTGCATCCGACATTGATCCCGACCAAGCGGCTGATCGCCAACGTCGAAGGCGCGATGAATGCCGTGCTGGTGCAGGGCGACGCCGTCGGCGCCACGCTCTACTACGGCAAGGGCGCCGGCGCCGAACCGACGGCCTCGGCCGTCATCGCCGACCTGGTCGATGTCACCCGCATGCATACCGCCGATCCGGAGCATCGCGTGCCGCACCTGGCTTTCCAGCCCGGTGCCGTCGAGGACACGCCGATCCTGCCCCTGTCCGAAGTCGAAACCAGCTACTACCTGCGGCTGCGGGTCGAGGACAAACCCGGCGTGCTGGCCGACATCACGCGCATCCTCGCCGATCAGCAGATTTCCATCGATGCCATGATCCAGCGCGAGCCGGCAGAAGGTGAGTCGCAGACCGACATCATCATGCTGACCCACATCACCCGCGAGAAGAATGTGGATGCGGCCATCGCCAGAATCGAGGCGCTGGCCGTGGTGAAGAAGAAGGTGATCCGGCTGCGCATGGAAGAACTTGGCTGACATGAAATACATTTCTACGCGCGGCGGTGCAGAGGCGCAAGAGTTCTGCGACATCCTGCTCGGCGGCCTGGCGCCCGACGGCGGGCTTTACCTGCCGGAATCCTATCCGCAGGTAGCCGATCGCCTGGATGCCTGGCGCGGGCTTTCCTACGCCGGTCTGGCTTTCGAGATTCTCTCGCTCTACATCACCGACATCCCGCCGGCCGACCTGAGGGCCCTCTGCGACAAGACCTACACGGCGCAGACCTATCGCTGGAGCCGCGACCCGGCGAAGGCTGCCGACATCGTGCCGCTGACCTCGCTGGAGCCGGACTTCCATTTGCTCGAATTGTCCAACGGGCCGACTCTGGCGTTCAAGGACATGGCCATGCAGTTGCTCGGCAACCTGTTCGAGTACGTGCTCGACAAGCGTGGCGAGACCATCAATATTCTCGGCGCGACGTCGGGCGATACCGGTTCGGCGGCGGAATACGCGATGCGCGGCAAGCACGGCGTGCGCGTCTTCATGCTTTCGCCGGATGGCCGCATGAGCGCTTTTCAGCGTGCGCAGATGTATTCTCTGCCGGATGCGAATATTTTCAACATCGCCGTGCGCGGCATGTTCGACGATGCCCAGGACATCGTCAAGGCAGTGTCCAACGATGCCGAATTCAAGGCCAGGTACAAGATCGGCGCGGTGAATTCGATCAACTGGGCGCGCGTCGCAGCGCAGATCGTGTATTACTTCAAGGGGTATTTCGAGGCCACCCGGTCCAACCGGGAGGAAGTGGCCTTCTGCGTTCCGTCGGGGAACTTCGGCAATATTTGCGCCGGCCACATCGCCCGCATGATGGGACTGCCGGTTTCCCGCCTGGTGCTGGCTACCAACGAGAACGACGTGCTCGACGAGTTCTTCCGCAGCGGCATCTACCGGCCCCGGACCACGGCGCAGACCCATGTCACCTCCAGTCCGTCAATGGATATTTCCAAGGCCTCGAATTTCGAACGCTTTGTTTTCGACCTGGTCGGCCGCGACGCGGCGATCATCCGCCAACTGTGGCGCGAGGTCGACGCCGGCGGCAGCTTCAGTATTGCCGACGGTCCGTTTGCCGCGCGCCTGCCGGCTTATGGCTTCGTTTCCGGCTGCAGTTCGCACGCTGATCGTCTGGCCACGATTCGCGACGTCTGGCAGCGCCGTGGGCTGATGATCGACACGCATACGGCAGACGGGGTAAAGGTAGCGCGCGAGTATCGCGTCGCGGGCGAGTCCATGGTCGTGCTGGAAACGGCGCAGGCGGTGAAGTTTGCCGAAACGATACGGGAAGCCTTGGGTCGCGATCCGCAGCGTCCGGCGGAACTTGACGGACTGGAAAACCTGCCGCAACGGGTGGAACTGGTTGATGCCGGCGTGGATCAGATCAAGCAGATCCTTGTTCGCGAGTGCTGAGGCGATAGCGGCAGCGCAAGCCTCAGAGCGCCGGAGCTCCCGCTGCGGCGAATCCCGACGAACCCGGGATCAGAGATAGATAACCGCAGGGAATACCGTTACGGCCAGCACAAGTACCAGCCAGTCCATGTTGTGGCGGGCCAGGAAGCCTGTGAAATGCATGACCAGAACAACAATGGCGAAGATGTAGTAGAGGATGAAAAGCATTTTATTCTCCGTGGGCGGCAGGCATCCAGAAACACGACAGGCGAATACCGATAGGCCAGTTCTCGCTGAATTCTAGCATCAATGACTGAGTGTCAAGAACAGGCTCGCCGGTTTTAGTTTGAACGGAATTTCCACTCCGCGCCGTGCCCGAGAGCCACGGTAAGCGGCCTGTGCACGCGTGTCGAGAGGGTGTTGAACCGTCTTGCCGTTGCGGTTGTTGCCGCCGATCAGCAGGGCCTGCCCCGCCGTCACGGCAACGCCGGCGACCTCGTCATTCTTCGCCAGGTCGATCAGCATCAGGCCTTTGCCCTTGGCCATTTCCCGGAGGTCGGCGAGAGGGAAGAGCAGCAGACGTCCGCCTTGCGTCAGCACCGCCGCCGTGTCCCCGGCGACCAGCGCCGGGGGCAGGGGTTTCTGGCCCTTGTCCAGCACCAGGAAGGTCTTGCCGGCCTTGTTGCGGGCGACCATGTTGGCTACGCTGGCGACGAAACCATAGCCGGCGGAAGCGGCTACAAGATACCGGCTTTCGGGCGCGTTGCTCAGCGCCAGCGCCAGCTTGCCGCCTTCCTGGAAATCGATCATGGTGTTCAGCGGTGCGCCGTCGCCGCGACCGCCCGGCAGGTCTGAGACGCGGAGGCTGTAGCTGCGGCCATTGCTGTCGATCACGATCAACGGCCAGACGGTGCGCGTTTCCATCACCAGCCAGGGCAGGTCGCCGGTCTTGTAGGTGATGCTCGCCGCGTCGATGCCGTGGCCCTGTCGTGAGCGCACCCAGCCGTTCCTGGAGATGATGACGGTTGCCGGTTCGTCGGGCGCGGCAATTTCGCCCTGCGATGTCGGCGTCACCGCTTCCATCAGGGTGCGCCGCGGGTCGCCGAAGCGCTTGCTGTCCTCGTTGATCTCCTTCAGGATCAGCTTGGTCATCTCGTGGCGCGAGTCGAGCAGGGCGGTGAGTTGCACGTGCTCGAGGCGCAGGTCGCCAAGTTCCTTTTCGATGCGGATGCCTTCCAGGCGCGCGAGCTGGCGCAGGCGGATCTCGAGTATGTCATTGGCCTGGATTTCCGTCAGGCCGAAACGCGTCATCAAGTCCGGCCCCGGTTCGTCGGATTCGCGGATGCAGCGGATCACCTCCTCGATGCGCAGGAAGACCGTCATGCGCCCTTCCAGGATATGCACGCGGCGCAGCACCTCGGCCAGGCGGTGCCCGGTGCGGCGTTCCACCGTGACGAAGCGGAACTCGATCCATTCGCGGAGAATATTCAGCAGGTTCTTCTGTTGCGGCCTGCCGTCGCGGCCGACCATGGTCAGGTTCATCGAAACACTTGCCTCGAGGCTGGTGTGCGCCAGCAGCACGGCCATGAATTCTTCCTGCGCCAGGCGCGAGCTCCTGGGTTCGAGCATGATGCGAACCGCCTGCTGGTCGCTCGACTCGTCGCGTACGCTGTCGAGCACGCCGAGCACCAGTGCCTTGAGGTTCTTCTGTTCCTGGCTGACATCCTTTTTGCCGGCACGCGGTTGCGGGTTGGTCAGCCCCTCAATTTCGGACAGCACCTGGGCCACCGAAACGCCGTGCGGCAGCTCGTACACGATTACCCGCCACTGGCCCCGCGCCAGTTCCTCGATGCGCCAGCGGGCGCGCATGCGCAGGCTGCCGCGGCCGGCGGCATAAGCGTCATGGATATCGGCCGGGGTAGAGATGAGCTGCCCGCCGCCGGGAAAGTCCGGTCCCGGCAAGAGTGCGAGGACTTCTTCCAGCACCGCCTCGGGTTTTCTGATCAGCAGGCGCGCGGCGTCCGCCACCTCGCGCAGGTTGTGCGGCGGAATCTCCGTCGCCATGCCGACCGCGATGCCTGAAGCGCCGTTCAGCAGGACTACCGGCAGGCGCGCCGGCATCAGTTGCGGCTCGGTCATCGAACCGTCGTAGTTGGCGGTGAATTCGACCGTGCCGCGGTCGATTTCCGCCAACAGCAATTCGGCAAAAGCGGTCAGGCGGCACTCGGTGTAACGCATGGCGGCGGCGCCGTCGCCGTCGCGCGAGCCGAAGTTGCCCTGGCCGTCGACCAGCGGATAGCGCAGCGTGAAGTCCTGCGCCACGCGCACCATGGCGTCATAGATGCTGGTGTCGCCGTGCGGGTGGTACTTGCCGATCACGTCGCCCACCACCCGTGCGCTCTTGACGTGCTTGGTGCCGGCCGCCAGGCGCATCTCGTTCATGGCGTGCAGGATGCGGCGTTGCACCGGTTTGAGTCCGTCCTCCACCTGGGGCAGGGCGCGGGCGCGCACTACGCTCATGGCATAGGAGAGGTAGGCGCGCTCGGTGTAGACGTCCAGCGGCAGTGTCGAACCATCGTCGAAGGCCGGTGCAAGCTCAACAGGGGGCGCCGGCGGCGCAGCGTCAAAAAGGTCGGGGTACTCGTTGCTCATCGGTTCATCAATGCAAGTTGAATTGGCTGGATTCGGCGGCAGGCGGCCCGCCCGCTAATCGGCAGCAGAATCCGTCGAGAAGAAATAGGAAAGTCGCTGCCTTGGATTGAGCCATTGCAGCACATCCGGCGGCAGCGATGCCGGACGCAGGGATTCCTCTATTTTCAGATCGCTGCTTTCCGCCATGTCGATCACTGCGGCTGCGTCCTTGTCAATGTCTGCGTCATAGATCAGGATTTTCGGCCGCAGGCTCTCCCTGCCCGGAGAAACGACGAGACCGAGAGATCCGTCATTGAGCTGGACGATGGTGCCGGGCGGGTAGACGCCGAGTATCTTGATCAGCAGGCTCATCAATTTCTGGTCGAATTTGGCTGACTCCCGGGCAAACATCAGGGACAGCGCTTCCGCCGGCATCAGGGCCGGCTTTTCCGGAGACTCCGGGCCGCAATAGCGGTCATAGCGGTCCACCAGGCCGACGATCCGCGCCAGGACATTGGTATTGGGCTTGCCCGAGGGAAAACCGGAGCCATCGACGAACTCGTGATGGTTCTGGATTACGGCCAGGGCCGCGGGTGAAAACACGCCTGCTTCGCGGGCCATCTCTACCCCGTACTGGACGTGGGCGCGGTAAAAGTCTTCTTCGTGCTTTGCCCGTGACTTGGCCTTCAGCAGGTGGCTTGGCACCCGCGCCTGGCCGGCGTCATGGGCAAGGGAGCCCAGCGCCAGGTCTGCCAGTTCCGTTTCCGACAGTTTCAGGGCCTTGCCCAGAATCATCGACAGGGTCATCACGTTCAAGGCATGGAACTGCGGCCCTTCGCCGTTCCTGTCGCCCAGCAGATGGAGCAGGACCTCGCCGCCTGCGGAAATCCTGTTCGCCGTGTCGCGGGAGAGCGTTGCCAGAATTGTGCCGGCCTGCTTCGGGTTGCGATGCAGTCCCACCAGCGCTTCGCGGGTTTGCTTGGCCGCGCGCTCCCAGCCGCGTTCGGCCCGCGCGGCGGCATCCTTCTGCGCCCGCAGTTTATGTTCCTTGATTTCCTTCAGGTCTGCCTTGAGTTCAACCGGGACATGGCTTGCTTCAGGAGCGGACGCTGCTTCGACCAGCGGTGCGGGGCTGGCCGTGCTCTTGTTGGGGAAATAGTAGAGGTGCTGCAGACCAAGAGCCCGAAGCTCGGCAAGCTGTGTTTCGCTTGTGATGCGGAACTTGTTATACAGAAACGGGTGTTCATTCCAGCCCAGATCGATCCAGACGTATAGTCCGACCGTCAGTTGAGACGAGTCAATCGGAACCGGCTTTTCGGGTTTGGCCCACATGTTCAGTTGGCCAGGCGAGGTTCTTGATCCGGCTGCCGGGCGGCGGGCAGGGCGCATGACATAGTGGTCATCAGATATCGGCCTCTACCAGGTGCCCGTTTTCTTCCATCCAGGCGCGACGGCCGGAGGCTTCGCCTTTGCCCATCAGCAGGTTGAACAACTTCTGCGTTGCTTCCCGCATCGCCGGGCGCTCGGCCACCGGCAGCACGCGGCGCGTTGCCGGGTCCATGGCGGTCTCGCGCAACTGCTCCGGATTCATTTCGCCTAGCCCCTTGAAGCGGCCGACCTCGACCTTGTCGGCGGCGATGCCTTCCTTCGCCAGGCGATCCCTGATGGCCGCCAGTTCGCCGTCGTCCAGCGCATACAGGCGCCGCGCCGGCCGTTTCTTGCCTGAGGCCGGAACGTCCACGCGATACAGCGGCGGTTGCGCGACGTAAACGTGGCCGCGCGTGATCAGCGCCGGGAAGTGGCGGTAGAACAGCGTCAGCAGCAGGGCCTGGATGTGTGCGCCATCGACGTCGGCATCCGACATGATGATCAGTTTGCCGTAGCGCAGGCTGGCGAAGTCGGGAGCGGCATCCGCCGTATGCGGATCGATGCCGAGCGCCACGGCGATATCGTGGATCTCGTTGTTGGCGAAGAGACGTCCGGCTTCGACCTCCCAGGAATTGAGCACCTTGCCGCGTAGCGGCAGGATGGCCTGAGTCTCCTTGTTGCGCGCCATCTTGGCCGAGCCGCCGGCGGAATCGCCCTCGACCAGAAACAGCTCGTTCTCGGCGATGTCGGTCGATTCGCAATCGGAGAGCTTGCCCGGCAATACCGCCACGCCTGACTGCTTGCGTTTTTCCACCTTCTGCGCACTTTTCTGCCGCGCCAGCGCCTGTCTGATCGAGAGTTCGGCGATCGCCTTGCCGGCCTCGACGTGCTGGTTGAGCCAGATTTCGAGCGGGTCGCGGATCATGCTCGAGACCAGTTTCACCGCCTCGCGCGAGTTGAGCTTTTCCTTGACCTGACCCTGGAACTGCGGATCGAGAATGCGTGCCGAAAGCACGTAGGCCATGCGGTTGCAGACATCGTCCTGCTGCAGCTTGACGCCGCGCGGCAGCAGCGCGCGGTGTTCGATGAAGGACTTGACGGCGTCGAACACGCCGGCGCGCAGGCCGGCTTCGTGGGTGCCGCCGGCCACGGTCGGAATCAGATTGACATAGGACTCGCAGGCGACGGCTTCGACATGCCAGCCGACAGCCCAGGCGGCGCCTTCGCCGGCGGCAAAGTCGGCATGATCGGCGTCGGCGTACTTGCCATCGGCATAGAGCGGGGCGACGGCTTCGGCACCGCCGGCCAGCTCTGCCAGATAGCCGGCGAGACCCTGCGGGTAACTCCAGGTCTTGCTGGTGATGCTACCGTCGGCCTGCTCGATGTCGAGGCGCACCTTGACACCCGGCAGCAGCACGGCTTTGGAGCGCAACAGGCGTTCCAGTTCGGCCGCCGGCACTCGTGGCGCATCGAAGTATTTGGGATCGGGCCAGACGCGCACCCGGGTGCCGCTCTGTCGCCCGCAACTGCCGGTTTCGGTAAGGAGCCCGACTGTTTCGCCGCCGCCCGAAAATTCGATTGCCCAGATTTTTCCATCGCGCCGGACTTCCACCGAAACGCGGGTCGAAAGTGCGTTGGTGACCGCTACGCCGACGCCGTGCAGACCGCCGGAAAAGGCATAGGCGGAATTGCCCGAGCTCTTGTCGAACTTGCCGCCGGCATGGAGCCGGGTGAAGGCCAGCACCACCACCGGGATCTTCTCTTCCGGGTGCAGTCCGACCGGAATGCCGCGGCCATCGTCGGTGACGGTGATCGAGCCATCGCCGTGCAGCAGCACGTGCAGGTTTTTGGCGTGTCCGCCGAGGGCCTCGTCGGCGGCGTTGTCGATGACTTCCTGAACGATGTGGGCCGGCGAGTCGGTTTTGGTGTACATGCCGGGACGCTCGCGTACCGGCTCCAGTCCCTTGAGGACGCGGAAGGATGATTCGTCGTAGCTTGCAGTGACAGCCATTATCTGTGGTCTGGAAAGGTTCAGAAGCGCGCGTCGGCGAGGCAGTCGGTCAGCCCCGTGCGCCAGTCGGGCAAGGCAAGGCCGAAGTCGCGCCGGAACAGCGAGCAGTCGAGCCTGGAGTTGCCGGGTCGGGGCGCCGGCAGCGGATAGTCGGCGCTGGTGATGCGGTGTACCAGCGGCGTCTTTTCCAGCAGGCCCGCCGCCAGCGCTTCGGCGAATATGGCTTCGGCATAGCCGTGCCAGCTGGTCTCGCCGGCGGCAGCGAGATGGTAGAGGCCGCCCGCTACGTCATCGCGGGCCAGAATCAGCGCCGTCACGTCGGCCAGATGGCGGGCCCACGTCGGCGCGCCGATCTGGTCGCCCACCACGCGCAATTCGCTTCGCTCGCGGCCGAGACGCAGCATGGTCTTCATGAAATTGGCGCCATGCAGGCCGTAGACCCAGCTGGTGCGCAGAATCAGGTGGCGGGCGCCGGATGCGGCAATTGCCAGTTCGCCGTTGCGCTTGCTGCGGCCGTAGGCGGCGAGGGGGGTGGCGTTGTCGCTTTCCGTGTAGGGCGCGAGCTTGGTGCCGTCGAACACGTAGTCGGTCGAATAGTGGATCAGCAGGGCGCCCAAACGCCTCGCCTCTTCGCCGAGGATTGCGGGAGCGGTGGCGTTGATGGCTTCGGCCATCGCCGGTTCGGATTCGGCTTTGTCCACCGCGGTGTAGGCGGCGGCGTTGACGATCACCGTCGGCGCGACGGCGCGCACGGTGTCGCGCAGGGTTTCCGGTTGTCCCAGATCGAGCTGGCGACGATCACAGGCCACCAGTTCGCCCAGGCTGGCCAGCGAGCGCTTCAGTTCGCGGCCGAGTTGCCCGGCACATCCGGTGAGGAGGATTTTCATGGCCAAAAAAATTTAACTACAGAGGACACAGTGGACACAGAGAAAGGCAAGAGATGACGTCCTTGAATTTGTCCTCTGTGGCATGAATTGTGGTTTTCGGCTTTTCATGGGAAGTATTCCGCGTCGTTGAAAGACCGCCCGGCCGCGTCCTTGGCCGCCAGCAGCGGCTCTCCGCTCAACGGCCACGGAATGGCCAGTTGCGGATCGCTCCACAGCAGCGTGCGCTCATGGGCCGGACTCCAGTAGTCGGTGGTCTTGTAGAGGAATTCGGCACTGTCCGACGTGACGCAGAAGCCGTGGGCGAAGCCGGGAGGAATCCAGGCCATGCGCTTGTCATCGGCCGACAAGCTGAAGCCGACCCACTTGCCGAAGGTCGGCGAGGAGCGGCGCAGGTCCACGGCAACGTCATAGACCGCGCCGGCAATGACGCGCACCAGCTTGCCCTGGGTGTGCTCGATCTGGTAATGCAGGCCGCGCAGCACGTTCTTCTGCGACTTCGAGTGGTTGTCCTGGACGAACTCGGCGTCCATGCCGAGTTCGGCGAAGCTGCGCCGGTTCCAGCTTTCATAGAAAAAACCACGATCGTCGCCAAACACCTTGGGTTCGAGCAGCAGTACGTCCGGGATTGCGGTGGCAATCACCTTCATCCCATGACCCCGTGCTTGAGCAAACCCGTCAGGTACTGGCCATACCTGCTCTTGGCCAGGGGCTCGGCGAGCTTCGCCAGTTGCGCATCGTCGATCCACTTCTGACGCCAGGCCACTTCCTCGGGGCAGGCGACCTTGAGGCCCTGGCGCTTTTCGATGACTTCGATGAACTGGCCGGCTTCCAGCAAGGACTCGTGGGTTCCGGTATCGAGCCAGGCCATGCCGCGGCCCATGATCTCGACCTTGAGTTGGCCCTTTTCGAGGTAGATCCGGTTGAGGTCGGTAATCTCGAGTTCGCCGCGGGGCGAAGGCTTGAGCGCGGCCGCGATGTCGCAGACCTGGTTGTCGTAGAAATACAGGCCGGTGACGGCATAGCGCGACTTCGGCGCCTGCGGCTTTTCTTCAATGCTGATGGCGTGGCCTGCCGCATCGAACTCGACCACGCCGTAGCGTTCGGGATCGCTGACGGCATAGGCAAAGACCGTCGCTCCCGCGCCGTGCTCCGCGTCCGGCGCAGTTCCTGCCGCACGCTGCAGTTGCTGGGCGAAATCGTGTCCGTAGAACAGGTTGTCGCCCAGTACCAGGGCCGACGGGTGGCCGCCGACGAAGTCGCGGCCGATGATGAAGGCCTGTGCCAGGCCGTCGGGGCTGGGCTGCACCGCATAGCGGATGTCGATTCCCCATTGCGAGCCGTCGCCCAGCAGCTGCTCGAAGCGCGGCGTGTCGAGCGGTGTCGAGATCAGCAGGATTTCGCGTATGCCCGCCAGCATCAGCGTGGTCAGGGGGTAGTAGATCATCGGCTTGTCGTAGATCGGCAGCAGTTGCTTGGACACGGCCAGCGTCACCGGATGCAGCCGGGTGCCGGAACCGCCGGCGAGGATGATGCCGCGGGTAGTCATTTGTCTGCCCTCCCCCCGACCCCCTGCCCAAGGCAGGGGATGACGACGGTTCGCCGCTGCGCGGCTCCGGGACTTTGATGGTGCCCCTTCGGGCGGCCGTGCGGGGCGCTCATTTCCGATCTCCGTAATTGCGATCCATCCACTGCCGGTATTCGCCCGAGATGACATGGGCCACCCAGGCCGGGTTGTCGAGGTACCACTGCACGGTCTTGCGCATCCCCGACTCGAAGCTTTCTTCCGGCCGCCAGCCCAGTTCGCGTTCGATCTTGGTCGCATCGATGGCGTAGCGCTTGTCGTGGCCGGGGCGGTCGGCGACCGTTATCTTCTGTTCGCGGTAGCTGCGGTGATCCGGGCGCGGCTTCGATTCGTCGAGCAGTGCGCACAGCGTGTCGACCACTTCGAGGTTGGTCTTTTCGTTGTGGCCGCCGATGTTGTAGGTCTCGCCCGGCGTACCGCGTTCGAAGACCAGGCGCAGCGCACGCGCGTGGTCGTCCACGTAAAGCCAGTCGCGCACGTTGTCGCCCTTGCCGTAGATGGGCAGGGGCTTTTCCATCACGGCATTGTGGATCATCAGCGGGATCAGTTTTTCCGGGAACTGGCGCGGGCCGTAGTTGTTCGAGCAGTTGGTCATTACTGTCGGCAGGCCGTAGGTATGGTGCCAGGCGCGCACCAGATGGTCCGAGGCGGCCTTGGATGCCGAGTAGGGTGAATTCGGCTGGTAGGGATTGGTTTCGAGGAAGAGTCCGGTGTCGCCGAGGGAACCGAAGACCTCGTCGGTCGATACGTGGTGGAAGCGGAAGGCCGCCTTGGCCGCCGCATCGAGCGCCGACCAGTAGGCGCGCGCTGCCTCGAGCAGGGTATAGGTGCCGCTGATGTTGGTTTCTATGAAGTCGCCCGGGCCGTGAATCGAGCGATCGACGTGCGACTCCGCGGCCAGGTGGATCAGGCCGGCGGGCTGGTATTCGAGAAACAGGGCGTCGAGTCCGGCGCGATCGCAAATGTCGGTGCGGCTGAATACATGACGCGGATGGCCGGCCAGGTCGGCCAGGGATTCCAGATTGCCGGCGTAGGTCAGTTTATCGACATTGATGATGCGCCAGTCGGTTTCCGCGATCAGCAGGCGTACCAGCGCGGAACCGATAAAGCCGGCGCCGCCGGTGACAAGGATGGTTTTCATTTCAGTTCAGCGGGGTGGCGAGTCGATGGTTTGGCTGCGGGGAGGATGGGCAGCGGGTGCTGCGGTACATTGGGTCGCCATTGTATTCGATCATAATGACCAGTCCGCAGCGAAACCTATCCGTAGCGGGCTGTGGTGCCACTTGACATGAATTAATAGTTTAGATATAAAATATCGTGGAACGACCTAATTTTCCGACAACTGAGGAAACTCCAATGCGTATCGTATGTTTGGGAGGCGGTCCCGCCGGCTTGTACTTCTCGATTCTGATGAAGCAGGCCAATCCCGCCAGCGACATCACCGTGATCGAACGCAATGAGGAGGACAGCACCTTCGGCTGGGGCATCGTGTTCTCGGACAAGACCATGGACGGCTTCCGTCAGGATGACCCCAAGGTTGTCGCCGAAATCGAGCGCAACTTTCATCACTGGGACGATGTCGACGTGTTCTTCAAGGGCCGGCGCATGGTCTCCGGCGGGCATGGTTTCTGTGGCATCGGGCGGCTGAAACTGCTGCAGATCTTCCAGGCGCGGGCCCGGGAACTCGGCGTGAATCTGAAGTTCGAGACCGAGTTCAAGGATCCGGACGACTATTCCCGCGACTACGATCTGGTCATCGGTGCCGACGGCGTCAACTCGACGACGCGGGGCAAGTACGAAAGCCACTTCAATCCGCGCATCGATGTCCGCAAGTGCCGTTTCATCTGGCTCGGCACCAAAATGAAGCTCGATGCCTTCACCTTCGGCTTCAAGGAAACGCCCTGGGGCTGGTTCAATCTTCACGCCTACCAGTTCAACGAGGAATGGGCCACCTTCATCGTCGAAACCCCTGAGGAGACCTGGCTCAAGGCCGGCATCGACCAGATGGACCCGGACCAGTCGATCGCCTTCTGCGAAGAGCTTTTCGCCGACATGCTGGGCGGCGCCCGCCTGATTTCGAATGCCCGCCACTTGCGCGGTTCGGCGGTCTGGCTGAAGTTCAACCGCGTGCTGTGCGAGCGCTGGTTCAAGGACAACATCGTGCTGCTGGGCGACGCCGCGCATACGGCGCACTTCACCATCGGATCGGGCACCAAGCTGGCGATGGAGGATGCGGCGGCGTTGGTCAAGGTGATGAACAGCAGCGAAGGCGACGTGCCGACGCGCCTGGCCCGCTACCAGTCGGAGCGCGAGATCGAGGCGTTGAAGCTGCAGAGCGCGGCACGCAACCGCATGACCTGGTTCGAGGAAGTCGACCGCTATGCCCAGATGGAGCCGGAGCAGTTCGCCTTCGCCGTTCTTACCGGCAGCCAGCGCGTCGGTCATGCCAACCAGAAGCTGCGCGACCCGGATTACACCGATGGCTTCGACCGCTGGTTCGGCGCAAGATGCGGCGTGCCAACGCTGCCCGAAGCGGCGCCGCCGCCGCCGATGTTTACGCCCTTCAAACTGCGCGGACTGACGCTGGCCAATCGCGTCGTGGTCTCGCCGATGTGTACCTATTCGGCGCAGGAAGGCGTGCCTACCGATTTCCATCTGGTCCATTACGGCAGCCGCGGCATGGGCGGGGCGGCGCTGATCATCACCGAGATGACTTGCGTCTCCGCCGCTGCGCGCATCACCCCGGCTTGTGCCGGCATCTGGAACGACGCGCAACAGGACGCCTGGCAGCGCATTGTCGATTTCATCCACGCCAACGGCAATAGCAAGGTCGCGATGCAGATCGGTCACGCCGGGCGCAAGGGGGCCACGCGCCTGGCCTGGGACGCCATCGACATGCCGCTGCAGTCCGGCGCCTGGCCGTTGCTGGCGCCGTCGCCGCTGCCCTACATTGCGGGCACGTCGCAGGTGCCGAAGGAAATGGATCGCGCCGACATGGCGCGCATCAAGGCCGACTTCGTTGCCGCCACGCGCCGCGCCGCCGCCGCCGACTTCGACATGGTCGAATTCCATGCCGCCCACGGCTACCTGATGTCGACTTTCATTTCGCCGCTGAGCAACCGGCGCGGCGACGAGTATGGCGGCAGCCTGGAAAACCGTTGCCGCTACCCGCTGGAAGTTTTTCGCGCCATGCGCGAGGTCTGGCCGGCCGGCAAACCCATGTCGGTGCGCATCTCCGCCAACGACTGGGTGCCGGGCGGCATCACCCCGGATGATTCGGTGGCGGTCGCCAGGCTGTTCAAGGAAGCCGGCGCCGACATCATTCACGTTTCCTCGGGTCAGGTCAGCAAGGACGAGGCGCCGGTGTATGGACGCATGTTCCAGGTGCCCTTTTCCGACCAGATCCGCAATGAACTGGATGTGCCGACCATCGCCGTCGGCAATATTTTCGAAGCCGACCACGTCAATACCATTATCGCTGCCGGTCGCGCCGACCTCTGCGCCCTGGCGCGTCCCCATCTGGCCGATCCGGCATGGACGCTGCATGCCGCGGCCGAGCAAGGCTACAGCCTGATGCCCTGGCCGCAGCAGTATCTGGGCGGCAAGGCTCAGCTTGAACGCAATCTCGATCGCGCCGCGCAACTGGCGCTGAACGCCTGACGCCAGGCTATCCCGTTCCAGCAGAAGCCGATCGTGGCCAGTCAGCACTTGAAGGACGCTTTCGCGAGCGCCAGAGCATGACCCCTATCCAGGAGAACTACATGGAGATGAGCCAGCAGGAAGTTGCACCGCAGCCAGACATCCGGGTGCTGCAGCCGGCGGGATGGGTTGCGCCCCGGGGTTATTCCAACGGGATCGTCGCGCGCGGCCGCACCGTGGTGGTCGGCGGCCAGATCGGCTGGGACGGCCAATGCCGTTTTCACAGCAGCGACTTCGCCGAGCAGGCCAGGCAGGCCCTGCAGAACATCGTCGCGGTGCTGGCCGAGGCCGGCGGCAAGCCCGAACACATCATTCGCATGACGTGGTACGTGATAGACAAACGCGAGTACTTGGCGGCCTATCCGGAGCTCGGCCGCGCTTACCGGGAGGTGATCGGGCGCACTTTTCCTGCCATGACGGCGGTCCAGGTCGCCGGATTGATCGAAGACGCCGCCCGCGTCGAGATTGAGGCCACTGCGGTCATACCGGACTAGCTTGCCGGGCAACGAAAGTTCAGTGCAGGCTGACGTCGGCTTGTCCTTACCGACGTCAAGCGTAGCGGCCGGCGCTAAAATACCGGCATGAAAGCGTGTGATTCCGAATTTATCCAGGTGCGCGGCCGGCGGCTGCACGTGCGCGTCTGGGGCAGCGCAACGGCGCCAGTGCTGGTGCTGCTGCACGGCTGGTGCGACGTCTCGGCCTCCTGGCAGTTCGTCGTCGATGCCCTGCAGCGCGACTGGCGCGTGCTGGCACCCGATTGGCGCGGTTTCGGCTTGTCCGAGTGGAACAACGACGTCTACTGGTTCCCCGACTACATTGCCGACCTCGATGCCTTGCTCGACCACTATTCGCCGCACTCGCCGCTGCGCCTGGTCGGGCACAGCCTGGGAGGCAATGCGGCCTGTCTCTACGCCGGCATAAGTCCGGCGCGCGTGGCGGGGGTGGTGAATCTCGAGGGCCTCGGTCTGCGCCGCCACCTCCCGGAAGAGGCTCCCGCGGTTTATGCCAAATGGCTTGAGCAGGCGCGCGGCGATGTGCCGACGTTCAACTCCTATGCCGATCTGCCGGCTTTCGCCGCCCGCCTGCGCAAGGAAAACCCGCGGCTGTCGGAAGAAAAAGCGCAGTTTCTGGCGCGGCACATGGGCGAAGACAAGCCTGGCGGTGGCATTCAGCTGGCGGCCGATCCTTACCACCGCTGGGCCAACCCGATCATCTACCGGGTCGAGGAAGCCATGGCGATCTGGCGTCAGGTGACGGCGCCGGTGATGTGGGTGACGGCGGCGGACTCCCGCGCCTTCAAGCATATGTTCGCCAAGGATTCGGATGATTACCGCAGCCGGATCGCCTGCTTCAGGAATGTGCGCGACGTGACGCTGGAGGACTGCGGACACAATCTGCATCATGACCAGCCGCAGCAGGTGGCGCGCCTGATCGAAGAGTTCTTCGTCACATGAAGCCGCTCAATGCTGACCTGCACTGTCATTCGACAGTCTCCGACGGCCTGCTCACGCCGGCCGAGGTGGTGCGCCGCGCCCATGGCAACGGCGTTGAACTGCTGGCTCTGACCGATCACGACGAACTCGGCGGACTTGACGAGGCTCGCGCCACCGCCGACGAAATCGGCCTGCGCTTTGTCGATGGCGTCGAGGTGTCGATTTCCTGGGGCGACGACCAGACGGTGCATATCGTCGGACTGGGTGTCGATCCTGCCGATCCGGCCTTGCGCCAGGGCTTGCAGCAGGTCAGGAGTGGCCGCGACGCGCGCGCCGGGCGCATGGCGGCCGAACTGGACAAGGTGGGTATTCACGGCGCCTACCAGGGCGCGCTGCGCCATGCCGGCAACCCGGCGCTGGTCAGCCGTTCGCATTTCGCCCGTTATATTGCCGAGCAGGGGCATGCCAGGGACGTCAAGTCGGTGTTCGACTACTGGCTGGCCAAAGGCAAGCCGGGCTATGTCGAGCACGCCTGGGCGACGCTGGGCGACGCCTTGAACTGGATCATCGGCGCCGGCGGCATCGCCGTGATCGCTCATCCGGGGCGCTACCGGATGTCGAAGGCGGAGCGGCAGGAACTGTTCATCGCCTTCAAGGATCTCGGCGGGCGTGGTATCGAGGTGCTGTCGGGTCCGGCCAAGGATGAAGAGGTGCGCGAATTCTCGCGGATTGCGCGCGAGTTCGGTTTTCTCGCATCACGTGCCTCGGATTTCCACGGGCCGGGCGAAAGCTGGATGGATCTCGGCAAGTTGCCCGATCTGCCCGACGACATGACGCCGGTCTGGTCGCAACTGGTCTGAGCGGGCCTTCGCTTCCCGGGATCAAGCATGGCACAGCTATTTCACATTCATCCGGAACATCCGCAGCCGCGCCTGATCAAGCAGGCCGCGGAGATAGCCAGGAGCGGCGGGTTGATCGCGCTGCCCACCGACGCGGCCTACTCGCTGGCCGGCGTCTCCGGGTACGCGCCGCTGCTGGACCGGATCCGCAGCATTCGCGGCGTCGACGAGCGCCATCACTTCACGCTGATGTGTCGCGACCTGTCCGAGATCGCCACCTACGCGCGGGTGGACAATGTCCAGTATCGCCTGCTGAAAGCCACCACGCCGGGCAGCTATACCTTCATCCTGGAAGGTACGCGGGAGTTGCCGCGGCGCCTGTTGCATCCGAAGCGCAAGACCATCGGCCTGCGCGTGCCCGATCATCCTCTGGCGCTCGCGCTGCTGGAAGAACTGGATGAGCCGCTGCTGACCTCGACGCTGATCCTGCCGGGTTTCGACACGCCGCTGGCCGATGCCGACGAGATCCGCCAGCACCTGGAGAAGTTGCTCGACCTGGTGATCGATGCCGGCCAATGCGGCACGGAGATGACAACGGTCATCAACCTCACCGGGGCTCAGCCGGAACTGATAAGAGCGGGGCAGGGCCCGCTGGCACCTTTCGGGCTGGAATGACCGGCTCTGGTAGAATCAGCCGTTCCCATGAATTTTATCCAGACGCTGGCGATCTCCGCCCTGCCGGTCATCTTTGCCATCACGCTGCATGAGGCCGCTCACGGCTATGCGGCGCGGCATTTCGGTGATCCGACGGCGTGGCAGATGGGGCGCATCAGCCTGAACCCGTTGCGACATGTGGATCTGGTGGGGACCATTGCGGTGCCGGCGGTGATCCTGTTGCTGACCAGTTTCGGCGGCGGCGGTGGCATGTTGTTCGGCTGGGCCAAGCCGGTGCCGGTGAATTTCGGCAATCTGCGCCGGCCCAAGCAGGACATGCTCTGGGTGGCCGCGGCCGGGCCGGCGGCGAACCTGGTCATGGCGCTGGCCTGGGCTATGGTCCTGAAACTGGCGATCGGCGGTCCCGAGCATGGCTATTCGGACGCACTGCAGGAAATGGCGCAGGTGGGCATCAGCATCAACGGTGTCCTGATGGTGTTGAATCTGCTGCCCTTGCCGCCTCTGGACGGCGGGCGCATCGTGGTAAGCCTGTTGCCGCACAGAGCGGCGTGGAAGTTTTCGCAACTGGAACGCTGGGGTTTCCCCATCCTGCTGGCCTTGCTGTTTTTGGGGGTGCTGGATACCATCCTGCGGCCCTTGTTGTGGATGTTCAAAATTCTGATTCGAACCCTTTTTGGTTTCTGACATGTACGCAGAAAAAGTTCTTTCCGGCATGCGCCCCACCGGGCGGCTCCACCTCGGCCACTATCATGGTGTGCTTGCCAACTGGATAAAGCTCCAGCACGAGTATCCCTGTCTCTTTTTCGTTGCCGACTGGCATGCGTTGACCACCGCCTATGACGAGCCCGGCACCATCACCGACAATGCCCGCGACATGATCATCGACTGGCTCGCCGCCGGAGTCGATCCGTCGCAGGCGACCATCTTCATCCAGTCCAAGGTGCCCGAGCACGCGGAATTGCATCTGCTGCTGTCGATGATGACGCCGCTGGGCTGGCTCGAGCGCGTACCGACCTACAAGGATCAGCAGGAAAAGCTGTCGCACAAGGATCTGACGACCTATGGCTTTCTCGGCTATCCGCTGCTGCAGGCTGCCGATATCCTGATCTATCGCGCCAATCGCGTGCCGGTGGGAGACGACCAGGTGCCCCACGTCGAATTCACGCGCGAGATCGCGCGCCGCTTCAATCACCTTTACGGCCGCGAGCCGGGTTTCGAAGACAAGGCGCGCGAGGCGGTGAAGAAGCTCGGCAGCAAGCGCGCCAAGCTCTATGACGAGTTGCGCACCCGCTATCAGGAGCGTGGCGAGGGCGAAGCGTTGGAGCAGGCGCACGAATTGCTGAACGAGGCACAGTCGCTTTCCCTGGGAGATCGCGAGCGCCTGTTCGGCTGGCTGGAAGGCACGCGCAAGATGATCCTGGTGGAACCCGATGCGCTGCTGACCCATGCTTCGCGGATGCCGGGGCTGGACGGCCAGAAAATGTCCAAGTCATACGGCAACGCGATCACGCTGCGCGAGGACGCCGCTGTCGTCACTCGCAAGATCCGCACCATGCAGACCGATCCGGCGCGCGTGCGGCGGACCGATGCAGGTGATCCGGAGAAGTGTCCGGTGTGGCAGTTCCATCTGATCTATTCCGGCGAAGACGTCCGCAGCTGGGTGCAGGAAGGATGCCGTTCGGCCGGTATCGGCTGCATCGAGTGCAAGCAGCCGGTGATCGAAGGCGTGCTGCGGGAACAGGAGCCGATGCGGGAACGGGCCAAACGCTACGAGGAAGACCCTCAACTGGTCAGGAACATCATCGCCGACGGCTGCGAAAAGGCACGCAAGCTGGCGCAGGAGACCATGCGCGACGTGCGCGAAGCCATCGGGCTCGACTACCCGTGATCGAAACCGCGCTCCCGCAGCCGTCCGCCGCGCATGACGCGGCCGTTCTGGCGCCGGTTCTGGTCGCCGCTGCGGCGGCCATGCACCGGCCCCGGGTGTATGGCGAAGTCATGGCGGAGATGCCGCGCGACCTTTACATTCCGCCCGATGCGCTGGAGATCATTCTCGACTCGTTCGAAGGGCCGCTCGACCTGCTGCTGTACCTGATCCGCCGCGCCAACATCAGCATCCTCGACATCCCGATGGCGCCGCTGACGGCGCAGTACCTGGTCTATGTCGAGGCCATGCGCAAGAGCAACCTGGAACTCGCCGCCGAATACCTGCTGATGGCGGCCATGCTGATCGAGATCAAGTCGCGCATGCTGCTGCCGCGTCCGCCCAAGGCGGAGAACGGTGAGCCGGAAGACCCGCGAGCGGAACTGGTGCGCCGCCTGGTCGAGTACGAGCGCATGAAGGCGTCGGCGGCGAAGCTCGACGAAATGCCGCAGGCGGGACGCGATTACGAATGGATCACGGTGTGGATCGCCGACAAGGTCGTCGAACGCCAGCCCGAGGTGAGCCTGCATGACCTGCAGGTTGCCTGGCTGTCGCTCATGAAACAGGCGAGGGTGCATCAACACCACAAGATTCATCGCGAGGAATTGTCCGTGCGCGAGCACATGAGCATCATCCTGCGCCGCCTGCAGGGGGGCGGCTATGTGGTGTTCGACCAGTTGTTCGATCTGACGCTGGGCGCCCAGGGACTGGTGGTGAGTTTTCTTGCCATGCTGGAACTGGCGCGCGAATCGTTGATCGAGATTACCCAGAACGAGGCCCTGGCGCCCATCTACGTGAAACTGCCCGATGCTGCCGCTGTATAAACCCGAAGACTACAAGCGTGTGCTGGAAACCGCGCTGCTGGTGGCCGCCGAGCCCTTGCCCCTGTCCGAGCTGAAAAGGCTCTTCGATCAGGAGTTCGACGACGATACCTGGCGTACGCTGCTGGACGACCTGCGCCGCGACTGGTCGGAGCGCGGCGCCGAACTGGTGCAACTGGCCTCAGGCTGGCGCTTTCAGACCCGTCCCGAGTATCAGTCCTACATCGACCGGCTGAAGAACGACAAGCCGCCGAAGTACTCGCGTGCGGTGATGGAAACGCTGGCGATCATCGCCTATCGTCAGCCGGTCACGCGCGGCGACATTGAAGACATCCGCGGCGTGGCGGTGTCGCCCAATATTCTCAAGACGCTGGAAGGGCGCGGCTGGATCGATGCCGTGGGGCACCGCGATGCCCCCGGACGGCCGGCGCTGTACGCCACCACGCGAAGGTTTCTCGATGACCTCGGTTTGCGCAGTCTCACCGAACTGCCGCCGTTGACTGAAATTGAAAGGGTAATGGACCTTGGACAAGCCGCAATCGCCGAAGCCTTCCCGGTCCAGGCGCCCGGGGTCGAAAACCACGGCGCCGAGAACGCAGGAGCCGGGCAAGGGGCAGAACAGCAGCCAGCGCAGTGGCCCGCCGGAGCCGTCGCTGACGGGCAACTCGAACTCGGCGAAGGGGAGCCGCAGCAGTCCTCGCCAGCCGGCGCGCAGGGCTAGTCCTTTCCGTTCGCCGCAAGGTCCGGCGAGGTCGCAGGGCGATGCGCGGCGCGGCAGCGGCGCGGCGGCAGCTTTGCCGGCGCCGGCAAGGCGCGGCAAGGATCCGGTCTTCATCGATCCGCCCAAGCTGCACAAGGCGCTTGCCGACGCCGGCTACGGTTCGCGGCGCGAACTCGAAGAATGGATCGTCGCCGGGCGTGTCAGCGTCAACGGCCTGCCGGCGCACGTCGGTCAGCGTGTCGGTGCCGAGGACAAGATCCGCGTCAATGGCAAGCTGGTGCAACTCAGGTTCAACTTGCGCCTGCCGCGCGTACTGGTCTATCACAAGCCCGAGGGCGAGATTGTTTCCAAGGATGACCCGGACGGCCGCCCCAGCGTATTCGCCAGGTTGCCGCGGCTGAAGAGCGGGCGCTGGATATCCATCGGCCGCCTCGACTTCAACTCCTGCGGCCTGCTGCTATTCACCAACGACGGCGGTCTGGCCAATCGCATGATGCATCCGCGCTACGAAATCGACCGGGAATACGCGGTGCGCATTCTCGGTGAAGCGACGCCGGAAACGCTCGAACGTTTGCGCAAGGGGGTCGAACTCGAGGACGGACTGGCCAGCTTCAGCCACATCTCGGAAGGCGGCGGCGAGGGCGCCAACCGCTGGTATCGCGTGGTTCTGGCGGAAGGTCGCAATCGCGAAGTGCGGCGCATGTTCGAGGCCGTCGGCCTGATGGTCAGCCGCTTGATGCGCGTCCGCTACGGGCCGGTGCACCTGTCGCCGCGCCTCAAGCGCGGCCAGTGTCGTGATCTTGAGCCGGGCGAAGTGCAGGAATTGTTGAAACTGCTGCCGCCCGAGCAAAAAACCTTTTCTGCAGAAGGGCCGGACCCGCATGACGATGAAGGGTTCGAGGGTGACGATCAACCGGACTGATTCCGCTTGAAACTCAAACTTCGTTTTGCGGAGAAATGACGCCTCTGCTATAATCGTTCGGCTTTGGTTGGTACCGTTCTCGAAAGAGGCGGAAGGAATGGGCTTTTCGGCCCATTTTCTATTTGTGCGATGCGTTTGTGAGTTTTCATGCAACTGTCTGATTTGATTGAGACTACTGTTGTCGGCCTGGGATACGAACTGGTGGAATTCGAGACCAGTCCGCGCGCCCGTCTGCTGCGCGTCCTCATCGACAGGCCGGAAGCGGCGCAGACGGTGAAGAGCGGCATCAACGTGGAAGATTGTGTCGCCGTGAGCAACCAGCTCAGCCGCGTGTTCATGGTCGAGAACGTGGACTACGACCGCCTGGAAGTCTCATCTCCCGGACTCGATCGTCCCCTGGTCAAGCCCGCCGATTACCGGCGCTTTGCCGGGCAGGAAGTGCAGCTCAAGTTGCGCGTTCCGCTCGGCAACCAGCGCAATTTCAGCGGCGTGCTGGAAGGCTTGCGGGAAGAGGGTGGCGTCGAGATGGTTTGCCTGCGAGCGAATGAAACATTGCATCAGTTTGCCTTCGAGAATATAGATCGGGCGCGCCTGGTGCCCAAATTGTAGTGACGTTTCAGTGAAGGCCAATGCCCGCATCGGCGGGCGTTAAGCCGGAAGTAAATCTGATTAATGCTGGAGGACTCACATGAGCCGTGAATTGCTGCTGTTGGTCGATGCCCTGGCCCGCGAGAAAAATGTTCCGCGGGACATCGTCTTTGGCGCCCTTGAAATGGCGCTGGCGTCCGCGACAAAGAAGCGCACCAACGACGAAGCCGACGTGCGCGTGGACATCGATCGCGATACCGGCGGCTACGAGTCTTTCCGCCGCTGGCTGGTGGTTGCCGACGACATGGTCGAGGATCCCGAACTGCAGATCGGACTGACCGCTGCGCAGCAGCAGTTGCCGGACATCATGCTCGAGGACTACATCGAGGAAGCGCTGGAGCCGATCGATTTCGGTCGCATCGGCGCGCAGGCGGCAAAGCAGGTGATCCTGCAGAAGATCCGCGACGCCGAACGCGAGCAGTTGCTCAACGACTTCCTCGATCGCAAGGAGTTCCTCGTCAGCGGCACGGTCAAGCGCATGGAGCGGGGCAGCGCCATCATCGAGGCGGGACGCATCGAGGCTTTGTTGCCGCGCGACCAGATGATCCCCAAGGAAAACCTGCGTCCCGGCGACCGCGTCCGCGCCTGGCTGATGAAGATCGATCGTCAGGCGAGAGGTCCGCAACTGATCCTGTCGCGCACGGCGCCCGAGTTCATCATGAAACTGTTCGAGTTGGAGGTGCCGGAGATGGAAGACGGCCTGCTCGAAATCAAGGCGGCGGCCCGCGATGCCGGAATGCGCGCCAAAATTGCGGTCAAGTCGAACGATCCGCGCGTCGATCCGATCGGCACCTGCGTCGGCATGCGCGGTTCGCGCGTCACCGCGGTGACCAACGAGCTTTCCGGCGAACGTGTGGACATCATCCTCTGGTCAGCCGACCCGGCGCAGTTCGTCATCGGCGCGCTGGCGCCGGCCGAGGTGCAGAGCATTGTGGTCGATGAGGAACGGCATGCGATGGACGTCGTGGTCGATGAGGACAACCTGGCCATCGCCATCGGTCGCGGCGGACAGAACGTGCGCCTGGCTTCCGAGTTGACCGGATGGACCATCAACCTGATGACCATCGAAGAATCGCAGACGAAGTCCGAAAGCGAGCACAGCACGATCCGCGCACTGTTCATCGAGAAACTCGACGTCGATGAGGAGGTCGCCAATATCCTGATCGAGGAGGGTTTCTCCTCGCTCGAGGAAATCGCTTACGTTCCGCTCGCGGAAATGCTCGAAATCAATGCCTTCGACGAGGCCACGGTGACCGAACTGCGTGAGCGTGCGCGCAACGTGCTGCTGACCGAAGCCATCGTCGACGAAGAGCAGATGGAGAAGGTGGCCGATGACCTGCTGGCGCTGGAGGGCATGGACAAGCCGCTGGCAGCCAAGCTGGCAAAGAACGGCGTCACTGACCGCGAGTCGCTGGCAGACCTGGCGACCGACGAGTTGATTGAAATGACCGGCATCGATGCCGAACGGGCGACGGCGCTGATCACTGTTGCGCGTGCCCATTGGTTCGCCGAAGAAGAATGAGAGGTCCGGCATGGCTTTGATGACTGTTTCCCAATTCGCTACCGAGCTGAAAATGCCGGCGCCGGCCTTGCTCGAGCAACTGGCCAAGGCCGGCGTCAGCAAGCAGGCATCCAACGACAGCTTGTCCGAGCAGGACAAGACGCGGCTGCTTGACTATTTGCGCAAGTCGCACGGTGACGCCGCGCCCAAGGCCAAGATTACCCTGACGCGCAAGCAGACCAGCGAGATCAGGGCCTCGGATTCCACCGGCAAGGCGCGCACCATTCAGGTCGAAGTCCGCAAGAAGCGGGTATTCGTCAAACGCGATCCGAGCGAACTGGCGGCAGAGGTTGCCGCTGAAGTTCCGGCAGAAGTTGCAGAGATCGAGCCCGTCGCAGTCGTTGCTGAGGTGACGCCGCTGCCTGTTGTCGAAGTGGCCCCCGTGGTGGTGATTGAGCCGGAGCCTGAGCCGGTCCCCGTCCCGGTAGCGGCGGAGGTCGTGGTCGAAGTTGCGGCGGCACAGCCGCCTGCCGCACCGAGGTCGGTGATCGACCCGGCGCAGAGGGCGTTGCGTGAGGCCGAGAGCAAGCGCCAGGGCAAACTGTCGGCGATTCAGGCTGCCGAATACAAGGAAAAGGGCGACCGTGAGGCGAGGGCTCGCGCCGAAGCCGAAGCCCGCCTTGCCGAGCAGGCGGCGTTGATCGCTGCAGCAGAAGCCAAGAAGGTGAAGGAGGCCGCGGCTGCGGCTGCCGCCGCGGCGGGCGTGTCCGGCACCATTCACAAGCCGGCGGCGAAGCCGGAAGACGGCAAAGCCAAGCCGGCGAAGAAGGACGCATGGAAAGATGACGCCGCCAAGCGGCGTGCGATCAAGACGCGAGGCGATGCCGGGACCTCGGGTTGGCGCGGATCCAAGGGCGGCGGCCGTCATGGTCGTCACGGCCACACTGAAGATTCGCCGGCTCAGCAGCCGGTCGAGGCCATCGTGCGGGAAGTGCATGTTCCCGAAACCATCTCGGTAGCCGATCTTGCGCACAAGATGACGGTCAAGGCCACCGAAGTCATCAAGACCCTGATGAAGATGGGCTCCATGGTGACCATCAACCAGGTGCTCGATCAGGAAACCGCAATGATCCTCGTCGAGGAAATGGGCCACCTTGCCTTCGCGGCAAAGCTCGACGATCCGGATGCATTCCTCATTGACGACGGCGAGCACAAGGATGTGGTGCAGTTGCCGCGCGCCCCGGTGGTGACCGTCATGGGTCACGTCGACCACGGCAAGACTTCGCTGCTCGACTACATCCGCAAGAGCCGGGTTGCACACGGCGAAGCCGGCGGCATCACGCAGCACATCGGCGCCTATCACGTCGAAACGCCGCGCGGCATGATCACCTTCCTCGACACTCCGGGCCACGAGGCCTTTACGGCAATGCGCGCACGCGGCGCAAAGGCCACCGACCTGGTGATCCTCGTCGTCGCCGCCGATGACGGCGTCATGCCGCAGACCAAGGAAGCCATTGCTCATGCAAAGGCGGCCAATGTGCCCTTGATCGTGGCCATCACCAAGGTCGACAAGCCGGATGCAAATCTGGAGCGCGTCAAGCAGGAACTGGTTGCTGAAGGCGTGGTACCGGAAGAATACGGTGGCGATGCACCCTTCGTCGGCGTTTCGGCCAAGACCGGGGAGGGCATCGACGCCCTGTTGGAACAAGTACTGCTGCAGGCCGAGGTACTCGAGCTGGTCGCACCCGTCGACGCACCGGCCAAGGGTCTGGTGATCGAGGCGCGACTGGACAAGGGCAAGGGGCCGGTGGCAACCATTCTGGTGCTGTCGGGAACCCTGCGTCGCGGCGACGTGCTGCTGGCGGGTGCCGTATTCGGCCGCGTACGGGCCATGCTCGACGAAAACGGCAAGGCCATCGATGCCGCAGGACCATCAATTCCGGTCGAGATCCAGGGCCTCACCGACGTGCCGGCCGCCGGCGACGAAGGCATGGTTCTGCTCGACGAACGCAAGGCGCGCGAAATAGCGCTGTTCCGCCAGGGCAAGTTCCGTGACGTCAAGCTGGCCAAGCAGCAGGCGGCCAAGCTGGAGAACATGTTCGAGCAGATGGCCGAAGGCGAGATCAGGGCCTTGCCGCTGATCATCAAGGCGGACGTGCAAGGCTCGCTGGAAGCCCTGGTGCAGTCGCTGCACAAGCTGTCGACCGGAGAAGTCAAGGTCACCATCGTTCATGCCGGCGTCGGCGGCATCAGCGAGTCCGACATCAACCTGGCCGCTGCCTCAAAGGCCGTGGTCATCGGCTTCAACACCCGTGCCGACGTTGGCGCGCGCAAGGCCGCCGAGAGTCTCGGTGTCGATATCCGCTATTACAACATCATCTATGCAGTGGTCGATGAGGTGAAGGCAGCGCTGTCCGGCATG
>Ga0194037_1000115_pt1 | contig 57504 bp, 43 predicted proteins | sample JunL306m_MetaG_FD_148653 | JGI IMG/M metagenome (GOLD analysis project Ga0194037, IMG submission 148653) | Anoxic zone freshwater microbial communities from boreal shield lake in IISD Experimental Lakes Area, Ontario, Canada - Jun2016-L304-6m | ecosystem: Environmental > Aquatic > Freshwater >...
ATACTGAAGCTGTTCATTCTGCATCTCTAGCTCAATCTGGTGAACGGGGAGTTCATACAGCATGCGCTGCAACTCTGCTGCAGAGGTTTTTGAATCGGGAAGGAGCCCGCTTTTTTTCAGCCGTTCTTCAGCCCGCCGGCGTAACTCCCTGGGATCAAGCGGATTAGAGTTCTCTTTTTTCATGGTGCAGCATTTGGAAAAAAGTTCGTTGCACTCTGGCGCCTTGCAAATAGAAAAGAGTAAGGTAAAATCTGCATGTTTGTTCTGGTCGTACTGCCTGAAAGGTAGTAACTACCCGAAATATATATATACTTACTATATAATCATATGGCTTTTTCAGTGAATTTTCCGTTTACAATAATTGCGTTTCGCTCTTTATTGTGCTACATTGTAGCTACAAAAGGAGTCATTGATATGATTGAAAATTCAGTGGTCAGGGCAAGGATTGACGCCGCAACGAAAGCCGAGGCTTCCGCTGTACTGGCTTCTATAGGGCTTTCCGTGTCCGATGCCATAAGGTTGATGTTGAAACGGGTTGTTGCTGAAAAGGCATTGCCTTTTGAGCCGCTTATTCCCAATGCAGAAACAATTGAGGCCATTAAAGCCGCCCGCCGTGGAGAACTCACTACAGCCGCTTCTTTGGATGGATTGTTTCAGGGTCTAAATGCGGACGATTAAATATACCTACCGCTTCAAACGTGACTATCGCCGCGAGAAATCAGGGATACACGGCAAGAAACTTGACGTTCTCTTGAAGGCTATCTTTGGTCTTTTGGCAGAGGACAAGGCTTTGCCCTCTAATGCTGTCGATCATGCGCTGATCGGGACGTTGAATGATTGCCGTGATTGCTACATCCGGCCCGATCTTATTTTGATCTATCGGAAAATAGACGACGCTGTTCTTGAATTGGTGCGCCTTGGTTCGCATAGCGAGTTGGGGTTATGACTTCTCCCCCGCTGTTTTTTTATGTGTAAATCGTTTTTTTTTGTTATCTGCGTTTTCTTATCAAGGGATTTCTGTTTGAACTTCCCTGCCCCGATGTCCAAAAACTAGCGGTTGATTCAGGACTATCTTGGGCACAAGAATACCTAGCACACTGTTATTTAAACGGCGGGGAATCCGGCGAGGGTGGGGGGACTTTGTTTGTTGGTTTGTCAACGCATCTTAGTCACTCTCTTCAGAAAATTACTTGTATTTTTTAAGGATGAAAGATGAAGCAGAACTAAAGGCGCTTCAATTCAAATGACAAAGACATGAAAAAATTAACTGCGAAAGGGTTGAAATGGCTGAAAGGGTTTCACCTCATTGCCGCTGCCTGCTGGATCGGAGGCGCCGTTTCTCTGCTGGCACTCTACTTCCTGAAAGATGGAGTTACTGAGGGGAACGTCCTGTACGGAATAAACCGGAGCATCCATCATATCGATATGTCGATTGTGGTTGTACCTGGGGCCATAGGAAGCCTCCTGACCGGTTTACTCTATTCCATTTTCAGCAACTGGGGATTCTTCAGGCACAACTGGCTTACCTTCAAATGGATTGTGACCTTAACCGCGATTGTATTCGGGACTTTTTTTCTCGGGCCTTGGGAAACAGCAATGATGGATATCTCCAGCAGAATCGGCATGGCATCATTACAGAATCCCGCTTACCTCTATAACCAGCAGATGAACCTGATTTTCGGCACCTTTCAGGTAACGGTGCTCCTGATCACTGTATTTGTTTCCATCCTAAAGCCCTGGAAATCAAAAAAGAAACCTTAATTTATAAGGACGAATCCCACATTCCCCTATTAAGCTCTGAAGACTTTTCTCGACCCATAGCAGTCGTTGACTAGATAAAAGCTACGCTTTAAAACGAATACTGCAGTCCCACAGTAGCCCCCTGAAACAAAATATTTGACCCAGCATTAACACCTCTAGCGGTAATGCTGGTTGGATTGCTTCCGGAATAAACAAAAGGTATCTGCCCTGGCGCTAAAGCCACCCGATCTAACCAGAGTAGTTGATAGCCCGTTTTTATTGATAAGCCATCTGTTATTAAATATTTCAGATGAAGAATTCCTTCTCCGCCATAAGCTACTTGGTTAGTAGTAGCACTGGAGGAATACATTGTTTTTTTGATGCTTACCCAATCGCTTTGAGTGGCGCGATTATTAAACACTCCGGCCTTTAATGCGCCACTAAATGATAGTCGGCCAATCTCAAATAATTTTCCCTGGGCACCAAGCTGAAAGCCGAAAAGATTATTTCTTGTACTCGTTGACCAAAAGGGTGGATAGCCCCCAATACCAATACCCGAAGCACAAGCCTGAGTAGTTTGAGATAGTGTGGTGCCAAGAACAACCTGAGTTATCTGTTCTTGAGTTGATCCTCGTGGAGCGCACCCTCCTGTCTTCCATAAAGGAGTATTTTGATCGGCCGGAGTAACGGAACCAACAAGGTTGTCCTTTAACTGAAACCATCGAAACCCCGCAAAAAACGTAAAACTATCCGAGGCTTTTAATTTTGCGTTGGCCTCGGCACTATAAAGGCTGGTTGTGGTGCCCCATGTCATGCCTTGATAAGCAAAATCCTGAGTTTGCCAAAACCCGGGCGCTTTCATGATGTACCAATTCCCTGGGTTTGTAGGCCCTACAGTATTGGTAGCATTCCAATTGAGAACATTGAAATAAGACAATTCAAACCCGTAACCCGAATCACCCAAGTAATCTATCGTGAACTTGGGGTCTACAGCTGCACCTTGTTGAAACTGGTTGCTATTAAAAGCCTCTGTCGTTGGTGCGTTCGCCGTTTGACCAAATGCAGAAGTGCCTGGGAGGGTACTGATCAGGGGTTGATTGACGCTGTTATTTGATCGCTTCAGTGCAATTGCCTCTACCGACGAGGTCCAATGTGACGCCGATTTTGATTCGTTAAAAGAGCGGATCTCAATAGACTTGGGGGTTGAATCAATGCCCTGTGCTACTTGCGGAGGCAGTTCAGAGGACAATGCTGTCTTGAAGGGAGTGCACCCAATCACCAACCAAAGAGCTCCCGTAAGGGATTTCAGTCTATAACGTTTAATTGCCATCCGTAGATTTTAGTAACCACCTGAGTTGAGCAATTCACAATACAAAAAGAGCTTTACCGGGAAAAGTACAAGTTTTTTGTCGTAAATAAGAATATCCAACCAGTGCGATACAGTCCACCAATGATTGTTTAACCGGACGAGCAGGATTAGCACTTTTTGCTACGTATCTGCAATACATTCGGCTTATGCCGATTATGCAGATAATGTTCGGCGATGCGTTTGAGCTGCAAATGTGCGCCCTGCCACCAGCAAGAGAAGCGTGCAGATATAAAATGCAACGGAATGCAGATGAGGGATGCGGCATGCAGGCTGCGAGGAGTGGAACGGAGTGAAGCAACGGGGATCGAGGGATTGCTGGCTACTGGCTGCTTTTGCAATTGCTGCTGCAAACGCGTAGCTTTTGGTTTATTGCCTAAACCTTAACCCCAGGAGAATTTTATGTCAGCAGATCATGCAAGAGCTTTCATGGAAAAAATGAAGTCGGACGTTGCTTTTAGCGAGAGCATCATAGCAATTGAAAATATTGCTGAGCGCTTTAATTTTATCAAAGACGCTGGGTTTGATTGCAGCGCAGCGGAAATCGAAGAGGTGCAGAGCGAGTTGAGTGAGCTGAGTGATGACGCACTTGACCGGCTGGCAGGAGGCGCCAATGTTTATCTAATCAATTACAGCAGGTAAAAATGTGTTAAAATATACCGCACATCCGGTAACCCCCGATAATGACAGATTTTCGCCGAGCTGCCTTTACGATACCGGAAGGCACGGGCTTTGCGGGCAGCTGGCTCCTTTTGCAATTGCTGACGCAATAGCGTAGCTTTCGAGTGATAGAATTATGCCCAAACTCTACCAAAGGAGAATATCATGTCCATAGAACAAGCCAGGTTGTTTATCGAAAGAATAAAATCGGATGCTGTGTTCAGAGAGCGTGTCACGGAAATAGATCAACCCCCTGCCCGACTGGCATATATCCAGAGCGAAGGATTTCAGTGCTCCGAAAAAGAGATTAATGAAGTGGCTTGTGAGTTGAGTGATGAGGATCTGGATACGGCAACAGGGGGATGGTCTTTCCTTACTTTAAATACGACCTTTTAAAGGTTCTTTTATTTGTTAAGTACAGTACTCCTCCCCTCCGGTACATCCCGATACTGGGCAGATTTTCGCCAGGCTACCACTACGCTGCCGCTTTCGCTTTGCACAAAGATGGCCAACATCCATCTGCAAGCCGCTTGTTAGCGCTGCATTTTGCAATTGCTGCCGCAAACACGTAGCTTTCGAGTGAAAAGATTATTACCCGAACCATAACCCAAAGGGGGATATCATGTCTTTAGAACAAGCGAAGTTGTTTGTCGATAAACTGAAATCGGATACTGCTTTCAGGGAGCGTGTCACGGCAATTGAGCATGGCCCTGCCCGACTTGCATTTATCCGGAGCGAAGGATTTCAGTGCACTGAGACGGAGATTAAAGAGGTGTTGGGTGAGTTGAGTGATAATGACCTTGACCAAGCGTGCGGGGGCATTTATAAAAATTACTCGTATACCATACAATAGGGTGTTACACGATACCTCACCTCCGGTAAATCCAGATACCTGGGCTGATTTTCGCCAGGGTCCCTATGCTCTGCTGGTGACGGGCTATCCTTTATTATTTCAAGAGCATGGCCGTATATAGCCCGACTGCCAGAACGAACGCTGCAACCAAAAACATCCACATTTTTATTTTACTCTTGGACGGTTCACTCCTGTAGTCCTCTTTGGATGCTCTATGATTTGTTCCTAGAATACCACTGCTTGATTGAGCGTTTTTTATTGCAGCTCTGGGAATATGTGAGGAATAGGAACCATCAACTACATCAGGTGGATTGTCATCGTATTCCATTGTTTGCCTCCTTTTTAATAGAGATGAAGAGCAGTTTCAAAAATATGCGCTGCTGAATTTCAAACTGGGAATGATATCCAACTCTTCACGCCATCGCGACATTACCTGATCGTCGGTGAGGATCGGCCACTGAGGGTCTTTGAGCTGGCTGGCCGGCATTTTAACTATATAAATGGTCATTGCCTCATCGATGCCGCTTCCGGGTGTTGCTGCAGCATTACCGTAAACACGGGTGACACGAACACCGTGCCGAGCCTCTATGACAAAATTCTTGACATCGGGAACCACCTGTGCCTCGCTTACCAGAGATTTCAAAATCTTGGCACACCGGAACCTTACCAGACGTTCGAGTTTATCATGGGTACCATAATCACCTACTACGTATGGGCTGTTTTCGTCAGCAGAGTGACCTTCAAGCAGGTGTGCGGCAATAACGATATCGGAATGGGTGACAGAGACACTTACTTGTGCGCCATAGGGCAATACTTTTTCGGCTGCCTGCCGAACACCTTCAAGTTGTGCTTTTGATACCTGAACACTGGAAGTGCATCCTGCCGTGAGCAGGATATAGGAGATACAGAACAGTAATCTTTTTATCATCGTAGGAAAAAGGTTAGGTGATGAAGCTAATACAATCTCGCTCGACAACTTGTAAATTTAACAAAATATTACAGCAATCGCGTAAAATATTGAGAGAGGGTTATCGTTCGGCCCTAACCCCTTATTTTTGAATTGTTTAGATCAATTTCACGAGGGAAGGGCTCTCCCCCTACCGCTTGCACGCGCTAATTTGCATGCCTGCTTTTTGCATCGCTGATGCTCAATATTTCGGTATATTTTACGATATCCTATCCCCCAATTTTATCGCTGGAGATATTATGATGTCGTTTGATCGGGCAAGTGCGCTCATTGAGAGGATGAAGTCGGGGGAAACTATCAAAAACTTAAGCTTTAAAGCAGCTCTTATTGCTCTTGCTACCCTGAGTATGCCGGTAATTACAAGCGCTTCATCGTTACATCAGTACATCGGTTTTGGCGACAGCACCTTAGACAGCGGGTATTTTCGATATCATACAACAGGTAGCTCTGCAATTGATGCTGCTATTGCCAATGCGGTTAATAATGGTGACACCGGGGCGTTCGTCGGGAACGGGGTTATGAATTCTGTGATACTTGCTAAAAAGTTTGGCTTGAATGCAGCCCCGAGTGATAATGGCGGAACCAATTATGCTATCGGCGGAGCGGAGACATCCATTACCTTCGGGCAGAAACTCTCTACCATTGTCCAGATTCAGAATTATCTTACTTCTGTCCATGGAATTGCGAACCCTGAAGCTCTCTATGTCATCGCTACCGGGAGCAATGATTTACATGATGTTCAAGTATCTGCTCCTGGCTGGCTTAATGCCCAGGCATCTGCTTTGGCTTCCCAAGGAGGTGCTTTGCAAGCGGCAGGTGCGAGAATCATCTTGGTAACTAATCCCTACAATTCCGCCATTTATGCTGGCCTTGGCGGCGACATCACGAGCGGAAATGCTGCTGCTTATGCGGCTTCCTTGGCATATGGAAATACCATCTGGTCAAGCCTGACAGGAAAAGGAGTTAATTTTATTCCGGTTGATGAAGATAGTGTTTTCAGATTTGTAGTAAAAAATCCTACCCTGTTCGGGTTTACAGCTCTTTCGGTGCTTCCATCCAACTCTATAGCTTATAACACTTCTGCCCTTTTATCTGCGCCGATGAGTGCGTCCTATTTGAACTCATATTTGTTTGTTGATGCTCTGCATATGACCACAGCGGGTCAGAGAATTGTGGCAGATTATGAGTACAGCCTGCTTCTGGCACCAAGCGAAATATCATTGGCGGCTGAAAGTGCTGTTCAAACTGGCTTGGCTCATGTTGCCTCCATACAGGGACATCTTGATTTTTCCGATCAGCATCGAGAAGATAAGAGACTTTCTGCCTGGTTCAGTGCTGGAGCAAACAATCTTTCTCTTAATAATTCAAACTGGTTTCCCTCTACTGCAGGTGTTCCCTATGGAAGCACTATGGGAATGGATTATCAAATAAATAGTAAGCTTGTTCTGGGTGCTGCGATTTCGGCGGGGGGTCAGGTACAACAGTTTTCAAGAGATGGTCATGTGTGTCAGGCTGATGAGTCGTTGAGTATCTACAGTGCTTACAAAAAAGGGATGTTTTGGGTTGATGCTATAACGAGCTTTGGGTTGTTTCAAGATCATATTTATCGTCCGGTAACTCTTGGTATATTCACTGACAATAACAATGGGAGTACAGCTGGGCACTCCCTATCCCTTTCGGTAAGAGCCGGCAGCACTTTTAACCTGGGAGATGTTATAACTGGTCCAATTGCCGGAGTGGTACTGCAACGGGTTATTTTAGATGAGTATACAGAATCTGGATACAGTGGGGTTACAGCTTTATCGTTTGGCCCTCAGACGCGGGATGCGCTTATCAGCCAATTGGGCTGGCAGGGATCGTTGAATTTGGGTAAAGGGCAGTTGTTCGGAAAAATTGGGTGGAACCATGATTGGGCTGCGAAAAACAGGGAAATAACTGTTTCAATTACCTCGGCTGTTGCCGCTCCGTATACAACTGACGCTGCTCTGGCAGCATCTGATTGGGGTACTGCTTCGCTTGGATTTTCATACAATCTTTGCTCGAATGTGAAACTGCAAAGCACAGCTTCTACAATGTTTGTTAACCCTCAGGTACTGATGTACGGTGGCGAACTGGGATTGAATGTCATATTCTGATTTCTGAATAAATTTGTCGTGACCGTGAATGATACATTACATTGAGATGGGAGCAGTTGCTTGCCTGCAGCGGGTAACGGAAGATGGCTGAATGGGTAAACCCCCTAAGTTTTTCGGGAAGCTTTGCTTGTAGGGCTTGCCATTGAATGCGTTAACGGAACGCTAAAAAAAGTGATAATCATGCAATACGTCCCTCTTATTTCTCTCGCGGATCTTCCGGAAAACACTCATAAATCCGTAAAATACGGCAACACGTCGATTGCGCTGTTTCATTACGGAGGTATTATATCTGCGCTTGACCATGCCTGTATCCATAAGGGGGGAGATCTTGGGGAGGGTTTCATTCAGATACTTGATGACCAGGAGCGCTATGTTGCCTGTCCTTGGCATGGATGGCAGTACAACCTGAAATCCGGAAAAGCACCTCAAGACTACAAGGACCGGCAGGCTATTTATGATGTCATTGTGAAGAATGGCATGATTTGTGTTTCGGAAAAACCGGTGTCAGATGCGTTCAGAGCCGAACATGAATCTGATTCTCTTGCGGACTTGAGAAACCTCTGCTATCAAACTACTGCCTCCTCTCTCAATGTTCTGGGAATTTCTACTACAAATATGAATCGCGATTTGCCGAGGCCTTCAACTTCAGAAACAGCATTGCAAAGCGCTCTTGATATAGCGGCTTCTAAATATGGCGCTCAAACTAAAATGATAAAACTCCGTGAGTTGAACTTTCGGCATTGTGAAGGCTACTACAGCCGAAATGAGGAGGCTTGCACATGGCCGTGTTCGATTTCAGAAATGGATGCAAATGACGGTATGAATGAAATATACCGTTCGATGGTGTTGTGGGCAGATGCCGTGATTCTTGCGACCCCGATCAGATGGGGAAATGCTTCATCGCTTTATTACAAGATGGCAGAACGGCTCAATACCGTCCAGAACCAGATTACTATTCACGATAAGGTGCTTATAAAAAACAAAGTGGTATCGTTTATTATTACCGGTGGTCAAGACAATGTTCAGGGTGTTGCAGGGCAGCTTAACTCATTTTTTGCTGATCTTGGTTTTACGTTTCCACCCTTTAACTTTCTCGGTTGGAGCAGAGGCTGGATAGCCGAAGATATGGAAAACAATTACGCCCGATTTTTTAAAAGCCGCTATGTTAAGCGTTCAGTTAATGATTTGGTTACCAATACTGTCAAACTGGTCCAGCAAATCAAGCACATGGATACTTCTGAACTTCAAGCCCCGAAACCGAAAATTTCTGAGGCAGGAAGTCTTTCTGAATAGAGAGTGTTAATGGAGGTTGGCTTTGCAGTGCTGAGTGATGAGTGCACGCCTGCTTTGTGCATCGCTGGGCTCAATATTTTGGTATATTACATCATATCCTATTCTCCAATTCTATCCCGGGAGACTTAACCATGTCGTTAGATCATGCAAGATTATTTATCGCAAAAACGAAATCCGATGCTGCGTTCAGGGATCGTTACACGGCAATTGATACTGCCCCTGCTCGTCTGGCATTCATTCAAGGTGAAGGGTTTCAGTGCACCGATGCGGAGATTAAAGAGGTGATGGGTGAGTTGAGTGATGAGGATTTGGACTCAGCTGCGGGGGGCCAGTATAATCACTTCAACCTGACATAAGTTGATGTTGCCTGAACACCCCCGCCGTACCTGACCCAAATGTAACAATGTGCTTGTGTATTTTTACAAAATTACGGATAGCCTCTGCCTGCAGGTTGCATCGCAGTCTTCAATATTTCGGTATATTTCGGAATGTATTAATCCCCAATCTATCCCGGGAGATATTATCATGTCATTAGATTACGCTAGAGCTTTCATTGAGAAGATGAAGTCGGACGAGACATTTCGCAATCGCTTTATGGCCATTGAGGATGTTGATGCCAAACTAGTTGCGGCCAGCGACGCAGGATTTGATTTTACCGAAGCGGAAGTCAAAGCGGTTCAAAGCGAGTTGAGTGATGATGACCTTGACGCACTAAAAGGAGGGTACGTTACTGGTATTAAACAAATACCTTTTAGTCCTATTTTTTAAGGACGAAATATTAGGTAAACACTTGGTGGACACCTCTTGCCAATGGTCGTTTTTGCCAGCTTGCCTATCGCTTGCTTTAGATACCTGCGTGATGCATCGCAGACCTCAATATTTCGGTATATTACACCACATCGTATTTCATAATTTTATCTTCGGGGAATTGAATCATGTCAATAGAACAAGCAAGATTGTTTATTGAAAGAATGAAATTGGATGCTACGTTCAGGGAGCGTGTCATGGCAATTGAAGATGTTGCCGAGCGAATCGCATTCATCAAGAGCGTAGGGTTTGATTGCAATCTACAAGATATTAATGAAGTGTCGTTTGAGTTAAGTGATGAGGATTTGGATACGGCAGCTGGTGGAGGGGATAACGAGTGTCCCAACCTGAACATATCATTTAATTGATGCATTAACCTGCACACATGCCACTGAGCCTGACACAGATGTAACAATGTAACTTTACACATTTGTACCTCTGTGCTAGGGTTTTTCATATCAGACAAAAAAATCGCGCATACCACCTTTTTTTATTATACCCTCGCCATTACGTGGTTTTTTTGAATTTTCTGTTTATAAAAACAATCGATATTCAGGTTAACGATCTGCCACAATTGTTGTAGTTGACTCCACTCTCTGCATATTTTTATCGTGTGTAGTCATCGCTGAAAATCTGCGTTTGATTTCCTTTGCTATAAAATTAACGTGGGGAAAGGATAGCATTGATGAGTGATCGCCGGGTGCAATCAGAATATCGAGGCCTCCTGCGGCAAGCGGAATCCATGCCAGTTCAGGGTTTTCTGCCAGTAATTCTTTTTGTTCAGTTGCTTTGAAAAATAGAATCCTTGTGTGGTGAAGTTCGGGGTTCCAGTTCTGCATATTGGCAATGTTCTGACTGAAGACTCTTAGCAGGTTGGTTACGTCTTTTACGGTAGCATTCGGCATTATCCCTTTACGTATTTGATCAAGCAATAGCCCGAGGCGTTCTTCGTGGTTCAGTTTCTGCATACGCATCAGGTCAATTATATATTCTCTGCCTGGAATGTCAGCTGATAACATCCATGCGCAGATTTCTGCCTCGGTTTCTATTATTTCAGGCATATATCCTGGACCGGGAGAATCAAAAAGGGTGAGTAAGGCTGTTTGATGACCTGACTTCTGATAAAGCCTGTCAAGTTCGTAGCAAACGAGCCCTCCGTATGAACTGCCAGCCAGCATGACGGGTTTATCAACCCCAGCTTTCAAGAGGCACGAATAATAATGTTCTGCCTGACTGCGAAGCCCTTCGATGGGTGGGGATTCGTCCCACAATCCCGGAGACTGAAGTCCATATACCGGATGCCTGGTATTAAGCTCCTTCAGAAGGTCGGTATAGATGAAAATCCCTCCACCCACGGCATGAACAAGCACTATAGGCTGGAGTCGGGCATCGCCTTTTGCAAGAAGTACGAGACTTAAGTCTCTTGTGTCGTCCGGAGTTATCTGCCCATTGTCTGCATCCAGCAAGGCAGCAATTTTTGCAGGTGTCCTCTCCTGCATAATCTGTAGCGGTGTCAAAGGAATGCTGAAAGCATCTCTGAGGTTTGATGCAAGACGTACCGCCAGGAGTGAATTGCCGCCGGAAAGGAAAAAATCGCGATGACGCCCTAAGGTAACCGGACCAAGAAGTTTTTGCATGATGGCAATAACCTGCCCTTCTGTTGGCGTATGGTTTGAAAGAACGGGTTGTTGATCGTCATCTGTATCTTCGACACCCTCAGGGATTGATGAGGTCGTTGTTGATGGAGCATTCAGCCAGTAACGACGACGCTGGAATGCATAACCGGGCAGTGGAATCCGCAGACCTGATGAACCTTGCATTGCAAAGAGCTTTTCAAGATCAATGGGCAAGCCGGCAGACCATAAGGATCCGGCACTTTCGAGTATACGCCGCCACTCGGAATCGGGGTTTGCATTACCATCAAAGCTTGAGACTATTGCCCGGTTGTCGGGTTTGCGGGCATCTCGCAGGGCGATTCCGCATAAGGTGTGCGATGGACCGCACTCGAGAAATGCAAGACCGGGACGTTCCCACAGTCTTCCGAGTCCATCTGCAAAGCGTACGCATTGCCGCAAATGCTCTGTCCAGTAGTGTGGACTTTGCAATTGATCGGGTTCCAGATATCTACCGGTCATGTTTGAGACTATAGTAATGCCTGGGATCGGTGGCCGACGAGGAACTGACGCAATTGCTTCGCGCAGGGGATCAAGGGCTGGCTGCATGAGTGAAGAGTGGGCTGCCAGACTGACATGCAGGAGCTTGCACTGTATATGTTCGGATTTTAGCTGATGCTCAAATAATGCAATCTCATCCGCCGGGCCTGCTACAACAATCTGGTCAAACGCATTGACTGTGGCGATATCCAGTCCTTCGGGCAGTCGTATTGCAATTTCGGGTTCGGTCAGGCTTACGGCAAGCATTGCTCCTTTCTGCTGAGCCTCCATAAGGCTTCCGCGCAGGGTAACGAGGTTGAGGGCATCGGACAGGGTGAACACTCCTGCAACACATGCGGCTACCCATTCGCCTAAACTGTGACCGATAAGGACGTCCGGCGAAAGGCCAAGATCCATCCAGAATTGAGCCAAAGCGTATTCAAGTGCAAAAATAGTGGGCTGACCTATACCGTGGTGATCGAGCTGTGCACTGGCGGCCTCATCGTCCGGGGAAGCAAGAAGCAGGCTTCGGATATCGAGATTGAGGATGGGTTGGAGAATATCGGCACACTGATCAATACAGGATTTGAACTTTTGTGAACGACTGTAAAGTGCTAGACCAATGCCGGGTTTCTGTGCTCCCATGCCCGGGAACAGAAATGCGACATGTTCTGCATGGTCCAATGTCAGGAGTGGTTCAGACAGCATTTCTGCGGCTTCAGACGGCGAGGAGCTGCATAGTGCTCCCCTGCTTTGCCAGTGACGTCTTCCGAAGGCCAGCGTGTGGGCTGCGTCTCTGATGCTTGCACTCTCGTGCCGCTTCAGCCACCCTGAAAATGCAGCTGCATTAGCCTGCAGTGCTTTTTCGTTCTTTCCTGAAAATAATAGTAACCGGAGGGTGCCAGGGTTACCGTCAGGGTTGGAAATGCGAAGAGGAGCTTCTTCAAGAACAGCGTGTGCATTAGTACCCCCGATACCGAAGGAACTCACGGCTGCCCTGAGTGGCATACCATCCTCTCCTTCCCACTTGCAAGTCTGTGCAGAAACCTGAAAACTATTGTTTGCAGGCCATTTGATTTGAGGGTTGGGTTCCTTGAAATGGAGCGATGGAACAAGGGTGCGCTGATGAAGACAGAGTGCGGTTTTAATCATTCCGGCGGCTCCGGCAGCAGCATCGAGATGACCGATATTTGTTTTCAGTGACCCGAGGAACATGGGCAATATCCGGTTGCCGTCAGGTGCATAATTTTCAACTAGTGCTGCTACCTCAATTGAGTCGCCAAGCTGGGTTGCTGTACCGTGGGCTTCTGTATAGAGTACTGTTTGGGGTTCGACTCCTGCTCGTTGAAGGGCGTCGCGAATGACGAGTGACTGCCCGCGTATGCTCGGTGCTGTATAGCCAATTTTGTCCGAGCCGTCATTATTTACGGCTATTCCCTTGATAACTGCATAGATGTGGTCACGGTCAGCAATTGCATTCTGCAAGGGTTTTAAGAGGACGAGTGCGACGCCGTTACCTCCGACCATACCGGTAGCTTCAGCGTCAAAGGTGCGACATTTGCCGTCTTTTGACAGGATACCGCCAATCTCGTATCGATATCCGTCGATCTGTTGTGAACGTACGCAAGCACCGCCTGCAAGTGCCAGCTCACACTGTCCATCGCGTATTGCTGTGACTGCCTGATGTATGGCAACCAGAGAGGTCGAACAGGCGGTATTGATACTGATACTTGGGCCCCGTAGACCAAGCTTGTAGGATATACGAGTGGGAGCAAAATCCTTGTCGTTGGAGATCATTACAGCAAAACCGCCGAGGCTTTCAACGATGCTGCTATGGTGCAAAACGTTTCCGAAAAGGTAGGTATTCATACTGGATCCAACGAATACACCTACTCGCGAATCAATTCGTTCTGGGTCAAGCCCTGCGTCTTCGAACGTGTGCCATGCTTCTTCGAGGAGTATGCGCTGCTGGGGATCCATGACTTCGGCCTCACGGGCTGATACTGCAAAAAAATCGGCATCAAAACGGTCGAAGTCCTGGAGTATACCGTTTGCGGGGACATAGTCAGGGCTTTCAACCATTTCGGATGGTATGCCTGCTGCCTGCAGTTCTTCAGGGCTGAAGGTGCTTATGCCGCTACATCCATCGTGCAGGTTCTGCCAGAACATTTCAAGGTTTTCCGCCTTTGGAAAACGTCCTGACATGCCGATAATGGCAATACCCTCGGAATATTGATGCTGGGTAAGTTTTTTTGGTGCTTTCTCAGGAAGAGTACCAAAATCAAGAAACGCTGCCTGCTGCGCAATAGTCGGATAACGAAGCAGATCCATAATGGCGATTTCTTTTCCGCTCTCCTTCAGTATCTGATCTTTCAGGCGGACCAGCATCATCGAATGCCCGCCTAAATCGAAAAAGTTGTCTTTCACGGTGGAAACGGGGTGCTTGAGAACAATTGCCCATGCCCGGGCAATATCTGCTTCCATGGTGCTGCTCTTTGCCGGTATACTTGTATTCTGAATATCAAGAGTAGGGGTTGCCTTAAACAGGGGTACTGATTTCAGATCAATTTTTCCACTGCTCTGCCGTGGCAGACTTTCAAGTATGACAAAATACGAGGGAATCATATATGCCGGCAGGAAGGGGGAAACGGCCAGGCGAAGCTGTTCGGCACTTAGTTGGGCACGGCCTGTCTCAACATAAGCGACAAGATGTTCATTTTCAAGACGAACTGCTGTCTGTTTGACACCTTGAACACTAAGCAGCGCAGATTCAATCTCGCCGGGCTCTATCCGATGGCCGCGTAGTTTAATTTGCCCGTCGATACGCCCTGCAAACTCGAGTGTTCCACCACGCAACAGGCGCACCTGGTCGCCTGTTCGATACCATCGGGTTTCTCCTTCGCCCGGCAGGGTTACAAAACTGGAAGCGGTGGCTTCGGGGTTCCCGAAATAATCTAAGGCAATTCCTGCGCCCGACAAGTATAGCTCACCGATACTGCCCGGCAAGGTTCGATGGCCTGCATTGTCAATAACGGCAATGCGCGTGTTCTCTATGGGTGCGCCGATTGGAGGCTGGCCGGACTCACCTGCCCGCGGTTCGAGTCGACACCATGTTGATAAAACGCTATACTCCGTAGGGCCGTACAGATTAAAAAAGCTGAACGGCAGGCCTGGTGGCGGGTATGAGTGAAGTGTCTGCCCGCCAGTACACATAAGGCGAAGCGGCGTTATTGCTGGCCATTCCAGTGTGTGAAGCTCTTCTGCCAACGGTGTCGGGCTGAAGTGAACTGAAATATGTTTCTGTATAAGCCAGTCACGAAGTATGCGGGGATCAAGTCGAACATCTTCCGGCACAAAAACGATGGTAGCGCCAGTCAGCAGCGAGGACCATATTTCGAAAATACTGGCATCAAAAGCCAGTGATGCAATTTCAGAAAAACGATCGGTCTGTGTCAGTGAAAAGTTATGACTACAACTTTGAACCATATTACAGAGACCGCGCCACGGAATATTCACTGCCTTGGGAATGCCTGTGGATCCGGATGTAAAGATCATGTAGATGGGATCTTCGTGTCCTGTATGGAGTGCATCCGGGACTGTCGGGCTTTCATTCCAGGTATCCGGGCCTATTTGAACTATCGGCGATTCAATAATTCCTGTGATTTTATTGCCTGCTTGACAGATGACAGCATTGAGGCGGGCTTGAGAGGACGTTGTCTTCAATCTATCGGCGGGGTGAGAAAGATCAAAAGGAACAAAGACTGCTCCTCGACGTGTAACGCCAAGCATGGCTGCTAAATAATCTTCACCTCGAGGCAGCATCAATCCAACCCGATCGCCCTTGCATATGGACAATTCCGCCAGTTTAGCGGAGATGATTTCTGCCCGCCTTGATAATGCTCTGTAGGTGGTACCTACTTCCATATTTTCGACAGCCACCTTATCGGGACTCTCTTCAGCTACTTTTTTAAAACGAGCCCAGGGTGATTCGTCTGGTAGTGGAACAACTGGACCGCTACACCAGACTTCAATCATTTCCATCTCTTTTGTTTCCATAAGAGGGAGAGATTGCAAAGGAACTTCAGGGGTATCGAGCATTGCGATCAAAATGGTCTTGTATGTCTGCACCCATCGCTCTACGGTTTCGGGATGGTAGAGTCTGCTGTTGAACTCGATCTGTCCCTCAAGTGCTCCCTCCCTTTCGTCGAAATAGAACGTACAGTCATATTTAGAGATTGCATGTTCACCCCCAAGATCAACCGCTTCTACATCAAGATTGCCAAAAGAGAATCGGCTTTGCAGAGGGGGTAAAAAATCGTACGCAACTTGAAAAACAGGATTTATACTCAAGTCTTTTTCAACGACTATCTCATTGACGAGGCGGTCGAAGGGTAGATTGCAATGTAAGAGTGCCTCGGTATTGGCGCGTATAACATCTGCTACGACTTGCTGAAACTGCATATCGGGGGAAACCTGGAATCGAAGCGGGACTACATTGACAAACATACCGATAACAGGCTCGAGATCACGTCGGTTCCGGTTGGCTAACGGCATGCCGATAACCAGGTCGTTATGGCCGGAATACTTAGAAAACAGGATAACTGTAGCCGCGAGTGTCAGATGGTTCAGTGACGCGCCCCACTGGCGTGCCAAAGCACGCAGGCGGGTTGTTGTTGCCTCGTCTATAACCAAAGGGAGGGAGGAACCGGTAAAATTTTGTACCGGTGAACGACTGAAGTCTGCAGGCATGGTGATGCAGGCTGGCACACCGGCAAGTCGTTTTCGCCAAAAATCGAGGTCCTGATCCATTGCTCCGGTTTGTGACAGCTCTGCCTGCCATGCAATGTAGTCTGTATACTGCCACTTCAGAGGCTTGAATGGTGATGGTCGACCGGCAAGATGCGCTTCATAACCGGAAGAAATCTCCTGTACTATGATTCCTATCGACCAACCGTCAACCACGATGTGGTGAACGTTCATGAAGAGTATATGTTCTTCAGGCCCTAGTCGCAATAATGTTACTGACATCAAAGGAGCCTGTGAAAGGTCAAAACATTGTCGCGAAATCTGGTTGGCACATTCCTGCATAAGAATAGATCGCGACTCTTCGTTACCGCCTGACATATCACGCTCAAGCCATGGTGATGGTATGTCGCGTGAGATTTTAAGTCGCAGGTTTTGACCGTCGTGCACAAAGGAGGACCGCAGAGACTGATGACGACGAACCAGATCGTCCAGGGATTGATGCAAAGCAACGCTATCAAGCTTTCCCCGCATGCGCAGGGAGAGTGGAATATTATAGATAAAGTTGGGCCCCTGCAACTGATTAAAGAACCACAACCGCTCCTGTGCCGATGAAGGATCGGTCAGCAATGTTTCAGGTTCCGGTTGCGTCTGCCCGGTGAGATGAGCGAGTATTTCGTCTTTGTGTGTGCTGATACGCTGGCGCAGTTCAGGAGTAAGAGCACCTTCAGGAGCTTTGAAATGCAACTTGCCGTTTTCTACGCGCAACACAATATTGCGTGCCGCGATATCGCTTAATAATAGAACCAGGCTCATAGTTCTCCCTCTTCCCATTTTTCGCCGGCAGAAACGACACTATACCCTGCTTCAGTTTCTGGCACAAGAATCTCTTCTGCCAGATATGCTATCGTTGAATTTTTAAAGAATCTTTCCATTGATATCTGACTTCCGGTAAGCTCTTCAATTCTTGCAGATGCCTGAAGGGCAGAGAGGGAATCTGCGCCCAGTTCGATAAGGTCGTCGTCAATACCGAGACCTTTGTAGCCAAGTACTTCGCCCCATACTTCGGCCATGAGCATTTCACTTTTTGTGGTTGCCACTCTGAAAGGAGTGCTCTGTTCCGGTCGCGGCTTTCGTGAAGATTCCTGATCTTCTCCAGAAATAGTGCTTTCTTTTGCAACGGGCAGTTGGACTGGACTTTCGGCGTATTGCCAGTCTACAGTGCTGATACAAAGTACCGGTTCCAATGTGGCTAGAGAGCGAAGAAATACCTCTATACCTTCTCGCGGAGACATGGCAAAGGAATTTGAAGGTAACTCACTTCCCTGCCCTGCCTGTTGCAGTTCGTCTCCAGAGATCAGACGAAGCAGTGTGTAACCTTCAACCTGCACTAGAAGTCGGCCTGACTCATCATAAATATCGATATCAAGTTCGAGCATCCTTTCGCTGTTTCCTCGCATGCGAATGTGGCTGAGGATGCGCGGCACAAGTGGAGCATAAACTTTCAGTTTTTCGTATCGCCAGGGCATAAGATCAGAACCTTTTTCAACAAAAGTAATGTAGTATGAAATGGCGATATCAAAGAGGGCGGGATGCAGTGGGTGATCATCGAAGTCGGCGTTGAAGTTGGATGGCAGTTCGAGCCTTGAAAACGCTTCATCACGACCTTTCCTGAAATTGCCGTCTATCTTCCATCTGGATTGAGCTGAGATAACGATTTTTGGCGCGTCTTCACTCTTCGGCTGGTGACGGGGTTCGACTGACTCCGTACAGCGGCCCTCGATATCCTTGATAGATTGCAGTGAAGGGTGTTCCGTAATTTCGGCAATTTTTGCACGGGCATGTTCGTAGACTGCAGTTCCATCGTTGGACTGAAGAATGATTTCGCTGCTGTTGCGGAGCACCTGCACTATCCGCAAGGACTCACCACCATAGACCATCGGCTGGCTGAGGGTAATGTTATCGAGTTCGATCGGGTCAGATGAGCCTAAAGCCTGCATAAAAAGCTCTAGGTAAGCGGTTCCCGGGAGCATGGCGACTCCATTGACGAGGTGTTCACCCCAGGGCCAAAACGTGTCTGGGGTGATAACCCATTCGCGTAAGAGTGTGAGTTCGCCTGCAGTGCTCATTTTTTTCCTGCTCGCCCTTGCTGCCATTCCTACGGAAGACCAGCTGTCCCACTGGACGCTTGTCCAGTTACCGGGCTGCAGAAATGACTGTGCTTTTGCGAAGTCGTCTAGCCAGGCGTTTGCCGCAGCATAAGCCACCTGTCCTATACCGCCGAGTGATGCTGTAAGTGAAGAGCACAGCAGAACAAAGGCAGGTTCGCAACCGCGCAGAGCTTCTGCCAGAGCTCTTGTTCCTGACACTTTTGCGCGAACAACACGCTCAATTTCCTCAAGATTGGTTCTTGCGATCAGGCTTCCACCTGCAATGCCCGCTGCGTGAATAACACCGTCTATGTTGCCCCATCGTGCAGTAATGTCGTTCACTACTGCAGATAACGATTCGGCATCAGCGATATCAAGAGCCGCGGTCATCACTTCTGCCCCATCGGCTTCCATAAGCCGGATAGCCTCGCTCTCAAAGGTATCGGGTTTGTGGCGTGAGACTAAAACAAGACGCGCTTTGGCGACACGGGCCAGGTGACCTGCCAGTGCCAGACCAATACCACCGAGTCCACCTGTTATCAGGTATACACCGCGCACCTTAAGACGTTTGGTACCGATTTCTGAACTCTCGGAAGCACCCTTGACAACAGTGTGTCGCCAGAGCTTTCCATGTGAGAGCGAGAATGAACGGTCGCTGGATGATAGAGATGGTATAGCACACGCTGCACGTAATGATGACGCATCGGTACTTTCGGGATCAACGTAGAGTACCTGACTTTGCAAACTGCTGTACTCATGTGGAAGAACTGCACATACTGCGTTCATATAGGCAAATGAAGGGACTGGCAGTGCATCAGGTCCGCAGTTGTGCTGCGGGGAGAACAGTATCAGCTTCATATTGCTCTGGCCCTTTGCCATTGCCAGAATACGTATATCCGCCAAAAGGAGATCAAGGTGTCGGGCGTATTCATCCTGTCCGCCGGGTTCGTAATCCAGTGCAGAGAGATGCCAGCAAAGTGAAGGCAGTGCATCTTTTACAACAAGATCAGCAATTTTAGTTTCGAGATCGCCTCCCCCTGTGGTACTGATGAAGGGGATACCTGCTTTGCGCAGGGCATCCAGCCAGCGCAGGGCGACATGACCACCTTCGTGAACGATGAGGATGGATAAACCGGAAAGATCGGGTAAACGCGTTAAAGGAACGCGCTCACATCCCTGAACATAAAACCAATCGTCAAGAGGCTGCTTTTCGGGTACGTTGTGCTTTATTTCAAAATTCTTGGCTTCATAAGGTTGCGGGTCAACCCAATAAAGCTTGTGGTCAAAAACGTATGTTGGCAGAGGAATTCGACGATTCGGGCCTTGGGGCAGATACCTTGATGCTTCATCAGGATTTCCTGCCAGCCAAGCTGTGGAAAAAGCGCTTGCCCGTTTTATCTCGCTGTTCTCTTTGTTTATTAATTTCTGAGGCATGCCAGTTCCTGACAGGACCCGGCCATCACGATCAGTACGCAATACATCCGTTTCCTGTATTGAGCGGAGCAGGCTGATGACCGAGTTGCGAGAATCTGCTATAAGAACCGTTCGCATTGAAAAACAGCGACGCCCTTCTGCAAGCGTATACCATATATCTCCTGCATCAAGATCCGGATATTTTTCGAGGTGCCTTGCTAGCGATTCGGCATATGCGAGCAGGGATGGTATGCTTCGAGCGGAAAGTGGCAGACACCAGACGTTCTGCCTGGGAGATATAATTTCGTTGTTACGAGGTGCTTCCTCAATAATCGCATGAGCATTGGTCCCCCCCATTCCGAATGAGCTTACCCCGGCTCGCCGAAGTTCGTCAACCGGCCAGGGAGTGAGGCGGTTAGAAACTTGAAACGGTGTTTTATCAAAGTCAATTTTTTTGCTCGGATGTAGGCAGTGCAACGTGGGCGGTATGATACCGTGTTTAACTGCAAGTGATGCTTTGATAAATCCTGCGACACCTGCAGCTGTGTCGAGGTGACCGATATTACTTTTGATAGAACCAATAAAGCACCCGCCTAACTTGGGGTTATCGGGTAAAAACGCCTCACTGAGTGCCTGTATTTCGATGGGATCTCCGATCGGTGTACCGGTACCATGAGCTTCGACATAACGGATATCGCAAGAACTGAGACCGGCCCTGTCCAGAGCTGTACGAATAACGTCACGCTGGCGATTGACTCCCGGTGCTGTAAATCCTACCTTGTCTGCGCCATCGTTATTGATAGCACTGCCTTTGATAACGGCGTGAATAGTATCGTTATCAGTGATAGCATCTTCTAAGCGTTTGAGGACAACAATTCCTGCCCCGCTTCCACCGACGACTCCTGCGGCATCTTCCGAAAAAGCGCGGCAGTGTCCATCGGGCGAAGAGATGCCTTCTGACTGGTATACGTATCCGTGTATTCCTGACTGAAGAGTCACACCGCCTGCCAGTGCAATATCGCACTCCCCGCTCAGCAATGATGTGGCGGCAATGTGTATTGCCACCAATGAGGTCGAGCATGCTGTATTGACGTTCACACTCGGGCCGCGCAAATTCAGTTTATAGGAAACACGGGTTGTGATAAAATCTTTGTCGTTGGCGAGACTGACCGCATAGCTATCGGCTCCATAGCCGTTCCTCAGCCTGGAGGCAAGGTTGTTGATGAGATAGAGGTTCATGCCTATACCGGCGAACACGCCTATCTCCCCGCTATAGCGTCCGGGATCGTAACCGGCATTTTCCAGCGCGTGCCATGACTCTTCTAAAAAAAGGCGCTGCTGAGGATCAAGGATTTCTGCTTCTTTGGGGGTATATCCAAAGAAATCAGCATCAAAATGTTTTGTGCCTTCCATGAAGCCGTGAGCGGGAATGTAGTCAGGCTTTTCACGGATATTGGCCGGGATTCCTTCGGCTGCTAGCTCCTCCTGAGTAAAAAACCGTATACTTTCCCTGCCGGCAACCAGATTATCCCAGAGTTCTTCAACATTTGCGGCACCCGGAAAACGCCCTGCCATTCCAATTACAGCCACATCTCCTTGAAGGAGACGTTTTGTCCGTTTTGGCGGCAATGGCATATCGCCTCGAAGTCGTTTTGCCATGCTGGCCACCGTCGGATGGGCAAACAGTTCGACGAGCGGAACATTTACTCCAAGCTCGGACAGCAATCGGGTATTTACCCGGAGAAGCAGAATGGAATGACCTCCTATATCAAAAAAGTTTTCGTTTCGGCCAACCCCGGTTTTTCCCAAAACATCAGCCCATATTGCAGCAATTTGTTCTTCCAGAGAATCGGTAGCCGGTGATGTGGAGCCATGATGAACTGCAATAATTTCCGGTTCAGGCAACAAGGATATGTCAATCTTGCCACTAGGTTTGAGAGGAAATTCAGGAATAAAGACTATCGAAGCCGGCATCATGTAATGAGGCAACCATTGGGCGAGCCACTCGGTCAGGGCGCTTTGTAAAGGTGCCGCATTGACGACCGGTACACAATAAGCCACTATCCTACTGCCGAGCTGATGGTCATCGAAAAGCGTGACAAATGCCTGTTCAATTGCTGGATGGCGACTGAGAAGGGCTTCGATTTCTTCTGGTTCAATACGAAATCCACGAATCTTTATCTGTCGGTCAAGTCGTCCGAGAAACTCGATCTGGTCGTCGGGTCCAATCCGCACCCGATCACCTGTTCGATAGAGGCGAATTGACTCGGGAGTCCCTGTATCCACCCACCTGCCTCCTTCGGTGCTGCGCTTCCAGAAACGGAACACCATTTCGGTCCGGGCTTGGTCTGCAATGTAGCCTTCTGCGAGGCATGGTCCGCCAATGCAGAGTTCACCGGGAATACCAATACCAACCTCTCCGCCTTCTGTATCGAGTATGTACAATATCCTGCCGGGCATCGGTAAACCAACAGGAACGATACCGGAGGCAGTGTCGAGGCGAGACTCTTTAGTGATACGGTTGAAGGTGGAAGTCACTACGGCTTCTGTTGGACCGTATGCGTTTATCAGGAGGACGTCACTGAGTGGACCTGCAAGCCACTCTTTTGCTAGAGAAACCAGCATGGCTTCACCTCCGCAAATGACTAGCCGCAAGCATTTCGGAAGGTAATCGGGGCGGTTCTTCCAAAAGAAAAGAAGCTCTTGTAAATACTGGGCATTGATGTCGACACATGAAACCTGAAACTTTGCTATCTGCCTGGACCATTCGTCGGGAGCCCAGAGATCAGGATCTCGAATAAGTGCGGTTCCTCCTGCCAGCAGTATCGCAAAAAGCTGTTCCCAGGAGGCATCGAACTGGAATGCGGCAAAAACAAGGAAAACATCGTCACCCTTAAGACCATACGCTTGAACGGCACTTCGACAATGGGTTTCAAAAGCGGTATGACTTACACAAACACCCTTGGGTAACCCTGTGGTTCCTGAGGTATAGATAATGTATGCAGTATCAACCGGGATTGTGTTTGATGGTTGCCGGTCTGACTTGCTCTTAGATACTGAAGAAAAACCTTCATTGCTATAGAGAAGTTTTGCCTGACAGTTATCAAGGATATGCTGCAATCGCTCTTTAGGTGTATTTGTGTCCAGAGGAACAACAACTATGCCTTCAGTCATTGAGGCAAGAACCGTTAGTGTCCACTCCAAACCAGGGCTGCATGTAATTGCCAGTACATCACCGGCTTTCTGTCCGAGCGTCAGGAGCTGGCTGCGACGATGAGAAACCAGAGCTGTCAGTTGTGCGTAACTGGTTTCTTTGCCTCCTGCAATAATTGCTGTCCGGTCAGGCTTGGTTTTTGCGTGATCGATGATCCAGTCAGTAATTTTGCGGTTTGTGGTTTCCAGTGCCTCACCTTCAAGAACAGTTTTAACTGATTCATACACTGCGAGAGGTATCAGATTGAGTTCGCTGAGGTGCATATCCGGATGATCAACCAGTGCATTCAGAATCAAATGGTAATGATCGAACATTCGGCGAATGCTTTTTTCCTCCCAGACATCCGATGCGTATTCCATGGCGCTGATACCACCTTCCGGATGCATCAAAATATCCATGGTGAGTTCAAACATGGCGCTTCGGCGTAACATGAAGGTAGGTTCAATAGACAGTCCTTTGACTGCCGGGATTGTTGAACCGTCATTCATCATGTACGACAGTGAGGCCTGAACCAGTGGGGGGCGTGAGGGTGTGCGCTGAAGGCAAAGCGCCTGTACTAATTGACTTAGAGAAACCTCGTGAGAACGAAGCATATCGCGTACCGCAGATCCGGTTCGCTTTAACACATCGAGCAACTTCGGGTTACGGCTAAAATCCAGTCTGGCGATACAGGTATTGACGAAAAAGCCTACCGTGTGTTCGAAACGCTCGGAAGTTCGGAGAGATGAAGGAATTCCAACAAGCAGATCGTCCTGGCCGGTATGCAGATGCAGTAACGTTCCAAACGCTGCCAGATATACCATGAATGGACTGAGTCCTGAACCTTTGGCAATCTCCGCAATGCGGTTGTGCAGCTTCAGATCGTCATATTTATGTAACAGAATATTGCCTTTGTACGAGAACGTTTTTGGCAACGGTCTGTCAAACAGAAAGTCGATATGCGTGGGTACCCCTGAAAGTTCCTTTATGCGGTCATTCTGTTCCTGACGATATTCATCGCTTTTTTTGAGGGCATTTTCGTATGCTACATACTGGTCGTAAGACTCACCTGGAGTTGAAAGTTCAGGTTGGCGACCGTCCATAATGGCACTATAGATACTGAAAAGTTCGTCGCGTATGATATCGAGTGAAATACCATCGGCGTTGATGTGATGGATGTCAATCAGAAGAATATGCTCGTCCGGGGAAACGGTATATATACAGACACGAAAAAGCGGCCCTTCATCAAGATGGAACGCTATAGCGTGATTGCTGACATAATGTTCCTGCCATCCTGCAGACATTTTCAATGCACTGCTATCGTATTCGTGAATTTCCAAGGCTTCAGCAGGCAGAATTGACCGAACCGGCTCTCCTTCCCTTAAGGGAAATACTGTTCGCAAGGCATCGTGACGCATCCAGATAGTACGTATTGCCTCCTTTAGCACCAGCTTGACCAACCTGCCGCGGATGATCATGTGAAATGGTACAATATATGCGGTGCTCTTGGGTTCCATCTGCTGAACAAGCCAGAGTCGTTCCTGCAGACTGGAGAGAGCATTGGAATGGACTGTTACTGGAACTGTCATTTTTCTAATGGCTTCGCTGACCAGACCGATAAGCTCTTCCTGCCGAACCATTACGTCTTTTTGAGACTGCACCGTGCTTTGTAATTCGCGTTCTGGTGGTTGAGTTTTATAATTTTGCGATTCGGGTTGGCTATTACTCTGGTTGATGACGCTGACCATTCCGGTAACAGTGGGATTTTCAAAGAAATCCGCCATTTTAAGGCGTATGCCAAGACGTTCCTGCAGACGTGACATCAAGCGTATAACGTTGAGACTATGGCCTCCGAGAACAAAAAAATCGTCATCAAGACCAATGTTCTGAAGATCAAGAATTTCTTTCCAGATTTGCAGTAAAGAGCGTTCGAGATCAGTGTACTGGACTGCCTGGTCTTCCTCCTGCATGACTTCGTCTCTATCTCCAGGATCGGGCAGTGCATCTAACGAGACTTTTCCGGTCGTACTCATTGGAAACGAATCCATACTGACCCAGCTGTTTGGAACCATGTAGCCGGGAAGCTTTGCTGATAAAAAACGGCGCAGTTCACGTGGTTCAAACTCTAGACGGGGAACAATATACGCTACGAGTGAATCGCGTCTGGTCAGCTTTGTAACGACAGCATTTTCGACGGAGGGATGTGTTTTCAGTACTGCTTCGATCTCACCGAGTTCAACACGGAAACCTCTGATTTTTACCTGCGTATCGCGTCTGCCATGAAACTCGATGGTACCATCCGGTGAGAGACGGCCAAGATCTCCGGATCGATAGAGTCTCTCCCCTTCCTTTAGCGGGTTTAGGACAAAGCGCTCGGCTGTAAGTTCAGGACGTCCAAGATAGCCGCGGGCAAGCCCGATACCTGCAATGTAAATTTCTCCAATTGCACCTATGGGCAGTGGTTGCAGTTCCTCATCAAGGATAAGGATGCTGTTGCCTCCAATGGCATTACCTATTGATACGCGATCGGCGGAAAACTCTGTTCCAGCTTCAATTCTTAAATACGTGACAACTATTGATGTTTCGGTAGGCCCATAAGCATTGACAAAAATTTTGTTACGAACGTGATATGCTACATCGGCCGGATTGGCAGGCTCACCTGCAGTTCCCAATAACCGGAGACTCGGCAGATCCACCTGTCCTAACGTACTCAGATATGTTGGAGTCATTAAGGCCACGGTAACGTTTTCGCTCTGAAGAAGATTGAGAAAACGTCTTGGTTCGAGAATCTCCTCCTTTCGGGCGATAACGAGCGTGGCACCTGAAGCAAACGCGATAAAGTATTCCATGATGGAACCATCGAACATGGGACTTGAAAAACCAAGAACACGGTCTTTCGAGGTCAAATTCCACGCATGCTTGAGTTGGATAATTGTGTTCGAAAAACCTCTGTGTTCGATAAGGACCCCTTTAGGCAGTCCTGTTGTTCCGGATGTGTAAATGATATAGGCCAGCTGATCCAAGGATACAGGAGGCAGCCCGGCCTCGGATTCGATGAAGTTTGAGGCCTCGGAAATCGGAATGGAGTGGACCCCATCGAAGGTATCCTGCCGATGACGCCCGCCGACAAGAATAAGCTTGCAGCGGCTGTCGTTCAAAATAAACTCCAGCCGCTCGCGAGGGACTTCAGGGTCAATCGGAAGATAGGCACAGCCCGCCTTAAGTATGCCGAACATGGCTGAAACCCACTCAGGGCCACGGTCGCAAAGAACCGCAACCGGTTGCTCAGGAAGGGTTGAACAGAGATTCTGCAGGTAGGATGCTATACAACTGGAAGTTCTTGCTGTTTCACCATACGTCATGTGTTCTGAACCGCAAATGACGGCGAATGAGTCTGGTGATTCGGCAGCATGCTTTTCAAGCATTTCAATCATTGTTACTATCGGGGGAGCAAACTCCAGCGGGGTTGCCACTGGGTCAGTATGCCGGGAAAGCTTGATTTCGCGGATAAGGGGGTTACCTTCCGAAGCAACATCCTCAAAAAGAGTCTCGAATGCCCAGGCCATTTGTCGGGCTTCAATGGCTGAGATCAAAAGCGGGTTGTAATTGAAAAAGAAGTTGACTGGCTCGGCTTCATTATATTCATCAACATCTATCGAGAGAGTCTCGTCACGTACCCCGGGATCGAGGGAGATTGTACGCATGGGGGTGCTTCCAAAATGTGCATCAAAATCGAGCTTTCGATAAACAAGCGTTACATCAAAAATGCTCTGACAGAAGCCTTCAAGTGAGCGACAGTGATTTAGAATTTCTCCATAAGGAAATCGCTGGTGGCGATAGCAGGTTCTGGTTTCGGACTTGATTTTTGCTGCAAGGTCAAACAGGGTTTCGTTTCTGTCGATATGTATACGGAGAGGCATCATGCCCATAAACAGTCCTGCGGTTCGCCGGAACGCGTGGTTGCTTCGATTCAGGATCGGGGTGCCTATTACTATGTCCTCTCTGCCTGTAAAGCGGTTGAGATAGGCGAACATACATGCAAGAATAAACTGGGCCGGAGTCACTCCTGTTGCCTGACAGCGGTTTACCATTGAGTTGTACACCTCGCGTTTTACCGATAGTGTATAACGTTCTGTATGATGGATGTCACCCTTCATCCTCGTTTTACGTGCTGTAAACGGAAGGGGTTCGGGCAATGTCTGAAACTTTTGGCGCCAGAAAACTTCATCCTTCGTGAACTGCTCTGAAGCTGCATAGGCGAGATCTTCAGCCACAAAGTCTGTGTATGCATATGACTGAAAATCGGGCAAGGTGTTCTTATTGAGCAATGTGTTATAGGCTTCTGCGACAGTATCAGTAACATTCGAAAGCCCAAAACCGTCATTAGCTATATGATGGAATTTTGTATACCAGATATGCAGATTATGGCTTAATCGGAAAAGTATGTCTGCATGGAGGGGGACTTCTGTGAGCTGCATGGGTCTGGAGAAATCTGCCAGAACCTTCTCTATAGTGGATTTTAGCGGATCGGGATTGCTGGAGATGTCGAATTCTTCAAAACCATAAGAAGTAGTGTCGGGTGGCAAGAATTCTTGCATGGCTCCTTCACGGTCCAAATGGAGCTTTGTCCTCTGGGCTTCGTGGACTCGAAAAGCGAATTGAATACTTTTCCTGAAAAACGCGATATCAATCGGGCCGGGGATAATGCAGACTGCGGCCATATTGAATTTTGTCGTCGCTCCATGTTTGAGCGCATCCAGAAATATTGACTGTTGGGGCAGTGATAGAGGGTATATTTTCATAAAACGGGTCTATTGGGAGTGGATAGACATTCTATAATTCGAGCCTCGGTTCGAGACCATGATATCAGGAAAAACAGTATAAGCAGGAGGTAAGGGATTGGACGTGAAGGCGAGTGGATTGTTATTGCTCTTGCGGTTTGGCAGCAAAGCATAACTCGGGAGGAGCGATTCCGGCTGAAAAAGGCAGGAATCAAAATCCTTTTGTTCGGCCTGCCACAACAATACCATACTGTAACTGGTTGATCTCTTGCTTGAAAAAGGCCTTACTGGAAGCACATCTTAAAATATATAAATAGTCCGAAATCATTGTGACGAAAATCATTGCTATTTTTTTACTGAATCAGTAAAAACAACAATTATGTCAAAACAATGCAGAATGACCTTATGTAGTAGTTTCAGATGATTTACGAAGAAAAATATAACCGGTTGAAGCGATAATGACTGCTGCTACTCCCCAGATGTAAAAGGCAAATTTTGAGCCGCCTTCATACATGCTGACTATACCGAAGAGAAAAAATATAGTTGCCGCACCGATTTTTATGGCTTTTTCCGGCAGTTTTGCTCCGAGCATTTTACCTGCTATAATTGCCAAACCATCAGAAATAACCATACCGATGGTTGATCCGATCCAGACTGGGAGGAAAGGATGCGTTGAGGCAAGGGTAATGGTGGAAAGCATAGTTTTGTCGCCGAGCTCAGCCATGAAGAAGGTTGAAAAGACAAGCCAGAAAGGATGGACAGTGGTTTTACAGCTTTTCTCGTCTTCATCAAGATGATCGCCCCGGAGTGTCCAGAAGCCGAATGCTATAAAGGCTATGCCGGCAACAAACTTTATCCATTCGGTTGGCAGTTTGTCGCCGATGAACCAGCCTATGCCGGCGGAAAATACATGTATGGCAAGGGTTGCCCAGAATATACCCCAAAGGACTACCCAGGAATTGTAACAGGTTGCAAGCGTCAGGGCAACAAGCTGAGTTTTGTCGCCGAGCTCGGCAATAAAAATCATGACAAGCGAAAGCCAGAATGCATCCATTACACCTGAATATTACCTTGTTAACTGGAAAATAAGATCTGAAGAATGCCGGTTACTAAAAAACGCCAACTTCATACAATACATATACATAATACTTAAAGAAAAAACTTGGGAATTCTTTTTGCCCAGTGGCTGACTTGGGAAAAAAGGGGTTAGCGGGTTTTCTGCTCAGGTGAAATCCAATATAACGAGTGCATTTTAACTATTGTACATTCAAAACAAATAAAAATATTTTGTTGCATGTAACAGATTATTAAAATATGTTGCATGTAACGGATTTAAATAAATACAGAAGACTTACGAGGTACAATATGGCTGGAGTTGCTGAAAGGGTTCAAAAATACAGGGCGAATTTAAGAAAGGCAGGAATGCGGCCGGTGCAAATCTGGGTTCCGGATACACGGCTCCCGGCATTTTCGGAGGAGTGCAAGCGGCAATCAGCACTAGTCAAAAATGACCTGCAAGAACAAGATGTTTTGAGGTTTTTAGATAAAACTGCAGACCGCGATGGATGGAAAGCATGAAGAGAGGCGATATAGTTACCATTGCGCTTCAAGGTGATTACGGTAAACCCCGCCCTGCTCTTGTTGTTCAGTCGGATTTATTCTCTGAACATCCTTCTGTGACCATCCTGCCAGTGACAAGCGAACTGCGGAATGCTCCATTATTTCGAATTGAAGTTGAGCCAACAGCCGAGACCAACCTAAAAAACAGATCGCAAGTGATGGTTGACATGTTGCAAACCGTCCCCTGTGAAAAAGTGGGAGCTGCCTTCGGTCGGCTTGACGATGCAACGATGGTGTCGATAAATCGGGCTCTCGCCGTATGGCTTGGATTTGCATAAACAACCTATCTGCAGATTTTGATGTGGTGGGTGATTTTTGAGGGTGGGATGTTTTGTATTTATAATAATTGAATGAATCGAGTTGGAATGCCTGTTATAAGATATGCTGGTGAGGGGGATGAGGTGAGGTGTGCTGAACTGCTTGGGATTCTTTTCGGCGAAGAGCGCGAGTTTACTGCGGATAGTGACACACAGAGAAAAGCTCTTTCGATGATTATCGGTGATCCGGGGGTCGGCAGGATATTTGTGGCGGAGGTTAACGGGGTTGTTGAGGGAATGGTAATGCTGCTGTTTACGGTGAGCACTTTTCTTGGGAAGAAAGTTGCGCTGCTTGAGGATATGGTTGTGGCTCCGGAATGGCGAGGCAAGGGGTTGGGTTCTCTGCTGATTGATTATGCGATGGAATTTGCCACACTGGAAGGGTTAGGGCGGATAACGCTGTTGACTGATGGAGATAATGAGGCGGCAAAGCGATTCTACAGGGCTAAGGGGTTTAACCGGTCGGAGATGGTGGTGTACAGGAAGATGCTGGGCTGAAGAATCAGGGTTAATTCCGGTTAAAACAAACTATTGAACGATGATGAATGTCTGGATGTGCAGGGAGTGCGGGTTTATCTATGATCCTGCCGTAGGTGATTTGGATAGCAATATTAAGGCAGGTACTGCTTTTGAACAGGTTTCTGCTGAGTGGTCCTGCCCGGTCTGTTACGCTGAAAAAACAACGTTTGCGGTACTGTTGTCGTGATCGTTATCGCTTAAAATTATTGTAGTTCTGCAGGGCTTCTGCAGGACTTTGGTTATGAAGGCGGGAGGATAATTTCCCAATAAATAATCATGCCTTTTTTTGTAAAAAATGGTTCTTGATCGTTGTACACCGTTGTTTTGGTGGTATCTGATACGCTTAAATACAGAGGCTTTTTTTCAAGGGATGCTACTTCTTTTTCATCGAGAGTCACGGAATAATAACCACTCTCATCGGTCGTGTCTTTGGCTGCGCTCTCTTTCTCATTCCCATTTTCAGAACGAGGACTGAGATACACTGCATATCCTTTAACAGGTTGATTGTCGGTATCGTATACTTTACCGTGGATACGCCAGGAGTTGTCGGACAATGGTTCGTTGGTAATTGTAGACTTGGCAATTTCCAGTTCGAGGCTTGTGTTAAAATTTTCCTGCATATTGAGCCGGGAACTTATTTCCTGAACAAGTGGGTGATCGCTTCCATACTTTTTCACAAGACGTTTTTGCTCCTCCTGCAGCATCGAATTTCTTACTCCCTGGTTTTGATGAAATTCCTGCAATCCGGCAAGGCGTTTATCGTCGAGCAGGGTCACTGATTCAGCAATGACTGCCGCAGCTTTGTGATCGTCTGTTATGCCTTGGTTTGCGTTCATGTTAGATGTGTAATGATATGGTTGATGAATGGTAAAATTTATTTGGCATTATTATTCAAAACATGGCCGATAATCAATTGTGATTGCGGGCAATTTGTGTCGATAAGGACAATATTACTGTGTTTCACTTTTTTGTTCCCCATTACAAGAATACAATGGGTGGCCTGATTCCCCATAGCTGTATTCATGAATCCATATGATAATAATGAATACCGAGTATACATGGTTAGACCATCGGTGAACCTGTTGTTATTGCTTCTGACGGAAACAGCTATAAGGGCGGTATTTAACAGAACGATATCGAAGGTTGTTACCTTGTCGTTGACCATCAGTAACGAAGTGCATTCTGATTGATTGTTGTTGAAGGCAATGTCGTCGAGGGAGGCGATAAACTGGGAGCTTAAACAAAGGTTTATGGATGGATACCGCATGTCCAGGGTGGTCTGATTACCAGAGAACATCACTCGGCCGCTTGGAAGGTATTCCAATGCCAGGAAGAATTTCTGCATTGCGGGATTTGTTAATAATTTCGCATAGGTGTTTTGGTTTTTTGTCATGTTTCTAAATGCGAGCAAAAACAAATCTTTTGAAACACCGAGATTTAAGATGAAAACAGCGGATGCTAAAACAGATAGCTGATCGGTCTTGTCGGTGCCTAGGGAGGTAAACTGGTTTCCCTGCACTGAAACGGGCCCGAAGGCGCTCAAAAACAGAGCAAACCCGAGTGGCTGGAGCACCGTATTATCATGTACAACAACTGCCGGAAGGCTGTCGAAGGAAGGAATAACGGCTATTGTTTCCGTATTGCCACTGGACTTTGTCCAACCATTTTCTACTGCAAGGAATGTTCCGGTTTGTGCGTCGGTATTGACTGGCTTAAAACACATTTTGACTACGATACCGCCCCGGTTGCCGGGATAAACGTTTGATTTTTCGGAGGTTACCGGCATACCATTGTTCAGGATGCTGTTACCCGATATATTGAGTTTTTCGCCATAATAGAAAAAGATTCCGCATACGGGTTCCTTTGAGGATCGGCCATTCTCTTCAATCCTGTTTTCCTGGATTTTTCCTCCAGTGCAATCGGTTATGACGATTCCGCCGATAGCTGAAAATAAACTCTGCCGTTTTGTTCCGTCAGAAGTTTGTGGAAGGTTTGCGCAAAACCTGATGCTGTTCCTGAATACCGTGAGGTCTTTCACCTGCGTATAAACAGCTATTTCTTTGTACGTGAGCAATGTTGAAATTCCGCTCAATCCCATCTGCTGGATGGTATTCTCTTCGATCGTAATTTCATATACGGGGTATGAATGAATTATGTCTTCATTCTGAAGAGCCGTGTCTGAAAACTGGCAAAGTGTTATGCCGTTTCCACAGCCTCCGGTAATTTCGTTCTGCCTGATGGTGACTCGTTCGGAAGTCTGGCCGATTTCTATACCGCCAAGAGCGTTGTATTTCCTCAGGTTGGTTCCGAAAGACCTGTATAACGTAACGTAACTGAGCATACTGTCGACCCTTTGGCGGAACATATACTTTGTGGTATATATCTGATCTAGCCGCAAACACGGCTCAAGAGGAGTTAGTACACCAGGGGTTCTGGGGTCATACGGATCGAGACCGTCATTGTCAGGGATTACCATTATCCTGTTTCGCTCAATCAGTACTGCATCGGCCAGAGAGAAAATGGCGGATTTTCCCTGTACTGTATCAACGATTCCAATCCTGTTATTCAGTATCCGTATAAGATTGTCGCCTTTAACCTCTTGCACTTCTACATAGATGGCATGAATGCCGGACTGGATAGTATTATCGCAGATAGTGATCTCTGCTGATGGAAGCAGAGAAGATTCTTCATCCTGCACCACAATACCGGTTCCTTTCCAGGAAACGATGGTAAGCTGGTCTATCTGGATGTTTTGAGAGCCTGAGATTACAAATACAGATTCGGTGGCAAGTACTTTGCGCCTATAATCTGGTGTTACAATAGTCTGGTCGCCGCATCCTGAAATACGGATATGCTGTTTATTAAGGATGGTCACGCTGGCCAGGTGCACACCGGGCAGAACACAGATTTTTCCTCCTTTGTCCGGCAGATTATCAACGGCTTCCTGGATTGTATTGAAATCGCCGTTACTTGTGATACCGTTGCCCACGGTAAACGAGCAGCAACCGTCACGGTCGGTCAGCGGATGAAATTTTCTGCGGCAATCATGAACCACTTCTCCGATTGTGGTATTTTCACCTCCATTTGTCCACTTGATAACTGCCAGAGGAGCAAAAAAACGCCTGATTCCATGATGGGTAATCCCTTTTTCAAACTCCCATGGAACTACCTGGTTGGGAGTTTCGGGCCTTGCTGCAATAACCCAGAAGTCGCCGGGAACCCAGTCGGCCCCGGTGAAGGTGACCTGTAACCCAGTATTGCCAAGGGGGATCGGGGTTTCTGTGGTGACATCGATTGAAGGGGAAGAAGCAAGATCGGTTCCCCTGTTCCATACCCGCATGTAATAATAGTCCGGAAGTGTCTGATCAGTTATATAGGTGATTTCGGAAAAATTGTTGCGATCAACTTTATTGAGTTTCAAAAGAATCGGTGACTGATCCAAGAGTGTCAGTTGGCCGCTATCGGGGTCGTAGGAGGAGTTTACTTTATACAGATGTCCTGATATTTCAGCAATTTTTTCGTCGTTAGGCAAAACAGCTGACCATGGCAATATTTCCACCACTTGACCTGATAAAGGCCAATGATACTGGTCTTTGGGCTCTGTAAGTATTGTTACGGTCAGATTTGTAAAATCTACCTTTACCCGGTACAATGGAGAAGCATTGTCAAAGCCCCAGGTAATTTTTTTCCCACCTGAGCTGTCATCGACGATTTGTACCCTTATAGCCTGGTTTTCAGCGCCAAGGTATCCGCCGGCAGTTGCAGGTGTGCAAAGATCGTCAGATACTCCGTCACGGATGAAAGAGACAGAAAGCTTTGTATCGGGCACCCGCTCATATTCCCCGTTGATCAATCCAAGGTTATTTTTTTTCCAATCATCAGTGAGTTTGTTCCACGCTTCGGAACATTCCTCGCTGCCAACATCTGAAGCCACTTTTACACGCCGCATTTTTCTTACACGGGTTGTTGTGTCGGGGCCGCCCAGGGCTGTTTCGAAAAGAGAACTGTCTTCTACAGCGCTGACCGGCTGCTGCCAGGCTTCAAGGTAAACAAGGTCGTATTGCTCGCTGCCCGCTGTGACTTGCGGAATTTTATCAGAATCAGCGGGTTGCTGCAGCCAATCCTTTTGGGCACGGTATTGCTCTCTCTGTTCCAGTTCAAACCTCTGACCACCAAGATAAATGCTACCCTGAAGGATACGGAAATCCATATACCCTGATTCATTATTTTTAACATTGGCAATCTTGAAGCCAGTATCTGAAGTCCCATAAGGACCGATGGTATCGTTGAGAGACCGGCGCAGATCTTCATTTGCTATCCGTTCATTTTCATTCCAGTCATCATCAGTGAGTACTCTTCCCTGCTGCATCCGGACACTCTGATAGTGTTTTTTCGGATCAAAATTAATTCTGGAAATATCAAACGTTCCCATGACTATTTATTAAGTTTGGTGGATAAAAATCGGTATCAACCCAAAAGGCATATATTCGTTGACTTTGCTCTGCAACCCATCCGATTTCACCGGATTCATAAGGTTGCTGAACGCTCCTATTTCGGATCCGTTTTCAGCTCCCCGTTGCAGTTTTTCAGGTGCTGTTTCACTCAGCTGAGCATAACCGGGTTGCCCGAATATCCTCGACGTGAACCAATGTTTAGTATCTGTGGAAAAAAGAAAACTCTCGTAGGGGCGAGGCAACCTGCTCGCTTTGGGAGCTGCGCTATACCTGAAACAGCCTTGCTGCGCATTGGTTATAGTGGCGTTTCCAGTGAAAAACGCTTCAGAGGCTTCCAGCTGATGAAGAACAGCATCGCCAAATATGGTTGAGCGGTTTATGACCGATTTCCCAGTGTCGATGTTCAGTGCTGGAACAGATACTTCAACGGACTGTATAATCGAATCGGAGATGCTCAACTCCTCGATGATACCTTTATTTTCGATGCATACGGGACCAAGAATGGAGGAATTGATGCAAAGATTTCCTACCCTGCCCTGGATTGAGAGCTTCACGGGCAGTATCTTTTCGCCTAACAGGTTCCTGCTCCCCCCAGGATCGATAGTACAATTCCTGATAACGACACAGTCGAAATCTCCTTCCAGGATGATTTTTGCATCTGTATCGCCTTTCGCACCGATCCATAAACCATCCAAGGTAAGCGTTGCATTCAGGTTGGCTCCTGAGTTGAGAACCCAATCCTGTTCAAGCCGGATATATGGACGCTGGTCGCTCTCTGCCTGTAGAACCAGGTTCTCAATGGTCGTGACATCATCCACCGGTCCATAGGTCTTGCTGTCACTGATCCGGGCGATACCGTTGAACGGTAAGTCTGCCAATTTCAATGTCCCGCCACCTTTGATTTCAACATCGGGTTTGGATGCTGCAATCCATGGCCGGTTGTAAGTACCGGCGCCAAGAGAACCTGAGAAACCATAGTGATAGGCGATAAATAGCTTGTCGCTGCTTTTAAGGGGGACCTTGAACATGAACAATCCCTTTTCGGCATCAATCGCCAATTCTTTATTTATGGCAAAAGGCCACGATTTAAGCGAGGCTGCCGTTATATTTGCTGTTGTAACAACACTTTCAGGATCGGTAAACCCAACAACGATCGAGTTTACATCCAGCGGATCTTTCAGTACGGTGTGAGCATCGGGCAGCAGCATGCTTTTTGGGCAATCAGGAACAATTGAAAGGGAGAGCAAGGGCAGAAAAACAAGATCGTTCTGTATCTTGTCGTGGTTATTGAACGAAGATATAAAAGCATACAGACTGGACTCGCTTTTGAATTTCAGCCCCGCTATTTTCTGGAGTTCGTCTCCTGCTGCCTGGCTCAACCCTTTTACGATCAAGGTCTGAATGATCTCTGCAGTAATGATATATTCGCCATTACCCAGAAGCCTGCATGGAATCGGAGCCGGCATTTCAGCGATTGCGGCTGAGTGCCATTGATTCCAGTCTCTTGAGGTCTCGGATTTACTGAACAATGGGATTTCTCTGCCTGAAGGATCAAAACCAAATCTTAGGTCGTCACCCAATGCAAAAGGGGTAACATCTATGGCTTCAAAGGCTTTGAGGCGGTAAAGATAAAAAGCGAGCTTTGGAATGGCATAACGGCCGGTTGTTCCGGAATACCGTCGGACATCTGGGGTATGAAAGTATTCTTCGAACGGACCGCTCGACAGTTCAGCTTCGCGCTGGTTGCGGAGGTCGGCCCAGCCTCCCGGCATGGTCCCTGAATATTTTCCAGCAAGAGGGGCGGGAAATGCGTCAAGTCCGTGACGGGACCGCGCAAGTTTTTCGAACTGTTCCACCATTTTCCCTTCCCATCCACTGATGTCGTTGATCAATTCCTCGAGAACCCGGGGTGTTCCTTTTCTTCTGCGGTAATAGATGGTTTTGGCTACATCGACCCTTCGCCCACGCTTGTTTAAAGCGGACAGCAACCGGGTAGCAACCAGGTCGCCTATATAGGGAACCGCCCATTCGTCGCAAAGTTCTATAAACTGGTCGTCCCACAACCGATCCTGGCTGCGACGCAGGATGGCTGCCTGTCTAGCCAATACCGAAACTATGGAGCGCAAAACGCCAGGCTTCGCGGCCAGGCCATCTTCGTTCCGGTAAATTTCGGGAATGGCCTCCCATAATTTCTCGGTATAATATTGCTCAAACTGATCGATGCTCATCTTATCAGTGCTTATCATAGCTGCTTACCCGTTTCGTTTCCCGTTAATGACAAGTCCGCCCTGCTCTATATCAAAAAAGTTACCCGCTCCGGGTGTCAAGGCAAAGGTGTTGAAGAAGATGGAATTAACCACGATTTCATGTACCGCTTCGGTACCGCTGACGTTCAGCACTGCTTCAAAAACCCTGCTTCGGTAAAGCGGCTTCCCTATCCCTATGTTTTCCGGCGACAGTATCCCGCTACCTGGATTCAGCAACGAACTGAACAATGCGCTGATCACATCCTTTTCAAGAAATTTCGGGTTAATGCTGACGCTTAGATTGATGAAGAATCGAAGTGCGCGTGCTGGTTCGACCTTAATAGGTGTTGAGGGATCGGACAGATTGCGGATTCGTTGCGAAAGCGAAGCCTTAAGTGCATCGCTGCCTATGTAATAAAGATGAGCTGAAGCGCGTTGTTTACCACTGTCCCACCTCCATTCGGCCTTGACAGCCCTGACACCCGGGAATGATGCTGCGACGGCTTCCATGTCTTTGATAGAGACTATCCGACCAAGGATCAAGGCGGATTTCGGGGCATAGGTACGCATTGTTGCTGCTTCTTCAGCATCGGCACCACCGTATGCTGGAAGGATATTATTGACGCTTTGCAAACCTTTTACCGGTTTTGAAATCTGGTTTACAGAGCCTGAGGGAGGACATGCTGCTCCAGCACCGAAACGATAGCTGCAGATCACATTGTCGGTGCCTGACGGAAGCCTTTGCCCCCTTATACCGTCGCCAAAAGTAACCAGCGATTCACCCTGGTCGTTCTGCCTGACAATATAAATCTGGTCGTATTCGCCTTTGCCATAAAAGCTGTTTACTTCGCTCCATTTGATACCATTAACATAAACGGCGAGTGAGCTTTTTACACCCTGATCGTTATCCGCTGTTGGCGCGAGATGATAGGTAAGAGGTTTCTTTTTGAGCTTGAACGACTGCCCGGCAACCGATGCATTCCCGCTTCCCATTTTTTCGTTTTCAACTTTTTCTCCGCGAGATGCTGTGATAACATTGCCGTAAGCATTTACCGGCAACGTGAGAGGCTGTTTCCAGCTCTCTATACCGGTAGCGGAAAGAGTCTGATTTTCAAAATTTATGCTCCCTTCGATACTCGTTCCAAGTGTATTTTTATCCTGAAGCAGGAAGCTGGTTGGCCGGTAGTTTTCGACCGGAGTTTCTACAAGTGCGCTGAACGATACGTGATCGGTGGAAGATAATGTCGGATTAGGTTCATCAATGATTGTGGCAATGGGTTGCATTCCGTAATAAACCGTAATCTCTCCTGGATCGGCGTTTGTGACCACCGCGTTTAAGGTAAGTTCGGTAACTGGGCTTCCTATCCCTTGAAGTGTGAATACGTTTTTGTTGACCGTCACGGTGTTGGTTGCAGCCAGGGGCCTTGACACTTCTTTTACGGTAACAACCGTAAACCATTGTTTCAGATTGGGGTACACCAGCATGATAACATCGCCCGGCTTCACCTGCTGGTTCACTGCATTCAGAGTTATTTTTGTTCCGTTTATGGATACTCCTGTATCGCTTTTTGTCCATAAACCGGTTGAACTCACCGGCTTCATAAGACGCAGGTTTTCGAGCAATGCCCCCTTTTTCAGGTTTGAAGGTGTTGTGAAGGTGATTCTGTTGTATTGACGGTTGTCAAGGCCGGTGTGCTTTTCCAGTTTTTTAACCTGTAAACAGCTGTTCTGACTCGCAATCGCATTGTTTACGAGCAAAACGATGTCATTTTCCTTAATTTCGCCTTTCAGATCCACCAGCAATGTATCCGGAAAATCCTGCTGGACCGTTCCGTTGTGCGGTGGAACAATTCCAAGACGGTTTGTAAACGGGTGTATGAACGTGTTTTGGTCGAGTTCAAAAACCTGAGGAGGATTCCCGTCAAATGCTCCGGAACGGAACGCGGTTCCTGCCGGCAATTGAACACGGAGCCTGCCTTCGGCTAGGGCTGCAAGATCAACCACGGAACCGACGGCCGGGCGTGGAAGATAACCAAGGAGAGCCACAAGACGCCTGAGATCCGGTTGTAACGCACAGGTTCGCAGGTAGGCTTCATTAGCGAGCACCTCGTCATAAAATGACAGGCAATCGCAAACATAGGCCCACATTTCGAGCAGCATGATACCGTAATCATCATTTTTCCGTGCACGCCAACCCGATAGAGGAGTAACTTCAATCAGGGTGTTGGTACTGTCAATAACTTCAACAGCTTCTTTCCTCAGATCGCGAAGCATGGCCCTCCGGAATTCAGGGAACGTGCCGACCTGCCTTGCCAGTTTGTCGAGTCCTGCCCCGATATTCAAGGGGGAAGGAAAAACAAACCGGTCACATGGGCACGGGTAGTTTACCTGTGCCGCAGCATTTTTTTTGCCTGTGCATTGCGTGCAACTCATAGGCCTCCGTAAGTATGGATTTTGAGACTTCCTCTGTCGGGATGGAGGGGATCATTGGCTACCCTGATGATGGTATTTTTACCCGGGTCGTATTGCATACCCCTGAATATCCGCCATCCAAACCATCCCTTCCGCCTGAATGTGATTTTTCCAACCGCGTTAACCCCTTGAACATGTTGAATAGCAGCCTCGAGGGTAGATCGTTCAAGGCTGGTACCGAACGTAAACCGGTCTGGGGAGAAATAGGCCGATAGGGTTACTCCGCATTTGTGTCCTATAAGTGCTTCTGTCACTCGCTCTTTTACCTCACCCGGATAGGCATCGGGTGAAACGCAGATATCGATTTCAAGATCGAGGCTGGCATAGATCGGATCCATGACTGATACCTCCCTTCCTGCCTGTCTGAATCGGTCAAGCTGATGTATGAGATCCATGCGGTCCGGGGGATCAAGGGTGACCTTGCCCTTTGGATCGGGGGTGACAAAAGCTGTAAGCCAACTGCCGGTCCAGCGGAAAGCTGCACCTGCTTTCTGGACCCAGGGCAAGCGTTCCGCTGCTTCTGCGTAATCTTCAGGACGAACCGCCCGGTAAGTGATCGCACGGAATGCCTCAGTGGCGAGTTGCCGCAATTCTTCAGGGGTCTCTGCATCCCACCCGCCTGATGAAGGCAGGGGATTTGTTATGCTTATTCCGAGGACCGAAGGGGGCAATGACTGAATTGAATCTGCAGCGACATTGCTTCTGCGAGTTCCACCCAGCCTGTATCGTACCCTGAATACTGATCCTGCTTCAGGAACCTTTCCAAACTCATCGTCTCCGAAACGTAGGGTGACACCACTCCCGATAGCATAGTCGGGATGGACAATTTCATTACCAACGCGCTGATACCCTACAACCCGCTGCCAAGTTCCATCATCGAAGGTATAATGAAGGTCGGCTGGATTTGAAGAATGAATTCCAACGAGAGCAGGCATATATTGCCAGACAGAATCGACAAGTTGAGGTGTCCATGTTTTTGTTCCGGCATCAAACTCAACTTGCTCAAGAATAATTTCAGGGCTGTTGAACTGGTGCGGATCGTCACCGAGGTACACCAAGGGCAGCGCGTTTGAACCCGGGAGAGTAAACAGATAGGTTTCTGTACCGTCATGCCCGATCCGGTTGACCGTTTCTCCTGCAATGTTTTGTGCAAAAGCCGCCAGTTTATCGGGGTCTAGAGGGGAGAGAGCTTCTTTTATGATAAAGAAGGCCGTATGGGTAAAACCGGCGGTTACCGGAACAATGTTGCACCGAATCTGGAGGACGGTAAGATCAAATTCGTAGGTAAGAGCCTGTTCTTTTTCCCATACGATATGGGTAATATCAGTGTTTAAAACAGCATCTTTTGTATCGGTCGCCTCAGTGATGTGTACCAGTTGTTTCCTTACAGGTTGCGCAGGATCGGGTGGACTGGTTTGCAACAGCACCCATTTCGGAAGTCCGAGGGCCTCAAATGCTGCATGGTAATGTCCTTCAATGAATAATCCGGTCGTGCCAACCGGCAGACAGGTTTGGTTCTGATCCCACAGATGCGGGTCCAATTGATTGACGGAAGAATCAACCAGAAACTTTTTAACGTCGGTTGGATCGGCATAGTCAGCAATGCCGTTTCCAATCTCAAAATCAATTGAAGTACCGCCATCGCTTAATGCAGATACAGGGGTTCCTGCATCAATGGAATGAGTAACAGAATCAACCGTTACATCGATCCAGCCCTTTGAACCAAGTCCATCGTGCAGCTGGTAGTCGATAAGACGCGCATGCCTGCGAATGGAGCGGCGCTGTGTGGCAGTTTCGAGATAGCCTTCCCTGCTGACACGGTCCTGGTAGTAAGACATTTCATCGCCGAGTGCACTCATCAGTTCTGCCATCATTACTCCGGCATCGGCCTCAAGTCGGTCGGGCCAGTCGGGGTAGCGCAATGCCGCAAAATCGAGCAGTGCCCTGCGGAAGCTCCAGAAATCACGCGCCTGATAGTCCACCGGAAAATCAACCAGCTCATCCGGTGGACAATGATGGTCGCACGGACGGCAATCGAGGTCACTCGGACAATTGGCCTTGAAACTGAAGGTTACATCGTTGAAATAGTCGTCGATCCGTGCATCGTTGATCCTGAACCGATAGAGGGTGAAGTCCCCTTTTTGCCTGGTGGTTACCTTCAATATCTCCTTGTCGGCACTCCAGTCAACTGAAGCGACCTCAATGACGGGCAGTTTTTCACCTGGACTGTATATGTTCAAATCCTCGGGTAAAACACTTCCCGGAAGAGGTGTCTGAAGGGTAGCTGCGGATCTGATGAAATGGACGTTCAGGAGAGTCTGGGACGGGTCAACATCGATAAAGTCTATACCGGTGACCAGATCCTGGTCAAGCATTGCTTTGATCCTGTCGGGAGTTGCGCTCATAAGGTCACTTCAAGGTTTAAGTACCTGCGTTCCTGCCGGGCACGTAAAAGGTAAACGATCTTTATTTCGAGTGTTTCGTTTCTGGCTGCAGCATCAACGTCTATGACTTCGATCAGGGTGCCAAGCCACTTATCGAGGGCCTGATTAATGATCACTTTTGTGAGATTTGCGCTTTCATCGCTGTTGGGTGCAAACACCATCCTGCTGATTCCGCATCCGAATGTGGGTCGATTGATTCTTTCGCCGGGAGAGGTAAAGAGCACCTGTTTGATCATTTGCTCAACATGGGCAGCATAATCGGTTTCTTCGGCCAAGGTTCCAAGTCCCTCGTCGATAGCAAATGGATAGCGGATACTGTGGATCTTTTGATTCATAAGTAGTTCATGTTAAACTCGCAGGTAAAGGGGGGGTTGGTTCTGTTACAATTCCATTCACCGTTCCGTAGCCTGTATTGGGATCCACTTTTACTGTGAATGCCTCATGATTGTCATAGAGATGTTTCACTATTCCCCGTGCAATGGAGATGAAAAGTAATTGCATCTGGTCGCTGGGCTGAGGTTTTGTCGCGTCGCCCATAACATTTTTCCACTCACTATTGAATGCCGCCTCCATTGCCTCAGCCATACTGGCGCTATAATTATCTTCTGTTGCGGAGGGAATAACAGTTGCTTTTGTTCCTGCTTTTAATCGCATAAAGATCTTTTTATCCTGTTTTTACCTTGATAGACAAAAGATCCGGCAAGGCCGGTGGCATGGGGGCTACTGGTGGTGCGGGTGTGACCGGGAAGGCCCCCATGGCAAGTTCACCCGGGTGCATATGGGTATTATATGTTGTTACGATCTGGTTCAGGTATTGCAAAAGGTTATCGCCGAAAACAAGGGGGTGGGTAGAATTTTCCACCAGTTCAATCTGCGGCGCTTCCACTACCACTTTCAGGCTTGCCTGCAACCGGATCTTGCCCGATTGCACCTCGATGGTCATGATGTTGCTCCCGTTCTGGTCGCTCAGGGTGATCTTTTCCGAACTGTCGTCGAAGGTGATCATCAGACCTTTTTCACTCCGAATCATGCGCAGTGAGGGTGTTGCCTCCGTAGCCTTTTCATTTTTTGGGAGCTCATTGTCCGCCCAGAACCCGCCTGTCCAAATAGCATACGAAGGGTCGCCACCTTCAAATTCAACCCACACCCCTGCACCGGGTTCAGGAATTGTATAGACGCCAACATTGTTTCCTGCATAAGGAAGACATGGCATTGCCCACACGTTAAGCGTACCCAAAACAGCCGGTACGTTCACTTGTACCCTTCCCCGATTGGTCGGATCATTATTATTGAAGACCGTGCCCCTGTACTTGCCGAAATGGCGGCTTCGTATCCACTGCAACGCCTGGTCATTATTCTGATTCGCCATTTCTTTCAGTTTTTTTCAATTACCCCAGGTTATCAAGGCAGTCAGTTGCCCCATGCATTCCGTGCCAATTCCAGCTCCATTTTGTAAGCGGATGCATCTATGATATGCTTAACACCGGTCACATAGTATTTACCGCTGTACCTGTTCCCGGCGCCCTGCACTTCCACGATGGTGTGATATCGCACGATTTTGCACAACCGGTCAATGTTGGTACTGCAGGTGGCGTTGATGAACCACTGCGCATCCCGTAAAGCCCCACGACTCCGCGCCTGCATGGCACCTGAATTATCAACGGTTGGTGCCAGGTGCATCGATTCGAGAACTGGTCCGGAGACATCCGCCAGACTGCTCGACCCAAGAGGAGTGTCGTTGAGGGTTTGACTTCCGTCGATCACTTGTTTTGTCCGCAGGTCAAGTTGACTACCAACTATCTGCGATGGCCGGTGCGTATCAGCGGTAACCCGTAACGAGTCAATGTTGTAATTTTCCTGGTTAACAATCAGGGTTGCTGCAGGTGTACCGTCAAGGTCACGCGACCTGAAATGTCCTGTAGCTGCACCATCCGGTTGCCACGTGATCCAGAAATGATATCCGTTGCGGCGGGCCAGGCTTCTGAGCATGTTAAGGTCAGTATCACGCTGGATATGGGTATGGTTTTCCTCATTGTGTACTGAGCCGGGGGTGGGTTCCACATCGGCAGTCATGCTGTTGTGGCTTGATATGATACTTGATGCAATATCGGCATCAGATCCCGAAGGCGTCTGGCGAAACGTTGTCTCGCGATCCATGAGATGCCCATTGTCTTCCCCTTCCACGTGAAGCCAGGAACCCGCCCCACCATGGACCAGATGCGCCTGCTGTTGTGCAACAGGGCCTTTTACCAGGCATACCATGTTTTCATGCACTTTTGCCAAGACGCTCAGTATTTTACCGGGAGAACTGTCCTTCTGAATCTGGTCGGCAATATCGCCATCACAGATATCCACCATAAATTTCAGTTTATACGATGTATTCTGATCCATCTTTTCATACACTTCCACGCTGCTTACCTGGGTGGTCAGGTTCTGATTCGGGGTGTCATCAACACTGATCAGTATATCAAGTCCCATGGATCATCGTTTTGTTGGAATTGCAATTTCCTGCTGTTCAGTCATTGATTCGGCGAGCATCGCGTCATTTGCTTCTGCAATTCGCCAGAAAGCTGTCGGTTCATTGAGGTAGCGTGCGGCAAGATGGTCGGTGCGCTGCCCCTGCTTGCGAAGGTGGTAGCCCAGGATTGTGTTTTTTGGAGCATCCGGCGTGGCTGAAACTTTAACTGTTCTACCACGGTGGTCCTTCACTTCGTATTGTGTTGCATTTTTATACCTGCTTTCGTCGGTGAACATGGTCGTTGTTGTTGAGATTAAAACGGCAACATGCCAAGAATCGATTCCACGCTGTTTGCAAGGTTGGCCATGGCCAGTACTTCTTTTTGCTTGCGTGTGAACTTGAATGCCATGACGGCCAGATCTTCGCTGAGTTTGCGGTCACTGCAGGTTGGAAAGTCCTTTGGGGTAAGTATTTTCAGACCGATATTCACTTTGGCACGAATTGGATAGAGAAGGGGTGAAAAGGCCTGTTCTTCCACAGTAAAGGAGGTGAGCCGCACGGGGACGATTCGACCGGGGCCCCATACGAATAATACTACCGGAACTGTACCTCTCGAGGCTGGCTGGACACCTCCGGATGCACTACCGAGCCCCCCACCGATACTGCTTCCGCCAACGCTTGCGCCTACGCTGAGCGAGCCCGTTACTGAACCGAGCAACCCTCCCAGCAGGCTATCGCCCTGCGGATATAAAAGCATCTCCATCGCTGCAATTCGGTCGGCAACCCCTGAAAGAAAAGCTACAGGGTGACTGTCAGGCTTCTCAAGGGCATCTGCAGCATCCAGTTCAAGTGCGAGAGAAAAGCTTTCCGGCGGGTCAAAAGGCTGGGCTGTGTGGGATGTATCATTTCCTGAAGAGGAATCCGCCCCGGAGGCTCCCCCGCTATTCTGGTTCCACACTTCAAGCGTCCGCGTCATCGATTCCGGGTTGTACTGGAATACGATCACGTTCGGAATAGGGCCGATAAAACGCTCCGAGAATTCAATCAGTGCGCCTTTCAGGAGTTTTGGGGAGCGGGAGTAGCCTGTTGGCATGGATTAATTTTTTTGTTGGATGGTAAGGGCTAAAAAAAAACGGCATTACATATCCGGTTAAGGATATTTGGCCAGGAAGTAGGCATAAATATTTGGCCGTAATGCTTTCAACGTATCAGGCTGGTTGAGATACATCGTAAACGCTTCTGCAAAATATTCTTTCTGAGATTTCTTTGTTTGATCGTAGGTACTTACCCCCTTTACTATTCCACCATCTTTATTCAGAGCTTCACTGAATGAACCTGGACCAGTGGCTTGACTCAGCGACGGCCCTCCCTTTCCCTTATCTCCTTCATTTGGTCTGAAATCAAGGGCATGACCAAATTCATGAGCCATTGTAAATGCCTTTTGCTCAGCTGTGGCACTGAAAAAATCTTGGTAAACAGTTATTTTTCTTGTCCACGCAGAAGATCCTGCTGCTTTGTTTTGACTGTATTCTGCGACTTCATTATCGGGGCCACGTGGGGTTAAACCCATGTGAATCGGTATCCCTGCACCCTGGGTGAGATCTTTAGCTGGGATCACATCCAGTGCCTTGAGTACCATATCATATTTGTCATCGCTCATAGCTTCCGGCTTTTCCCCCAATGGATCATACGTTATGGGTGCTGCATTTGTAATTTTATAGTCTTTTTCATACCTGGCCTTTCGCGCTGCCGGTGTTTCCGTTGACGAATTTGAAGTATAATTTTTCAGCTTTTCAACCAGTAATTGAACATTTTCGGATTGGGGCTTGACTGTTGCATCAAACTTTGTTGAAGTACATCTGACCATGGCATTCGGGCCTTTGATTGCAGCATCCTTCGGATTTGACTGGCCGGTCATATCCAAGTGCTGAACCGTGGTGATATTTGTGATCGGAGCATCTTTTGCTGAGCTGTTCAGGTTGAAATTATATAACATCATTGCTTTCATGGCCGGTTCAACCCAGCTTTCAGCGGGGTCAAACCCTTTAACAACATAACTCACATCGTACCCTGTGCGAACAGCCATATTAATACCGGGCTGAAAGTATGTTGACAAACCTGTCTGCAGGTTGAAACCAGGGTCGTAAATTATATTCTGCCTTGTAGGTTCACCGTACGTTTCCAGGTTTGCAACATTTGCTGCAACCGGCATCGGAGCTCTGCTTATTGTCTCGTTTTTCTGTTGAAGGATATGCGTCAATTCATGGGCTAGTAAGTGTTTCCCAGTTGCAGATTCGGGCGAAAAAAAGCCGCTGTTGAAATAGATATCCCGTCCGCTGGTAAAAGCCTTTGCACTAATATCCTCGCTCATATCTGCTGCCCCGGAATCGGTATGCACCTTGACCGCTGAAAAATCAGTGCTGAAGGCAGTTTCCATAAAATTTCTTGTCTCAGCAGGGAGGGGCGAACCGCTGTTTCTTGAACCATCCAAGGCGGAAACAAATTCTGGAGAAACCGTTGTTGACTCACCTCCTGCCTCATGCTTTCGCTTCATGGAACTATTGTTCGACTGAACGGACCGGCCGATAAGTCCTGTTGCCTGTTTTGCCTCTGTCATGTGTGCCGGGAGCCTCATCACGCGGTCGGCCATTGCGTCTGCCTCCTGCTCGTAACTGTCCCCAGGGGTATTCACAGTAAGCTTTGGCTTAACTGCTGGTTCTCGCTTGTGGTGTGTTACGCCCCGAGAGGCATCTGATGTTTCAGAAGCTTTATGGATAAGAGAATTCATGAATTTATATGGATAAACTGATCTCGTGAATAATCTGTTGAGCAATTCTGTCGGCCATGAAATCGGGATCGGTTGAGGTTGGCCCCTGTATCCTGATTTTCAAATCGGGAATATATCTGTCGGTTTCTCCTGGCGGCAAGGCAGCAGAGACTTTTTCGGCCACCAACCTGCCGAAGCTTTCTCCGGCTTCTTTGCTCATTCCCGGAACACGTATATGCAGTTCGCTGATTTCTGTCATAACGTGTTAATTACAGACCTGGTACACATGTTTCTCAAGCCCTTTGCTCTCTTTGGCCAGTTCGCGTTCAAGGCCTCTGAGCAGGTGAGCTGTTTTCAGGTCGCTTTTTTCCCGACGGGCCATGAAGATGGCTGACAGGATTGATTGTTTGATCTGTGCTCCGGTAATTTCCACCAGTCCTGACAAACGGAAGAGGTCACCGTCAAGGTTGCTGCATATTTCATCTCCGGCGAGTTCTCCGATGATTTTTCGCCAAATGGTGAGCCGCTCATCTGCATCGGGTTTCGGAAAGTCGAACTGGTACCGAAGACGGCGTGTGAAGCCGTCGTCGATATTTGATTTCTTGTTACTGGCGAGGATGATGATACCCGGGTAGCTTTCGATAGCCTGCAGGAGGTAATTGGTGTCAGTGTTGGCATACCGGTCGTGGGCGTCTTTTATATCGGTGCGTTTGCCGAACAGAGAATCGGCTTCGTCAAAAAGCAGTACCAGGTTCATGTTTTTTGCCCGAGAAAAGATACGCTCGAGATTTTTTGAACTTTCGCCTACATATTTGCTTACCACCATGGAGAGATCGATGCGGAAAAGGTCAAGCTTGAGGGATGACGCAATCACTTGAGCTGCCATGGTTTTTCCGGTTCCGGGGATCCCGGTGAACAAACCGATGAGGCTTCTTCCCTGAGGAAAGAGACGTTTTGTATTGGCTTCTTCCCAGAACAGGATGCGCTCGCTGGCTTCAAAAATGAAATCTTCAAGCCCTGACCGTATGCTTTCGGGTAGGACAAGATCGTCAAACGTAAAGTTGCTGTTCATCTGCCGGGCAAGGATACCCAGTCTTCTTGATGAATCAGCATTCAGCGCTTCGTAGGCTTCCGAAATAGTGGCAGTCATCCTTTGCCCTATGGATGCTATCTGACCTATGGTGGTGTCATGGCGGAGCACCATTTCCTGCATATCGTTTGTATCCCAGTTCTTTGAGTCGGGGACATTTTTTTTCCATAATTCATGCCGTTCCTCAACTGAAATACGGGGCAGGACCACACGCATATCTATGAATCCATCTTCAGGCAACAGGTAATCGTCCTCCTCTCCTGTAACGAACTGTAGCGGGAAAGCGGGAATGAATGATGACCAGTACCGTTCGCACATGGTGGCTCCGTGCCATAATAGAGCTGTATGAGATAGAAAGGCCTGACGCTGAGCGTAGAGGTAGGCTTGCTGCCAGTTTGTTTCAGGCACCCGGTCGGCATGCAATGACAGGAGTGGAAACCCAAGAGCGTGGCTAACGATGGCGGCAAAACTCCGCCGGCCTGATTGTTCGGCACCTTCAACAAAGACACGGAGTTTTTTTGTGCCGGTGTTGTGGAGTATTTTTTCAATCTCATGCACCGTTCTCTGAATAGGCCACTGTTGCAGTGGTTTCAATACAGGCTGAAGTGAAGTAAAACTAACCAGAGTTTCGTCTGTTTCATCAGCGCTGAGGAACCAGTTTTTTATAAACGGATCACATTCGAAGGAGGAGGGTTCGCCAGTTCGTGAAGGGGTCTCTTTGACGAGGCGCCAGGTCTTTAACGGGGAGTTGGAACTGATAACGATGCCGTATCCATAGCCGAAAAGGCGTGCAATAAGAGACTCGGTAATATAACCACGACCTGAATGGTCCTGAAGATAGGCAAAAACCCTTCCCAGGGCCGGTTCGATAGAAAGGGCAAAACAAATCTGCAGAATGTCGGATTCCAGGCGGTTCAACCCCAAAACATTTGTGAGTTTTGACAGGCGAGAATGTTCGTTATTGAAAATGGCATGGTCGGTCTCTTCGATTGCCCATGTGAGTTCTTTTGCACCGGGATCCTGTTCATACCACTTTTTTTCAAGCTCGGGAACATCCCTGTTCATAAGATACCCGTCAATTTCCATATGCGCAGTAAACCCTTCCTGACCATTGTCGCCGATTCCGACCCAGATCTTCCTAAGCCAGGCAACACGCCGTTCGGACAGCAACCGAATCCTCTGCAGGATAATACCTGCAAGGTCTCCTGTCGCTGTTGTGGGCTGCACTGCTGTATATTCGGTAATTATTTTCAAACTGAGGTTATTGCTCTAGTGAATGTATGCTTCAGCTTATTACAGGGTGATCCATTTTGGTTCAGATTCAACCCCCCGAATCAGAATACGCAATGGATATGTCCCAGGGGACAGATTCGAAACTTTCAAAGTAATGGTATCTGGTGCGGTGATTTTAAAGGTTCCGAGTGTGAGTGCTGCCGTGACTTGTGATAATAGCTGATCTCCGCTATAAACCTGGATATCAGCTTTCTTTATGTCTGCATGCTGAAAAAGGTACCCTTTAATGGTAAAGACACCACTGCCACCGGAAATGACGGAATCAATCCGGGGAATAACAGAGAAAGGGAAGAGGTTAGAAAAGTGTTCAAACTTTTTAACAGTCCCGTTGGGCAAGGTTTTTTGTTCAGTTTTGCATACTTGTGCGGAATAAAGTCCTGGAAGAATATCCTTTGGAACAAGGGATTTCATGAGTTTGGCGGTGGACTGAAGCGTCATTTCCAGTTGGCTTTCCGAAACCCTGGTCACCTTCCAACCTGGTCCAGCCAGTGCGGGCTCAGTCCATAGCGGACTGATAATCCGGATTTCCAGGTTACTGCCTGTAAAGCCGGAGCCATAAAACGTTACTTTGTTTGAAATTGAAGGCGGAGCGCCTGCGGGAACCTTTGCCTGTGCGGGCTGTATTTTGATCTGTCGAGGATTGGGGTCCCCTGGAACGAGATATTCCAAGGTGCTTTCACTCGCGGTAAGCCGCGGAGCATTATCAGTAAAAATGAAATTACCATAGGTAAGTACCCTGCCGGAAACAGATTTTACTGTTTCGGGAGGGAGGAAGACGACTGAAACCTCGTAATACGCTGAAAGCCTGGCGGCAGATTCTGCAGCAGCCCAGTATTGAACTGACTCACTCGGGGTAAGTGTCTGCAGTGCGATTTTGATGTCGATATCCTTTCCCTGGGGATATCCCAGCGCCGGTTTAGGTAATGTTCGTTTCAATACCGGTTGGTCGTGCAGTGCTTTCATGGCAATGCTCATAAGCCGTTGCTCTTCATAAGCATCTTCACCGTTTCCCTTTTTTTTATTGCAGGTGAGCTGGTAATAGAGGTTCAGACCCATTGGTGTGATCGATACAGGCGGATGATCAATCCCCGCGGGAGGATAGTTTTTGTAGTGCGAATTTTCCTGAACATGGAAGAGATAAAAACTGATCCCTTCCATGTCCTTTGTCAGGAGTTCAGGCACGACAAAATTATTAGGTACACTGATGGCGTGCTGTATCAGCTGAATGATCGTTTCGGTGATCTCGTTGAGTGAGGTATAATCCATTATTAGAGTTGTCCCAGCCCGATGCCGAGCCTGTTCATTCTTCCGTTATTATCATCTGCCGGTTTCTGTACAATCCGTTTGATGACTTTTTGTGGTTGCGATGCTGGTGGGGATACTATTTCAACGGTGATCTTTCCTATCGTGAGTTTTGGTACTGTTTGCTTCTTTGATTCAGCTGTCGATCGTTGCTTGTCCTGCGAAATAAGTTCAGGAATTCGCGGCATGATTTCCTGCACTGTTTGCCTTTCCGGAGAACTTTTCAATGGCTTTCGACCAGGAACGGGAACTATCGGCGAAGGACGGTTTTCCGTGAGATCATCATGCTGCAGGTCGGGTGCATGGGATGTCGTTGTCCCGTCCAACGGTATGATCCGAGGCAATGTGTCATGTTCCTCACCTTGAAATGCAGGTACATTTATTTGCCGGATCTGATCATTTAACTGAGGATTTAATGGAAACCTGGAATCCGCTTGATCAATAGGAATTTCATTAGATGATAATTGCGTTTTAGGTAAAGGTAAGGAGGATGAAGGTAAAGAATGCTGCTCAGCAATTTTTTCTTCATACCGAATGCGTTCTATATGCTTGGCAATGTATTGCACTTTCGGTTCACTCTCCAGAGCTGCTTTTCCAGGGTCGGGCCGCATGATATTTGTATGCACCTGCTCCGGCGGATCGTAGTTTATGCCCTGGTTTTGCAGCAACCCGGCACCTTTCGGTTGGTTATTTACAGACCAGTCTTCTACAACATCCATTTGATCAGCATCGGGTTCAGGGGTCAACGGCGGAGAGAGCGCGGGCATGACAGCTTGATTTCCAGTAATGTTGTTTCTTGCTGCGATGGCGGCGAGGTAAGTTTTCATTCTTTATTTAATTTTCAGCGATCAAGAATGCATAGTGCTTTCGCTCGGTCCTCGTCAGGTCCAGAATCTCCCGGTGCGACCAGTGATAGTGTGATGCAATGAGATGAACCTCCTCCAGCAGATTTCGCCTTTCAGCTGTAAGCCGTGCCATAAAAAATGACTGCATGTCAAACAACACCTGTTGAACAAGGCCGCATTCGGGACAAACAGCCTGCATTTCCTGGCTCAGCACAGGTGCTAGTTCAGCCATTTTTATCTGAACGCTTTCGCCAATGATTTCCGGTTCGCCGGCGCCCATGCATCGCTTAAGCAAGATGTTTACCGCCGTGGTTCCGTCAACTCCCTCTACTGCTATTTCATCCTCACCGGTCGGAAGTCGAAAACGAATTCCCGGTTCCGGCTCATACATACCATCATCCGGAATTGAAACCTCAGCGGGATAACAATGAGCGAGAAGGTCGTCGAGGGAAAAATCAAGATCAAATTTTTGTCCACAACCCCTGCATTCGAGCGTACTCGAAATCTTTGCACCATAGAGTGTCCGGTATAGCCGGGCTATCACCCTGTCCCTGTCGGCTGTAACGATAGCGGCAGCATCGAACCTATTGCCGTTGTTTCCGTTTTGTGACAGCGAACGAAGGAGGGCAAGCACACCTGAGGTGTTGTTTGCCTCCACTGACAGCTCATCAGCGCCGGTGAGACCCCTCAGGTGCATACCCTGTGCTCCAGGAGTATAAAGAAATGGAATAAAGAGTCCGTTCAAGCAGCTTTGGTTTTAGATTGTTAGGTCTGTGTAGGTTCCGGCACTTCAACATCACGTTCCCAGCCTTCATTCTGCAGGACCATTTGCTCAATTGCCACGGCATGGGCGTTTGCATCGAGGTCGGGCAATGCCTGATAGGAAGATACCCAGCACCTGAAGACCTTATAGGCCTTTGCAACTACGCCCTGTTCATTCAGCAGTTCGATGATCAGGTCTTTCCTGAAATCCTTGAGCGAGATCATCGAATCACCTTCGACGTTCCACACTTTTTTTGCCCAGTTTTCAAACTCCGGATCATGGGTTACACCACGTTCCAGGGTGATGGGTTCGAACTTCCATACACTCGGTGTAACCCGTGAACTGCTGGGATCGCCGCCTTCGCGGTGAGTGACCGGTTCGGTGGATTGCTTCAATGCTGTAACCTTGCTTACCCCTGCAACAACTTTTCCGTCCCAGCGGATACGGAATTTAAAATTCTTGTATGGATCGAAGCGATAGGCATTGACCGTAAATTGAGGAATTGCCATGATATTTTAGTTTTAGATTAGACTTGAATTTGACCGGCCATTTGCTGAAGTGTAAGAACCACGAACTCAGCAGGTTTAAGGGGAGCAAACCCGACCCAGATGTTAACAATACCCAGGTTTATGTCGTTTTGTGTGGTGGTTTCGCTGTCGCATTTGACAAAATATGCATCCTGCTTTGTTTTGCCCTGGAATGCTCCCTGACGGAACAGATTATGCATAAAGGCACCGACATTCAATCTGATCTGTGCCCAAAGTGGTTCATCGTTAGGTTCAAACACTACCCATTTCAACCCACGGAAAAGGCTTTCTTCAATAAAAAGTGCAGTGCGGCGAACAGGGATGTACTTGTATTCGGAAGCATTCTGGTCCGAGCCTGCAATAGTTCGTGAGCCCCATGAAACAATTCCTGTGGCCGGAAAACTGCGCACACAGTTTACCGCTAGAGGATTGAGCAAACCATTTTCCCGGTCATTAAGCAGGTACTCAACACCCTGAACCCCTGTGAGACTTGCCTCTGTTCCAGCTGGAGCCTTCCATACACCCCTATTGGAATCGATTCTTGCATATAGTCCGGCGATAGTTCCCGAGGGAGCTGAAACCCGCAGCTGTCCTCCATTCATCGGATCCGATATTTTAATCCAGGGATAATAAACTGCTGAATAATCACTTTTCGGGAGCGACGAACCACCAATGACTGTTGCTATTTCATTTGGTTTTTTGGAAGAAGGAGGAGCATCGATGATCAAAAATGCCCTCCGTTCATGGCAATAGGCTTCACTTTCCATTAAGATGCCACTGTCTGTAACCCCCGGAAGGCAAAGAATGTTGAAAAGATCTTCAGCCTCCAGCGCATAGATGCCCGTACGATCATTCCTGCTTCCAACATAAATATTATATGCCGTTGCATCAGTTATTGCACTTTCACTTCCTCCCTGCAGCATGATGTTCTTTGCTGAGCTGATTGTAGCCCCATTGACTCCACCTACTAGCAAAAACAATTTCTTTGCAAGATCATCCCCAGGGACTTCATTAACCACTATGGATGAAGTTGTGCCCCTGCTACCGGGAGAAAGGACAAGTTTTCGTGCGGCTGCCACGGAACCAGCTGCCACGATACAGGTGAATTCCTGGTAGGTTTTAGAAGACAATTTCAAAGCCCTTACAGCGGTCTTGATCCTGTCTGCCAAGTCTGTCATTTTTGAATCGATTGTAGCGCCAGCAAGGGCAGCGGTACTGATGGTCACAAGATCGGGAACACTCCCATCAAGACTTATCTGAAAACTTTTAATCGCTGCCGAGGGCACACCTGGCGCCGCTGTCAGATCTGCCAATTGTATATCACCAGAGGTTAGAGCTGACCGATCCGGTGCCTCAGGTGGCCTTTTTGTAAGTCCTGCTGCATCAATTTCTCTGCCACCGGCATTTAACCCAAGCCGAAGGTTAGACGCAACATTACCGACAGGACTTGCCAGAACTTCAATTCTTGAATTTTCAACGGCATCTCCTGTGCTCATCAGTATTTTTGTGCCGGTTCCATCAACAACACAGGTAAAGCCCGAAATCGCTAGCTGCCCGTTGGCCTGTGCCTTAACTTTCAGTTGTATCGCTGCGCAAAGGGTAGCAAGTTTATCTGCAGGCGTTACGCCGGCCACATCAGCAGGAACATCGAGTTTTACAAGCACGGGATCAAGTCCGTTGATCCTCAGAGCAAAGCTATTATGATTTGCATCGACAAGCGTAGAAACATCCAAAAGAGTGCCCCCGCCGCCGGTAAGAGCCGCGCTTTGCGAAACTCCCGCAACAAAACCACCAGCCAGTGGTTTCCGCGTGACCTTCACAAGTTTTGAGGACGCATTTACAATTGTTTCAACGAACCGCGAATGCAGCTGATTCATCGAAAGATTCGAAAATACTTCAGATACACTATCGGAAGGATTAAACGATGATTTGAAGTTAATGACCAAATTGAACGTGCTATCAGGATTGGTAGTCAAGTAATTGATCTGAACTTCGATCTGGTTGCCTTCTGTTCCAGGATCAAGAGCTTCAATTCTTAAACTGTTGGTTAGCAAGGGATCCCATACAGCAGCGGACGGATCTTTTACCAGTCTTACAATAATCGCAACAGTCCCTCCATTCAAAAAATATTGTTTGACCGAATAGCTCAATTCGGAAGTTGAAGAAATGCCCCCGAATATTCGTTCAAATTCAGCATAACTGAAAATTTTTACCGATTTGTTATTCGGCCCCCGTTTAGTTGTTCCTATAAAAGCGGTCACGGAGGTACTCACTCCTGTAATCGTTCGCACTCCGCTGGGTATTTCCTGGACATACACACCAGGATAAGAAGTTTGTACGGCCATAATATTTTATTTTAAGAGTTATTAAAATGAATAAAGTTGAACGTATAAAGCTTCGCCTCTTCAGTCACACTGAACCATTTTTTTAGAAATTAAATTGGTCTGAATTGTTTGTACGATATAACTATAGCAACTGCATTATATCCTATCGTGTTAACGATTGTTATCGCAATCGGATACCATTGAACACAAACTTACACTTGATGTTACAACCTTGAGTTATGTATTGCTTTTCAGGTACTGATGTGTGGGTAAAAAAATAGACTACCAGAAAACTTGATATATGAAGGGCCTTAATTTAACAGCAAAACAATCGCGACTACATTATATCCTATCGTGTTCCATTGATGGATTTTTTGTAAACACAAAGCTAAACTTGACGTTAGAACCTTTGAACTATGAATTGCTTTTTTTCAGGTACTGAGGTAATGCGTGGGTATCGAAAAGACTACCAAGAGACACTTGATATTTGAAGGGGTTATAAATCCTTATAGCATAACTCTAATTAAATAGACTATTTATATCAACATCGCCATTATAAGCTATGTTCAATAGTGAGTTTTAACCATAGTGTTATACTAAAGATTCCTCATGATTATAAATATTATTTTTATTTATTTCCAAATAATTTTTTAATGATCCCGAATCAAGACACTGCAGGTAAACCTACAGCATTATGTCACTTTTCATTCAACCATTTACTAATTCTGAGTGGTGGTGAAATTTTTTTTACGTTGAAAAGTACAAATATTCTTACAAAAAAAATTCGTCTCTGGATGTATTTGCGGATAACGTTTTTTTCTATACATTTTACGTATATACTTTCGGTAGTATTTTTAACGCAGTTTTCACCCGATAGTACGCTGTGTTATTCGCTCTGCCCCTTTTTCAGAGAGATTGCTGTTTGAGTATTGTTCTGATTGCGGGTAATCCCCTCCAGCCCTTTCTTAAGTGACTTTTTACATGAATATTGACAACTAATAATTCATGTTCCATGCAAATATCTGCTGAAAAATATAGCAATGTAGTGGTCGCAGGTGCAATTTACGACCTTATAACCACGTCAGGTTTTGCTACGCCCTGGACGTTTGCTGTTGTCCATAAATATATAGGAATGGTGTATCCCCTACCACCGTTTGAACCTATGCATGTTATGTTCGCAAACCTTCTCGGCAGCGTTGTTGTTATCTGGGCGTTTTTTCGCATCCGGAATCCAAAACCGGCTCTTGGTCTGTTTGACAGTATTTCCAGAACACTGTGCCTTACATGGGAGCTATATTACGTTATAGCCGTGCATGGATCGCCTGTTGTCTGGTTTTATGCCGCTTTTGAATTTTTGTTCGGTGTTTTGGAAGGCTATGGATACTGGAGTCTCCAGAAAAACCAGGAAAGCGTATCGTAGACATCATGCGCCTAGTTCTATCTCCAAACCGTGAAATCTATGGCAGTCCTCGCATTGCCGTTTGCCTGCAAGAGGAAGGTTTTCGATGTAGCAAACCAAGAACAGCCCGGTTAATACGATCTATGGGGAGTCGCTCTACAGTGGCTAAAAAATTCAAGGTAACGACAGACTCAAACCATAAGGAACCGATTGCTCATAACCTTCTGGGCCAGGTGTTTAAGGCTGATTTTATCAATGACGCCTGGACAAGTGACCTGACGTATGATCAGCGACGGATTATTTTCCCGGTCAGCGACAACTATAATTCCCGAAAACTACTACAAATTTTTGTGCTCCCCAAGCAAGGAAAACGACTGGATTCCAGTGAGTTTTCCTCATTGAGGGTCATT
>Ga0194037_1000116_pt1 | contig 57252 bp, 49 predicted proteins | sample JunL306m_MetaG_FD_148653 | JGI IMG/M metagenome (GOLD analysis project Ga0194037, IMG submission 148653) | Anoxic zone freshwater microbial communities from boreal shield lake in IISD Experimental Lakes Area, Ontario, Canada - Jun2016-L304-6m | ecosystem: Environmental > Aquatic > Freshwater >...
ATGTGCGTGTGAACGTCATTCGCCCCGGTTATTTCGGCGCATCGCCCCAGGGCAACACTGTCCTCGGCCGGCAGGTTCAGGTCGGTCAGCCAGGGAAGCACTCCCAGAACCGGCACGCCGGTTCGCTCCTGGATAAATACGATGCCGGGGGCCAGGATGGCCGGATCTCCCCGGAATTTGTTGATGATCACTCCACGGACAAGCGCCCGCTCGTGAGACTCCAGCAGGTCGATGGTGCCAACGATCTGGGCGAAGACGCCGCCCCGGTCTATGTCGGCCACCAGGATAACCGGGCAGCCGGCCATCAGGGCCACTTTCAGGTTGGCGATGTCGTTGTGCCTGAGATTGATTTCGGCAATACTTCCTGCCCCCTCAATGACAATGAAATCGTAATCGTTTCTGAGCCGTTCGAAGCTCTCCCGGACTTTTTCAAAAACCTGCGGTTTGAAAGAGTCATATTCCGTAACGTTCATGTTAGCCACGGCTCTCCCCTGAACGATGACCTGGCTGCCGGTGTCCGAGTTGGGCTTGAGCAGCACCGGATTCATGTCGGTGTGGGGAGGGATGGCGCAGGCCAGAGCCTGGACCGCCTGGGCGCGCCCGATTTCTCCCCCTTCAGGGGTGACGAAGGAGTTGAGCGACATGTTCTGGGATTTGAAAGGGGCGACGCTGACGCCACGCCTTACCAGACAGCGGCAGAAACCGGCGGTGATGACCGACTTGCCCACATCCGAAGCGGTGCCGCAAAACATGAGAGCCTCCGGTCTGGCGCCCGGTTTTTCGACGTCCGGAACTGGATCAGGTATGTTCACCAGTTTACGGGCGTAGCCGCGCGGGGTGACCATCCGCCCCTGGCGATCCACGAAGGTGGCACTGTTGCCGATGATGACTATGGAGAACATGTCTATTTCGTGCTCCAGCAGCCTGGCCAGCGTGGTAACTGTAGCGGATTCGTCCTCACGGCAAGCGTTGCGAACGATACCGGCCGGGGTCGCGCCGGGTCGAGCAGTAAGGATGATCCTGCGGGCCTCCTCGATCTGGGTGACCCGCTTTTGGCTTTTCGGGTTATACAGGCAGATCACGAAATCGGCCCGGGCCGCCGCTGTCAGCCTGTCTTTGATGCGATCCCAAGGGGTGAGCAGGTCCGAGAGCGAAATGACGGCGAAGTCGTGCATAAGCGGCGCACCAAGTACGGCGGCAGCAGCCTGGACAGCAGAGATGCCGGGTATGACGCGGACGTCAGGGTGGATGAGATCCTCTCCGGTGATGTCCCGTTCCAGCAGTTCCAGCACCAAACCGGCCATACCGTAGATACCGGCATCACCTCCGGATACCAGTGCAACGGTTGCACCGGCCTGCGCCCTGGCAATCGCCTCACGACAGCGATCCACCTCCTGCATCATGCCGGTGGCGACGATCTCCTTGCCCGTAAGAAGTGGTCTGATCAGATTGATGTAGACACCATATCCGATGACGACGCTTGATTCCGCAATAGCCTGCCGGGCCGCTTCGGTCATATGGGAGAGCGCGCCGGGACCGGCGCCGATGATAGAGAGTCGTGACATGTTGTTCCTTATGGGATTAAGCGAGGCCGGCAAAACTCTACCCGGTTGCGACCTCGGGATTTGGCCTGGTAGAGTAGCTCATCCACCTGGGATACAATATCCAAAGCTGATACTTCTGCACTGCTCGGAGCTGACACAACCCCAAAACTGGCGGTGACGTACTCCGCAATGCTGGATCCTTTGTGCGGGACAGCAAGATCCACGATACCGCGCCGGATCTTTTCGGCGATGGCAACGGCGCCATTGCAGTCTGTTTCCGGCAGGATACAGGCGAATTCTTCGCCACCGTAACGGGCAGCCAGATCAGCAGGACGTGTTGTACAGTCGGCAATCACCCGGGCAATCTGCCGCAGGCAATCATCGCCTTTGACATGTCCGTAATTGTCATTATAGGCTTTGAAGTGGTCTATATCCAGCATGATCAGTGAAAGAGTGGCCCCCGAACGGGAAAGGCGGGCATGTTCCCTGTCAAGCACCTCGTCAAAACGCCGCCTGTTGGCTATTCCCGTCAAGCCGTCAGTGGCGCTCAGGGCTTCAACTTTTGCGGTCAATTCTTCCTGTCGTGCGATTGCGGCTATCAGTTCTCTGTTCTTATTTTCCAGATCCACTGTTCGCTCGGTCACTTTCTGTTCCAGTGTAGCGTACGATTCCTGCAAGTGCTCAGCCATTCCGTTAAAACCGTCGGCGAGCTTTTCAAGTTCATCTCCGGTCCGAACCGTAATGCGGTGATCGAGGACTCCGAGGCCGATTCGCGTTACGCCGTCCTGCAAGGCATCTATAGGTCCGACCATGCGGCGTACCAGGATAACACAGGCCAGCAGAGTGAAAAGAGTGCCGATGAGAACCAGTAATGCACTGCGAATGGCATGGGAGTACAGTGGCCGATAGGCTTCGGCAAGTGCTTCCTCGACAAAAACGAACCAGCCAAGTTGCGGAATAGTTCCAAAGGCTGTCAAGACCTGCCTGCCGTCATAGCTGAGTGCATGCTCAATCTCGCGGCCTTGTGCCGGATTGTTGATTGCGGCTTTAACATGCGACAGAGAGGCCAGACTGGTGTTCTTTAACACGAGTCCAATATCGGGATGGGCAATCAGGCGCCCATCAACATCAACTGCGTAGGCGTGTCCGGAGTCACCGACCTTGATGTGAGAGATACCGTCGAGCAGGAATTCGAGGTCGATTTCAGCGACGGTTACCCCGGCTTCCTCGGGGCCGACAGCCATCGCCAGGGTCATATACAGCGCTCCGTTGCGGAAGTAGATTGGGCTGCGATAAGGCCGGCCGGATTTTACCCGGCGGAAAAAATCAGTGGTCGATAAATCTTTGCCGCTACGAATAACATCGGCAGCGCGGCGGGAAACATGCAGATATTCTTTGCCATGATGGTCGAGAAGAGTGATTTCATTTATTGCCGCAATGCGCCGCAAGAGCTGTATTTCGAAACAACGCTGGTCAAGCGCCGAAACAGAGCGATCCGGCATTCCGGTGATACCGATCCTTTGTTCGATATCAAAAAGGTACTGGCCGATCCGCGCCGCAGCCGCTTCCGCTTTTTCGCGCTGCAGCCTGATGAGCGCCCGCCTGTTTTCCTGGTACGAAAAACTGATGCTGATAATACCGCTGATAAGCAGCGAGCTGCCGATTATCGCGCAAAATATCAAGGAGTATTTTTTAAAAAGAGTGAATTTAAGTGGCATTCAGATTCATTTCCGGAGTCAGACGATCATGGGCATTTCGAAGTGGGCCAGAGCGAAGATAACTCTTCAATCAAAAGGTTTGTCGTTCGGGTTCTTGTAGAGTCTGATATTTTCTTCGCTCATCGGAAAGCCTAAATTGCCCCCCTTCGGTGGAATCGGGGAGAGCAGCCATTTCTTGTAGATAGCATCTGCCTCTCCTGATTTCATTATTCTGGCAATCTCCCTGTCCACTAACTTCTTGAAAGCGGGGTCATCTTTGGGCAGAACACAGCCATAAGCCTCGTACGATTGCGGTTTGCCGGTCACAATCCACTCGTCAGGACGCCATGTTTCACGAACGGCTGCATACAGCAACACGTCGTCCATCATGTATGCATCCGCCTGTCCGGCCTGCAGCACTGCCAGAGGAGTGACACCGCGATCAAAAGTCGTTATGATGTTGATGTTGTATTTCTGCTCGCTGTTCATCCTGCGCAGAATCTTTTCGGAAGTCGAACGGGCGAAAGTCGCGACATTTTTGTTCGTCAGGTCTGAAAAATCCTTGATTCCCGAATCCTTACGCGTCATGAGACGTGAACCGGCCACGAAAAGGGTGTTGGAAAAGGCAGATGTCTTCTGCCGTTCGATAGTATTGGTCGTCGCGCCGCAGTGAATGTCAACGGTACCGTTCTGTACCATGGAAAAGCGGTTTTGGTTGTTACAGGTACCTGTTTGATCTGCAACGCTGGTAATTTCAGCTCACGCTTAATGGCGTCGGCAACTTTCAACGCGATATCGTAAGAGTAACCCATGACTTTCCCCTCGCCGGCGTTATACGAAAACGGTACCGTTGTTTCATGGAAGCCAAGCGCAATCGTTCCGGAGTTGGCGATTTTCCTCAAAGTTCCGGTTTTCTCCTCGGAGGCGTTACCTTCCCTGGGAAGCATTGTTAACTGAATAGCGAGCAGTATTGTCAAATAAGTGATCAGCAGCTTTATCATTGTGCACCTCGATGAATTAAGCGTCCCGGTCAATGACCTTGACAGGGGGAATTTCGTTTTCAGGAACTCTCATGAATCGATACACCCTCTGACGCATCGCAATCATAAAGGAAAGAGGCAGAGGTAGAACTATAAACGGAAGGAGAAGGAATAATTTCATTCTTTGCCAACAATCTAAAATTGCCATGATGTTCAGGATCTTACGATAAAATTCGTTTGCATCAATGTGTCTTTCCAAAGCGATCCAGAACGCAAGAGACTTTAAAAAACCTCGTTTCCGGGTCGCCTCTTCAATGGTGGCGTAACGCAATCGCCGGTCGGGGATGCTGCTACAGCAGTTCAGAAGACCATTATACCATGAAAGCGGCGACAAAACAGAATCATTGACATCATTCCGAATAACCACTGCAGCCGAAGGGATATAAACCATAAAATTATCACGGACAGCTTTATTGATGAACGCGAAGTTCGGGAAACAATCTGCACAGAATTTATATCCTTTTGCTACACATTCGTAACCGAAAAGTTCGGTGCGAAAAATGATTGCCGGGAAGAAACTGAGTGTGAAATGAGGCAGGAATCCGGAGTGCACTAATTCCTGAATGTTCTTGCTGCAATTACGGACGGTTGTAACCGGATGAAGCGGGCCGGCAATAACCAGGTCGTGGCTCCCCGCCTGCAATACGCCGACAATCTCATCAACAGCGCTGAAATCGTAAAAATCGTCGTCGCAGAGAATCCAGGTATACCTGGATGTCGATAATTCTACGGCACGGAGGTAATTAGCATCTCCCCCAATGTTCAGAGGGTGGCGGACGACATGAAAGTCTTCAAAATATTCACTATACTTCGCTGCTATCTGCGGCGTATTGTCTGTCGAACAATTATCCAGCACGGTAAAACGGCAGCGGGCAAACAGGCTGTCCGCCAGCTTTCGAAGCGTATCATCCAGACATGAGCCCCGGTTGTAGGTGATGAGAAAAATCTCCAGAACTGATTCAGGCATATCTGTGCCTTTTCAAGTTTAATTTCCAAGCAATTATATGCTTTTAGCGTCAGGTAAAAAAGGCCGTACGTCTCCCGAGTGACCCCACTCTTCAAGATACCTTTGCCTCATCTTCTTTAGCATGGTGTGCGGAAGAGGGAAAACCATCAGCGGAATCAGAATAAGAAATTTCATTCGCTGACAGGATGGAAGACCCCAGATTATATCAACTATTTTACTCCAGAAGAGTATGCTCCCACGCGTTTCGTCAAACGCAATCAGGAATACGAGGGTTTTAAAAAAACCGTAATTATGTGTCACTTCATCGATCGTTCGTTCGCGAAGCTCTTTCTGCTTGATCGTCTGGCAATAATTTATCCAGGCGGCAAACCAGTACAGCCCGTCAAAATTAATACTGTTTGTTTCAGTACGCACCACCTGCTTTGCTGAGACGTAAACGCGTGCATCCATTTCCACGAGTAAACGTACAAAAGGGAAGTTCGGGTACACGCAGTTTGCCAATCGGTACCCTTTCACAATACAGGCATCATCATAAAGGGAAGTTTTGAAGATCAATGCTGGCCATAACGAAAATGCTGTATATACACGGGCTTTTTCAGCGACAAGCTGAGCCATGGTGGTCGATTCATCCCCGTGCCAGTCAAGTGCTGCGATGGAACCCACGTACAACATATCATATGAATCGCTGATAACAGCCTTAATAAGCTGATCAAATGTTGTGCCATCAAGAATGGTGTCATCATTTAGTATCCAGCCGTATTCCGCGCCCACATTTTCTACTGCATGAAGATAGCCTGCATTAGTTCCAATATGTTTTTCATGGCGAACAACCGACATAAAATGTAATTTGTCGCAATATTTCCTGCAAATATCCGGGGTGGCATCGGTTGAGCAATTGTCGTAAACAGTTACGTTTGCTTTGTTGAACGGGCTCGCAGCCAACTGCCGCAACGTACTGTCCAGACTCGACGCCCGATTATAAGTTACCAGTACAATTTCCAGCTTTCCATGAAGAAAAGTAATCGGTGAACTAGTCATAAAAAATATCTCGCGGGTCGAATTCTCGCAGAGTCTCACCCCGCGAACGGTACCGCATCTCTTTTATTTTTCTGATAAAAGCGCAGGGAAGAAGCAATGCAGTGCTCAGGAGAATCAAAAACAGCAGTCTTTGTTTAAGGTTATATGACAGATTTATCAGGATTACATTCTGCCAGAAACGTTTACGGTTAAATGTGGGAGCAATTTTTTCATCTGCGACAACTATGAGCAGGTTCTTAAAAAAACCTCCACCCTGTAAGGTCAAATCCCCTATTGCCCGGGACCTGAGATACCTGTCAGAAATTGAAAAACAACATTTGACCCATGATACATATTGAGAAAACGGTGAAACCCCTGTCCCTGAAGAATCAAGCCCTCGTATGACCATGGGGTTTCGCGCAACGTAAATGCTGAAGTTCCGGCAGACTGATCTATGAATGAAATGAAACAGCGGGTAGAGATTGTCCATGTTGTGATATCCACCCACGAGACAATCACTATCAAAAAGTGTCGTGCGGAATATAACTGCCGGAATAAAGGAAAGAGCCGGATAGTAACGGGCTCCCCTTTTCAACAGCTCATACGAAGTGGTTTCAAGTCCCTTTTCCCATGATTCCAGATGTTGGTCGCTTACCCATATCAGATCACACTTTTCCTCAGTAATTGCATTGAGCACATCGTTACAATCCGAAAAATCATAATGATCATCATCACAAATAATCCATGTATATCTCAAGGTTGAAAGTTCAATCGCCCTGAGATAGTTCGCTCCTCCTCCAATATTTTTTCTGTGCCTTACAATGTGCAGGTTTGAAAAAAGTTCCTGATAACGTAAGCAGACATCAGCAGTATTGTCAGATGAATTATTGTCATAGACCGTTATCTTATTATTGCAGAAAGGGCTTGTCGAAAGCTGGGCGAGCGTTCTGTTGAGAAAATCGGACCGATTATACGTAATGAGAGCAATTTCCAATAAATGTTCAACCATGAGCCCTCTTGATGTGAACGTCAGCTCAAATATTCACTGGCGTATTTTCTGATAATTGTGCCGCGATAACGAGATATACATCCAGCTACCCCCGTCTCAGGTTGTTCAGAGCCTCCAGGGGTGATGAAATTCCTTCCATAATCTGTCGTACACCCTTGCCGGAAATAAACGCAAAAAGCACATTCCTCACATGCATTACTTTAATGGCAGCAGAAGGATATTTCAAAATTCCGGTCACAAAATATGTGAGTAACTGGGCAAACAGGCTGCGCGCCCAGAATCGTCGTCCACATTTTTTACAATACATCATCTTGTTATATAGATATGAATTCTGACGCAAAGAAAAAAGAAGGGAATTTTTTTCAACAATATGGAAATTATTATATGTCATTCTCTCTCGACAGTGGGGACAAACGAGCGTCACACTTTCAGGTTCCACTTTTTCAGGAATGGCATGCAGGTTATACTTGAAATCAAGCCTCAGTATTTCCAGCCTGAGATTGATAAATTCGTTCTCAGACATCTTTGTCATGTTGATGGTATCAAAAAAATGATGTTTGATGAAGTTCAGCCTGTCTTTAATAATGCCTTGCTGCAGACAATACCGGTAAAGCTCGCAGTCAGGATAAGGCTGGACAAATCCAAGCATAATACCTGCTTGTGAATGTTCCTTCCAGAAGTCTATGGTTTCTTTAGCCGTTTCCATGGTCTCAGCTTTGTCGCCAAAGATGAAGTTTCCCTGCAGTCTTAAATCTGTATCGAGAATGCAATGTACTGCGTTATGTATTTGATCCTGACTGATCTTTTTTTTCATGCTGGCCAGAACTGTATTGCTGTAACTTTCCAAACCCAAGCTCAAATTATAACAGCCGGAGTCCCTGAGCATTTCAAGAGTTTCCTTGTTTATGCTGCCGACCCTGAGTTGGCACCCCCATTTCAAATCCCAGTCAAGAGTCGCACTGAACTCCTTGATCCGAGTGCAAAATTCCTTCAGCCTCGCTTCGTTTAACGAAAACAGCTCATCCAGAATTTCAAGGACATTGATGCGGTACCTGGGAACGGCCTCTGTCAATTCATCTATAATGGAATCAATTGAGCGCTCCCGGTATACCTTTCCCAAAGGGTGGTAACAGAAGGTACACTCGAAAGGGCATGATCTTGAAGATACGACAGGATAGCCTCGTGGATAATCGAAGTAATCAAGATAGTAAACATCCGAGGGCTTAAGGTTATCCAGATGCTCCCGGAACCCGAGCGCGTCGTAGTCAGGGAATGGAAGCGCATCAAGGTTTCTGACAGAGGCTCGTACCTTCGTCATGAAAAACTGACCATCCCTGACAAAGGCTATACCCGGCACTTCCGATACTTCATCACCTTTCTCAAGACAAGCCAGGAGCTCGCACGCTGTAATCTCTCCTTCGCCGATGACAGAATAATCAGGTTTCAGCTCCCTTGTCATCAATTCAGGTTCTGACGATACGATCCCCCCCCCAACAATTGTCATGGTTCCGGAATCTCTTGCCATTGAGAGTATTTTTTCAACTTCGCTGTAATGACAGGCCAGACCACCTGTAGCCACAATATCGTAACGCCCCCGTATTATGTCGAGTTCGTCCGAAAGATTTAAGTTGACACAATCAACCTTGTGCCCTTCCCGCTTGAGAGCGGAAATTACGTAGGCCAAACCTACCGGAAAAATTTTTGTACTGTTCCTTGGAGCCACAACAAGAATATTCACACTGCTCCTCCCCGGACATGACACACTGTCCTTTCGACAGCTTCCCGCAGACTGATATATTGCCTGACACCCAGATCCTTTTGAGCCAGGTGTGTTGAAGGAACGTACCGTTCGGATAAATCGGATGGAAGCGCACTTTTTGCAATATTAATTTCGATACCGTGCGGAAAAGTCTGCGACACAATTATTGCCAACTCCGCTATTGTCACATCCTCTTCCGAGCCGACATTATAAATGCGACAAGATTCGCCCTTGAAAAGTATCGTCCATAACCAGATGGCAAGATCTGCTGCGTAAAGATATGATCTGTAAGGAGTACCGTTGCCGGTGACCTTGATCGGGCCGCCGTTTAAGGCATCACGGATGAAGTTTCCAATGGCATAATGGATGTCCAGCGGGAGGAAGGGACCGACGAAGGAGAAACAACGGGCTATTTTCGTCTCGAAGCCATATTTCCCGGAATAGTACGCACAGAGAAACTCTGCTGCCCGCTTTCCTTCTCCTAAAGCCGATTTTGGTTCAAGAGTATCGGGCCCCCCCATGTAACACTCCGGTATATGTGTAATTCCGGAAGGTTGAGTGCCATAAACCGCCCCGGAACTTGTTAACAGGAACTTCCTGGCCCGGCACTGTACAGCAAAATCAAGAGTATGCCTGGTGCCTTTGACGATGGTGTCAAATTTCAGGAGAGGATCTTCGTTGTTGAACGTAGCTACGGCCGAAGTAGTGGCAGCGTGTATGATGTGGGAAAACTCTCCATCAGGAAAATCAAAATCAATTACATCACCCGCATGAAACCGAATCGCCGGATTGTTTGCCAGATGCGGTGCACTCCTTGAAAATGCCTCGTAATCTCTTGTCAGAACGAGCGCCGATGCATGTAACCCGTATGTCTCGTTTGCGTAAGCAAAGCTTTCCAGCAACCAGTTTCCGAAAAAACCGGTACCACCGGTAATAAAAAGTGATTTTCCACGGAACTCTTCCCAAAGTCCTTCCGTATGCAAAAGAATATGGTCCAAATCATTGACAAGTGAATTGTCTGAACGTTTGTTGTTTTGCAATCGAGTCACGCTATGTACCCATATCCGTTACCGGCAGTTTCAGTTCTATGTGACAAGATCCTCGCCCGCAAACACATCATCACAAGGTACCGGCAATGGCTTGCCATATATCCTGTCAACAACGTATCTATCAATAAACTCCCGGTCTTCGGCCACAAGACAGGTATCGACATGATTCCCGAAATATTTGATATTCATACCTCTTGCGATGATGTCTTTCAACGGTTCGTTAAAGACGTTTCCAAGAGAAACGTGAATATAGGGGCACGGCATCACATCGCCATACTTGGTGATTGAAACCATCCTTTTTACAGCTATGCAGCCCATATTCAGGCCATACGACGGGGTCAGATGAGTAAAGACATTGTATTTTTTCTCAAGAGTTCGCATGTATTCCATGTCATCTCTATTAACCAGGACATCAAAATTGCCCTCCCAGGAACCGACAGGTTTCGCATATGTGACGAATATGCCAATTTCCTTTTCTTTGCCGAATTCCAGAAAATCAATAAACTCCTGAGACCGGATCCTCTGCTTGGAAACAACCGTCTGCAGTATGATATTCAATCCGGCATCCAAAGCCGCATCAATGGCCGCCAATGCCCTGCTGTGAGAGCCTGTTTTGTGTCTGAAAGTATCATGCTCGGAGGCTGAAAGACTGTCGAGACTCAACTGGATTTTATCAACACCCATGTTTTTCAGCTGCTTTGCTTTTTCCGCATCCAAAAACCAGCCATTGGTATCCGAAGTTATGTAAAATTTCCGGGGGTCAATTGCTCTGACCACGTCACCAAAATCGGGAAACGCCAGCGGCTCTCCACCCGTAATAACAATGTGAGCAAGCCCCATCTCGTCAGCTTGCCGTGAAAGTTCTTCGACATCACTAATGGTAAAACTTCTTGCTTCTTTTTTCCCTTGAAACTTCTTTATCGAGCAGTGCTCGCAAAGAAAATTACACGTATAATCGTATTGAAACTGGAGAATTGCGATACTCTCGCCTTTCTTCACCTTCTCGTCATATTTCATAATTTTTTCGTAGACGTACGGTTTTTCTCTTTTCAGTTGGTTTCTTTTATCTATTTCTAACTGTTTCAGTTGTCCTGATTGGGTTGACATAATAATCACTCCAAAAAACTATTTTCATTCATGACGTTGGAGATAATGATTCAAAGACGAAATCAGATAAAATCGCGATACATTTCATGCACAGAAATTATATTACCCGGACATTTTTCATGCCAGGCCCATTCACCAATCTTGGGAGAATCCTTTTCAAACCTGCGTTTTTCATCAGGTGGTTTTAACAGGGTACAGCCGTACAGCAATGAAATGAAGTGGCCTCGTTCCAATCTTGAAGGATGAATGACTTCATTGATTGCAAGTGGGGTGTCTGCAAACTTCACCGTTGTACCAAGTTCAGTCTGAGCAACAGCTCTAATCCTGTCTGAGATCGTTTCCCTGAATCTTATGATTCCACCGGGAACATGCCAGCCGGAAGAGTGGTATATATCATCTCTCCACGTCAGCAGGGTATGTCCCTGCTCATTCCTGATCAATAAATCGACATTAATGAGCGGTGTAACCCTGCTAATAAAAAGAAATATATCTTCGGGCAGTCCATGAGATGGATCTTTGACGATGGCTTCCAGCTCGTCAAGCATGTTACTGATGTCACTCATTCAATAATCCGGAATACGAAATGTAATGATCAATCGCTACAAGGCGATTTTGAACAGATCGAAGAAATTGCGCCAATAGGGGATTTCAGCGACAATCCTGTTTGCTTCTGACGTATACTGTTGTGCCTTATCGAAATCACACAGTTTTTCGTAGCATCTCGCAGCACAGTAATGTGCAATGGCGTGGTCATGTTTTGCTCGTATTGCATTTTCAAATCCGTTCAACGCTGTCTGGAAATTTCCGGCACGAAAGTCGCCGTTAGCAATGAAATTAAGCTCCAAGTTCATAACGTAAGCCACTTCCTGTATATAATCAACGGTAAAGTCTTCGGTCTCCACGACAGCTTTTTTGTAGTTGCAATCAATATAACTGCCTTTCAGATACTTATTCTCGACACATACAGCAAACATTTCACTCCCCACAAGAGGAGTGGCGACATTTATTCTGAACCAGTTGGCATGTACACTCCTCAAAAAAGTTCTGGTATCCTCTATATCCTGTTTCGTTTCACCCGGTAGGCCAATCAGGATATTGACATCCGAATAAATCCCCAGGTCACGGCAGTCGTCAGTTACCTGTTTAACTATCTCGAGATTTAGCGGTTTACGCATCACCTCCCGCAAAACTCTGTTACTTCCTGATTCAACTGACAAAACAAGCTGATTGACACCTACGCTTTTCAAAGCTTCAAGCATGGACCGGTCGAGGGCGTATAACGCGAGTGAATTGGGGAAAAAGGCTGTCAACCGGAATTCGCGCAACATTTCGACTATTTCATAGGCCCTTTGCTTGTCAGACATGAAGTGATCATCCTGAAAAACAATCGTTTTCACGTTATATCGATCTTTAAGGAGCTGTAAATCATTTCTGATACGATTGAGGCTGTGATAGCGCATGCTTCTGCCGTGGACAGTGTGCGACGAACAAAAACAGCAATAATGGGTGCATCCCCTGGAAGTCATTACCGGAACGCTGTTCATTTTTTCCTGTACCGAAGTGTACGCTGATATGGTCGGATTTAAGCCATAGCCTGATGTATCCAGCAGGTCGTAGTCGTAAAAGGGAATCTCATCAAGTTCTACGATAAAATCATGTTGAAATAGTTGTCCGTTTTCGACCTTTGCTTTAGTGATCCCGGAAGGACATTGCTCCAGATACTGCTGTTTATCGTCTGCCTTTACAAGGCCCGCCAGGAACCTCTCTCCCTCACCGTAGCAGAGGGCGTCAAAGCAATCACAATCTCTGAATATTTCTCTGTACATATTTGTGGGTACACCGCCACCGGCAACGTTGAGCGCACCTGGAAAGATCTCTCTGCAACATCGGGCTATATCAAGCATATTATAATATGTAGGAGTAAACAGGGCTGAAATGGCTATTATACCGGGAGTAAAATCTTTGAGAATCGGACCCGTCAAGGCAGAGCAATAAAATTCCACAAATGATCCATATTCGAATCGGTCCAGTTTATTGATTTCTACATTAAAATCCAGAAGCCTGGTTTGCGTCGCGGCAATTTGTTTTACATAGGCGCTTAAAGACAGCGCACCAAGTGGAATATCAGTAATTACAGATCCAAAGGTACCCGATGCCTTTGAAACTGTTTTCACGTTATCAGGAGGATTGACAAATTCGTCAAATTGTATATTCGGAGGCACTACGAAGAGAATTTTATCCATGGTTATCTTCTGGGCCATATCCTGTAGGGAGAATAATTTTGAATATGCTGCAAGGCTGATTTAAAATGCTTTTGTGCTTTTTTATCTACGTTAAGTCCATCATATATTTCCATTAAAATGAGATGGATAAACGCCAGCACATGCCCCTTCAATCCTTTAATAACATCTGTTCTGAGCATTTTGCGGTCACAATCGAAGTTGGCCTTTGATATTCTTTCGGCCAGAAACAGCAGCTGCGAACCGTTTGGAATATGCTCCAGAGCCTTTTTGATGTGGATTTCGGGCTTTGCGGATACTTCGAGATTAAGAAGGACATTCCCGATAAAAAGATGGAGGCCGGCAATTGCCTGCTCTTTCATTCCACGGATAGATTCGGGGAGATCAGGTTCTGCGAAAAATGTATCAAAAAAAGCTTTCCTGGCTGATACAAAATATTCGTCGTTTGAAAAATGTCCATGGCTGGCTGTTTCGCAATGGAAGGCAAACTTGGCAATCACACCCGGCAGATAATGGACAGGATATTTCATCGCGATTCTTAACCAGATCTCAAATTCGCCTACACCCCAGATCCAGTCCCTCGTAAACAAGCCTGCCCCTATAAGAGCTTCCCGCCGGAAAAAAGTCGCGGCAAAGGGAGGGTCAACTTCACGGAAAAGATAGCCCTTCAAAGAAAAAGGTGAACCGTGCCATGTTTCCACAATTTTTCCATCAAAGTCGGTAACGTAAACATCACCATAGACAGCTCCGGCCTGAGGAAGACCCTTGAGCTGCTTAACCCCCCAGGCTACGGACTCCGGCAGAAGTTCCTCATCCGCCATGGAGAGAACGAGTATATCACCTTCACATGCCTTGAGTCCCCGGAAAAGCCCCTCCTCACCACAAGAGTCGGGCTCGGCTTTCAGACGGATTCGCCCCGGATGCCTGCTCATGTAGTCCTTTACGATATCCAGGGTTCCGTCAGTAGACCCTCCGTCCTGAAATACCAGTTCAAAGTGTTGATACGTTTGGGCTAACGCCGCTTCCAGACAGCGCCTGATCGTTTTTGTTCCGTTTTTGCAGACGATCAGGATCGAAACCAGTGGATTATCGTTAAGCGGCAGCAGTTGTTCCGTCGTTGTAATTGTAACAGGTGTCATTCAGGTAACCTCTTTGCAGCAGATATTTCGTTATGCAATGTTTCAGTATCACTTTACAGCAATAGATCTTCTGCGGAAATACCGGCAGTAAGGCATGTGGCGGTTGCAGGCAATATTACTCCTCGGTAAAATAGATCACCTGACTACCCAGTGAGTCAAAGCGGAAAGGCACATGCAGCAATGGTGAGAGTCCCTGTCGTAGACGTTCGCGATCCTCGGATCGCACGAAAAAGAGCATGAACCCACCACCGCCCGCTCCGAGAATCTTGCCGCCAAGCGCACCGGAGTTCATGGCTGTGGTGTAAATATCATCGATTACATTTGTAGAAACCTTATTAGAAAGTCGCTTTTTCAATAGCCAGCTTTCGTGCAGAAGAGCACCAAAATCATCGTACCCGGAAATATCACCATCCAGGATGTCAGCAGCAGTTTCTACTGTTGCCTGCATGAGCGATAACGACTGTTTGTTGGTATCCAGCTGCCGCAACTTGTCCTTTTCTATCTCAACGGCAAATCGGGAAAACCCGGTAAAAAAAAGCATCAGGCAGTTTTGTAAATGGGCATATTTTTCCGCCGTAATGACAAACGGCTTAACTTCCACATTATCCTGAGCAGAAAAAATAATTTTATTGAGACCACCAAAGGCTGACGCTACTTGATCCTGGGAACCGACAGCTTCTTTAATCATATTTTGTTCGATATGTATGGCTTCCAACGCCAGTCTTTTTTTGGAGGCCATTTTACCTTTGAGTGCGTACAAGGCATGCAGCAAGCCAACTGTAAATGCCGAACTGGACCCCAAACCTGAGTGGGAAGGAAGATCGCCGTCGTGCTGCATAACGAGACCTTCCTGCACATTCATGAACCTGTAGATCTCACGCACGGCCGGATGCTCAATTTCATCAAGTTTGTTGAATGCTTCCTGCTTTGAGAAAAAAACGATTTTATGTTTGTAGTCAAAAAACGGGGGAAGCTTGCGTAGACTTACATAGCAATATTTGTCGATAGTAGTGGATAGAACAGCTCCCCCGTTTTCTTTATACCAGGCAGGTAAATCAGTGCCACCGCCAAAAAAGGATATTCTAAATGGAGTGCGTGTAATTATCATGACAACATATTGGAACTGATAAAATGAGTTATCGTGTCAATCACAAAGTCCATATCATTTATACTCACATCCTGATGGCAACCAATATGGATAGCATTATTACCAATATATTCTGCATTCGGAAAATCACCCGGTTTATAACCGAGATACCTGAAGCCCCGACACTGGGTCGGCATGGAGTTGAACAGGGTTCTGGTTTCAATGCCATTGTGCTCAAGATATTGTGAAAACTCAACCCTCGAAAATGGTGCGCCTTCCTGAATTATTATCGGAATCGCATGGGGGCCGATCTGCTCCCATTCCTCCTCCCTGATCGTAGAGAGGAATGGAGCAAAACGATCAAAACGATTTAGAACATGCATCAGATTGTCGTGACGTTTATTAAGAATATCGAAATAGACATCCATGGCGCCAATTCCGATTGCAGCTTCCATCTCATTCATCTTGCAGGAATAACCAAGCCGATCAAACGTAAAACGGATATCTTCTCCGCCTTCGCCCCTGAAGCGTTTAGCACAATATCCTGATGTGACATTGAGAGAGCACTGTTTGCATGCGCATGCACGCCCGTGAGAGCGAAGCGAACGAATCACTTCCGCATAATCCTCATTATTCGTGGTAACAACACCACCCTCTCCCGTAGTAATTATGTGTGCAATATACGTGCTGAATGCGCCCATATCCGCCAGCCCGCCTGCCGGATTTCCATGATAGAGAGCACCATGAGCCTCAGCAGCATCTTCCACCACTACGAGATTGTATTTTTTGGCAATGGCGTTTATGGTATTCATCTCCGCCGGTTTACCCATCAGATGAACCGGCATAATGGCACGCGTTTTTGATGTAATTGCCGCTTCTATACGATCAGGGTCTATGTTGAGGGTCGTGCGGTCGACATCAACAAAAACAGGGGTAAAACCGGCATGAATTACTGCACCACCGGTAGAAACAAAAGAGAGCGCCGGAACGATAACTTCATCGCCTCGTTTTGCTCCGAAGTCATGCAACACGGCAAGCGCAAGTATATCGGCATCTGTCCCGCTGCTGAGCGCTACCGCTTCACGTACCCTCACCAGTTCGGCGAACTTGTCCTCAAACTGCCGGACGAGCTTGCCGCTTGAGATGCGCTTTGTGTCGAGTGATTCGTTAACGAGCCTTTTTGCCGTTTCAGTAATTGTAATAGTTCCAAAAGGCACTCTGAATGCCATTTTCAGCACCTCCTTTTACATTCAAATCGCTTATTTCCGGATTAATCAGAGATGACATGGATAGTGCTCCCGGTACCAGGCCAGTGTCCGCCGTATCCCCTCTTCCAGAGAGATCTCCGGCTTCCATCCCAGCTGCTGATATGCCTTTCCACAGTCCAAAGATAATGAAAATTTTATCGTAGGTTTTGTTAAATCGTGAACAATGGTCAGTTTTTTACCGGTGCATTCAACAATTTTTTGCACCAGATCTCTAACCGGTATCGCCGTCCCGCTTCCAACGTTATAGATCTCAAATTGTGATGATTGCCTCTCAATTACGCTGTAGATAAAGGATGCCAAATCATCTATATACAATAAATCTCTTCCCTCTTCCCCACTGCCCCAAACCAGAATTGTGCCATCTTCCGGTGCTGTCATGACTTTGGTGATTGTAGCTCCGAATACATGAGATCGTTCCAGGTCAAATTTATCCCACGGGCCGTACATATTGGAATGCCGGATGACGGTATACCGGCTTTTCCCCATGCGCGAAAAAAATTCACACATCTTTTCAAAATAAACCTTGTTCCAGCCACCACCAAAATAACTGGGGAACATTTCCTGACAGGCATCAAAATCGCTTTCCTTACGAGGAGTGTCACTGGACTGGTACATGATAGAACAACTGAGCAAGAGTACATGTGGGATTTCCTGTTCGAAGGCAGCCCGAAACAGTAAAGAGTTCATCAAAGCGTTATCGGTAATGTGAGTGTAAGGACGCATGTGAATGTCCTTTGAACCGGAGGTGACTGCAGCCGCCTGAATCACAACATCCATGCCTGCCAATACAGCGTCCATATCCTCTCGCCGGGTTAAATCAGCCCGTACCATCTTTACGCCGGCATGTGAAATATGTTGTGAACTTAAACAGGTTCCGTATACCTCAAAATCATCCCGCGCAGCAAAGAATTCCGCCAGATTTCGGCCGATGAATCCACTTGCTCCCAGTATCAGTATCTTTTTTTTCACTCAACACCTCCTGGCTATTCACGACTCTGCGCAGATCTATACCAATCAACCGTTGCTCGCAGACCGGCTGTCAGAGGAGTTCTGACAAATTTGCCCAATAGTGCGTGGCACTTTGAATTATCCAGAACCCTGTAGGGTACTGCCGTCGGTTTCTCTGCATCAAACCGTACCGGCATATGACGATCACAAACCTCCAGGACGGTGTCCACCAAATCCCGGATAGTAACCGGCATTCCATTACTGATATTGATCGGATCAGCATTGCAGTAACTTTGCAGCACCCGCAATACCCCTTCCACCAGATCATCCACATAGATAAAATCTCTTACCGTGTAACCGTTTCCCCAGACCGTGAAAGGTGTTTCACCGGCCAGCGCCCGCTTGATGAGCGCTGGAATCACATGTGATTTCTGATCATCAAACCGGTCATAGGGTCCATATATATTTGATGTCCGGATCACTCCGATCTTAAGACCCCGCTTGCGGTAGTAGCAGGAAGCCAACTGCTCAAGATAGCGGTAGACCCCGCCGATACCGGTATAAAGATCATAGACCGGGAGGTTCAAGTCAAGCTGGTTTTCACGTATTGGGTGGAAAGCCTCTTGATACACGGTGGAACTACTTACCCAGACAGCCCGATCAACCCCGTTTACAGCGCAGGCCTCAAACAGCCCGGCATGGATGGTAAGATTCGGCAGCAGGGTGGATGTCGGAGATTGCTGTATGCCCTGGACTCCTGCTGCCTGTACGGCACAAATAATAACAACATCTTTTCCCGATGTGGCAGCCAGACAATCATCAAAACGGTTAAAATCATACGGTTTGAAATAAGCGGCAAGTTCCGGAGGCGGCGTTCTGGAATAATAACTGCTCTCAACATCAACGCCCGCTTTTATGCATTCTGCAGTCAAGGCCATTCCCAACAGACCGGCTCCACCAGTCACTAACACTTTTTTACCATGCAGAAAAGACATGTCCATATGAACCTCCACTATATGATAAAATCCTGATGCCGGTATATTTCTGAAAATCGCTTCAATATAGGCGCCGAAAACGGGCCTGACTGACTGGAAGCGGCGTTTTCTCGAACCTGCCCGTCCGTCAACATACCGGGGATAGTTGTCGAGACCGCATCATATGAGAGTACATAACGCAAGGCGATCTGGGCATTGGTTTGCTCTTCCGCGGCCAACTCGGCAGTAAACAGTTTGTAAGCCTCAGCCCAGCGGGAGATCTGTTCCGGTTTCCAGCGCTTGCGATGGTCTCCGTCGTGGTAGAGGTCGCTGGCGCCATACTGGCCGGTAAGAAAACCAAAACAGAGGGGTGTGCGAACAATTATACCGGCTCCGTGGGCGTGGCATATGCTGAAGATGTCAAGCTCCAGAGCCCTCTGGTCAACCAGGCTGAAGTTGACCTGTATGGATTTGAAGCCGAGCCGGGTAACTGCGATGAGGCTGTCTGCGGGATTCCGGAGCGAAATTCCTGCAACACGAATTTTGCCTTCCTTCCGCAGATGTTCGAGCGTTTCAAACACTTCCGGGTGCTCTTCCAGATAATCAATCAACGGGTCGTGCAACTGGTACACGTCAAGGTAATCGGTCTGGAGCCTTCTTAAAGTGTCATCAAGTGACCGGCAGATAAAATCCGGGGAGAAGTCCTGTTTGCCGGAGAAATCAACGTAGCCGACTTTGGACGATATCACCACCTTGTGGCGTGATTGCCGGAATGCGGAACCGATCAGATTCTCGCTGTGCCCGTAGCCATAGAGAGGGGATGTGTCATAAAATGTGATGCCTTCATCAAAGGCCGCGTTCAGGGCCATGAGTGAGACCTTGTCATCAGTGGGACCGTACGCTTTGGCGTCGCCCACCACACCGCCAATGCCCCATCCACCGAAACCGATTTCAGAGATGCTGATACCGGTTGCACCAAGTTGTCGGTAGTTCATGAATTTTCCTAGTCTGCCTTCCGGCGATATGTGTCAAAAATTCGCAAGATGATACCAGTATAATTCCTCCCCAACTCCGTTACCGTCAGACGATTATCTGCCAGTCTGACGAGACCGTCATCCTCCAGCGCTTTGAGATCCGACCACTCTCTGGCAAAATACTCAGTGAAATTGAAATGGTGGCGCAGAGAAAACGCAGGAATATCGACGGTGAGATAACAGCGGATTTCGTTCATCAGTTCATTGCGCAAACGGTCCTCATCTGAAAGCAGGTGGCCGCGCAGGAGAGGGAGAAAGCCGCTGCTGACCGCTTTTTCATACTCAGCCATATCATAAACGTTCTGTGCATAGCAAGACGATGCAAGAAAACTGGAACTGCCGATACCTATTCCGAGTATGTCCAGCACCTGCTCCGGAACATAGCCTAGCGTATTCCAGCGGATAGATTTATTATGCATGGCCTGTGTCAGGTCGTTATTATGAATTGCAAAATGATCGACACCAATGCGTATGTAGCCATGCTTTAGCAGGCGCTCAACAGCCAGATCATATACTTCCATGCGGCTGTCCATATCCGGAATGACTGCGGGTTTCATATGCCGTTGATGTTTTTTTACCTCAGGGGCATATGAAAGAAACATGAGCATGATTCTGTCCGGGGCAAACTCCAGTACCGTATCGAGAGTGCGGCTAAACGACTCACTGGTCTGTTTAGGCAAACCACAAAGAAGATCAAAATTGATGCTGTTAAAAGCCGAGCGAACCGCAGGAGTAAGCAGCGAACGCACCATATCCGGCGGCTGGATTCTGTTGATAGCCCTCTGTACATCCGAATCTAAATCCTGAATGCCAAATGAAAGGCGTGTTACTCCTTTAGAGCGAAAGTAGAGCAGATCCTGCTCTGCAAGTCCCCGCACATCAACCTCAAGGGTAAATTCATCCAGTGCACTCACATTCATCAAGCTACCAAGACTTGACAGCAAGCGGTCAAAATCCGGATGTTTCAGAAAGGATGGAGAACCTCCGCCCAGATGTACCCGGCGGAATGACGGTTTGGAGCCCGACTTTTTAAAGATATCGGTTATCAGGGCAATCTCGCTCTCCAAGTGGTCAAGATAGCGTCTTATAGTGTCGTGGTCAGAGGTGATGATGGTATTGCAAAGGCAATAGAAGCACTGACGGGGACAAAAAGGTATGTGGATATAAAGAAGAAGAGGATTCCCGGTAGTACCAAGGCTGTCGAGGATATTGCGGTAATCCCCTTCGGAGAACTCAGGATTCCAGCAACTTTTGTGCGGATACTCATTGTATATTAAGCTTCCGTAATTATATAGACTGATGTCGTACTTCCTTCTTATTGCCTCGTGCAGCTGAGTCACGTACATACCTTCATTCCCTTTCACTGCTGAGCGTTGCCTTGTAGAGATAAGCACCCCGCTTGTTGCAGAACCATACCACCTCGCGGCACCAGTCCTGCCAGGTATCCCACTGTTCGCTCCGGTCCACCAGATAACTTTCAGTTCGACACTCAACAAGTCCTTTGCCACCCTTGAGCGATTGCTGATAGCTGCTCAAAATGGTGTACTGTAGATGGAGCGTCAGGTCACCCTGGCAAAGTGGCTGTTTGAGCAACAATCTGTTTACGCTGATCGCCTCAGACAGCCATGGCGGGGAGAGCAAGCCGCACTCCGCGATCCAACCGGCCAGAATCTGTTCCGCTTCAGCATAAAAGGCATCCAGTTTCTGTTCTGTGGAGAGCCGGATATATGCATATTCGTCATGAGGCCAGAAAATGCCGAGCCACTCCTGCGAGTAAAAAAACTCTGCATTTCCCTGCTGAATGCGTTCTGCCTCCGTAATGAAGAATCCGGCTAATTGCTCGATAATGGGGTAACTTCCTCCGAATGGAGGCAAAAAAGCTTCTATCATTTGTGCGTAGCCGAGCCCCGAATATTTTTGGAGGAGGATCATCGGAATCTGCAAGAGCTTGTCAAAGAAGAGCAGTGATGCCATCCAGGAAAATGCCCGAGCACGGCACCAGGAATCAGGCGGCATTGTTGCGGTACCAATCACCAGTTGCTGGATCTCCTCTATTCCGTCGTTATACCCGCCCGGTGAACCGTGAATGTTTATAATCCTGTTCTCGATGGTCATCAGACCATGACGGTTTTTGTAAGCGGCATCTGCCATTGGCGCATTCGGCAGAATGGATAAATTGATGAATTGAATACGGTTATACTGTCCGTTCTCTATTATTCGGGCTATTCCTCTGGTAAAACTGGCATATGTTTCTCCAGGGAGCCCGATAATGACATCGGTGAAAGTTTCTATGCCATCTTGTGCATAGCGGCGCTGTAAATCCTGGAACATTTCAGCAGGGATATTCTGACGGCCTATACAGCGCAATGTTTCCGGATTCATTGATTGCAATGCCAGGTTGACACCTTTGCTTAACCCGGCGTCTGCCAGAGTCTTCTGAATCTCATAGGATCGATCGGCATTTTTTGTATTCTGCACCGACAACGCCTGGGGGTAACCGCTGCTCCGTTTCATTTCATCAACTGCTGCAACGATTTCCAAATCACGCGGGAGTATGCCGAAATTTGCATCGCAGCAGAATATGAACTCAATCCGGTGCTGTGCAAACCAGGCAATCTCATCTCGCAGTCGCTGCATGTCAAAACAGTACAGTTTGGACTTGGTAGCCGCACCCCAATCACAAAATGAACAGGAAAAAGGACAGCCACGGTTAGTTTCCCACAGCGCCAGCCAATGGTGAGCAGAGGTATTCTCCAGCAGGGGATCAAAGACTCCGTTGAGATAGGGAGATGGTATCAGGGACAGGTCGGTTATTCTTTGTGCCTCGGGATGGGTAACATAAACGCCGTCAATCAGGTAACTTATGGATGGAATGTGCTGCCAGTCCTGGGCAGAATGAGCCTCCAGGATCATGGTAAACGGAATTTCCCCTTCTCCATGACAGACAATGTTGACAGCCGGATGGCTGGTGAGGAGGGAGAGTGCATTTCCCGGGATGTGGGGGCCGCCAAAGATGATCAGCGCATTGGGATGCCGCTGTTTATGGCGACTGGCAATCGCGAGAGAAACCCGGAAGTTCCAGGATGAGACACTGAATGCAACGATATCTGCCCCTGCAAGATGTTTTACCGCATCGTCAACGGGAATTCGCCGATAGAGGGGGGAAAGAAAATTAAACTCGTTTGCACGGGCAGAATACTGTTGGAACCATGCCTGCAAGACTCCCACTGCGTAAGGAAAATAGCAGGCATCGGCAAAACTGTTGTTAATCTGCACCAGGCCCACTGTTGTCTTCATACGACAGCCCTCTCCCTCTGGCACTCCAAACGACGCTTGAGCTCTTGTTCAGCAATCATTTGTTCACAACGTGTTCGGAATGTCCGTAGCGCATCAAGCGTCATCGAATAGGGTTTTATAAAAAAAGTACCGTAATTGACGACATAGAGGGCATCGGAGCAGTAAAGGTCTTCAGGATTCAAGTCAATCAGCAGATTATCCTTTACCGCCTGCTCATAAATTTTCGTTGACGGGAACGGCACCATGTTCATAAGGTGAATCTTGTCAACATTGATCTCCTGGATCATGGTGAAGGTATCTTGAAGAGTTTCCTCCGTTTCTTCAGGAGCTCCTATAACAAAAAATGCCTTGACGAAAAGCTGCGAGAAGCTTTTTGCCATTGACACGACGTCGAAAATTTTCTCGCGGGAAAGGTTTTTTTTCATGATCCTGTTCCGGATGTAATCAGAGCCGCTTTCAATGGCAAGAGAAATTCTCGTAAGCCCGGCAGCCACCATTGCATCAAGTACATCCTTGTCCAGGGTATTAACGCTCAAACCATTCGGTGTTTCAAACTGGATAAGAAGATTTCGCCTGATAATTTCTTCGCAGATGTCGATCGTTCTTCGCTTGCTCAAGGAAAAGTTATCATCCATGAAAGAGTAGTGTTGATGCCCAAAGGTGCGGTAAACGTATTCGATTTCATCCACAACGTTGGCTGCCGACCGGGTACGCCATTTGGGTCCCATTGCCATATACATGGAACAGAACGGGCAACTGTGAGGACAACTGCGACTGGAGATGATCGGTACGGAAGTATTGATAGGCAACCTTCGAGGATTGTGCCACAACGAAGTGTCAACATGATAATCCTGAAGTGAAACAATATCATAGGCAGGAAAAGGAAGCACATCAAGGTCGTCAATGTAGTTTTTCTTAGGGTTAATGACAACTCGCCCGCCACTGCGATAGGCAATGCCGTCAATATCAGAAACATCCTTGCGGCGACTGCAAAACGCCTCCATCAGACTCAGGAATGACTGCTCCCCCTCGCCAAGAACCACCCAGTCGATACTTGGACAATTCATTAATATTTCAAAGGGATAGATAGTCGGATGAATGCCGCCGATAACTACCGGTATCGTTGGGCACTCCTCCTTGCACAGCTTGGAGAAGTGGATGACATCATGAAAGTTACCGGAAAAGAGGCATCCGAAGGCTACCACTCCGGGAGAAAAGGAACGAATCGCCTTCATCAGGGCAGTTTCACAGTATTTCTGAGGAAATTCCCGTTCTTCGACGCGGAAGGTCTTCATATCAAGTAGCGATACAGTGTGTCCGCCTTGCTTGAGCACTGCCGCTATGTACAGTAAGCCGGAGGGGAGATAGAACTCCTTGTTGCTGAAGCTCAACGGAATCGGCGGGTTGACCAGAAGTACTTTCATCGGATAGGTCCCATTCCGGCTTCCTTGATCCGATCCTGCAGTTCAAGGTAGTTGGCAACAATCCTCTGGGACGAGAAACCTGTTCCCCATGGTGTGATTTCATCATATTCAAAGGTAAGACGAGGGGTCTCCGCATCGTATCTGCTGTACATATGCATGGTTTTACCCCAGTCGGACGAAACCTTATGTATGCCGAATTTTCCAGGGTTCAGAAAGACTTCCGTTCCCGGCCGAACAGTAAAGATGGAGAGATAAGCTGAAGCTGGGTTGGTCTCTTTTATGAAGTCCCAGGTTTGCTCCACTATATCCTCCGGTTCTCCCGGTAACCCGATAATCAAGTAAATCCGGCACTCAATCCCCTGTTCTCCCAGAAGACGGATTGAATCCTTTGCCCGCCCCACGTCAATCCGTTTGTTTATAATATCAAGGGAGCGTTGCGAAACACTCTCAATACCCATCGCCATTGTGACGCAGCCGGCCTGTCGGGCCAGACGGGCTGTTTCCGGAGTAATGCCATCTACTCTGCTCTGGGCACGCCAGGGTATGTCTGTCCTGCCAATAGCTTCAAGATGTGGTATTGCCTGCTCAAGAGACAAGGGTATGGAAATTTCATCCAGCAGGCTAATCCCCTGAATACCATATTCCCGTTTAAGGTACTCGATCTCCTGCTCAATCAGATCCGGTCGCCGGTAGCGTAAACCCGGAACATATTCACGGATAGCCGGCATAGCACAGAAATAGCATCCATAGGGGCAACCACGACTGAAGATGGCGGTAGTACTTAGCAGTCTGTCAAATCCGGGTCTGTTTTTCAGAGTTAGCAGTCCGGGGCGCGCAATGGTTGCCGCCGGCAGATAATGGCGATTGGGATAGGGGTATTTATTAATATCCAGTACCGTTTTCTGTTCATATATTTTCTGCAGGCAACCATTTTCGATATCCTGCACTGCTTGGATAAGGCACTCCTCACCATCTCCCATAACCAGAGCGTCAAATATTTTCAAACTTTCCTCTCGAAAGGTAACGGCATGCGGACCACCAGCGATGTGCAGTGCACTGGGATAGCGTTTCCGCAGGAAACTGACAATTTCAAGCTGCTCTTCGTAGTCCAGCGTATAAACTGAATGCAGATAGAGATCACATTCATCAATGTGATAATGTGCAAATTTCCTCAGAATGCCCCTTAAATCGATTAGAGTCACGTTGACTCGCTCACCGAAGTACCACTCCAGAACAGTCAGCAGTTGAAAATGGGAATGAGGATCACCGCGAAAGGGGTCGTGAAGGTAATCGCTGCTTGGAAATATGAAACCGATAGAGATCAATATGTACTCTCTTGCTGAACTGACATGAACGACATTCCGTGTGGTGCGCTGAAGGCGTCGACCAGACGGATAAAAGTGCTGATGGTAATCACATCTCCCGAGCTTAATATTGGAGCTCCATCCTTACTTACCAGACCTCCATCAAGAACCAGAATTACTTCATCTGATGGACGTTCTTTAAGAGAATCCAGCTTTGCAAGATGTTCGATCACCAGATTGACACCGGAAACCGTATATACAGCCGGTTTGTCCAATTCGGGCGGCAGAAACAATATGCAGTCGGTGGTCAGTGGAACGACAGCATCCTTTCCTTCGTAGGGCTGATCCTCGCGTCCGTAGACATCTTCCAGTCTGACCAGATTGGTCTTGTCCGGTGGACTCTCAACCTCGATTACGTAAATTCCACCGGGAGAAATCGCCCTGGTAGAGTGAAACAATCCTTCCCGAATCATAAGCTTGCTGACTGCCGTGAGACGGGTTGAATCTTTCAGAAATGAAACTTCCGCTTCACCGGACAAAAGGATGTAACCGGTTTTTTTTGCGGGGTGACAATGGAGCGAAGTCTGACGACCTTCCACTATATGCAGAAACCAGATGCCGATCTTATCGCTCTGGTACATGAGGTATTCGTAACCCCATGGTTTGGTGACAATGCCGCTTTCGTAGTCAGTCATGGCAACCTAACCCGTTGTGAAAAGAGTACGGACAGTTTCGGCGATCCGTTCCGCAGTTGGAATTTCATTTTTCAAGGGATGACATAAACATTTCGTTTTGTCTTCCAATCCAAGGGCCTTGACCGGTATTCCGGTCGCCTGGGTCAGCTGATAGGCAATGGACTGGGAGGCACCGGCGATTTCGTGACCGGCGTCAATTACCATGCCACGCTTACTGTTCAGCAAAGGTATGACCAGCCTCTCATCGGCAACAAAAGGTTTGAGCCACAGGATATGTATGATATTGCATACGATCCCTTCCTTGGCAAGCTGTTCAGCCGCCTTTATTGCTGTAAAACGCGTCGCCGAGATCGGGTATATGGTGATAAAGGCATCTGCGTGGATGACATCACTGAGTTCTTCTGTGTTTACATAACTTGCCCGGTGCTCGCTTACGATCATCGGATCGTCATGAGCCATGAAGTCGTCCCAGATGACTTCGTACTCCTTTGGAGTCATTGGCGAACAGACTCTGAAACCGGGAAAGTGCATGAATACACTATGAACAACTCCTGAATGAACCGGGCCTATTCCGTCAGCAGCAATGGCACGGACAAAAATGGGGGTGCTTTTTCCATGAAGCTCTTTCGATTTGGCAGCATAAAAGATAAGCTGGCTGCCATTGAGTATGAGAAAATCCTGAAACCTTATGACAAATATCGGCCGTCGGCCAACCATGGCCGCTCCGACTGCAATACCGGCTCCGGCTACGTCGGTCATGGGCAGTTCTATTATCCCTTTGCAATCAGGAACTGTGTTATTGACCCAACCAACTGCAGAGATGGATTGACCCAGCAACAGACCATTATTCTCCTCAAGATGGCGCCTGCTGATTTCCCGGATGGTGTCTGCTACGGTTATTGTGCCCATAACTGCTCCATTGCTGCCTGCTCTTCCCGTTTGATCCGTTCTGACAAGGTGGACAAGCCAAGCATTGCAAGCCTCTGTTCTACAAGGCTTAAGCGATCCCATTCAGGAGGACCATCTGTTCCGACACCGACATGCCAGTTTCTACGGCACGAATACACGTTGATAAGTGCCGGCAGCCTGGTTTGCAGCTCCTGTGCGGCAGCATGGATTGTCCATGGATCGTCCGTTATGTTTATCGCAGGCATTCCCAGCCCTTTGGCTACCTCGGATATTTTCCAGTTGCGTCTTGTACTGGTTGGAGTCAGAATCGAGAGATCGTTATCGTCGCAGATAAAAAGTACCGGCAACTGATGTGTTACGGCAAACCCAAGCGAGGGATACATATAATCTTCTTCAGCGGCGCCATCCCCGACCACACAGAGAACATTCCTTTCACTTCCCAGCGCAGCTCCAACCGCTTGGGGTACGTTTTCCCCTATAAGTCCGTGGTGCCCAAACATAGTAAGATTGTCATCATGGCATTGAAGACAGTTTGAGCCGGCCCGCCCGCCGCTTGTTCCGCTTGGAAGACCTAACAATTCATCGCGGAGTTTTTCCGGCGGCCCGCCGAGAGCAAGATAATAGGCATGACAACGATGCTGCGTAAACAGCATATAGCCGGATACAAGCGGAGCAAGTGCCGCAGAAACCGCTTCCTGTCCAAGCGACAGATACACCTGGTAGGTTATGCGACGCTCCGTAACAGCTTTGACAACTTCCAAGTCAAAAAAACGACTCCGGCAGATGTTTCTATATATCGCCAGGGATGTTGCTCTGTCAGTTGTTTCCGCACTATCGTGCCGTATACCAAAGTCTGCCGATCTCATATATTCAGTGTTCCTGTTCGAAACAGGCAATCACAGCTTTCATAAAGTCGCCATTATTATTGTAATGTGGAGATGTAATCAGGTTGCCGTCAATTACTACCGGAACTTTGTGCTGATAGTCAGCTCCTGAATTGCGAATGTCCGCCTCGATACTCCAGTAAGCAGTCATTGTGCGCCCTTTGGTAATGCCTGCTGAAATCAGGATCCAGGGACCATGACAGATTGCTGCGATCAGCTTTTTCTGCTGATCCATCTGTCGGACAAATTCCAGTACTTCAGGCAGAAGCCGCACCCGATCAGGTGCTTCAAAGCCACCCGGAAGCAGAACAAGGTCATAATTATCCGACTTCAGTTCGTCCGTACTGACCGTCGGCCTGGCGGGTACGCCAAACTTGCCGAATGCCGGAGTTTTGTCCTTTGTTGCCACATCAACACTGAAACCTGCTTCAAGCAGTCGGTAATAAGGATAGACAAATTCTTCATCCTGAAATCCCTGGGCTGTGATTATAACGGCTCGTTTCTGCATGCAACGATCTCCTCTTAAACTGGATTTTACAGGGACAGCTTGCCCGCTGTCCATACCTGGAACTGTTGTTGTCTATTGCGCTCCGCGCACGTCCGCTCACCTGATGCAACTGAAATAATTCTCTCAAGAAGGAGCGTGCCGGTTTTTTCAATCGACACACCCGCATCCTGACTGTTTAACACCATGCCTGCATCAAAATCAATGTCATCCGGCATACGCTCAAACAGATCGGTAGTCGATGAAATTTTGATGACCGGCACAACCGCACTTCCCGTAACAGTCCCTCGTCCCGTTGAAAAGCAGATCAAGTTACTGCCCGAGGCCGACAGTCCGGTAACAGACTCAAGATCGTTGCCGGGTCCCTGCATAATGTGAAGACCTTTACTTTGAATTGTTTCTCCGTACTCGACAGCCCCCTCTATGGGAGTGGTTCCACCCTTCATTACCGCACCAAGGCTTTTAATATAGGGGTTAAATAATCCTCCAGCCCGATTTTCCGGCACCAGATTATCATCCATGACATAACCAAGCCGGCGGGTCAACCGTTCATACCAGCGCATGATATGCCTTAATTTATCAATGGTTTGACGATCCCTTATTCTGGGGAAGAGAAAAGGTTCAGCACCACGCATTTCAGGAATTTCTGACATGATCGCTGAACCACCACCATAAATCACCTTATCAACAGCATTGCCGATCACACGATTAGCAGAAATACCGGAAAACGCATCTGAAGCCCCACATTCAGTTCCTATAATCAGATGGCTGATCGGACACTCACTCCGCCGCATTTCACCAAGAGCGGCGAGGCGCGCTGCAATCAGCAATTGCGCGGCTTGAAGCGTTTTTGCAACTCCACCCTCCCTCTGGATTGTCAACCAGTCGATCTGCAGGTCGGTGCGCTTTCCCAGGCCGGTGTTCTCAAAAAAACTCCGGACTGCTGACGCATTTGTTTGCTCACAACCGAGGTCTACCAACAATACTCCGGCAACATTCGGGTGGAGCACAAAGTTGCGGATCACCGTGAGATATCGCTCGATCTGCATCCCGCCGGCACATCCGCACCCCTCTGTCGACGGGAGGGCCAGAACTCCGTCTATCCGTTGAATGTCCATCGTAAACTTTGTTGCAATCTGTGAGGCGGTTGCGCTTGCACACATCGAAGTGGGGATAACCAGATAAAAATTACGCGTCCCACAGCTTCCATCTGAACGTCGATATCCCTTGAACGTAAGAGATTCATACTCTGGCTGTAACTTGAGTGTGGCCGGCCATTTACGTCTACGTGTGCTGGCGGGAAGCCGCGCAATAACGTTTGCACTGGAAATACGTTCTCCAACTCCGATTCCTGTTGAAGTCCCGAACGGGTAGCCAAACTGGCAGACAGCCTCTCCCGCTGCAATTACGCGGATAGCGAACCTTTCTCCGATACCAATATCTTCCTGAAGCAGAAGAATAGCATCGTCAAGACGCAAGAGCATATTGTTCTTCAGCGGGAATTTCGCGACAGCAACATTATCGTTGATTGGATCTACGATTATTGCGGCACTACGCAGGTCACGGGCATTCATTGGTCACACTACCTTCCGCTTTCACTATCGCGTCAAAAAAAACTTGCCTGACCTTACCTTCTCTCGCCAGTAATCGAGCAGATCCTGCATGGTTTTTTCAAAACGGATCTCCGGTTGCCAGCCGGTGTGGGTTCGGAATCTAGTTGTATCCGGTACCTGCAGATCGGCATCCAGCGGGCGCAGACGAGCTTTTTCCGTTTCCACGCAGATTGAATCGCGACAGGTCGAGATGGATATCAAATGTTTGAGCATATCTTCCACGGTACATGAATATGAACCGCCGATGTTGTAATACGCGCCTGGAACAGGATTGACCGTTACGAGCATAAAATAGGCCCGCACTGCATCGCGAACATCTGCCCATGTCCTCATGGATTGCAGATTGCCAGTCTTGACCACCGGCGGGATCAACCCCGCCTCTATCATGGCGATCTGCTTGGCAAAGGTTGATTCGGCAAAAACATCTCCCCGCCGGGGACCGGTATGCGTGAACATGCGTGTAACAATAACTTTCTGTCCGTAGGCTTCGGCATGAAATCTGCCGACGAGATCAGTTCCGGTCTTTGATATGGCATATGGCGAAGCAGGATGAAAGGAGCATTCCTCGCCAATCGGGAGGTTCTCTTGCGAGACCCGGCCGAAAACCTCTGACGAGGAGCAAACGTGAATAACCGGATCGATCCCCGGACAACGTCGCAACGCCTCCAGCAGACGTTCCGTCCCGAGAATGTTGGTGTCAAGGGTCTGTATGGGAGAAGTGAAGCTGGTAGCGGGATAACTTTGCGCGGCCAGGTGGAATACAAAGTCGGGACGGGATTCTTCTACGGCATTGACAAGAGAAATGTAGTCGCACAGATCACCGTTGATAAAGTGTACCCGATCTTTTTTGTTTGCTCTGCCGAGTATGTGTTCGACATTGTCCAGCGGACTGCGCCAGCGGCACATTCCATAGATATCCCAATCGGTATTCTCAATCAAAAAATCAGCGAGATGTGAACCGACCATTCCGGTTATTCCGGTAATAAGAGCTCTCATGTGGTTTGCTTTTCCTTGCAGATACTATTCTGAACAGCAGGTAACAGCTTGTGGGCTCTCTCGTAATCCTCCGGAATACCTATGTCTATGAATAATCCGTCCATAGGAAACGCGTACAATGAACGGCCGGAATATTCCGGAAAGACATCCCGTTCCAGGGAGAGTTTCCGGCCGCAAGGGATTTTAGCAATAACTTTTTTATCAATGACATAGACTCCTGTGTTAATCAATCCTGCGCCACTTCGCTCGCTTTTCTCTCTAAATGAAAGTATCTCAGCATGGTCGTTGAGCATAATAGTTCCATATCTGCGTGAATCCGCAACAAAAGTAACTGCTATGGTAATCTCTGCCTTCCGTTCTCTATGGCTTTGAATAAGTTTACGAACATCAACATCGCAATACGAGTCCCCATTCATTACAAGCACGTGATCGGACTGAAATAATGGCAAAGCCAGTCTCAGGGCTCCGGCGGTGCCTGCGGCAGCACACTCATGAGAATACGCAAGACTCAGATTGCCATACGATTCCCCCAGGCATGATTTAAACATCTCTCCCAGATATCCTGTACAGAGTACTGCCTGAGAAACCGGAGAGTTGCACAGGCGATCCAGCAGATAGGTAACAAAAGGACGTCCATCAACCAGCGCCAATGGTTTTGGTCTATCTGAAACAACACTTCTCAATCTTGTTCCAAGTCCACCTGTCAAAAGTGCGGCACTAACAGTTGACAATGAAACCATCCTTTTTCGGTTCTTGAGCACAACTCGAACAAACCGGCCGTGTAACTTCCAATCCATATTCTCTCAGGATGGAGATATTTATTATGTATTTAAAATCCATCCGTAAAATTCTGACCACTTCATCTGAGAAACTGGCCGCCATTACAATAACTGCATCGACCGGGTCTACTAAGAGAGTATCGGGAGAAACTATCGGAATATGTGTGGCTGGAGTGAACTTACCCTGCTTGAATGGCGCCGAATCGATCACATATTTCACCTTATCTGTCAGATCGGCCAAAGCTAAAACTGTCAGCGCTTGATGCCCTGCACCCCAGACCGCGACCCGCTTCTGGCCGAATTGTGAAATGTATCGCTGCAATTCATCTGTGAGTTTCAATCTGAACTCTGCACAACCTGTGACATCAAGTGGTCTTCTTTTTTTAACCACCGCAGAGATGATATAGTCATGCCAGACCGCATTGCATTCCAGCACCTCGAAGCCGTTGCGGTTCAGTGTGGTAATAAGTGTATCCTGAGTAAAATAATAGATATGGTCAACAATGAATTCTGAAAACAGCTTGTTTTCCAGAACCATATTAAAATTGGGAACCTCGACAAGACCCACGCCCTGATCATCCAGATTCTGATATATCCCGTACAGAACAGAATTCAAATCGGGAAGGTGTTCAAGAAAATTGAGGATAAAGAATGCATCAAAGGGCGCATGTTCCAACAGTTCTTTGTCTGCCTCAACAAAATGTTGGCTAACGTTAAGACCAGATTGAATACAAAATCTTACCGATTCAGCCGCGTGCTCAACTCCATATGCATCTGTACCACACGCCCCCATCAAAGAAATAGACTCTCCCTTACCACTGCCAATCTCTAATACTTTCTTCCCTTGCAGGGAATACTTGTGTACAAAATCTGTAAACTGCTCCATCCGAAAAGCCTTCATCTCCTCGGAGAATGCTGTTGCACGGATAACGTCCCTGTAGTATGGCACCGGTTCATTCGAAAGTTGCACTAATCCACAACCCGAGCATTGACATACCTCCAGATCAACACCCTTGTCGTTTGCAAGCGAAGTCGAATCAGGCAAATGCTGGGCAGCTTCAGGCATATTTTCATACCTGAGCAGCGGCTCCTTAAAAAAAGAGTTACCACATACCCTACACCTGGTACGCATGCTGTTCTCGCTCAACGATCAGAGTCTCCATCGCTTCAATACTTGACGACATATGTATCCAACCCGGCTTTAGCATTTCATCCACCCACGCTCCATATCCCCATCCGGCAGCTATAAACGGTATCTGATTCGCGTTCGCCGCCTCTCCATCTTCCGGCTTATCACCAACATAGACAGAGGCTGCAACATCAACTCCCATTTCACTCAGCACCGCACCGATCAAGGCTGCCTTGTCCGGATGAGGAGGAGTTCGATCATCCAGTGATCCTACCACAGTGAAATAGTACTCCCATCCCAGCATGTTGATAATCTTGCATGCAGGTATCTTTCGCTTGTTGGTGGCAATCGCCATCTGAACCTGCTTACCGGCGAGGGCTGCGAGAAGCTCTTCCACCCCGTCATATACGCGGGTAGCCTGAAACCCGACGGTATCGTAAGATTCTTTGAAATATTCTACGAGAGTGTCAATATCAGCATCTCCGGTTATCCCTGTCAATTTGACGAGAGTCTGCCGCAGCGGAGGCCCGATCAATGAATCATTGAATGGTACGAGAGGTTGTATCCCGGCTCTTTTCAGAACAATCTCAAAGCTGTCGAGAATACTTGGCGCCGAATCGATCAGCGTCCCGTCAAGATCAAAAATAACTGCCTGATAGCGAAGTGACAGATTCATTGGTTACCCCTTGTGCATCGCAGAGAATCTTCAGAAAGCGGTATCAGCATTTCTGTCTTCAATGTTTCGAGCGACAGAAGAGGGGTCATGTCTTCCATAGGCATTGATATGATTGATCCATCAGGCTGTGGCAATGCGGCAACTTTGGGTGACAGAGCCTCGTTGGGGATTAAACGGGCGTCAACAAGCAAAGGCCCGGTTAAACCAAGGATTTCAGGCAGTGCTGCAAGTTCGGCGACCGTGCTGATTCGCCGGAAACCGATTTGATAGGCATGAGCAATATCCTTCAGATCAGGCAGCCATAAACCGGCCTCCGGGCCGGTGCCAACGTACCTTCCAGAAAAGTAATTGCGCATGGTGTTACGGATGGAGGCATAACCCTGGTTGTTCAGAATGATCAGACAGATCGGCAGATTGAAGGCGCGTACCGTTGCAAGTTCCTGAATATTGAGCTGCAGGCTGCCATCACTCTCAACCGCTACCATAGGTTTGCAGCCATGGGCAAAGCAGGCGCCGATGGCTGCAGGAAGTCCAAATCCCATGGAGCCGAGTCCGGATGTCAGAAATACCCGCTGCCCCGGTTTATTACGGAAGATGGTGTAGAAAACCTCAACAGCCAGACCGGAACTGCCGGAGACCACCAAGGTGTCCGGAGATATCGCTTCAGAAAGCGCATCTATGAACTGGTAATGAGTGATTGGTTCATCAGCGGTAAAAGTGAACTCGTTACGAACAGCGTAGCGGGTTTTCCATGAAGCGCACTGTCCCCGCCATTCTTCAATCTCAAACCGCGGCTCTTTTGCAAGATACGCATGCAGTGCCGCAATAAACTCGCCGGCATCAGCCTCTATGGCAAGCTCTATCTCCATATCAAGTTTGTCAATTTCATAGTGATCAACGTCAACAATAATCTTCCTGGCGCCCCGTGCAAATCCGCGCTGATTATAGGCTGTGATGATGTTGTCAAGGCGGCTGCCGATGGAGATGAGCAGATCACAGTTCTGTACTGCAAAGTTGGGGGCGCGCAAAGCGACAACGCCTGGCCGGCCAACAAGCAGCGGGTGATCATAGGGAAGCAGATCAAGGGCATTCCAGGTAGTGACCACCGGTGCACCCAGCTCCTCCACAAATCCCTGGAATGCCCCGGCTGCGCCGGAAAGACGAATTCCATGGCCAGCCAGAATCAGGGGACGCTTCGCATCACGCAGCAGAGAGCAAATTCTGGCAAGAGTTTCCGGAACAAGAGCATGTTCGGACTTATCTATTGAACAATCGAAACCTGGCAGATTGGCCGGATCAATCGGAGCCCCCTGAACATCAAGGGGGACGTCGATCCAGACCGGCCCCTGCCGACCACTTGTTGCCATATGAACCGCTTTTTCCAGCTCCGAGCGAATATCTTCCGGATGCCTGATGGTAGCAGCATATTTGGTAATGGACGTGACCATGCTGATGATATCGACCTCCTGCACCCCCTTCTGACGCAATGGTGAGCCATTCAACATGTCGGAACGTTTGACCTGGCCGGAGATGATCAACATCGGCACCGACTCTATCCAGGCTCCGGCAACGCCGGTAATGGCATTGGTGGCACCGGGACCGGTTGTCACGACGGCAACACCCAGATTCTCATTGATCCGGGCATAGGCCTCGGCAGAGATGGCGCAGGCCTGTTCGTGCAGACAGGGGACGGCAGTGATCCGCCGGTTTTTTCCCATGGCATCAACCAGATGCATGGCTCCGCCTCCCGGCAGAAGGAAAACGTGACGAACACCCTGATCTGCGACAAAATCCGCTATGTAGTCCGATACGCGATAACTGTCCATGAATTATTCCAGCCAGTAACTTAACAGGGTTTTACGATTCTTGTTGCCATCTATTGATGGATCCGTATAAAAAGAGTCATCATAAAAATGTGTGCTGGATATTTCCTCCATAACAGCCCCGTCAACGGACCAGAAGGCATGGCGTACACCGGGATCAACGGTAACCACGTCTCCCCGCATACAGATCTGATGCTTCCCATCAAGCTCAAGCTGAACTGTCCCAAACAGGACATGAAAGGTCTCTTCTTTCTGCTTATGATACTGCTCGGGATGTTTCTGGCCGGGAAACAGGATCAGCAGCTTTTTGCAATAGGCTCTGTTGATAACGGTAAGCATCGTAAGACCATACTCCCAGAAACGGTCAATACCATAATGATGTGAAATTTCAAGGTCGGTACAGCCGGGAAAGGTTATCCCCCCCTGGCTCAACAGATTTCGGGCGCTATGGGCGATATTCAGAATCTCTTCTCTCAGATCCCGAAGTGTTGCGTTCCCGGGAGAGACGGCGCTATCAGCCGGTATGTCGGTATCGGCATTACACTGTACATACTTTGACCAGTCGTTGGCCGTGTACTGGCCATCATCCGGAGGAAAGGCAAAATATATGTCTTCACGTTGTATGACATCGCCTGCCTTGATCGGGTGTCTGGCAAAAATGCCACGTCGTAACGAACGGAGGCTGGCGGTTTCTGAAGGGCTGGCAATGGCGTTTCTGTCTGACGTTCCGCAGACTGTCAGCGCGTCCCGCGCTGCAGACAGCCATTTTTCCACCTGTTCAGGAGTGGCGGAGTAGTTGTTCATCGGGTATTTCTCAGTTGCTATGCCAACATGCTTTTCAAATACTGCGGCTCCCTTCGCAATGGCCAGTTTGACAATATCCGTATTGTCCGGATCTTCATGAGTTGAAAAACCTGTTTTCAGGCCGGGATAGCGGTCTTTCAGAAAATCAATCTGAGACAGATTCATGCGTTCAGCCGGCGTGGGGTACTCTCCGACACAGTGGAGAATCGCAATTTCCTTGTTACGGTGGACAAAAAAACTGACCACCCGGTCAATCTCTTCCAAAGTGGCGCCCGCAGTAGACGCGATAAGCGGTTTGTCAGAACGTACAACCCGTTCCAGCAGAGGCCAATCGGTAAAAGAGCAGCTTGCAATCTTGATAATGTCCAGTTTCTGGCTGTCAATCAGTTCAACAGATGATTCATCGAAAGGCGTTGCCATAGTCATAAAGCCGTTGACGCGCATTTCATCGACAAGCTGAGTGAACTGATCACTGGTGAGCCTGGTCTCCGAAAAACGTTTGATATATTTTATGTCATCACGATGCTTCATGGCAGGATGAATAAAAGAATCCAGATCCCGGTACTGAAGTTTGAAAGCGACCGAGAAAGGAAATTTTGCGACTATTGTGCCAATTTCCCGGATAATCCGGATGCCGTGCCCAATATCCCCCATATGATTGTTCGCCATTTCAAATACGAATAATGGTTCCGGTATTGTTTTATTCATATGCCTTCCACCCTTCCTTTCATGTTCGCATACCGGCAAACGTTCTGACTGTAGCAGCCATATAATCGATCATCTCCCCGGTCATCCCCGGATACACCCCAATCCAAAAGGAATCCCGCGTAATGATGTCGGTGTTTTCGAGTTTTCCTGCGATGCGATACCCGTTTCCGCTTTTTCGCATCTCATCAAAACAGGGGTGTTTGATCAGGTTGCCGGCAAATAACATTCTGGTTTGAATTCCGCTTTGTTCAAGATATGCAACGAGTTGATCCCGAGTAAACCCGGCATCTTCACGTACTGTGAGCAGGAAGCCGAACCAGGATGGGTCGCTGTTCGGTGTCGCTTCCGGCAGGATAAACATCTCTGCCAGCTCTGCCAAACCTTCTCGCAGTCTGCACCAGTTATGTTTGCGGGCCGCGATGAATCCAGGCAACTTCTGCAGTTGAGCACATCCGACGGCTGCCTGCATGTCGGTGGCTTTCAGGTTATAACCAAAGTGGGAGTAAACATATTTGTGGTCATATCCGGAGGGGAGTTCTCCAAACGTATGTTCGAAGCGCCTGCCGCAACTGTTATCATGACCGGATCGGCACCAGCAGTCTCTTCCCCAGTCACGCAAGGACTCGACAATGTGCTTCATTTGGGGGTCATTGGTATACACCGCCCCCCCCTCGCCCATGGTCATGTGATGAGGGGGATAGAAGCTGGATGTCCCCATATGACCGATCGTTCCCGTGTACTGCCATACTCCGTCAAGCTGGTAACGGGACCCGAGCGCATCACAGTTGTCTTCGATCAGCCAGAGGTGGTTGCTGTCACAAAATGATGTAACGGCAGCAAGATCAAAGGGGTTGCCCAGGGTGTGCGCCAGCATGACCGCTTTGGTTTTGCCGGAGAGGGCGGCATTGAGTTGAGTCACGTCGATGTTGTACGTAGGGAGAGAGACATCAACGAATACCGGCACAGCGCCATATTGGATGATTGGAGCCACTGTTGTTGGAAAAGCCGCCGCAACTGTTATTACCTCATCTCCCCTGCAGATACGGCGATCACCCAGCTTCGGCGAAGTCAAAGCCATAAATGCAAGCAGATTGGCCGATGAGCCGGAATTGGTCAGAGAGCAGTGCTGGACGCCAAGAAACGAGGCAAATTCTTTTTCAAACCTCTCGGCATACCGCCCAGTGGTCAACCAAAAATCAAGAGAGGAGTCAACCAGGGTGGTAACTTCTTTTTCATCAAAAACTCGTCCGGCGTAGGGGATGCGATCACCGGGAGTAAATGGTTGTTTGCTGGCAGCATGGACGGTACGGTGAAAGTTAGCTGTTTTCGCCAAAATAAAGTGTCGCTGGATTTTTTCCAGTGCGGCAGCCGTAAGTTGCGCGATGTTACTGGAAAGCAGTTTGCGATGAATAGCGCAAGCTCTTTTCATTACTACACGTGAACGCTTTATTTTACCTTCAATAACGTCTGCGGGTTCAAGCAGACAATCATAATTATCTAAATGTGACAGGTTGGATGTGAGCGGCAGGCAGACATAATCATCCATTGCCAATACTTCCATAATGACTACAGGACGAACTTTACTCTCTTTTACATCAGTAAAGACTATCTCAGCCCAGTAAACAGCTCCGGCGGCTATTTCCAATGTGCCAGGTTCCTCCGGACCACATTCAATATCCATCAATTCAAATGTGTGCACTGTCTGTCCTAAAACTGCTTCGGCTGTTTCGTAGTCAATATCCCATTCCGTTTCCGGTTTTCTGGTAGTGGTTGACGCTTGTTCAGCCTGCGAATCAGAGATCGGCAAAATTATCAACTCCACCTTTTTTGCAGAAAAGTACGACGGAATTTTGACATGAAGATACCCATCAGATGAAACTCGCTGTATTATTTTAAGTGCCTGCACAAAACTCCTCCGTCACTCTGTCCCTGAAAATCTCAAGTTATGTTTGTCTGTGCGTACATTTCAATCTGTTCCAAACAACATTTTTTCACATCACCGGCAGAGGAATATACCGTAACCCATTCCATGATGGCAGTTAATGCTTTGTCCAAATTCCAGCGAGGACGCCACCCTAGTCGCATTGTAGCTTTGGAGCAATCCAGCGTTAGACGGTGAGCCTCATGAGGATGGTCGCCGCACTCTATCTCGTAACGAGCTCCATTACCCCAACGTTCACACAACCGGTTCACGATCCATTCAACCGGCCTTGCGTCTTCAACTGACGGCCCGAAGTTCCACCCACCGGCATAATCAACACCCTCTTCATACAGCTTTTGCGCCAGCATCAGATAACCTGAAAGCGGCTCCAGCACATGCTGCCAAGGGCGGATGGCATGAGGATTCCGAATTCGTACCGGCTCATTTGCCAACAACGCCCTTATACAATCAGGTATCAGGCGCTCTTTGGCCCAATCGCCTCCGCCAATTACGTTGCCGGCTCTGGCGGTAGCGATGGCGACCCTGTGCCGCGGATACTCCAGCGGATTAAAATAGGATGAACGGTAAGCCGTCGTTATCAACTCCGAACAGGCTTTGCTACTGGAATACGGGTCGTAACCACCCAGAGGAGCATCTTCCCGAAAAGACTGGTCAAGTTCCTGATTGGCATAACACTTGTCAGAAGTGATATTCAGCACCACCCGTACCGAGGGGCATTGCCGCACCGATTCCAAAAGGTTGACCGTCCCCATAACGTTGGTTGCGTAGGTATTAACCGGCGCCAGATACGACTCACGAACCAGCGGTTGAGCAGCCATATGGATGACAATTTCCGGTTCTGCAGCCATAAGCATCCGGTGTAAACGGACACTATCCCTGATATCACCGATTGTTGAGTGTGTAATATTCTGTATCCCGGCCAGGTGGTAAAGATTCGGCTCAGTGGGAGGGTCAAGGGCATAGCCGGTTACCTGTACTCCCAAAGCATGCATCCACAGGGAAAGCCAGGAGCCCTTGAAACCGGTATGACCGGTCAGAAAAACCGATTTCCCTTTCCAGAATGAAGCACGGTTTTCACGTTTCGCAGAAGCCATGCTTTACCACCTACCAGATCTTCCATTGAGCTGCGCCTCTGTTCCACTGTTCATCAAGTTCAATCTTGTCACGCAGCGTATCCATCGGTTTCCAGAATCCATCATGATATGCCATAAAATGGGATGTTCGCCAACTTCAATCATCGGTTTGGGTTTCAGGTGTGATTCTTCACTGATTCTGGTACCGAAACCACCAGCCAGTATAACAACCTTCATATTGACTCTCCTTGCACAACCGCTCCATGTTCCAGAGTAATGATATTATCGCAAATCCTTTGAAGCGCAGCATTATCGTGACTGACAACCAAAATGGTTCCGTTGTTTGTGCGTATGGTATGTATTCGCTCAAGACACTTCAGTTGAAAGCTTTCATCACCCACCGCCAGAACTTCATCAAACAGAAAAATATCAGCGGGGCTATGGACTGCGATAGAAAAGGCCAGTCGCAGATACATGCCTGAAGAATATTTTTTTACCGGCACATTGATGAAATCATCAAGCCCTGAGAACGCTACAATTTGAGGAAGTTGACTTTTAAGCTCCCTGATTGTCAGTCCCAGTATGGTACCATTCATGTAAATATTCTCAATGCCGGTCAAGTCAGGATGCATACCGGCGCCGAGTTCTATAAGCGGGGCAACTCTCCCCCGCACAGTAACGTCACCTTTCGTGGGATACGTGACATTCGAAATGAGCTTGAGAATGGTGCTTTTCCCGGAACCGTTGGGACCGGAGAGCCCAATACACTCTCCTCTGACAGCATGAAACGTAACATTTCTGAGCGCCCAGAATTCCCCGTCAGCCAGGTCTGAACGACACTTTTTCCCGGTAATGACAGAAACAAGCTCTTCTCGTAGCGAATTGTTCAACACCTGCTGCTTGGAATACTTCTTCCAGATATTTTCAAATGTGATTACCGGATCAGATGACATCGGCAAACGCCCTCTCGATCCTGATAAAAATACGATATATAACAAAATTAAAGATTAAAATGCCCGCTGACTCAGCTGCCAGCTGCCATAACACGATGCCCCGACCTTCAATAGTGACCCGACGCATATTTTCGACAATAAAGGTAAGCGGATTCAGAAACAGCAGTGTCTTCCAACGATTATCAACAGCATCTATAGAATAGATCACCGGCGTTGCAAAGAACATGAACTGCAGCAAAAAGGTGGATGCCAGCTTAACATCACGGTAATAGACATTAAGTGCTGCCAGCAGCAATGAAACAGAGGTGGTGTACATGACCAGCATAATCAGAAGTGGCAACAGCCAGAGAAAGTTCCAGGTAAGTGGCACGCGATAAATAAGTAACAGAAGAAAATAGACCGTAAGTCCAATCAGGTAATCAATGAAATTGATAGCAACACCGGAAAGCGGAATAATTTCACGAGGAAAATAGATTTTGGTGATCAAGTTGAAATTACCGGAAAGACTGGTCACCGCAAAATTCGTGGCGCCGGAAAAGAAGGTCCAGGGCAACACACCGGCAAAATAAAAAAGGGTATAAGGGTAATTTTTCTGAGTCGTCTGCAATACAACACCAAAAATAAACGTAAAGAGCAGCATCAGACTGACCGGTTGCAAGATCGCCCACAGCACTCCAATAGCGGTCTGTTTGTAGCGAATAAGAAATTCGCGCCAAATAAACACCAAAAGCAAATCCTTATAAACATAGAGGCGCTTAAACATATCAGGAATAATGGAATCCCTCTTTCTTGAACAGTGAGGTTATGACTCCGGCCAGAAATCCGATGCCGAATCTGCCCATCTCTCTGAATTTTCTGTTCGGAAGCAGATAGAGCGGAGCATGACGGGCACAGTTAAGAACAATCAGCAGCCATAGCGCCGTCGGATACCGAGTTTTCAACATCGAGAACGAATGGCCGACCGCTTTCGGCTTGTGGAAATTCGGCACCAGTAGCGGCGGATGAAAATAGTGGAGATCAGGCACATTCAGACTTTTTTTGCCTGCGATAGTAAACCGGACCACAAACTCCACATCTTCCTGCCCAATGAAATCGCTGACAAATCCGGCAAGTTCCGCCAGTACCGATCGGCGATATGCAGTACAACGACTGGTCATGAAATATGGATCGTGGTAATCATAGTGGCCATCAATCACCGCAAACGAAGCGCTGCCATGTGGAACCATCGCATCTGCATCTGGATTTGATTCAAAGGTGACAACCAACCGGGAGAGAAAGTCTCCCTGAAGCAGGACTGTATCATCATCCAGGAAAAGAACAATCGCGCCACGGGAATGAGCAAGGCCAAAGTTACGTGAATACCCCATTCGCCCATAGTTGGCATCAAGCTGCAGATAGCGGATCGGCAGCTCTTTCGAGAAACTCTCTGCCGTCATGCGCCCTGCCTCTGTCCCCCCCCGATCCTCTACGAGTACAATTTCAAAGCAGTCACGCGGATAGTCCTGACTCTTCAATGAATTCAAAATACCTTCCAACAGGTTGATCCGCCCATAAAAATTTATTATACACGAAAGCAAGACTCTTTCTGAAGCGGCGGGAACAGAGCAATCACCCCGCACATCGAATGGATACCAGCGGTAGAGTGTACGTAAAACATGTTCACGCATGCAGAAAAACCTCCCTGCTACTTTCCATAAATCCCCCAGCCTGCCATAACCACCCAAACCACCCCGATTATCAGCAGCGGCAGATCCCGGGTTAAAGAATCAGTCGGATCTCCACCCTTGCCGGACTGCACCCGGAGGATGCAACGCAATAGCCCAAAGCAGCAGAGCGGAACAGAGTAGAGTAACAGAGATGAATGACGCGAGATGACATACATGCTGTAGGTGACCAGGACTGAACCTCCGGTCATGAACAAGGCGCCTTCAAGGAATCCTTTCGGGTATGCGGTCAGAGCTCTGCGATGGTGATACGCCCCATCTCCCAGACGCTGTTTTTCAGCCAACCTTTTACCCGTGCTCAAGAATACCGAAAGTAGAAAAACGCTCAAAAACAGCCATTCGGATATTGCTACATTAAAAGCCGCACCACCTGCCTGCAGACGAAGCAAGAACCCTGCCGATATACAGAATATATCTATCAGGACAATTTCTTTAAGCTTTGCACTGTAGGCTGTTGACACGACAAAATATGCCGTCATGAGCACGAGAAAGACTTTAGAAATATTCCATGCCAGCATCACACTACACGCCAGTAATGTAGCAGCAAACAACAATGCTGAAGTAACTGAGATTCGGCCTGAAGCGATTAATCTGGTACACTTTTCCGGGTGATGGCGGTCATTTTCCCTGTCAAAAATGTCATTGAGAATATAGGCAGCGCTTGAGACAAGGCAAAATGCGCAAAAAGGGGACAGAATCTGAAGAACATGAGTGGAGGAAAAGAGGGTGCCACCCAAAAAAGGGGGAAAGAATATCATCAGGTTTTTCAGCCATTGCCGTGCTCTGCAGAGTTGCAGGATCATCAACAGCATTGATCAGGCACCCTGAGCATTCTTAACCAGCGTCAGGAAAAAATCTTGCAGATCTCTGCGTTTGGTTTCCACAAGCGCCACTTCCATATCTGATCTGTTAACTTCACCCATAAAACCGTTGAAGGCGCTGCAAGGCACGTAAAATTCGGAGATCCGGCCGCTGCTGCGCCAGGCTTCAAACCCTGCAAAAGAGTGTAAATCCCCTTCCGGTTGTTTCAGATGCACCAGATATCCTTCAACACCGCTTCGCAGAATATTGTCCACCCTGTCAACGGCAACCAGCTTCCCCTTGACAATCACCCCGACCCGATCGCAGACCTTCTCTACGTCATCAGTGATATGCGTACTGAAAAAAACCGACTTGCCGCGTTTCTTCAGATCAAGAATAATTTCCTTGACCAGTGCCCGTCCGATCGGATCCAGACCACTCATAGGCTCATCCAGGATATACACATCCGGGTCATGTACCATGGTTTGTGCCAGACCGACACGTTGCACCATCCCCTTGCTGTAACCGCGCATGGGACGTTTACGGGCCTCCCACAGCTCAAGCCGTTTCAACACATCTTCCGAGCGCCTCGCCAGCAACGCCGCATCCATTCTGAACTGTGAGCCGACAAACGCAATATACTCCTCTGCACTCAGATAATCGTAGAAGGCCGGATTTTCCGGAAGATACCCAACGCTGCGACGTGATTCGGTATTACAGGCATCCATCCCCATGATACACGCCTTACCGGAGGTCGGTCTCAGCAAACCCATAACCAGTTTGATAGTAGTACTCTTGCCGGCGCCATTCGGCCCCAGAAAACCAAACACCTCACCAGCCTCAATGGTAAGGTCAAGTCCCCTCAGCGCATCTACCCTTGTCATGCGCTTTCCGGTAAAATGCTTGTAAAGCCCTGATATTTCAATGGCGCTCATCAGGCTCTCCGGCTTTTGGATTACTGTTATTCTTCACACCGGCAAAAGCATACTTACTGGTGGTTGCTACTTTCCCATCCGCTTCCAGATAAAACTGTCCACCGTAGGGATCTCGGGGAGGTGGCGAGAGAAATCCTCCGGAAATCAGACGCCCGACCGTAGTCGGCAAAACTCCTCCCGTTTTAAGATAGCTGTCCCGCGCACGCTCAATGCGGAGGGTTTCACGGAAAGCCGCCAACCGGAGCTGATAATTTTTTTTAAGCGCCGGATTACTTTCACTCTTTTCCATAACTGTCAAATAGGCGATTGCCAGCTCGGTCTGTCCCGATTCCTGCATATAACGCCCGGCCAGAAGCCTGCTCAGATCGGATCCGGAAAGTTCGCCGGCGTGTTGATAATATCTTGCTGCCGCTGCATAGTCCTTCAGGAAAAAGGCACTGTTGAACCCGGCGAAAAAGGGGAGATACCAATCCCATGTGCGGTACTTCATACCGTAGTCCAGAAGATCATTGGCCAGCTTATACTGCTTGACTTCCCACGTCAAAAAACTCTGGGCGAAATAGTAGGCATCCATATTGTAAGGATCGAGCTTGACGGCGCCATGCAGCAGCCTTGACATGGACATATAATCCGGCGAAATCGCCACCTTGTTTTCTGTCTTTTCAATAAGTCCGCCGTAGTACATCATAACCTTCAGCACCAGCGATACTGCTACCAGCTCTTTCTGGTCGACTGCCAAGGTTTTGAGAGCTGTAACCGATGGGACGTAACCCAGCTTCTCCGCGAACGGCTTCTGACGCAAACAGGTCGTAAACGGAATGATCAAGAGTGCGTACAAAAGTATAAAAATCGCAGCTGTCGAAACGGTTTTGATCATCAGCTACCTCATTTCCCTCCGTAAGAAAATAGCGGCCGAGAGAGAAAGCAGAAGCCCCACATAAACAACAAAATAGGCTACCGTCAGCAGCAACCCCCAGGCAGAAACCGGGAGTCCATAAATGGTGTTAACCTTCAAATCAAAAGCGCCAAAATTTGGCAGCAGATAATAGAGTCCGGTTGCAATCAGCTTGACTACGGGCGACAGCCCTTTTGAAGCGGGTGAGCAAATATATTCATAGACCTGCTGGGTGATACCGCCGGCCAGAAACGTAGCTATCGTGCCGAACACCGGCAGAAAAAAGGATGTACTGACCGTAGAAAAAAAGAAGGCCACCGCAATCAGCAGGATATATTGCAGGGCGTCAAACAGGATACAAAGTGCCATCGTACCCCAAACTATCGGCCTGTCAGGTGGATGGGAGACAGAGGTGAAACCAACCACCACAAAAGCGGCGATACCCAGCACAACTGCAACCAGCAGCACAAACAGGGCCGTACCGCCAAAGCGCCCAAGCAGATAGCTCGATCGCGAAAGCGGCAACCCCAGAACACCATGGGTGTAGCGACGTTCAATATCTTTCCAGAGTGAAGTCCCCCCCAGAAAGACTGATAACAACAGCATAATGAATGAAATCAGGGAAAGTGACAGAGTCAGGGACAGTTCCGTCACCTGACGCATGGAAAACGAAGCAATACCGGGAATGAACAGAAATGCACATGCTGAAACCATAATACCCTGAAAACCGCGATCACGAAAGATACCTTTGAGAGTGATTTGAATGAGCGCATTCATAGTCTACGTTCTCTCTCCTTTTGTAATACTTCGCTTAATCAGAGCAGTCCATTTCTAAAAGAAAAGGGGCATTGTCGTGCCCCAATTCTCTACTGTTCACACATAAGTGCCAGGGATATTATTGTGAAGACCACGTGGAAGCATACGTAGAGTCACCGGCAGTTACTCCGGCAGCGGTCAGCGCAGTTGATACGGCAACAGTCGAATACCAGATATTTGAAGTAGCATTTGTGGTGCTGTATATCCTGTCACCTGAAGCATGTTTCGAGTTTACCATGTAAGCCTGGGCAGTGGAAGTGCCGCCAGTTCCGCTGGGAGCATAGTATATCGCCACGTTATTCGATTGCTTGAAGGTAAACGGAGCGGCCGGAACACCGGTTCCCGCATATGCCAAACCTTGCGTGGCAACGATTACTGCAATTGCAAAAATAATCTTTTTCATTAGGTAGTTTCTCCTTTCTTCACATTAGCCACCAAGTGGGTAGAATTGATTATCGGTGTATGAGGCTTCCAAAGCGGTTTTGAAGTTACGCACATCGCTTGCTGCTGCACTGTTGAATGCTTTCAGCCGATAGGCGGAAAACTGAGGGATGGCGATTGCCGCCAGAATGCCGATGATCGCAACAACAATCAACAGCTCGATCAGGGTGAAACCTTTTCTGTTTCTCATTTTCTGTAACATTTGTCTCTCCTTTCGTTTGGTGGCTCTGCTTTAAGAGCTTTATGATAGACTACCACATAAACAAGCAATTTCAAGACCAGAATCAACACTATTGATAACGAATTGTAATTATTGAGAACAATGCGTACATCCCCTACTGTCTGCAGCATTATGACCTGTTTATGGCAACGTGTGCTGACAATAAATGTCAGTGGACGATTTCAGGCGTATGAGTGTCCAGCTTTTTGATAAAGCGTTCGGCAAATGGCTTATACATTGAATCACCTGGTGAATTCACGAACTTCCTGAAATAGAACAGGGCGTTTTCTGTTTCACCCAGTTGAAGATACTCTTTTGCCGCATTATAAAGACCGTCACCGTAGCGTGGATCGCGCTCCTGAGCCTTTACATAATAGCCGATGATCCTCCGACGTCCAGCTTCGTCATGAACCTTTCCTGAAACGGTCCGAATTAATCCTATATACAATTGAGTAGGCTTACCCGAAAGCTCGGCAGATTTCAGCATGGCCGATTCGTAGCCCTGCAGATCACCTTTACCCAGCCTGGCAATAGCCAGATTCTGCCATGCGTAATCTTTATTCAAGCCCATTTCCAACGCCTTGTTGAGCAATTTTTCTGCTTCATCGTATTTCTTTTCCCGCAATAGTTCACACGCAACCCCGGCATAGCTGCGGGAAAACTCGGGAGACTTAAACATCACATCGCTCCAGAACTTCATCGGGTCCCCCCAGAGCGCCACCCTCTGCATAGTTGGAACACTCATCAATGCTATCAGCGCAAAGGCAATCAGATATGTCTTATATGGCAGTTTGCCGATTGCAATACCGATAACCATGGCAAACCCCGTCATGGATAAATACAGATACCGTTCGGCATAGGGCGTCCAGGGAAGCTTGCCGTGCAGCGCCAATACGGGTGGCACGAGTAAAACGGTGAAGATCAGCAACGGAAGGCGCATCAGGCGCAAGCGGACAAAAAGAATAAGGAGAGCCGCCAGCGAACAGATGAATATAGCGACGGATACCGGTTTGTTTATCGTAACGATGGCAAAATTAAGAGGAAAGGGATACAGGGCTTTTGAGATATAATAGCCAAGGGCCGCAGCGGAATCGTAGATCAAACTCCACAAAGGTTTTGCAGCGCCACTGGATAAAATCTTGCCAACTCCGGTATCCGTTTTCATATGCATTCCGGTGCGCATGAACAGATATACCATAGTGGCGCAACCGGCAGAGATCGTCATCCAGAGCATGTGTCGACTGTGTTTTTCTCGATAATGGCTCACATACCAGACCAGCAGTATTCCAGTAAGGCCGACAGAGGATTCCTTGGCCAGAAGCGACATAAGCGCAAACATGAATATCGCAAGTGCGCTGCGGAAAATATTTTGTCTCTGAAATACAACAATCAATGCCAATAAAAAGAAAAAACAGCAGAGCAGGTCTGTGCGGGCGGCAATCCACATCACCGCTTCTGTATTTACCGGATGAAGGGCGAATAAAAGAGCGGCAATGAATGGAGCGCGATTATTGCCGGTTGGCTCGTCAGATATGAGCAGATGGGTAAGGTAGTATACGAGTAACGCATTTGCAGTATGAAAGGTCAGATTAACAATATGAAAAGCAGGGGCACTATAACCGAACAGGTTTACATCAAGGATAAAGGAGACAAACGTCAGCGGTCTGTAATAATCTCCGCCACCACCAAAAAATAATCCGGGATAATTCAACTCAGTACTCGATATACCATCGAGAATCCCCACATCATCAAGACTTAGAAAAGGAGCCAATCCGGAGGTAACGTAGGTGACTGTGGCCATTATCAAGACAACCACTATCTCTGATATAACAACATTTCGCTTGATCATACCGCTCCATTTCCAAAAGAAAAGGGGCATCTACGTGCCCCACTGATACTTACGCGGCATGTCCCATTTTCGACCCGTGTGATAACAATAATTGTCAGGAAGATTATTGCGAAGTCCACGTGGCAACGTCGTACGTAGATTGTCCTACCGTGACGCCTGCAGCACTCGCGGAAGATCCGACAGCAATCGTTTTATACCAGATATTTGAAGTAGCATTTGTGGTGCTGTAGATCCTGTTGCCTGAAAAATGCACCGAGTTCACCACATAATCCTGAGCGGTAGGAGTGCCGCCAGTACCACTTGTATCGTAGTATATTGACACGTTATTCGATTGCCTGAAGGTAAACTGACCACCCGGAACACCGGTTCCCGCATAAGCGGAACCCTGCAGGACAACGATACCTGCAATTGCAATAATGGTCTTTTTCATGAGCGTGTTACTCCTTTCTTGCTCTGCATGGTCATATCCCGGACTGCACGCAACTGCAGGTAGACCAGCAATATCAGTACCAAAAAACCTGCATTATCAATACATCTATTGTAATACTTTGAATAATGCGTATCTCGCCCCACAATGTGCGGCGTTATGTCCTATGTCCAACAACACATGGTGACAATAATTGTCAGTCAAGAAAAAGACTTCGCACTCTTCATTTTTCACATTTTTTTTCCACAGGAAACAGCTTCGTGCGGGCATCAGCCAGACGTCTGCCGACATCTGCGTTACTGCGGCAGGAGAGAACGGCACGCGCAAGTTTGCGGCACTCTTCGAAACTGTGGTCACGAATTGCCTGCTTTACAGCCGGGATACTGGGCGCAGACAGGCTGAATTCCGTGATGCCCATACCTGCCAGCAGCAGAGCGTTAAGCGGGTCTCCGGCCATCTCGCCGCAGACTGAAACTTTTATGCCGGCCTTGTTGGCTGCGTCTGCGACACGTTTAATTGAAAGCAGAACAGCCGGATGATGCTGATCATAATACTGTCTGACGCGGGCGTTGTTACGATCAGCCGCCAAAGTGTACTGAATCAGGTCATTGGTTCCTATGCTTACATAATCCACCTCTCGTACAAGGAACTCGATTATCTGCACAGCAGCAGGAACTTCGATCATTATCCCCATCGGTATGTATCCACGTACATCATGCCCCTCGCGTAGCAGTTCGTCCCTGACCGAGTTCATGATTCCCTTGATCTGACGGATTTCATCAAGGCTGCTGATAAGCGGAAACATGATGGTCGGGTTACCGGCCTGAGCGGCCAGCAGGATGCCGGCCAGCTGTTCTTTGAAGATGTCCTGGCATTCAAGTGATACGCGGATGGAGCGCCACCCCAGAAACGGGTTATCTTCATGAGGGTATGTAAAGTAGGGTAGTCCCTTGTCGCCGCCGATATCCAATGTACGAATATTGACGGTCTGGCCGGGAAATCCCTCCAGAATTTTTCTGTATATCGCGGCCTGCTCTTTTCGATTGGGAAATGCTGAACGGGCCATGTAGGGGAATTCGGTGCGATACAGCCCGACCCCTTCGGCACCATGCAGATTAGCGACCTTAACGTCCGAGATCAGGCCGATATTGGCGCTGAGGGTTATGGCTACGCCGTCGCTGGTTACTGCCGGCAGGTCGCGAAGCCCCTCAAGTTCCCTCATGCGACCGGCATGATCCTGCTCAAGGCGGGCGTATTCCTTTTTCACTGCGTTATCAGGGTTCAGGAAGACATGGCCCGACGTACCATCCACTATGATCTCATCCTTGACGTTTGTAGTCGCCATCACCCCTTCGACCCCAAGTACCGCCGGGATACCAAGCGATTTTGCCATTATGGCGGCGTGCGAGTAGACGTTGCCTTTCTCGGTGACAATGCCCAGAATCTTGTCATGGTCAAGAATTGCCAGGTCTGACGGAAAGATCTCTTCGGCGATGATCACACGTTTTTCCTTGAGAGTGATCATGGTGGAGTCGTTATTTTCGATGACGTCAATAATCCGGCGCCCGATATCTTTCATATCAACCGATCGCTCCCGCAGGTAGGGATCGGCCATGGCTGAGAATGCCTGAATATAATGTTGTACGACATCGTTAACTGCGCGTGTGGCTCCCATTCCTTCAACGATCAGGTCATTGACTTTTGTTGAAAAGCCGCGATCTTCCATAATCATCAAATGAGTGTGAAAAATTGCGGCGTCATCCTCCGAGAGCGTCTCACTGACCCGTTTTTCCATGTAGATAGTCTGTATTTTGGCTTTTTCGAGAGCAAACGAGTATTTTTTCAATTCATCGGATATGCTGCCGACACTGGCCAGCTTGATCAGCTTGTCGCTGAAACGGTTAAGAATGTAGACTTTGCCGCGGCTGAAGCCCGCCGAAACGGCAGTGCCGCCCAGCATTTTTGAAATAGCATCCCGCTTGCCTCCTCTCTGCGAACGAGTAGTTTCTGCATCCGCCGAGCTGCTCCTGATTTTTGCAAGTTCCTTTTCGAACCAGGCTCGTTCCTGCTCCTTGTGCTGGATCGAGTCAAGCAACCGGGCATTGTGGATAATGCTGCCGATCTGGAACGTAATGGTGCGCAGGGCACTGATTTCGTCCTCACCGAAGCTGCGCGCCAAACGCGTCTGAATAACGATGACTCCTATCGGAACCTTGTGTTCGAAAAGCGGCAGGCCGAGGAAGGAGAGGAACTTATCCTCCCTGGCCTCTTTGAAATACTTGTAACGGGGGTGGGACGGAGCATTGTCAGTCATGACCATTGCACGGCCCTCGACAACAAGGCCGGAAAGACCTTCGTGCACTTTCATGGAAATGCGATTGACGGAAGCTTTGGAAAGGCCTCTGGTCGCCTTCAGGATAAGGGTTTCTCCATCTCCTTCCAGCAGATAGATCGAACAGACGTCGCTCTTCATACGCCTGGATACCAATGTTACGATATTATCAAGAGTTTCCTGCAGGTCGTGTGAATGCAGGATGATCGAACTGATATCCTCCAGTGTGCGCAGACCGAGCGATTGGGAATCATTTTTCATGTGGTTGCCCCGATGACTGAAATTTAGCAAAGTATAATCGTGAATTATGGAAATGTAAAATATTCATAGTTGGCAATCTCCTGTTTTTCATTGACTCACGGCACATTATACCTTAGATATTTTTCGATAGTACAATGCGAAAACAGCGAGATCAGAAACCACACCGGGCAACGGCACATACCGCTTACCCCCAAGGAAATTCTTTATGGCACTGAATACAAAAATCTGGATGACGGGATCACTGGAGTGGTTTGCTTTTATCGAAGACGAAGAGGTGTTTCTGGGGAAGCGCGAAGTGCCCGCTCCGCTGGATGAGGGGGATGCCTGGACTAACGAAGTCGGCGATATGTTCAAGGTTGTTGACGGTGAGATCAAAATGACCGGCAAGGCCGAACCGCCCAAAAAGTACTGGTAGAATTATGTGGAGTCCTGATTATCCTGGGGCTGGTGTACCCATGCCACACGGTCACGCCCTTCAGCCTTGGCCTTATACATCCCCTCATCAGCCCGTCTGATAATATCTGTCAGGCTCTTGTCTGTTCCGCCTGAACTGGCAACACCCAGACTGGCGGTTACCGGTATCCGTTCACCTGCAACCTCAATCAACTCGTTGCGGACTTTTTCCCTGATATGCTCTGCCGCAAGCAGACTCTGCTCAAACGACGTGTCTGGCAGCAATATGACAAACTCCTCGCCTCCATAACGCCCGATCACATCATAATTACGCACATTACTCCGCAAGGTCTGGGCAACAGACTTCAGCACAATATCTCCGGTTAAATGCCCCTTGATATCGTTAACTTGTTTGAAATGGTCAAGATCGAGCAAGATACAGCCAAGTGACTTCTGCTGTTCTCCGGAGCTGCGCTGTACCCGTTTCAGCTCTTCTTCGCCACGTTTCATCAGAAAACCTCTATTATGCATGCCGGTTAATGGATCTGTGATTGCTATAATTTCGAGTTGCGACTGAACTTCCTTAAGCTGACTGGTACCACCCCGGATCAGGATATACGAAAAACCAAACACCCCGGCCAGCACCACTGCCAGAAGAACGGTCATTACCACCACTCCACGGCGGATCTGCACATTGTAAGGAGTGATATTCATATAGACTTCAAAACTTCCCAGTATCCTTTTGTCTGCACTCATGATCGGCACATAGGTTTCAACCACATCAACATTCAACAATGCCTCGTCTGCAAGGTCGTGCGCCAGCTCTTTGGTGACCATCTTGGCGTCGACTTTGCCTGTCAGCGCCTTCGTGAGCCGCAGATTGTTTTTATCTGTTTTTCCGATTAACTTGGGATCCGTACAGTAGACTATCTGCTTGTCGGCATTGTACACTTTAACCTTGATGATACTGAAAGGAGCCAGGTTCTTCCGGAGTCGGGAGTCAAATTTGAACATTTCCGTTCCGTACTGTCTAAGCTCCCTTTCTTTTCCTGGCACATAAATGAACAAAAGCTCCTTCTGCTGTTCGATCAGCGCATTACAGACCTGCACAGAAATATTCTCGGCATTTTTGATGACAAAATTGGAATATACCTGGTGAAAACTGAATCCACTGACCAGGATAATAATAAATATCGAGGCTATCGCCGTTGTGACCAGCAGCTTCAGAAGGCTATCGGGATTTTTTCGGGCCTTTATGTTGAGTATTTCACTGAGATTCATAGGAATGCAGCCTTTCAATCAGTGTGCTCGAAAAGAATTACTACTATACTGTATTTTTCCGATTATACTATCCAGCAAATTTACATGATCCGGAAAATTTTGTGATCCCTGCCGACAGAAAAAACCTTATCATCGAAGTCGCCATTCCACTCCATCTGGACAAGAGTTTCCACTATCTTGTACCTGAGGCACTTCTGGAGCAGGCCTTACCCGGACGGCGCGCCCTGGTTCCGTTCGGGCGGCGCAGGCTGACCGGCTATATTCTGGGCGCCGCAGCTGACTCTCCAATCGATTCGCTGAAAGAGATCCTGGAAGTGTTGGACCGTGAACCGCTCTGGACTGCAAAAGAGTTTGAATTTTTCCGATGGGTGGCTGCTTATTATCTGTATCCGCTGGGAGAAGTCCTGAAAACAGCGCTGCCGTCCGGCATAAACGTGCAGACCCGCAAAGGGGAAAGCGGAGAAGATACAGGTCTTACCGGAGGAAAATCGGCTCGTCGGGAAAAATTCTACCTGCCGGTTCCGGGTGTAGAACCCGCCCGAACACCGGGTGCAAAGGCGCTTGAAATTCTGGCGGTCATACGCGAATCCGGAGATATACCGGCAGCAATACTCCGAAAACGTTTCGGAACATGTACACTGCAACTCAGGAGACTGGCCGGACTCGGACTTATTGCAGTCGAAGAACGGGAAGTCTACCGTGATCCGTTCAAAAACCTTACGGTCACACGTGACGAACCGAGGATTCTGCATACACACCAGGAAAGCGCTCTTCTGGCCATCTGCTCCTGCCTTGACCGCAGTACGTTTGTACCGTTTCTGCTGTACGGGGTGACCGGCAGCGGCAAGACCGAGATATATCTCCAGGCCATCTCCCACACCCTTGGCCAGGGCAGGAGTGCGCTGGTGCTGGTGCCTGAGATCTCACTGACACCGCAACTGACCGGCCGTTTCCAGGCCCGCTTCGGAGGTGGCATCGCCATTTTACACAGCGGCCTCTCGGACGGCGAACGTTATGATGAATGGCGCCGCATCAGGCGTGGACTGGCCCGGATTGTCATCGGCGCTCGTTCCGCTGTTTTCGCACCCCTTGATAACATCGGCATCATCATAGTAGACGAGGAGCATGAAGCCTCCTTCAAACAGTCCGAAGGCCTGCGCTACAATGCCCGCGACCTGGCGCTGGTGCGTGGCAGAATGGCACGGGCCGCTGTAGTGCTCGGTTCGGCCACACCGCTTGTCACCAGCATCCATGCTGTCTCAGAAGGGAGATTGTCGCTGCTCGAACTGCCGGAGCGCGTAGAGAACCGGCCGATGCCTTCCGTCGATCTGATTCCGATGAAGCGCAGCAAGGAGATCATCTCGTCATCGCTCGGTTCATTACTGACTCAAACGGTCGAAGATGGCCAGCAGGACATCGTATTCCTTAACCGACGCGGGTTTGCCACTTTCCTTGTATGCGAAGAGTGTGGAGAGCCGCTCACCTGTCCCAATTGCTCGGTTACACTCACCTACCATCGCCAGCGAGGGCAGAGTGTCTGTCATTACTGTGATTACGCCGTACCGGCGCCCGGCACATGCCCGGCTTGTTCTGCGGCCGGACTCAAGGAGCTGGGCGCAGGCACCGAGAAACTGGAACAGCACCTGAGGGAGCTGCTGCCCCAGGCACGGGTTCTGCGTATGGACAGCGACACGACTTCCGGCAAGGGAAGCCACGAACGCCTGCTTTCGCGGATGAGCGACGGCACGGCAGACATTCTGGTCGGTACGCAGATGATAGCCAAAGGGCATGATTTTCCCGGTGTGACATTGGTGGGGGTCATCAATGCCGAGGCAAGCCTGGGGATGCCGGACTTCAGAGCGGCAGAACGCACCTATCAGCTTCTCTCGCAGGTCATCGGCCGGGCCGGCCGCGGCGAGAGACCAGGACGGGTGGTTATCCAGGCGTATGACACGGAACATTATGCTATCCGCTCGGCCGCCGGCCACGATGCCGCAGGTTTTTACCGGCAGGAGCTGGAATTCCGCCGGGAGGCAGGCTACCCCCCGTTTACATTTCTGGCTGCAATTGCTGTTTCCGGCATTTCGGAACAGTCCGTTTCCGAACAGGCAGAACAGAGTGCGAGGCATCTTATGCGTGTGAAACAGGAGCTTAAAGTTCGTGTGGAACTGCTGGGGCCTGCGCCTGCCCCCATCTACAGGCTGCGCGGCCGGTTCCGCCGTCAGATTCTGCTCAAAGCAACGGTACGGGCAGACCTGCATCGCCTGATTCAGGCCTGGCGTCAACACTCACGCAGCACCTCAACGGTCCGTGTAACGGTAGATATCGATCCGATTGATTTGATGTGACGTTTTTCTACTCTATCTGCGAAACCATTCTGACTGATGCGGGATCTGCATCCCTGATCAGAATCCTTGACGAGAACGGACACCAATTTTATGCATCACAGCGGAATCTACGAAGAAGAAATTGCCGGCAAAGCCTATGACCGCGTCCTGTTGAAGCGTTTTGCCGGTTATGTGGCTCCCTATCGGATTTCCATTGCCCTGGTGGTTCTGATTCTGCCGCTGCTTGCCGCCTGTCGTCTGGCACAGCCCTGGATTATCAAACTGGCCATTGATGGTCACATCATGAGCGGTAAACTGGCCGGACTGGAAACCGTCGCGCTGGCTTTTCTTGGTATCCTGCTGTTTGAGTCGCTGTTGTCGTTTCTGGAAGTCTACCTGTTGCAGTCGGCCGGACAGAGGGTTATGTCCGATATACGTTCGGAACTGTACCGTCACGTCATGCACCTGCCGGTCTCCTGGTTCGACAGAGTGCCGGTCGGCAGCGCCGTCACCCGGCTGACCAGTGATGTCGAAGTGCTGGGTGAGATGTTTGCCTCCGGCATTATCACCATCATCGGCGACATTCTGCTGCTGATCGGGATCATCTCGGTCATGCTCTGGATGAATCTGAAACTGTCTCTGGTGGTATTTTCCATTTTTCCCGTCCTCTTCTATGTCGCCTGCGTCTTCAGGCGCCGGATGCGCCAGTCTTTTCGCGAGGTGCGGGCACGTCTCGGCAACCTTAACGCCTTTCTCAACGAGTGTATCTCCGGCATCAGCATCATCCAGATCTTCAACCACGAGCGGGATGAGGAACGGCGTTTCAGTGAACTGAACGCATCCTGCCGTGACGCCAACATGCCGGTCATTTTCTGGGATGCTTCACTTTACGCGATGGTCGAGGCGCTTTCATCTATCGCCGTGGCGCTGATAATCTGGTACGGCGGCGGCGAGCTCGTCCGGGGCGCTCTCACCTTCGGTGTTCTGGTAGCCTTTATCCAGTACATCGAAAAATTCTTTTCACCGATCCGCGACCTTTCCGCCAAATATTCGGTCATGCAGGGGGCCATGGCGGCTCTGGAGCGGATATTTGCGTTGCTGGATACGGAGGCACATTCTGAGGGTCAAGGGTCAAGGGTCAAGGGTCAGGAAAAGAC
>Ga0194037_1000117_pt1 | contig 57076 bp, 48 predicted proteins | sample JunL306m_MetaG_FD_148653 | JGI IMG/M metagenome (GOLD analysis project Ga0194037, IMG submission 148653) | Anoxic zone freshwater microbial communities from boreal shield lake in IISD Experimental Lakes Area, Ontario, Canada - Jun2016-L304-6m | ecosystem: Environmental > Aquatic > Freshwater >...
ACCGGCGCAGCGGCTTTCATCAGCCTGCGCCGGTTTTTTTCGTTCATTTTCCTGAATGAGGTAAACCAGTATGCCCGGTATCAGCCTTACAACCTCGTTGATCAAAGAATACGAAACCATGTTCAACAGTTGCGTCATCAAGCCGGAGCAGGTCAGGAATGTTGAGCGTATTGTTTCGACCCTGCTCTCATACAAAGCTCGCTATCAGTCTGTTTCCACACTCATGGGCGCTCCATGGTTTTTTATCGGTGCCATTCATAATATGGAATCAAATTTGAACTTCAACTGTCATCTTCACAACGGTGATCCGCTGGCAGCCCACACCGTCCATGTTCCGGCAGGACGCCCAAAAAACGGCACTCCCCCATTTACCTGGGAAGAGAGCGCACGGGATGCCCTTGCCATGCGTGGACTTTCTGCCGATACCGAGTGGAGTCTGGCAGGTATACTCTATCAGTTGGAAGCATACAACGGCTGGGGCTACCGTATGAAACGTCCTGAAGCCTTCACACCCTATCTCTGGAGCTATTCAAACCACTACACAACCGGCAAATTTGTCGCCGACGACAGATGGTCGGAAACCGCCGTCTCAAAACAGTGTGGCGCTGCGGTAATTCTCCGGCGCCTGGCGGAACTGTCGGAAATCTCGTTTAGCGATCAACCGTTGCTTCCCAATAGCGTCAAGCCGCTGATTATTCATTTTGCCGATGCAAAATCGCATGACTCAGCAGAAGTGGCAAAGACCATCGCTCTGCAACAGTGGCTCAACACCTTTGCCGGGATCTTCGTCAAGGTCGACGGCATACCGGGTGCACGAACCTCCGACGCCTACCAAAAGGTTGTTGGCACCTATCTACCCGGCGATCCACGGGCTACGGCATAAACACACCACCAGCAAAGGGAGTAGCTATGGCGATGTACGAACTTTTTTACGCAACAAATCGCAACCATGAAGGTCAACAGTGGCAACCGACCGGGTACGGTAAAAAATTCAGCGATGATGGCTTGGAAAACCTGCGCTTCGGTAAATTAACGGTGAATGCAAATGACGGTATCGTCGACGGCCATCTCCAGCAAAAAGGTGACTATGGCGTCGGTGACGGCATAGCACTTTCCGGCTACCTCTCCGAATGTGCGGAGAAAGCAACCATTACGGCATATCAGGAATCTATTCCGGACAAAACTACTGCTGAGATCCATCAACCGGATGTGGTTCTCGGTTCAAAAGCCATGTTCACCGACCTCAAGCAGCTGATGGAACAGGCGAGTGACGTGCTGGTTTATGTTCACGGTTTCAATGTGAGCTGGACTGAGGCGGTCGGCGCTGCCATGGCATTGCAGCTTCGTCTGAACAACAGTCCGGTGCGGGATACTTCGCAACAGGTGAGGGTGGTTCTTTTCTCCTGGCCGTCCAACGGCACGGCTCTGCCGTTTGTCTCCTATATATCGGATCGTTCCGAATCAAAAGCATCGGGCGCTGCTTTTGCGCGCGGCGTCCTCAAGCTGCGCGATTATCTGATGGAGATCTGCAAACGTGGTGTCAATCCCTGTGGCCAGAACATACACCTGTTATGTCACTCCATGGGCAACTATGCCTTGCAGAACGCCCTTCCCCGGATTGCCGACTTTTCCGGCGGCAGAGCGTTGCCTCGCATCTTCGAGCATATCTTCATGTGTTCCCCCGATGTGGATGCCGACAGTTTCGAAGATGGCAAGGCCTTGAATCGCCTGCCCGAAATCTGCCGTGCCGTCACGGTCTATTACAACCGTGAGGACAAGTCGATGTATCTTTCGGACTATACCAAGGGCAATCCGGAGCGGCTCGGTTGCAATGGTGTCGCCCGTCCGGCACTGCTGAATAATAAGGTGAATACCGTTGACTGCACTCCGGTTGTACAAGACGAGGGCTTGGTGGAACACAGTTACTATCTCAACGGGTTGGTCAATGATGATATCCGTTTGAGTACCGATGGAGTACCGTTTGAAGATCTTTTGCGCGATCGCGCAAAGAAAGGAGATTGGCCGAATTTGTGGGTGATGCAGTGATGTTTTGGTGAAAAAACAAATACAATCTTAATAGGAGATTAATATGGGCTGCGATTTAAACGGTGACGGAAATAAAGATGTCAGCTGTGAACCGGGATCAATTGATAAGAATGGCAAAGGTCAAGCAATAGTTGCAATAAGTAATGGGATATATACATTGAAAATGGATGGTGATGGAAACATGTTTTTATATGGCATACAAGATTTCAGAAATGTTACCGGCTCTAAAAATGGGAAAGGATCTTTAATCTGGGTTCCTTCTGATCCGAACAAAATATGTTTTGGCCCGATAATAAAAAATGGGGATGGTAGCGGCGAAATTCGAGTAGGCTCAATTAAAGAGCTCAATACGGCACGCGGGTTATAGATGACGTAACATGTGGGTGCACTTATGTTATTAATATAATGCAAAATAATTGAGGCAATGCCTCTCCATTGGCTATAAATCATTACCGGTTGTTTTTGATGGAGTGCCAACATGAAGAAGTTCTTTTCCGCACTTTCCGCCATTGCATACGGGTGTATTGGTTCAATTCTCATAACTATCGCCTGTTTTATTGGCTGCTTGATTTTTGGCGGAATTTGGATGTGGCGTGAAAATCACGCGTTTGCAAACAGCGCGATCGGCTTCGTAGGCTTTTTCCTTGGATCTCTTGGGAAAATATTGGGCCTGGCCTCATTGCCAGGAATAATAATTTTTGGGTTGAGTCTTTGCACAGCGCCTGCTTCCGGTGCTGGGATATACTGCAATAAATCTTTTAAACGGGCGCGGGACAATGGTGTCTTTGCTACGATGCCTCGCGGTCTCTCGGCATCTTGCGGAGTTATTTCATTTGCGATCATTCTATTACTTTGGGAATTATCACGCAGAGCGGGAATTCTTACACCTGACTTACGCGCCAATGGTGCGTTTTATAATGACTCATTCGTCATGTTTTTCGTAGTCATCGGCTTTGCTATAGCAGCATGGTTTGGTTATCGCAATGATTTAGATTGAGAATATTAAAGGTGCCCGACGGGGGTCAAAGGTTTCCGGTTTTTTTGGTTTCAATAGAGACAACTGGAGACTTGAGTTGATAAAAGCTATAGTTTTAATTAGATTCAATAAAAAAATAGGCCAGCAGGAGTTATCAATGAAATCAATGCGAATCATATTATGTGCAGTAATTAGTACATTATTTTTAGCCGGTGCAACTATTGCAGCAGAGCAAGAATTGAAGCTCAAACAAAATACCAAGCCAAGTCTAGAGGAAACAATGGAGTGGCTTAAGAACAAATTAGATGTTGTCAGGGACTATGATAGTCATATGTCTGTATTTGAAGACAATAAATGGATTGGTACAGATTCATTTGCCATTCAATATTTTACCAACAACCTGTGCGATGTAGAATTTAAGAAAGAGCACCACTTCAAAAAAGAGGGTAGCATTGAAAAGGTTTCGTACACAACGTACAAATTTAATTTAGCTGATATTGATGAAAATAGTTTTGTATTTGCTAATAAAAATCCATTTATAGATGAGAGGATGAGTGTTGTAAATTTTAAAACAAATAATAAACAAAAACTGGTTTCAATCGACAATGGTAAATATGATGGTTCTTTCTTCTATACCAGGTCAAAAGAGCTGTCTGAGAGAGCCATTGAAGCTTTCAAAAATGCAATAGTAATTTGTAAATCAAATCCACCAAGTAAGAAAAAAGAAATCTTTTGATAGTTATCGGTGGCCAGTGAGCCAATACTTATAAATATAGGAGCTGACCTATGAGAGGAATTATTACATATCTTATTATTGCGGTGTGCCTTGTTGCGACGGCAGGGCTTGCAAAAGCTGATCAAACCAGTGAGTTGAAGTTAAAGAAGAAAGCTGAGCCTACTTTGGAACAAACGATGGATTTTATCACCACCATCCTCGGGAGCGACAAATATAAAAGCACGGTTGGTTACACAATTGATGTGCGTCCTGATTTACATTTGAATGGAGGATTTCCTGAATTACCTTATCGCGTGATTCATAATGGCTGCTGGCTTAGATTGGCAGCAGCCAATCTCACAAAGGCCGAGTTAGATGCATACTTAGGCAATGGTACGGTACCAGAACGTTTTCGTGGAATGGACCCTCGTTTTAAATTTGAACTAAATAAAGACATTATAATAGAAGATATGGGTAAGCTTGAAATAGTTAATTATAAAATAATTACACACGGTGAGCGAAAAGGTTACGGAAATGGTGTTGTTGCCGCTATGATTTATGACACACCTATATATCAATTAATGCTTAGTATCCCTGGTAAAAAATCAATGACGGAAGAATTTGGTTCTCAGGAAACAGTAGAAAAACTTGTTAAAGCTTTCAATCACGCGCGAAAATTATGTGGAGCAAAAGATGAGACGGTTAATAAAGATTTATTCTAACAAGGATCCCCGAATTATTTTTATGGCTTTGTTCTTGTCTTTACTCTTGGCACTCCCAGTCTCAGCAGTTGTTGATGCGTCACATATCTGGTCTGACTGGTACCAACTTGATGATGGTGCTTTGAATGGCATATTTTTCAGTTGGCGCAGCATTGGGGACAAGCAGGAATGGCGCTGGCGAAACGATTACACCGGCAAGGTTAAAATTAAATATAAGCTACGCTATATATCCAATGGAACTAACGGAAAAATCAAAGAAGGCACTACCCCTTTGGAGTCCGGAGAAAATGAATTAAAAGAGTTTTCAATTGCAGCTTCTTCTCTGGAAGGAATGACGGTGGTGCTTGTGGAACCAAAGTTTAAGGGGCCGCGGCCAAAAATCGCTCCTCCTTCCTCAACTGCAGAAGTTGATGCTGAAAAGGCTCAACGATTAAAGGAAAAGAATGAACGTAACTTTCGTGAGCAGAAGGTTCGCGCTGATAATGAACGAATAGTACTCGCGCAGATACAGGAACGTAACTTACAAGAACAGCGTAGAAAGGCAGAGGAAGAGGCTAACCAACAGGCAGCAATGCAACAGCAACTCCTTGAGTATCAGTACCAACTGGATGCAGAAGAGCGCCGCGAAGAACGAAAACAGCAACAGCGTGAAGAAGAAAAACGGCAGGAACGTGAAGAAAAGCGACAGGAAGCATTAGAGGCTCGCAGGCAGGCTGAGGACAACAGACAATATGAACAGCAACGTGAGCGTAACTTCAACCAAGCTTTAAACAACGGTTTAAGCTCCTTTCAGAGCAGCATAAACCAAGGTGCCGCAACCCTGAATAATGCCACGCAAGCCAACCGCGCCGCCACCGACTATGCCCGCCAGCAGCGAGAAGAACGTGCCCGCCAGGCCGCTGAAAGCCAACGCACCCGACAGGAAGACGCCAACCGTCAGGCCCGCCAGCTGCAACAAAAGCAACAGCAAGAACGTATTGCCCAGCAACAGCGGGAAAATGAGCGCAATCAACGTGAACAAGTGGCTCTGGAGCGGAGTCAAAAAGTTGAACAGGATCGCCAGCAGGCACTTGCTGACCAACGTAAACAGGAAGAACAGAAACAAGAGCAGCAATCCGCTGGTACTACTGCCCAGGTTGTTACTGTTCCCATAGCGGATTCATGTGTACGATTACTCGTTTCACCTGACAAAATAAGAATAATAAAAAATAACTGCTCCTATACCATTCATGTATCGTTCTGCTCGAATGACAACAATTTCGGTTATGGCAGCACTCCCGTCGGCGGTAATTCAAGTACCTCAACCGGCATAAGCAGCACCGCCAATTTTCAATTTGCCGCATGTCCCTTCGATGAACCTCAGGTCAGCTTACCGATTGATACCAGAACAGGCACAATAATAGGTGAAACGTGCAATCGCACGACGGGAAGTTTTGCCAGCACCGGCTATGTGTGCAAAAAACAATACTGAGGGATTATTTATGAGGGCACTTCTGTCAAGTATCGTTGCAACCTTATTGATGATCAACTCCTCTCACGCTTTTAATTGCGTTGCCGCTAAAGTAATGCATGATAATTATAGTCAATATCGCGACCGGGTGCAGCAGGAGCTGAATCATAAAAAACAGGACGGTGAGCGACTCGGGGTTGAGATGGTGAATTCAGACGCAAAAACCTTGCGCAAGCTCAACTTGTTGATAGAAAAATATGGGAGAACGCTCCAGGAGACTGGGAAAACGACGCATGAACGTCAAGAGCTTGCCACGGATTATGATAAGATGTGTTATGAGTTGGACAGTGGCTTCTATTGCAGCAAGTGCTTACGCTCCAGAACGGAAATTGAAAAGTATGACAGAGAAAACTTTGATGTGCATATTCGACGTGTGCGCAGCACAACGGTGCGGGCTCCGGAAAGCGCATATCGTCGTCTCTATGATGAACTGCAACGCAAAGGAAAAGAAAAATCCAACAAGATAAAACAACTTCAACAGGAATCAGTCCGGATAGAAATTGAAATATCCAAACTCAAAGAAGAGAGAATAAAGATGAAGGCTGATTTTGAAGCCCGCATTGCAAAAACGAATGATGATTTGTTGACTATTGCCAGAGAGAGCGGGCCGACCATGTATAAACTTCAAATTTCCGAGTTTGAATTACGCGACAACAACTGTTACTGACGGGTGAGAGTTTCTGCAAACACTTGATCATAGCGTACGTTTCAGTTCCATTAGACTTCAAACCCCATTAACTACCAGGCGGATCTTTTTAGACCGCAAACGGCATGACATTTTTTACGAAGGCATCAGTATTGACTTCTCTGCTATTCATAGATGCTCTCACGAATAACCTCTTTACCGACAATGGCAAGTACTACCCCTGTAAGAAACTCGCAAAATGTGATGATGCCCTTGCGCGGATGTATCTGGAATGGCCGATGGCCTAATGGTAATGATAAATTTTTCTTAGATCAATTTGGGAGACAATAACGGGACAAGACAATAACGGGACAGGCTGATTATTGAAAAAGGGGGGCAAGAAGTCCTTTTTTACTGGCGCTCCGTAACGTTGCGAAGCTAATGGGACATGAAGGCAATTGCAGAGAAAGCATATCTGAACAGGGAATGTCTCTGCCGGACACTGTCACGCCGGATAAACCCTGAAATCAGCACCATCGCTCTTTCACAATTGAATCATATACTGGCAGGCATGCAAACAGCGGAACACGGCACGGGCGAGGATCGACAAACAACAAAAGGCGTTGCGGGTGGGGATTGTGGGAAAGTGAAATCAGATTTTCAGGAACATCCATTCCATGTGATGGAGTCGAACAAAGCCAATTTCAGCATAATACCGTTCGAGTTTTTCGTCTGCAGGCTGCAAAGCCAGATAATGGAGCGGGACATTATGGGAAATCTCCTGAACAAGCTGAATGGCGCGGGCTATCAGATGCAGTGATATTCTCTTGTCTCGTAACTCCTTGATACTCAGCTTTCGGTATGGCTTGGAACAAAACAGGTAATTGATGACAAGACAGGGATTGCCGCCAATTTTTTCAAATGACAGGGCAACAAAAGCAATTGGCCTGTTTGAATCATCAGTCAGCAGATGAATGCGCACCCGGTCATCAAGTGCAAGTTTGGCAATATGACGAACATACTGTCGTTCATGGTCGTTGGCGAATTCAAACTGCTTGAGGAACGTTTGTGGTGCAAGAAGTGATTTGGATGGGGTTACAAGATTATAGGCCACAGGTTGTGCCGTCGATGATCTGCAACTTGGGTAAATTGGCAACGTAATCCATGAGAGCGGTGTTCGGTTTGAGGTTTTTCAATAGTTCGCGGTCTTCCTTGGAAAGTCTCACTGGTGGTTTTGCAGCAGGGTTGTACGTATGCTTTTTTTTAGGATATGCTTTGGTTGCGGTCATTTGTAACATCTCCATATCAGTGTAGTCACAGGATTGCTGAAGAACTTTAAGCCAAATCATGGTTATGGTCAATAATTGATAGGGGGTCGCGTCTACATTCTTCACATGTTATCGCAAGGAAAAGGACATGAAAAAGACCGACTAACATAGAGAGAAAGTCTCTTCGCCGGGAAAACTCTTAAATCAGCATCACCGCTCTTTCGCAATTGAATCAATATACTGGCGGGTAGGCTATCGGCGGCACACCAGGAAAAGTGACTGAACTTTCGTCTCGGTCAGTGTAAACCACAGGGGGCGCATCTACTCCCGGAAAAAACGTACATCTGAATTAATCCGCCGTTTATCTGAGAGACAATCCGACGATGAACTTGAAATCCCGCACATTCAGGGTTAGTAATTCGCTCTGCGTTGAAAGAGCGGACGCGGCTATCAACGCATCTGGTATCTGCAGATGGTGACTTTTTGCATAACGTTCAATAAGCAGTAGTGCAGTTTCCGAAATGAGGCTGGAAATATGAACGAGCTGAAACGCTCCAAGCTGTTTTCGAATCCGTTGCAGTTCCAGTTTGTTCAATGCTCCGCAATACAGTTCCATGGCTGTGATGGAACTCAGAGCGAGGTTTTCCGGTCCGGCTTCATACAGGGTGTTTATGATCCCGGAGTTGCCCTTGAACACCTCAATGAGGATATTGGTATCGAGAAGAATCATGCGGTTGAGCCCTGCCGCCACGCTTTCTTGCGAAGATTGGCCAGTGACACATCACGACCCCTCCAAATTCCTGACAACTCCTTGAGGGCGGCTGCGGGATTGAGTGGGACGGTGCGCCTGTTTTCCTTGATGTTGACCCCTTTTACGCTATGAAGCATGCGGACAACCAGTTCTTTTGTCTGTTGATCGTCAACGGTTATTTTTAATGTTTCCATACCGACAATTATCCTTTCATGACGTTGCTTTCAGCCCATAATGTAATGTTATTATTGTAGCTCATGACATGCTCAAGTGCATCAAAAAAAGCCGAAGTGGTATTGTTCCGGGAGCTGCATAGGGTCGCGTCTCCATTCTTCACATGTTATCGCAAGGAAAGGGACATGAATCAGACCGACTAACATAGAGAGAAAGCCTCTTCCTTGAGGAAGCCATGAAATCAGCACCATCGCTCTTTCACAAGCTGATAAGCAAGCAGGCCATGCACACGGTAAAGTTGCTGCGGGTGGGAGTTGTGGGACAGGCAATGTAGCTTATGACGTTACTATGTTCGCCAGTGCATCATTGAGCAATGGCAGATCGTCTTGAACCGATCTCCAAACCAGGGAAATATCAACGCCGAAATAATGATGTATAAGTTTGTCGCGAAACCCGGCCAGGTCTTTCCACGGGATAGCCGGATGCTGTTCTTTGAAAGATGCTGACAGATTTTTTGTTGCCTCACCGATAACTTCGAACTGGCGTATGACACCGTCTTGAACCAGACGATTTTCACGGAAAGAATCCTCGTTCATACCGGCTGTGTATGTGGCTATCTGACGAAGCGCATCCCGAATATGGGCAAGGTAGACGGTGTCATCCCGAAGCATCACATGATCACCTTGAGTTCCTGCCTGATACGGTCAACCAGATAGGGGCTGACAGCCTGTTCGGTGAGCAGGTCAATCTTGACGCCAAGCAGCTCGGACAACTCGCGTTCGATACGGATTATTCCGAGCAGGCTCTTTTGCTCCCTGAACCAGACCATGAGATCAAGATCACTGTCGGCGCGGGCTTCGTTACGGGCATAGGAGCCGAAAACTCCGACTTTATCGGCGCCATGTTGATGCATGAAACTAATGATTTTGTCGTCAAACGGTGTGATCTGTGCCATGGAGAGCGGCCTTCCGAAGTATGTTATTTTCCACAATTTTGATACCACAGAACATAGTAATCAGCAATCAGGAAACTCCATGACCCCAAAACTCCGTTCATACCTGATCGTTATCATCACCCTCCTGATCACCATCGGGCCGATGCTCTACGGCAACATCGTTGCCAAAAAGGGCGGGTTGATGGACGATTCCCTGCTGAATCATAAAGACCCGTACTATCTCTTTGATCAACAGGTAAAGTCATTCAAAACTGAAGGAATGAAGACCGGCGACCCGGTGGCCTTTGTCATTCCATTTACTAATGGGCCGACAGCGGATTCGTTGGCCTTTGTCAAAAAGTTCACCGACGATCTCAAGGAAAAGTTCCCGGAATTCGGCATCCTGAGCCTCTCGATTGCCGCCAATTATCACGACACCGGCACGGAACTGCTGCACGAACCGTATATATCCGGCACAACTCTGGAAACGTTGCGCAGTAATCCCGCCGCTGCGACAGAACAGTGGAAAGCAGAGATTGCCCGCGACCCAGCCGTTTACGGCCTGTTGATCGGCAAAAAATTTGATCACGCCATTGTGACCATGCTGCTGCCGGAAGGGTACGACGAAATCGGGGTATTCCGGCGCACCACCGAGTTTCTGGAACAGCGCAGCATCCCGCTCTGGGAATGGTACCTGAAGAATGACATCAAACCAGCGGGAGCTTACAGCCGGGTACTTCCTGCAGGGTGGGTAGTCGGGCGTGGCCTGACCGACGCAGCTTTGATCTCCGACATTTTGACCCTCTCTACAGTCGGCCTGTGCATCGTTGCCGTAGCGTTCTTTTTCTCCCTGATCACCTTCCGGCAGACAGTCATTGCAACATCGGTAGTGATGCTCAGCTTCATCTGGATACGCGGGTCACTGGGGCTGTTGCAGCTGGCCGGATGCAACCTGTATGAGCGGGTCTATTTCCTGCTGGTCTATACCGCACTGATAATTTCCGGCATCTCCTTTGCCGAACGCAAATTCAGCTCGTATAACGATGTGCGGGCCGATAATCCCGATCTTTCCCGCAGCGAGGTATGGCGGCTTAGCAGACCGGTCAACGAACTGATCCTCATGACCGGTATCATTTCCATTCTCAACTTCGGCACTCTTTACCAGATACAGATACGCGGTATCCTGGAGATCGGTATCTTTTCAGCGCTCGGTATCTGCTATTTGCTGCTACTGGTATTGTTATATATTCCGGCCCTGCATATCATCATCGGCGGAGAAACCCGCCCCACTGCGCTGACCTGGTCTGACCACTTTGGCGCACGCTGGAACGGGCTGATGAAAAAAGTCGTGCTCACCTGCCACAAACTGGTCGATCCCGGTTATCCCGATGCAACATGGAACTACCGAAAAGCAGCACGGCGTTATCTGTTGCTTACCGGCGCTACTGTTTTTGTTGCTGTCGGACTGGTATCGCTGGATTACCTGCCCGGCATCCACAAAGTGTTTCAATTCGTGGAGATCAAAACCAGGGCGCTGGAATTTATTCGTAAGACCGTGGTGTACAAGGCCAGTGAGGTATTGAATAAGCCGGGCAACTATGGTTTTGACCGGATTTCCGTGCTGATCATGCCCAAGAATGCCGGTACGGAAGCCCCGGTGTATTCGCCGGAGTTCCTCAAGCGGGTTGAGGCGTTCAGCCGTGAGGCCGCCAAACTGCCGGATGTGAACCAGGCGAATTCCATCGTGGATAGCGTCAAAGTGGTTTCACGGGAGTCATACAAACGCGACCTGCCGGTTACCAGCCAGCAGGCCCACGACATTCTGCAAACAATCGAATGGGATCTTGGCCCGCAGGTTAAGGAACAGCTCTGGTTCGACCGGGGCGTTACGCTGTTTGCATCAACTTCAAAGGATGACACCACGGTGTTTGCGGCAATCAGTAAAAATCTGATTGAGCTCGCGGCGAAACAATTCCCTGATCTTGAGATATTGCCCTTTGGCAAAATGGCTATTTATCCGCATGGCGACCATTACATCAGCGTAGGCAAACCGGTCAATATCCTTACATCGCAATGGATTGTAGTCGTTGTCACCGTACCCTGGATTCTCTGGCGCAATCGGAGATTCGGCTCCGCTCACTCACCAATTATGCACCCTGAGCGGAGTCGAAGGGAACTGTATGGCTGGCGTACCGGTCTGGTTACCAACATTCCTTTTGTGTTCGCATCAGCAGCAATCGTGATTGTCATGATCGTCATGCGGGTTCCGCTGGATCAGGCGACCGCCTGCACCACGGCGCTGGCCATTAATGCCGCAGTTGACTTCGGTCTGTATCTGACAGCGGACTTTCAGACCGCCGTGCTGGAGGGGCAAAACGTACGCGAAGGTTTGCACTATGCGCTGGTGGATCGCGGCAAGGTGATTGTAATGGATATCGTGCTTAATTCACTCTGCTTCATCCCGTTGATGACCTCATCCTTCCTGCCGGTCATGCGTCTGGGATGGATCATGATCGTCATGCTGCTGGCGTGCGGATTTGGCGCGTTGGTCATTATGCCGGCATTGCTACCGTGGTGTGTAAAGAATAAAGTCGTTGAGGAGACACCATAATGTTTAAAATTCTGTTCAGTTTTGTAATAGCTCTGCTCATAAGTTTCCCGGCCGGAGCAGAGGAAAGTGCGCAACAGATTGTCGATAAAAGCTGGCAGCTCTACCGTCAAGCCCATGATGAAAAGGAACAGATACATCTCACCGTGACCTACAAAGATGGCCGCAAGGAAGAAAAATCGCTTATCCGTTGGATCAGGTATGACGACAGAGGCGAGGACAAAGTCACCATCAAATTCAGCAAGCCTGCCATGGATGACGGCCTCGGCCTTCTGACCTGGCGGCATGCCGACAAGGCCGACGACCAGTGGCTGAAACTTCCTTCCATGGAAAAGGTACGTAGAATATCATCTGCGGATCAGGACAAGTATTTTGCCGGAACGGATTTGACATATGAAGATACCCGGCAACTGCTGAGTGAGCGCACTAAAGACTTCACCTATCGAACAGTTAAACATGATAGCCAGGGGTGGCACATAGAGGCGCTTCCCAAGGCTGGCGTTACCAGCGGTTATGGCAGGCGGATAATGCAGATCAACGACAAATACGCCATGACGATAATTGAGTATTTCAGCAAAGATGGGAAACTTCTCAAGACGCAGCAGAGTAGTGATATCAGCTATAGCAAAGGTGGCCTGTGGCGTCCCGGAAAAATCGACATCACCAACCAGTTGCTGCAGCGCAAAAGCTCCTTGGTCATGTCTGACCGGAAGATTAATACAAACCTTGGCGGAGATATCTTCAGTGTCAAGTACCTGGAAAGCTCCCGGCGTTAAGGGTGTACAGCGCACGGATCATAGTCATTACTGTCAGTGCCATTGTTGCCTGTGCATCGGGGGCATTGGCGCTGGAAACCCGCTTCACTGGCTCGCTGGAAACATTCGGCGCAGCTTACACGCAGCATAAAGCAGGCAGCGAAGACCTCTACGGTGAATTCCTTGTCAGACCGAAACTGACCCTGATTCCTACTGAACAATTGTTGCTCGTGATAAGCGCCGATATCCGGCAGGATACGGCAGGCCTTACTCAGGGAACCATGTGGCATTCCTGACATAGAATCGCACCGTGCCACCCTGGGACTGCGGGAAGGATATCTGGAGTATGCCTCCTCCAATTTCCGTCTGCGGGTTGGCAACCAAATTTTCGACTGGTCAGTGACTGATACGGTTTCTCCGGCGGACAATCTTGCGCCACGGGACTGGACCGATATCATCCGTTGGGAGCGGCGGGCTATTCCGGCTATTGATGTGCGTATCGGTACGGACTGGTACCTGGAAGCTGCCCTGATGCCCCTTTTCGAACCGTCACGCATGCCGCCAGCCAACAGCCGATGGGAGCATAGCCTTGATCCGGGCATCAGCTATGGTTCGCCGGACTATCCAGCAAGCGGTAATCCCCAAATTGCAGCCAGAGTCGGCACGACCTGGAACAGCCTTGACCTGGGGGCGAGTTTCTATCATGGGTTCAGCTTCAGTCCGTTCTGGAAACCGGAACGACGAACCACCGGGGTGGTACTTCACCAATATTATGTCCGTGAGAATGTCTCTGCCGTGTCAATGGCAAAAGAGGTTGCAGGTGTTAATTTCCGTTTTGAAACCGGGCTGTTTGACCATCAGGGGGCGGATGATTTCATGCAGTTTGTCTTTGGGCTTGACCGGGAATTCGGTACTGTCTTTCGTCCTTCCGACTCACTGTATGCTCTGGTGCAGTATGCTGATGAAACGGTTCTGAAAAAGGAGAACCCATACGGCATCAATGCGTATGATCTGCGCCGTATACTGAGCAACAGCATAATAGGTAAGCTGAAATACAGCTTTGACGACAGCAAGGAGTGGACCCTGAAGTTAGACGGGACGTATAATTTTGAACATAAAGACAGTTATCTGCAACCGGGGCTCATCTGGAAGCGAGGCAACCTGGAAACTGAACTGGGAGCTGATCTGTTCTACGGCACGATGGATTCTTTTTTTGGCGGGTATGGTAGTAATGACAGGGTCTATCTGAAAGTAGCCTACGTTTTTTGAGACGGGTACTACATGAAGCCTTGTATGTGCCGCATCGCGCGGCAATCCACCGCAACTCCGGTTGGCGATACACCCCCCTGTTTCCTGTATTTTATGTGTCAAGCCACCGGCTTTCTGGTGCGTGGAGGGCGCCGGATGGGTGTTTTTTCAGGGACTACAGCAAAAAGCCGACTGCGATACCCGACATCCTGAGCCAGATTCGCCAGCAGTGTGACAGCGCATTCAGCCTCACTCATTCGTGTGGAAACGGCTCTGGAGGAGAGTGCTGCACTGCAGCGCTCCAGCAGCAGAAGCATTGTCACCCATTCAGACAGCTCCTCAAAGCGCTCCTTGTTAAACCAGGTAACTCCATCGCTTTCATGCTGCAGCAGGAATAATTGACACGCACTCAGCTCAAACAGGCTCTGCATCTGGCTTAGATACTCTCCGGCCGCATCACGCAGAGGCGAGCGCCACCACTGGAGCAATGCCGAAAGCAGCCCGATAGCGCGGATGCCGAAATCAGGGTCGCCATCCCGTTGCAGAAATTTTTTCAGGGTATAGTCCAGACCACGGCTGATCGGATCAAGCGAGGAGTCCCGCAGTACGAACCAGGCCAGCAGCAATGCCTCAGCCGCCGGAGCAGTAAAACCGGCTTTCAAGCGGAGCTGGAAGGAGCGGGCATCGCCCGCACTCGTTTTGTGAGCAGCGATCGCGCCTAAGCGGGCATACTGCTCTATGGCACTGTTTTTCTTGGCTGAGCTCTTCCGTTTTGGCGTACCGCTCGCAGCGAGCCGCTTGCCGCGTACCGGAACAAGCGCGGCATCTGCGGAAGCTGCGGAGAGGAACAGCTGCAGCGCCTGTTGCAGCTCTGCATCGGCAGTGGCTGTATCTCCCGTCTGACGATCTTCAGCCAGAAGTTCAAAAAGTACGCGGAACAGCGCATTCAATTCACCATACTGCAGCTGCTTGCGTTCCTCATCAAGAGAAGCAACGCCCAGGCCGTTCAGATGGGTATACAGTTTCAGCCAGGAGCCGTCTGCATCATCTTGCTGCTCACGGAAATCCAGAAAAACATGGAATTGATACTCACCAAGCTCGGCGTAGAGACCATTCTCATGCAGCTCAGCACCGGAGCGGATGTATTCCAGCCCCTCGGTCAGATCCCGGAATAGCACATAACTGCCTGGTGCCGGATTGATGCCGAGTGCAACTGCCAGCGTCGTTCGAACCAGTTGCGGTTGATCTCCATCCTGCACAGCGGCAAAACCAACCGATTCCCTGATCCAGCCGGAAGTGGTTGCATGACTGTTGTGATAGAGCACCAGAGCCCGCTGATCACCTACCCGGTTGGAATAGGCGAAGACGTTCTCGTTGACCATATTTCCGGCTATGAAATCGTACAGCACGAAATTTTCCGAGCCGGAGAAGAGCCAGCGTCGCTTGAAGAGCGGGAAGATCCACATTTCATGGCCGCGCACAAGCCCTTCATCAACCTGCTCATCCCAGTAGGCCCGTTTGTACTCCATACCGTATTTTTCGTGAAAGCCTTCAATCTGGCCATGTCCGATCATCGGCAGGCCCGGCATGGTCGCAAGCAGTACACAGGCACCGAAGTATTTTCCCTGCGAGCCGAACTGGGCCACGGCGGTTTTTTCGTCAGGATTGTTCATGAAGTTGACGAAGCGCTTGAGGATCTCGTGGTTTAATTCAAGTACGTTTCTGATCGTCAGCCTGTATTTGACGTTCTCCTCCATCTTGAGCATGTTCATGAAGGCGCTATTGTAAACCCGGTGCATGCCAAGCGTTCTGACAAAATACCCTTCCATCATCCAGAAGGCTTCAGCCAGCAGAAGCGTACCGGGTGCCTCAGCTGCCACGCGATCGACGACGTCACGCCAGAATTCTACGGGAAAGACGGTGTCGAATTCCTCTTTACTCATGCCATGTTCGGCCCGCGACGGAATACCGCCACCCAGGCCGCGCAGCGGAAACCAGAGTCGTTGATAATGTTTTTTGGCCAGTGTCATCGCGGCGTCAAAGCGGATAATCGGGAAGTTGCGGGCAACATGCAGGATGGTCTGGATGACCGCTTCGCGTAGTTCGGGAATCAGGTAGTTGAGCTGGGCGGTATCGTTCCAGGGGATACTGGTGCCGTCGTTGCCGTGGTAGATGTAGCGGGTGCGCCCGCTGTTTTTGTCATAGTGTTTGAACACCACGGAAGCGTCGGTTTTATTCCAGTAGCCGTCTTCGATCTGCAGACAGATGTTGGGGTCATGCGACAGATCCTCTCCGGTGAACTGGTAGGTCGGAAAGGGGGGGTAATCGGTCTGGATGAACCAGTCCGGATGTTGAATTACCCAGCGCGAAAAGAGGCCGGTATGATTGGGTACCATATCGCTGGCCAGGCGGATGCCCCGCTTTAAGGCCCGCTCACGCAGATTGGCCAGTGCTTCCCAGCCCCCCAGATCGGCAGCAATTTCATAGTCGAAGAGCGAATAAGCGGATGCGATCGCCTCCGGATTGCCGCAGATCTGTTTGATGCGCTGCGAGGCGGGTGAGCGCTCCCAGAGACCGATCAGCCAGAGACCGGTAAAGCCCCAGGCTGCCAACCGGTCAAGCTCGCTGTCAGGAATCTGATCGAGCCGAGTGATCGGATAACCGCAGGAACGGCTGAGCTGATCAAGCCAGATGTAGACCATTTTAGACATCAGGACAACGTTGGACATCCAGCCGGCATCGTGCGAGAAAGCCTCGTAGTCGGGATAATCGAATCCTGCAAAGACAGAAGCGCCGTCGCCCTGCCCCTGCAGCGACCCGCCCGCACCAGGCTTCCTGAACTGTAGCACAGGGGGTGGACCAGGATCGCCCCCCCAACCGCGTGCCCGCTGCTCTTCCTGAACAATATCGCTGGCGGCCTCAATTTCGTGCAGAATTTCAGGCGGCAGCAATGCCGGCCACTGTTCAAGCACAAAGCGCACCTGGCCGGTAAGTGAGTCGGGTGACGCATTAATGGCGGCCATCAGTGCTGCAATCAGCGAATTTCCCTGCCGTGACAAGAGCGGCATGTTGTGCAGTGGAGTGTCCAGGAGCGGGATGATCTGACTGTACCAAGATGATGCCGCAAGCTGACGATCGTCAAGCAGTTCCCGAAAACTTGCTACGGCCGGGTTTGCTGCAGCCAGGCGCAGCAGGATCATTTCCCGTAAGAGCTGGTGCATTCCGGTGGACGACTTCAGGCGTGGCGCGATCCACTCGGCGTGCTGTGCCCGCCCCAGCAGAATATCCTCCGGCGGGAACAGGTTCACAAAATGATCCAGTGTTCCCAGCAATTTCTCACTTGTCGGGTCCACGCCCCCCTGCTTCAGTGAATGTATAAGAGGTGTGGAATCTTTCTGGAAGGCCACACGGTCGATAATATGGCGGAAAACATTCAGTAGAGATGCGTATAAATTCAGCTCTCCGGCATGAACGTACGCGGCTCCGGCGGGATGATGCGTATTGAGTTTAAGGGCCAGTTGGCGAAAAAACTGGATGCGGGGAATACCGTGTTGTCGAAGCCGGACCGCCAGAGTCCCCAGATCAAGGGAGTGCCAGCGGTCGGCAGAAATGTGGATATCGTAGGGGAAATAGGGCGCAGTTCTGCTCGCAGATGTCATGGGATATCCCTTGTTATTGTGCAGCCTGGCGTTTGACTGCCGCTTTCGCGGTCGGTTTACTTCCTTTTTTGGTCTTGGTTTTCGTGCCTTTTTTCAGACTTTTTTTGCCTTTTTTTAACTTGCCTTTTTTACCCTTGGTTATCTTGCGTGGCTCGGGATTAAATTCATCGCGAATGTTATTGAGCAGGACCGAGGCTTCTTCCATGGATGGGTCAGCCTTTTTAGCGGCTTCCAGGGTCTCTTTGGCTTCAGCCAGTCGCCCGGTCTTCATGTAGAGGCGCCCCAGCGCATTCAGTGAACGGGCATGATCCGGCTTGAGTGCGATCGCCTTCTGATAACTGACCGCTGCATTGTCGTATTCCTTTTTAAAGTCGTAGAGCAGCCCGAGTTTATAGTGATTGAGCGGGTCGTCGGGAGCCAGCTCAACCGCCTCTTTTAACAGAACGGTGATCTCATCGTACTGCTTGTTCTTGACGTGGATTGAAACAAGGGCCGTACGCGCTTCGTTATCGTCTTTGTGCAGGGCCAGAACCTTGCGATAATGTTCAATGGCCTTGTCGTTATCACCTTTGGCGACGTACAGAGCTGCAATCTCACGGTTGGCGTCGGCATCGTTGGGGCTGTATTTCAATACGGATGTATATGATGAAAGAGCCAGGCCGGTTTCCTTGCTGCGGGCAAAGATCCGGGCTAGTTTGAGGTGGATGTCAGGGCTTTCAGGACGCAGTTTGAGAAATTCGGAATATTCCTCGACCGCCTCCGGAAAAAGGTTACGGGCAGCGCGGATATCCCCCAACCGCAGATGAGCTTCTGCGTTGGCCGGATTTACCTTGATGGCGCGTTTGTAGGTGACAACCGCCTCATCAATCTGCGACCGTTTTTCATAGAGAATTCCTAGCTGGAGGTAGACATCACCATCGCTGCTGTTCAAGTGTGCTGCTTCCCGGTAGGCGCTGATTGCCTCGGTCTCTTTGCCGGCAGCGCGATAGAGGTGTCCCAGTTTTGCATGAGCAGCTGCATCGTCGGGATGAGCTGCGATAGCTGTTTTGAGCGTTTCAATTTCATTGCCGGCGCTGCCTTTCTTGGGCAGCTCAGCACGTGCAGGCTGTGCTTCAGGAGTTTTTCTGGCTTTGCCCCCCAGCAGATAATGGTAGTCGGCCTGCTTGGAGTCCCCTTTTTTTTCATAGATCTCAGCCAGCATCAGATGGACGTCGCGGTTTTCAGGAGTTGCTACCTCGGCCCGTTTTAGTTGTTCGAGCGCCTTGTCAGTTTCATTGCGCTGCAGATGGATGGCAGCGATCCCAAGATAGGCCGAACCGGCATTCGGGTCGGCAGAGACAGCCCGGCGATACTCTTCCAGTGCTTTATCCGGCTTGCCGGTGACGCGGTAAATGTCAGCCAGCCCGCTATACACGGCAGCGTCATGGGGAAGTTCACGTGCCGCTTCGGTATAATGATAGGCAGCCAGCGCATAGACCTTCTGTTCAGCCAGAATGCGTCCCAGCGCCTTGTGATAGGTGGCATCCGGAAATGAAGAGAGTCCGCGTTCCAATTCAACGGAAGCTTCGTCATTCATGCTCTTGCCGGCATACAAAAGTCCGAGATTGCCACTGGCCCGCGCAAAAGAGGGCTGCAGACGCAGTGCGTGGCGATATTCGCTGATGGCGCCATCGCTGTTACCGACCCGTTCAAACTGGCGGGCATTGACAAAATGAGCAGCTGCCCCATCGGGGCACTGGCCGATAATTTTAGCTTCAATCGCACGCATCTGGAGATCGTCTCGCACCGTATCAAGCGAAGAGGCCAGTTCCAACGCATCTTTGCAGGGATCAGATCCGAGATTCCAACTGAAGCCTGTCAGCAGGAGGGTGGCACTCAGTAACAATAAATATATTCGTAGAGTCGGCATAAAACGTCAGTCTCCTCGTGCTTTCCGCGTATAGTGGCGGGTGAGTATACACATCATCGCCCGAAACTTCAATCAATTGCATCTACCTGTATTCGTATTATTGACGGGCCAATGCCGCCGCCATTCTGATTGCCGCCATCAAGCTGCTCGCTGAAGCATTACCGGTACCGGCCAGATTATAGGCGGTGCCATGGTCGACAGAGGTGCGGATGATCGGTAAACCCAGGGTGATATTGACGGCATCGTCAAAGTGCAGCATTTTGAGCGGTATCAGCCCCTGGTCGTGGTACATGGCCACCACACCGTCATATGCACCCTTTTGGGCAAAGTGAAACAGGGTGTCAGCCGCCAGAGGACCTTCGGCATTAATCCCTTCCAGTTGGGCCGCTTTTATGGCCGGTTCGATTATGTCCGTCTCTTGCCTGCCGAACTTGCCCGCTTCACCGCAATGCGGATTGAGTGCCAACACCGCCAGTCTCGGAGTCATATTTCCGGTCAGCCGCCTGACCCCTTCCGACGTGATGCGAATCGTTTTAAGCACCTGCTCAAACGTTACCAGACGAGGAACGTCGTGCAGCGCTTCATGGATTGTCACCAGACTCACTCGCAGCAGGTCACCGGCCAGCATCATCACAAAATCATTCGTCCCGCACAGTTCGGCCAACAGTTCGGTGTGCCCGGGATAATCATGGCCGGCCCGGTGCATGGCCTCCTTGCTGATCGGGGCGGTGGCCATGGCGGCCACCTGGCCATCACGGCAGAGCTGCGTTGCATGGCAGATGTAGCGATAGACTGCATCTCCGGCAGTAATCGACGGTGCGCCATACGGCATATCTGCTTCCGTTAGATGTGAAAACGCCAGAAGCGGAATCGTGCTTTCCGGAGCGTTGCGCGCCGCTTCAGCAGAAGCCACACAGTGGATTATAAGCGACGAGCTGCAGACAGCAACCGCCCGTTCCAGAGCCAACCGGTCGCCGATTACCATTGGAACGCAGATGTCAGCAATTTCCGCTGACTGCAGAGCTTTTACGATTATTTCCGGTCCGATACCGGAGGGGTCACCCATGGTGATGGCGATCAGTGGTTTGGTTCGCATGCAGGTATCCCCTTTTCAGCCACCGCCAGGGTGACGTTGGCTGATTTAACCTTGTTGAGCAGCAGTCTACCGCCTCCAGAAGCCAGAATTGCAGCCGGTTCGGCAACGCCAGTTGCACCGATTGCAGCAAGGACGTGCGCTGAGGGGGGCGAAGGGACGGTCACCCGGTTCAGCTCATTACTTTCAAAACAGACCAGCGGGACACCCAGCCGGATGGCATATTCGATCAGACCCGTTTCATCGCGTTTGGCGGTAGCCGTGGCAATGCACGCGACACTTTCGATCGCGAGGGATGTTTGTGCAAGTTGAGCGGTAACGAATTCGGCGATTTCATCTGCGGGCGTGCCGCGATTACAGCCGATGCCGAGCACCAGATTGCGGGGACGCAGTATCAGCAGGTTTTCCGGACATGAGTCTGGTGGCATGAGACGGTTGCTTACAAAAAGAAAGCCGGCTGCAGAGCTTTTCTGTGCTACAGCAAAACTTTCATGGAAGCTGACACATCCGCGCCCCTTCAGCCAATTGCGTGCCAGACCGGTCGAATCAACGACCGCAATCTCTTGATCATCAAGCAGCAGGGTGTTGAGGATCTTGACCCGACTGATATCGTCGATGACCCAGCCCTGATCTTTGGCCAGCATATCAAAAGAAGGTAACTGGTTGGCATCGGTGGCGGTGGTGATAACTGCCTGTGCGCCAGTGGCAGCAGCGCAACGCCCGGCCAGTTCGTTGGCGCCCCCCAGATGGCCGGAGAGTAGCGAGATGGCGAAACGACCAGCATCATCCATAACAACTACAGCCGGATCAGTGGATTTTGATTCCAGCAGCGCTGCAATCATTCGCACGACGATGCCGGTCGCCATGATCAGAATGAAACCATCGTAGCGCTTCCAGAGTGAGGCGATCAGCCCTCTGAGTTCAGACGCTTCAAAACAGGTCGCCTGTTGGCCAATCTGGTCGGCATAACGGCTTGAAACGTACAATTCCGTTCCATCCACTCGGTCACAAATTATATTGCCCAGGCTGGCGCCACCCCGGGTGATGGCGATTATTGCAATCCGCATGTTTCAGGCGACCACGCTCTCGCGATAGCCGTGCGAGAAGCCGCCGTCGTAGAGCAGTGACCTGGCTTTGAGACCTTCGCGCCGGGCTGCCAGTACGTCACCGACGACGATCAGTGCCTGGCGATCGATACCGGCCTGCTCCACCAGAGCGGCGATATTGGCCAGGGTGCCGTGCAGAATCTGTTCATCATCCCAGGATGCCCGGCAGACAACAGCGGCGGGCGTGGCGGGCGTATAAACCCCTTGCAGCAGCTGATCGACAACTTTTTTTACCATGCCGACCGACAGATAGATGACCATGGTTGCTCCGATGCGGGCAATGGCACTGAGCTGCTCACGCTCCGGCACCGGAGTGCGCCCTTCGACGCGCGTGAAGATCACGGTCTGGGACAGTTCTGGCAATGTCAGTTCCTGTTTCAGCGCAGCGGCAGCGGCAAAGGCACTGGTTACACCCGGCACGACCTGGTAGTCGATTCCCAGTCGATCAAGCTCCTCCATCTGTTCCTGGATGGCGCCGTAGATGGACGGGTCGCCGGTATGCAGACGCACAACGCTGAGCCCATCTGCCACGGCGTACATCATAATATTGATAACCTCGTTGAGTGTCATGCAGGCGGAGTCATACACTTTGACGTCAGCCCCGGTGGCATAGCGCTGAACCAGCTTCAGGTCCACCAGACTCCCGGCAAAGATAATAACGTCTGCGTGTCGCAGCAATCGTGCTCCACGAACCGTGATCAGATCTGCTGCTCCCGGTCCCGCCCCTACAAATGATACGCTGGTGCTCATCTGTCTCTCCATGGTTGTCGTAATTTCAAGCTGTTTGCCCGCCATTTGTATTCTGAAACCCCTGATAAGTCAAGCTGCAGCCGGCACTGAACCACGATATCAACCACTAAAATCGGGAGCACATTTTTTAATTTTGTGCTATACGTCGAGCAGTTAAAGCACTATCCAAAAACAACGTAAAGGAGACTTCACTATGATCAAACGATATGCCTGTATACTGGTTTCAGGTTTATGCCTACTTTCGCTGAATGGGTGCGCCTGGAAGAGTGACTATCTCCAGAAGGCCGGAGAAGCCGAAACACTGACCAAAAATTTGGATGAGCTGCAGCAGCGCTATGCAAAACTTTCATCCGACAACGCTGCCCTGAAGGTGGCGTTTGAGAAGCTGACCGCCGAAGCAGCCGGTCTGACCGCTGACAAAAAAGGGCTGGAGGATCTGCTCAAGGCAAAGTCCGACACACTTTCCAAGAACATCAACGAGATGCGCCAGAAGGTTGCTGAACTGGAAAGCGAAAACAGGAAACTGCGCGAAAATATCGCCGAAATCCAAAAGGTGAAAGAGGAAAAGGTCAAAGAGGTCAGTGGCACTTACGAACAGCTCCTGGCGAACATGAAAAATGAAATCGCTCAGGGGCAGGTAACCATTTCTGAACTGAAGGGCAAGCTGACCGTCAACATGGAAGCGGCGATCCTGTTCGATTCCGGCAAGGCTGACGTCAAGCAGGATGGATTGAATATACTTGTGAAGATGGTTGACACGCTGAAAGGGCTGCGGGACAAGTCTATCCGGATAGAGGGGCATACCGATAATGTTCAGATCATCGGCGGCCTGACCCGGATATTCCCAACTAACTGGGAGCTATCGGCAGCCCGTGCCATCAATGTCACCAGGTATCTTCAGGAGCAAGGTATTGATCCGGCCAATCTTTCTGCAGCTGCTTTTGCAGAACATAAACCGGTGGCCGCTAACGACACCAAAGAAGGCAAGGCCAAAAACCGCCGTATCGAAATCACTCTGGTGGCCAAGGAGTAGCTGATGGCCAGGAAAAAGCTTCACATTCAGAGTCCGCCGAAACCGAAGGAGTTCCACATTACTCCGTTCGGTGTCCTGAAGGGAGTGTCACTGCCTGATGTGCCGCCGCCGGAACCACAGAAGCCGGTTATAAAAAAGCCGGTTGACGTGCCAGACAGCGGTCGGAATCTCTTTTTACAGGAGATGGCGGATGTACGTCCCTTTCATGCTGCGGCAAAAAAACCGGCTCCGGTCGGTTCTCACCCTCTGCAGAAAACAGCCAAAAAGGTGGTTGAAGAGCTCAAAGCTGCTGAAGAAAAAACGTTTATGCAGGAGATCGGCAGGTTGAAGCTGGACACAAAGTTTAGCGATTCCATTCCGGATGACGGCGAAATACAGCCACTGTCCGGTAATCGCGTCCGGCAGGTCAAGCGTGGCATCGTTTCTGTTGATTTTCAACTGGACCTGCACGGCCTGACGCGTGACGAGGCACTGGAGGCACTGCCACGTTTTTTGCGCTCAGCCCGACAGAAGCTTCAAAAAGCAGCTCTGATAATTACCGGAAAGGGAAACCACTCTCCTGACGAACCGGTTCTGCACCAGGCCGTTGCCTCGTGGCTGCGGGATGCCGGAAAGGAGCATGTGCTGGAATTCGCTCCGGCTCCACGTGAACTGGGGGGCAGTGGGGCGTACGTAGTTTTTCTGAGACCGCTGCTGTAATGCGTTCCATTGACAGCGCCACGCCGGCAATGTATACAAGCCGAATTGAAAATAAACCTCCACTCTTGAAAGGAATCCACACCCATGATTACTCATATTGTTCTATTCAAACTGACAGACGCTACTCCGGACAACATCACCGCAACTCGTGACAAACTGCTCAGTATGCAGGGTGTCATCCCGCAGTTGCGACACCTTGAAGCAGGCATTGATGTCATTAGATCGGAGCGCTCCTATGATGTCGCTCTGCTTACCCGTTTTGATTCGTTGGCAGATCTGCAGGAATATCAGATTCATCCGTATCATGCCGGCGAGGTGATTCCTTTCATGAAGTCGGTTTGTTCATCTATTGTGGCTGCTGATTACGAGTGTTGAGACAGGATGCTGTATACAATTTAGCTTGACGAAATAAACCGGTGTGAGTAAACTCCGGTTTTACTTGGGTCATGAGTATGGAGATTGTCCATAACAATCTGTTTTAATTCCGATATCGCTATCAGTTACGACACACGTATTGTTTCACTTGGAACAGCAAATGTGTCAGTAAACACAATAAACAAACATGGAGGTAGAAAGATGTCTGATTACGGAACCCTGCAGGACCGCGTACGCCACAAATCATTGTTGAGCAAGGTCATGACAGCCGAAGAGACGATCCAGTTTTTTAAACCGGGCATGAACCTGGGCTGGTCCGGCTTTACTCCGGCCGGATACCCGAAGGTGGTGCCAATTGCTGTTGCAGAGCATGTCGAAAAGAATAACCTCCAGGGCAAATGGAAGTTTAACCTGTTTATTGGCGCTTCCGTCGGTGCCGAGACTGAAAACCGCTGGGCCCTCAATGACATGATAGATCGTCGCTGGCCGTACCAGACTGGCAAGAACATCGCTGCCGGCATCAACGAAGGGCGAATCCGCATGGGCGACAAGCACCTCTCGCTGTTCGCTCAGGATCTGGGCTACGGATTTTACACCAAAGACACCGAGAGCGGCAAGCTTGACCTGGCCATCATTGAAGTCTCTGCCATTACCGAAGACGGCAGCTTGGTTCCAACCTCATCATGCGGCGTTATCCCTGAAATTCTGATGCAGTGCGATCGGATCATCATCGAAGTCAACACCGGCCAGCCATCCTTCGAAGGTATCCATGACCTACTCACCCCCGGCACCCCCCCCAACCGTCAGGTGTTCAACATCACCAAGGCCGGCTCCCGCATCGGATCTACCTCGATCCCCTGCAATCCGAACAAGATCATCGCCGTGGTCGAATCAAAACTCCGTGACCAGGGGCGTGCTTTCGCCGAGCAGGATGACACATCCGAGGCTATTGCCAACCACATCATCGACTTCTTCACGCACGAAGTGAAGGCCGGTCGTCTTCCGGACAACCTGCTGCCGATCCAGTCCGGCGTCGGTTCCATCGCCAACGCCGTCATCGGCGGCCTGGCCAAGGGCCCCTTCTACAACCTGTCCGTCTACACCGAAGTTCTCCAGGACACCATGCTCGACCTGTTCGACTCGGGCAAGCTTGATCATGCCTCCTCCTGTTCTCTCTCGCTCTCGGCGTCACCAGGTTTTCCGAAATTTTTTGATAACATGGAAAAATATTTCGACAAAATCACCCTGCGTCCGCTTTCCATCTCCAACGCTCCTGAACCGATCCGTCGCTTAGGGGTTATCGCCATGAACACCCCGGTAGAGATAGACATGTATGCTCATGCCAACTCGACGCTGGTCGGCGGCACCCGTATGATCAACGGTCTGGGCGGCTCCGGCGACTTCCTGCGCAACGGTTTTCTGAAGATGATGCACACCCCTTCCAGCCGTCCGAGCAAGACTGACCCGACCGGAATATCCTGTGTTGTTCCGCATTGTTCGCACATCGATCATACCGAGCATGATCTGGATGTCGTAATTACTGAACAGGGCCTGGCCGATGTACGCGGTCTCTGTCCTCGTGACCGCGCCAAGGTTATCATCGAGAAATGCGCACATCCTGACTACAAGCCAATCCTTACCGAATACTACGAGATGGCTTTGGCAGAATGTATGCGCCGCAAAGTTGCTCATGAACCACAGCTGTGGGATCGTGCCTTCAAAATGCACCTTAATCTTGAAAAGAATGGCACCATGAAGATCAAAAACTGGGATATCAAGCTCGATCTGTGCGAATAGTCTGATCGCGATTCCGGCTTCAAAAACCCCGTCGGGCCACCGGCGGGGTTTTTATTTCCCTCCAGTACATTCCGGCTTGAACTTGCCGAACAGTTATGCGTAAAATGAGGCGCTTCCAGCCTTCATCACTGGCACCATCATCCCATCCACAGGTTGACAAGATGCCCGAAAACATCAGCGGTTTCAAAGGTTCCGTAGCCGGTCTTTCTCTGACGGATGTGCTCCAGCTCAAAGGACACAATCGCTATTCCGGTGCGATTACGGTAGAGTACGGTGAAAGCCGGGGCATAATCTATTTTGCCGATGGTGAAATTATCCACGCCGAACAGGGTGGGCAGTCCGGCGAAGATGCCATTTACAATATCATCAAATGGCCGGGCGGATCATTCGACATTCACCCGGAGATGATTTCAAACGTCTGCACGATCCATTATCGAACCGATGCTCTGCTGCTGGATGCGCTACGTCGCCTGGATGAAGAAAATGCCGGTACGGTCGGAACGAGAACCTCCGCTTCAACCCAGTCGATCACGCCGCGCCGGACCATGAGCAAAATCGCCGCCCGGCTGATGCAAATTCCGACCATTACCTATGCTGTACTCCTCGATAAACAGGGCAGTGCCATTCAGGATTCCAGTCTGGAGGCGACATCGCTGTCAGCAAAAGGGGCCTTTCTGGCGAGGGTTGGCAATCAATTGGGAGATCTCTTGGGGTTGGGCGAAATCAAGGCTGCCGCTGTGCATACGTCCGGTTTTCATCTTTTAATGTATGATTCCAAGCAGCACTATCTGAGTATTGCCGTCAAACCGGAATGCAATCTTGACACTGCTGAAGCCGAGATCAGGTCGGCTCTCGTTCCGGGTAAGTAGGAGATCGGGTAATGCAGGACATTCTGCGGGACATAAACAGCGTGGATGGGATCATCGGAGCGGCGGTTTTCAGCCAGAAGGGTGATCTGCTTGCGCACGCCTTTCCCGCTCTGATAGATGCAACCTCTCTTAAAAAGGTCGCCGCGCTGATGCTGGAGTGTTCCTACGGTCTGCAGATTTCTCAGACACTCGAACTTCTCGACCTGCGCTATGCCGGGGGACGGATTGTTGTCAAAACATATTCTGGTTCAATGCTCTTTTTGCTGTGCGCCAATACCATCAGTCTGCAGGTTTTGACGATCAGCCTCAATCTGGCGGTTAAAAAGCTGGAAGCGCAGCGCTTTAACTCGCCAAGTCCCGCAGAATCGGCGGCTTCGCTTGAAATGTCCCCGCAACAGCCAACAACCGATGGAATACTCCGCATGCGCGCCAGTCATCTGCTCAATAAGCAGGCCAGTGCCAGCTTTGATTCACTCGGCATGATTGCGGTCAGCCAGCCGACGTACCAGTATATTTCAGACTATTACAAAGCCCCCTTTAAAAAACTGATGCTTACTAATAGCGATACCGCTATCAGCGGCACCTTTGCAGTCATGGTCATGAAAGACATTGACCAGCAGTATGACGGTACGATCATTATAGGTCCGGGGATCGAAAAAAAGCTGAAAGTTAATGAGGGAGACAAGGTCGATATACGCGTCGGATGACAGGATTCATTCACCGTTTGTGGACTGGTGCGCCTTGGGGTGCGCCTTGTCGTAAACCTCCATCAGGCGGTCAATGCTGACGTGGGTGTATTTCTGGGTGGTTGAAAGTGAGGCATGTCCCAATAGTTCCTGTATGGCACGCAGGTCGGCGCCCCCTTCCAGCATATGGGTGGCAAAAGTGTGCCTGAGTGTATGAGGTGAAATACGTTTAAATGCCGCAATACGGGCAACATGCAGATCAACAATCCGCGTCACACTACGGCGGTTGATGCGCCCACCGCGCGTATTCAGAAAGAGGGATCTTTCTTCATCAGTAGATCTCAGTTTAAGATATGCCTGCACCGCCTCCAGGGCACGACTGCCGACCGGAACGATGCGCTGCTTGCCCCCCTTGCCGGTCACCCGCACCATCCCCGCCTCCAGATCAATCTCTCCGACATTCAGCCCGGTTAACTCCGAAACACGCAGCCCACTGGAATAGAGCAGTTCCAGAATAGCACGGTCACGCAGCATATACTTCTGCTCTGCCTGCGGAGCCTCCACCAATGTCGTCACCTGATCGATATCCAGATGAAACGGTAGCAGTTTTTCTTTCTTCGGTGTTGCAATCAGCTCTGCAGGATTTTTTGCGATTGTGCCGCGCCGTTGCAGGAAACGGAAAAATGAACGCACTGCCGCCAGTTTGCGGCCGATTGAACTTTTTTTGGTCCCCTTGGAAAGCCCGGCCAGAAATCTCCTCAGTAACAGGTGATCAACCTCCGCTGCTGAAGCCATCGTGCCCCGCTCACGCTGCACAAAATCTAGCAACTGGTGCAAATCGCATTTATAAGCTGACAGGGTATGCGGCGATACTGCCCGCTCGGTTTCGAGATAGTCGGCAAAAGAGTGTATCTGGTGGACCAGCGATTCCGCAGGAGCGGTATTCCGAATGCCATTATTCAAAAGCGGGCAGTCCACTGGTCAATTTCCAGAGCGACTGATCCTCGTGATAGACCCATTTCTGGCGGTAGGTGACTGATTTGATACGATTGGAGGGGAGAATGTAATAGTCGAATTCCGTGACGGCATCACCGTTTTTACTTTCAACACGGCACTCAGAGCTCACAATACGGAAGTCTGTCATAGTGACACCCCGTTTTTTGAGACTTTCGGCCGCCCGCATGAATTCTTCACGCTGAACAGGGTCAATATAGGTCATACCGGCAGATTCAACTTCCTGCCAGCGCACCATCCGGTTATAGGCTCGCAAGCTCTTTTCAAACTGGTCGCGTATGCTGGCCTGGGTGCTGCAGGCGCTCAGTATTAGACAGAGAATCAGCACTGCTGCCCGTATCAGACTGCTCATTGTCCGCTCTCCTGTTCTTGTCTCGGGATTTGATTTGTTATTTCAAGTCTGCTGTCTCATCAGCTGTTGCCCGAATGATCAACTTGGGTGTATAAAGGTCAACCTTAATTTCATTCGTTTGGAGTTTCACGTGATACATACGCTGGTACAATGGTTACTGGGCACAATCGGTGCCATGGGATATCCCGGAATTTTTTTACTTATGGCCATGGAGAGTTCGGTCATTCCGGTGCCGAGTGAGTTGGTCATGCCACCAGCCGGTTACCTGGCTTTTCAGGGCAAAATGAACCTGGTTGCCGCTATTCTCTGTGGCACGGTTGGCAGTCTGGTCGGTGCCTATGTTAATTATTATGTCTCGCATTATCTGGGGCGGCCGCTGATACTGAAATACGGGAAATATGTATTGATCCCTCCCGATAAATTTGAGCGGGTTGAACAGTTTTTTCTGAAACATGGCGAAATATCTACCTTTATCGGCAGACTTTTGCCGGTCATTCGTCACCTGATTTCGATCCCGGCCGGGCTGGCCGGCATGAACCACCTCAAGTTTTCTCTGTACACACTGCTGGGGGCCGGAATCTGGTGTACCGTACTGACCCTGATCGGCTACGCGATTGGAGAAAACCAGCAGCTGATCATGCAGTATTCACATCAGGCACTGCTCTGGGTGTTCTTGTTCAGTGCCGTTCTGGTAGCAGGATACATCTGGCGTCAGCGGCAACGTAGTAAAGCTTAATTTCACAGAGAAGGCAAAAGGATTTTTTATGCAGATCAAGCGAATAGACCGTATCCATTATGTTGCGGTTGATTTTCCGGGGATGGAAGCTTCGGTTCAGGGCTTTACCACCCGTCATGAGGGTGTTTCGCGCCCTCCGTACAATTCACTCAATCTGGGTTTCAATACTCAGGATCAACAAGCTGCCGTCGAGGGCAATCGCAGTCTGCTGGCCCGCGCTTTCGGCGTTAATCAGGAAGCATTGGTAACGCCGCGCCAGGTGCATGGCACCGACATTCTGGTGATCAGCGAGCTGAATGAGGATTACAGCCACTTTTTAGGAGTGGAGGGAGATGCCGTTATTACCAACCAGCCGGGCGTTTTGATCGGCGTGTGCGTGGCTGACTGTGTCCCGATTCTGCTCTGTGATCCGGAGAAGAATGTCATCGCCGCCGTGCATGCCGGCTGGAAGGGTACTGCCGGTGGTCTGGTTTCCAAAGCCGTATCCGGGATGCGCTCGGAATTCGGCTCTGATCCGGCGCGTGTTCAAGCAGCCATCGGTCCCTGTATACAGAAGTGTTGTTATCAGGTTGACGAGCCGGTCAGGCAGGCTTTTCTGCAAGGGGGCATCGCCTGGGGCAGCTGTGCAGAGCCGGGCGGAGTTGGTATATGGCAGCTCGACCTGGCAGCAGCCAATCGTGAGTTGCTCCTGTCGGCCGGAGTTGCAGCCGAAGCGATTCAGGTCTCCGAGCAGTGCGTCTGCTGCCACAGCGAACAGTTCTTCTCCTATCGCCGCGACAAGGATGAATCTGGAAGGCAGATGGGCTTTATCATGCTGAAAGGCTAAAAGCAATTTTGAATTTTAAATTTTGAATGCTGAATTCACTTCAAAATCAATAATTAAAAATTCAACATTGGGGGTTATTCGTGCTCGCAAAGGTTTTCAGCAGTGCTCTGATCGGTATTGATGCCATTCTGGTGGATGTCGAAGTTGATCTGGCCCCCGGCCTGCCTGCTTTTGCCACTGTCGGTCTGCCGGATGGTGCGGTTAAGGAGAGCAAGGACCGTGTCAAGGCGGCGCTGAAAAATTCCGGGTATGATTTTCCGGCCCGACGCATCACCGCTAATCTGGCTCCTGCTGATATAAAAAAAGAGGGTGCCGCCTACGATCTGCCGATTTCAATCGGTATTCTGGCCGCCACCGGTGTCATCAAAGGCGCGAGGCTTCACGAGTATATCCTGTTGGGTGAATTATCGCTTGACGGTGGTTTGAAGCCGATTCGTGGCGCGTTATCGATGGCGGTAGCCGCAAAAAAAGCTGGTTTGGCTGGTCTGATCCTGCCAGCCGAAAATGCTCCCGAAGCGGCTGTTGTAGCCGGGATAGATGTTATTGGCGCCACAAATCTCGCTCAAGTGGTCGAGTTTCTGGCTGGTCGGGAAATCATTGAACCGTGCCGAGTTGACTTGCAGGCGCTCTTTACCAGCGGTTGCGAATACGGCGAGGATTTCAGCGAAGTCAAAGGGCAGGAGCACGCTAAAAGAGCGTTGGAAATCGCTGCCAGTGGCGGTCATAACATTCTTATGATCGGTCCCCCCGGTTCCGGAAAGACCATGATTGCCCGCCGCATTCCGACTATTCTGCCGCAGATGTCGTTTGACGAAGCCATTGAGACCACTAAAATTTTCAGTGTCAGCGGCATGCTGGAGAAAGAACGAGCCCTCCTGGCGGTACGACCGTTCCGCTCGCCGCATCATACAATTTCGGATGTCGGTCTGATCGGTGGCGGCACAACTCCCAAGCCTGGTGAAGTCTCCTTAGCCCATAATGGAGTACTTTTCCTCGACGAACTTCCCGAATTCAAGAAAAATGTCCTCGAAGTTCTGCGTCAACCGCTTGAAGACGGCAAAGTTACCATTTCCCGTTCGCTACTCTCCCTAACGTATCCGGCCCGAGTAATGCTCGTCGCCGCCATGAATCCCTGCCCTTGTGGGTACCTTTCTGATCCAACTCACCCCTGCACCTGCACCCCGGTTGCCATCCATCGCTACCGTTCCCGCATCTCCGGTCCGCTGCTGGACCGCATTGATATTCACATTGAAGTTCCGGCCGTCAAATATCGTGATCTGGCCGATCGTGGCGAAGCCGAAAGTTCGGCAGCAATCGCCAAACGTGTGGAACATTCCCGTGAAATCCAATTAGAACGCTACAAAGGAACAAAAATCCACTGCAACGCCCAGATGACACCGCGCTTCATCAAAAAATACTGCGAACTTGACGCTTCCGGCAATCGCATGCTGGAGATGGTCACCGACCGCCTCGGTTTCTCTGCCCGCACCTATACCCGCATCCTCAAGGTAGCTCGTACGATTGCTGATCTGGGCGGCAGCGCCACCATCCATGAACAGCATATTGCCGAAGCGATTCAATATCGGAGTCTGGATCGGAAGACCAGCTGAATCCAGGCAGGAAGTTTAGGCAACAGTATATTCAACTTCTCGTAAATATTGAGGTTTGGAGCTGAACTTAGGAGGGGTCGTGAAACTGGTATGGCTACTAATGTTGGTAACGCTTCTTACGGGAGTACGCGCAATGGCAGCTGAAGAGGCCCCCTATACCGTGGCAAAAGCATCCGGGATTTTCGAAGTGCGTGACTACGAACCGCACACTCTTGCCGAGACATTGGTCGATAGCAATCTTGAAGATGCCGGCAACAAAGCTTTCAGACGGCTCTTCAACTATATTTCGGGTGACAATCACTCCCGCAGCTCAATTACCATGACTGCCCCGGTGTCTCAGAAGTCCTCTGGAGAAAAGATCGCCATGACGGCACCAGTCAGTCAGCAGCCGGCAGCGGGAAAATGGGCGGTCAGCTTCATGATGCCGGCCGGTTCTACACCGGCAACACTACCCATTCCTGATGACAGCAGTATTATTCTGCGCCAGGTACCGGCACAGCGGGTTGCGGCTGTCAGATATTCCGGAGGTTGGAGCGAGAAAAAATTTATGCAGTATAAACAGGAACTGGAAAACTGGATCGCAGCCAACAACCTTAAAGTCGCCGGCGAACCGGTCTGGGCGCGCTACAATCCGCCGTTCACACTCTGGTTTCTGCGGCGAAACGAGATACTGATTCCGATAGCTTCGGAATAACAGGAGCTTGTCTTCTGGGAGATGATATGCACTTAAACGAACTGTTCCAACAGAAAAGACTGGGGTAATGGCCACAGCATCAAAGCATGGCTGTATATGGTCGAATAGGAAATGAAATTAGGTAACGGCCATGATTAGAAAACTACTCACAAGCGTCTTCACTGCTCCCCTGCAGGGGGGCAAATTTACCGGCAACAATACCTGTCCAGCAGTATTGACGTTTATTTTCGGCACTCTTCTGACAGTGTTGGTGTTTGCCAATGCCTACCGTACAGAGGCTAATGTATTTAGAACAAGATTTCTGCGTGATGCAGATATCCGTATCATCGCACTGAACAATTATCTTGATGATCAGGTGAGGGATCTTGAAGCGCTGCAGCGCTTCGCAGAAGAGCCCGGTTTTCGCTTCAATCGTGAAATTTTTCGCCGGCTTGTGCGACCGCTGCTTGAATCTCAGGGTGTTCAGGCCATTGAATGGATACCGTTTGTACCGGCAGGTCGCCGGACGGCACTGGAGTACGCAGCCGCACAAGAAGGTATGGGAACGTACCGGATTCAGGAGCGCGCCCCTAACGGGACCCTCAGAGTAGCTGGACAGCGAGACTCATTCTACCCGGTCTACTACGTTGAACCGCTGCTGGAGAACGAGAAGGTGCTCGGTTTCGATCTCGGTTCCGAGCCTGTACGGCATGACGCTCTCACTGTTGCCGAGCGGAGCGGACGCCCGCGGGTTAGCGCCCGCATTACATTGGTGCAGGAACAGGGCATACAGAACGGCTTTCTTGTGTTTGTTCCGGTAGGCAGAGCATCGGCAAAATTTCGCGGCTTTGTGTTGGGGGTATACCGAGCCGATGATATGCTAAAAAGCGCTCTCAAAACGATTCCGGCTCTCGGCTTTGATGTTGACCTGCTCGATATGTCGGCGCAGCCGGAAGCTCAACAGCTATCTACACAACGCTCCGGGTTTATCTATGATGCCGGCGTCGTCGACGCAGTGGCATCTCTTCTTTTTTCGCTGCCTGAACATGCACATACGATAGATTTTGCAGGGCGGAGTTGGAAGTTAAGGCTGACGGCTTCCCCGGCATACCGTGCCAACAGCGTATCGCTGATGTTTCTTGGTATCTTCCCGGTCGGCATGCTGTTTACCACACTGACAGCCACCTCTATCAGGCGCATGGGTATGAATCGCGATCAACTGTTAGTCGAGCGGCAGCGGCTTGCAGGAATCATAGAGGGAACCAACGCCGGAACGTGGGAATGGAATATCCGGACCGCTCAGATCGAGTGCAGCGGGCGCTCTGCAGAATTTATCGGCTATTCGCCTGCGGAGCTTGATCCGTTATCCATCACAAGGGTCAGACGCCTTATACACTCCGATGACCGTGTGAGCAGCTTGAAATTACTGAAACAATATTTTCAGGGAGATCTCACGTCGTTTGGCCATGAAATTCGGCTGAAACATAAAGACGGCAGTTGGGTGTACGTTATGGTTAGAGGCAAGATAACCGGACGGACCCCGGAAGGTGATCCCGAACTGATGCAGGGAACAGTCCTGAATATCACCCGCAGGAAACAGGCTGAGCTGCTACTGGAAGAGAATCATCGGTTTATGCGGAAGCTGATTGATGTTCTTCCCGGCATGGTGGGGTACTGGACCCGTGATCTACGCTGTACATTTGCCAATCAAGCCTACCTGGAATGGTTTGGCAGAACACCAGCCCAGATGGACGGTATCCATATAAAAGAACTTATGGGTAATGATCTGTTCACCAGGGACGAACCTTACATTCAGGGTGCCCTGCAGGGAATGGAACAACGCTTTGAGCGTACCCTGAGCAAGGCCGATGGCAGCAGTGGCAATACCTGGGCCAATTATATACCGGATAAGGCGGGGGACCAGGTACGGGGCTTTTTCGTAGTGGCAGTAGATATCACCGAACTCAGGCTGGCAGAAACCGAGTTGCGTAAGCTGTCCCGGGCCGTCATGCAGAGCCCGGTTACGGTGATAATTACTGATAGCTGTGGAAAGATAGAATTTGTCAATCCGCAATTCACCGAAGTTTCCGGCTACAGCGCTGAAGAAGTTCTTGGCGAGAATCCCCGCGTACTCAAATCGGATGAAACCCCAGCGAAAACACATGAAGAGCTATGGGCGACGATTTCGGCTGGTAAAACGTGGGAAGGCGAACTCCGTAATAAACGCAAAGATGGCAGACTGTTCTGGGAGCATGCAAAAATTTCTGCAATTCATGACGAAGCGGGAACTATCACACATTATGTGGCATTCAAGGAAGATATTACTGAAAAAAAGAACGTCATGGCGCAGTTACTTCATTCCCAGAAGATGGAATCGATCGGTGAACTGGCCGGAGGGTTGGCCCACGATCTGAACAATATTCTCAGTGTTGTCAATGGCTATGCTGCTCTGGCTCAGATTGTAGTCGCCAATGATGTGAAGGCAGTTAACTATCTCAACGAAATCACAAGAGCATCCTCCAGCGCAGCCTTACTTACCCGCAGTCTCCTGGCGTACAGTCGTAAACAGGAGATGAATCAGCAGAATCAGAACCTGAATGACTTGATAACAGTCGTCGGCTCATTTATCAATCGTATCATCCATGACAACATCATGTTCACCATTTCTCTTCAGGATGACCCGCTGTGCGTGTATATCGATACGGTGCAGATCGAGCAGGTACTGCTGAATCTTGCAACGAACGCGCGGGATGCGATGCCAAGCGGCGGCACATTCAGTATTTCCACCGCTGAAGGAAGTGTCGATGAACAGTACATCGATGCTCACGGCTATGGAGCGGTTGGACGATATGCCATTGTAACGATACGTGACAGTGGTCACGGTATGGATGAACAGACAAAAAACAAGGTTTTTGATCCGTTTTTTACCACCAAAGAGGTTGGCAAGGGCACCGGTCTCGGACTGGCGATGGTCATGGGAATAATTACGCAGCATGACGGTTTTATCGATCTGCAGAGCGAACCAGGCAAGGGAAGCGTCTTTAAGTTGTATCTGCCGCTGGTGGAGAGGGGAGAGTTAATCGCTGAGACGGAAGAACGGTCTCTACACATTGAGCGAACATCAGGGACAATTCTGCTTGCTGAAGATGACACTGATACGCGTAGCGCTCTGGTTGAATTTTTGACGCGATCCGGATTTACCGTGATTCCTGCTGTCGATGGTCAGGATGCTGTAGAAAAATTCGCCGCCAATAAGGGCGCAATCGATCTGGTTATTTCCGATGTTGTTATGCCCCGTAAGAGCGGCAAGGCAGCCAGTGACGAAATACGGCAGATGTCTGAAAATATGAAGTTCTTGTTTGTCAGCGGCCATGCCAACGAAGTTATCGAACGTGAAGGCAATCTCGGTGTCGATGCTGAAATATTGGTAAAACCGATCCTGCCGTTTGATCTATTGCGGAAAATATTGGATATACTGGATGTCCCCCCGGCTCCCGCAGCCACTTCCTTCGGTCTTAAATAGCAATATATAAAGCATTTTCCAATTGTTGAGAAACAGGAGCAAATGCTAATTTCATTAATAATTCAGAAAGCATAGTAGACTGATCGTACTGCATATCGATAAAAGCAACCCCAATGCGGTAAATTGAAGAGTTGACTATCTTTGCCTTAAATTTCAGGTTTGAGTCACAATAGGTAAAGGAAACATAGCATGTGTCCCCTTGTGGGATCATAGCACTATCGTTGAAATTAATTGATGCGCCTCCAAGTGAGATTGATCCGAGTATCCCTTCATACTGACTGTCCTGGTGGTAAACAATTGCATCTGCCGTCAAATTAATACGGTAAAACTTTCGTTTTTCAATCATTGATTAGACCTCGCGTTTTTTACTACTTCAAGGTGATATCGATTTGTTGCATCCGATAATACGCTGTTGCGTGAGACAAAAAAACCTGCACTTTCATTAAAAAGGCAGGTTTCCGTTGATACCGCATCTCTTTGGCATCTGCTAAAAACTTCGGAAACCCCTCTTCCCTTTCTGGGTAGGTGGCTTTGCGTCACCCGGTCCCCCGGGTTTTGCCTTTTCGATGATAGTTATATTTATACTTGTTTATGCAATTTTCTAGCCGAATATAATGTCAAGTAAGTTTAGGTTGTTGGAGTAAGTAAAGAGTGGTCTTTTGCGAAATAGCGTACGAGCAATCCGTCTCTTTACGTCTCTTTAACAAGCCAAACAATTGTGGGCGGAGACGGAGATAGACCGTCTGCTGTAACTGCCAGCGCTGCACAGTACTGCTCAGGAACATCAATATCCTGGACGTGCCAGAAGGAGTGATTGCAATTAATGAGGGTCTGCAGCGGTAGTTTTTCCAAGCAGACCGGAACGTCAAAGCTGCGGCCCGGCAGAGAAAACCCTCTGCCGCAGGCTTTCAGGCTTGCCTCCTTGCGGACCCAGCAACGGTAGAACGCCTGGCTCTGCTGTGATACAGGCAAGGTAAACAGTTCTTCCTGCTCCCGCAGGGAGAATGCCAAGCGTGCCATAGTGTGGACAGGTTTTCCGGTATCAATTCTTTCAATGTCGACACCCACCTCGACACCGGCGGCAACTGCCAGAATCAAAACATCATCCACATGAGACAGGTTAAAACGAAGATTTGCCTCGCTACCCGCTAGGTACGGCTTGCCCTGGTCTCCTGTGGCAATCTGCAGGACTGCAGGGTCACTATCGAGATACGTGCCCAGTATGTCACGCAGTACTCCCCGCCCGGCACTATAGCGGTTTTTAGCAAGATCATTTTTCAGTAAACATGCCCGTTCCTTTTCTGGAGTGGAGAGGAGCTTTTCGAAGCGGGTCAGTTCCGACTCATCGTGCGACAAGGACAGGCAATACAGATGTATTTCTCCGAAACGTGGACGAGGGGGGGCTTTCATGCAGGGGGATTCTGCAGCGAGTGGCGCAGTCGCTGTAATCCTTCATCAATAGAAATTTCTGGGTTGTAGCCGAAATCGCGGCGGGCGGCGCTGATGTCAAACCAGTGGGCGGAGGAGAGTTCGTGAGCGACAAAGCGGGTCATGGGCGGTTCGCCGCTGAGCCGGAGAGTTTTCCACACCGCTTCATAGATGCAACCGGTAGCAAACGCTAGTTTCGGAGGAATGCTGCGGGTAACCGGCGGAATATTGGCTGTGGCCAGGATGCGGTTAATCATATCCCAGAGCGGCAGCGGCTCGTCGTTGCTGATGAAATAGCAGTTGCCCGCGACACAGCTGCCGGGAGAAAGCCTGTCTGCAGCCTGCAGATGGGCACGGGCGGCATTGTCCACATACACCGTATCCACCAGGTTGGGCCTGGTGCCGATCCGGCGCAGTTTTTCGGCACGACCTTTGGCAATGATGCGCGGCACCAGATGGTTATCACCTGGCCCCCAGATCAGATGCGGGCGCAGGGACGTCACCGCCAACTCAGGCGAATTGGCCGCCAGCACCAACTGCTCGGCCAGTGCCTTACTGGCCGGGTAGTTCGCTTCATAGAAATCCGGGTAGGGAAGCGATTCGTTGCCACCTTCTACATCATTGCCGTCGAAGACGACGCTGGGAGAGCTGGTGTAGATCAGCCTGTTGATGCCATGTTCACGGCAGGCAGCGATGACATGCTCGGTGCCGACCACGTTGGTCTGGTAAAAATCGTGGTAACTCCCCCAGATGCCGGCTTTGGCAGCAACATGAAATACCAGATCACACCCTGCGGCAGCCGCAATAACCGCATCACGATCTTCCAGGTTGTCTCTGACCTGCTCAACGCCGAGCGCTGTCAGGGTCGGATATTCCCCACGTGCCAAGCTGCGCACTTCGTCGCCACGCTCACGCAGCATCCGTACAATAACGCTGCCGAGAAAACCGCCTCCACCGGTAACCAGCGCTTTCATGGCCTGGCCTCCTGTGCCCAGAGCGCCAACTTCTCGCGAAAGATTTTGGCATTGTGACGGATATCGACCGGAAAGGCGGGGTGAAAGAGGATCGTGCGGATGATGCAGGTGTGGGGATAACGACTCCCGAGTTCGAACAGTTCCGCGCGGATACGCGCCTGTTCCGACTTCCCGGTTTTCTTCTCCAGCTCTACGCAGAGCACCGCCTGCTGGTTGCCCGGTGTGTCTACGCCGACCAGCGCGGTTCTGAAAACCGCCGGGTGGGTGTTGAACACACCTTCGACTGGAATAGTGTACAGGGTCGTCCCGGAGGTCACGACCCGATGGGACTTGCGCCCGCAGAACCAGACCCGGCCCATCTTGTCCAGGTAGCCGACATCACCCATGCGGTGCCATATGCCGCCGTCGGCGTCTGGAATTTTAGCCATGCTGGTTGCCTCGGGGCGGTTCAGGTATGCGCGGCTGACCTGCGGGCCGCGCACGGCGATCTCACCCACTTCCAGGCGGGGGAGTGCCAGGGAATTGTGCCATACGGTTATCGGTGTATCAGTAATCGGGATAATGGCGAGTGAGATGCTTGGCACCGGACGACCGACACAGACGCCATGTCCTTGACCGGTCATCTCGCCGGTTTCGGCCAGTATCTCGCGGCTGCCGATGGAGCAGACCGGCAGCGCCTCGGTAGCGCCATAGGGTGTGAAAATTTCGGCATAATCTGGTAACAGCGCGGCAAAGCGTTTCAATACCGAAGCCGGCACCGGGGCACCGGCGGAAATCACCCGTTTGATATGAGAAAAACGGCTGCCGTGGGACTCGCCGAAGCGGCCAACCCGATTCAGCAGGGCCGGGGAGCCGAACATGGTTGTGGCGCAATATTCGGTTGCAGGTTCGAGGATCTTGCGGGGATCAACCGAACCGGGGCGCGTGAAATCCATCTGCGGGATCAGGGCGGTCATGCCGAGGGCCGGGGCGAACAAGGCAAAGAGCGGAAAGGTTGGCAGATCGATTTCGCCGGGGCGGATATCGTACAGCTCCCGCAAGGCTTCAACCTGGGCCGCAAACGTGCCATAGCTGTAGATGGCGCCCTTGGGGGTGCCGGTACTGCCGCTGGTAAACAGGATGGCGGCCAGATCGTCACGGCAGGTTTCCGCTGCGACAAATGGTGCCGATTGAGCCGAACGTCGTACTTCATTGAGCGGTATGCCGCCCCAGAAGGAACCGCCACCGACAACAACGTTGATACGAATGCTCCTGCGTCCCCAGCCGAGCAACCGCCGCGCCACGTGCGCTTTGGGTATCCCGATAAACGCCTCCGGTTCCGCCTCGGCTAGGCACCCCTTCATATTACGCGCCCCGATGCCGGGATCGATGAACACCGGCACGGACCCGGATTTGAACAGTGCAAACGTAATGGCAAACAGTTCCGGAGAAGGGGGAACCAGCAGTGCGACCCTGGTGCCGCGACCGATGCCGATCCGTTCCAATCCTGCTGCTATCCGGTCACTCTCCTGATCCAGTTCGCGAAAGGTCATGGAGCGCTTCTCCTGCGGAAAAATGATGGCGGGGGTGTCTGGTTGGAGACGTGCCATTTCGGTCAAAGGGCGGGATATGTTGACGATGTCGGTGCTGGTCATTTATTTTTCTGGTGTATCTTCATTTTTTGAATTTTAATTTTGTAATTCGAGAAACTTCTGTGGGGTTACTACTTGTATTTCTCCGACACTCTTGAAATCTGTATCGAAGGTGATCAGGAAGGAACAACGGGTTTCAATGGCTGTTGAGAGAATAATCGCGTCTGCGATAGCCAAACGGTTGGCTTTTTTCAGGATTGCTGTACGTAGAATCCACCCATTGCGAAATTCTGCGATGGAGAAGAGGGAGAGAGATTCTATGGATTTGACGATTCGTTCGCCTTCAGCGGATTGATCGGCGGCGGTGAGAATAGCAGCCAGTTCTAAGAGGGTAATGGAGGCAATAACGGATTTGATGCGTTTGGTGAAAACTAGCTGGAAAAAAGCGGTACAGCTTTCTACCTTGTCAGGCTCGTTATTGAAAAAACCAAGCAGTACATTGGTGTCTATGCAGACGTTCACAGTCCGCGCCATTCACTGCGGATCTTTTTTTGCGTTTCAACAGAGTCTGTCCCAGCGAGATTCTGGCTGATACCGCGTAGGGCAAGAAAACTCATTTCCGCTTTTGTCAACTGATTTTGTTGTGCTGTTAACTTGGGGAGTAGTAGTTTTACTTCGGTATGTTCCGGCAGATTAACCGGTATGCGGGGCACAAAAACTCCATGTTCATACGTGGCATCAATGGTCTGCGGCATTGTGATAATCCTCCCTTTTGTGAAGTGACTGTAACACAGAGAGCAATGTGTGGCAAGCTCCCTTGACACCGAACAAATTGGGAGATGTCCCTATTTTTTTATTTCTCATGTCCACGTTGCCGAAATATTTCTTGCACATGCAAAGACTTAAATATATATCTAAAGTATATATTTTCGGAGGTAGATCATGAAAACGGCAAAATTATTTCAAAATGGGCAAAGCCAGGCAGTCAGACTGCCTAAAGAGTTTCGTTTTGATGACAGTGAAGTATTCATTAAAAAGACCGGCAATGTTGTACAGTTGATTCCACGGAGCGATTCATGGAATTCCTTGTTCGGAAGTCTTAAAAAGTTTTCCAGCGATTTCATGGATGATCGCGTGCAACCAGAACTGGATAAGCGGGAGAGCTTCTGATGAAGCTGATGCTCGACACTAATATCTGCATTTACATTATCAAGCAACAACCGGTTGCCGTGCTAAAGCGTTTTCTTGAATATCAGATCGGCGATATAGGCATTTCTTCCATAACGCTTTCAGAGCTCCGCTATGGAGTCGCCAAGAGTACACATCAAGAAAAAAATACTACGGCCCTTGATGAGTTCATTACACCGTTAGAAGTTGTTTCGTTCGATGAAGAGGCAGCTCACGTGTATGGCTCTATTCGAGCCACCCTTGAAAAAGCCGGTACACCAATTGGTTCTATGGATATGCTGATTGCTGCTCATGCAGTGTCGTTAGGAATTCCCCTCGTTACAAATAACGCCCGAGAATTCGCACCTATTACCGCCCTAACTATATTGGATTAGCTTGCTTAGTTTGACCAACGGGCGTGAAGTTGACCCGCCGTCTTTTGTTTTTGGCGGGTCTAACTTTCTGGTTAGAAATTTGCTTTTTTCGCCGTTGGGTTATCTGGTTTTGTCAAATGCGAGGTGACTCTTGAAAGTTTCTCAGCAAATTTTATATTCATTCTACTTGGCAAAGCCGCCAAAACGGATTTCTGAAAAGATGCCGTTACGGAATATCAACGTATGTGATAATCCTTGATTGTAAGTCCACTCTTGCACCTCAATGTAGATGATTTTAGTTCCTGTTTTGCTATCTGCTCTATTGTCTTCAATCGTCATCGGCTCCTCTCGCTTGAACATGAGCGCAGGGGAATCACATTTGGAAGCAACAGTGGAGATGCTGTCTCCGGTGGAGACAATATTGTCATTAGGACAGCGGAAGTTGTCGGCAAACGCCTGTCCAGATGAAAACACAATTCCAATGGCTAAAACGGTAATAAGCCTTTTCATAAGTTATCCTCCAAGTTGGTTTTGGGTATTGATCAACTCCGTATTGACCCGCCCCCCGCGCGTACGCGCGTGACGTACGCGCGTGAACCGGTGATCAACCCAAATAGAACATTTAGTCTGTAAACATGAAAAAGTACTACTGGTTAAACCTCCGTTCGCTCCAAAAACTGTGAGATCAACGGCAGGATCTCTTCTTTGGCGTCTTCGAGGATATAATGCCCGCAATCCGGGTAACTGTGGAGTTCGGCAGCGGGGAAGCGCTGCTGCCATTCGGCCAGGAAATGCCGGTCAAAGACAAAATCCAGTTCGCCCCAGCAGATCAACATCGGTAGTTTGCTGAATTGTCCGATTCCATCAGAAACGGCACTGACCAGATCATAACCACGGTCGCCACGGGAGAGCGGAATGTCCTGTACGAAGCGGAGTGTGGCAATACGATTCTGCCATGAATTGTAGGGAAGTTGGTAGAGGGCGCGGAGCTCCGGGCTCATCGGGTTGCGTTTGCACCCCACGTAGGACGCGCCTGCGCTGAAGGCGTTGAAGCCGCGCACCAGCAGCGTGCCGAGAACAGTGTCACGGCAGATGCGCAGGCCGAGTGGAAACGGTTTGGTTTTCGGCAGGTGGAAAGCTCCGGTGTTGAGTATCACCAGCCGTGCAATCCGCTCAGGGTGGCGCACGGCGTAGGCCATACCGATCATTCCGCCCCAGTCATGCACAACGAGGGTAATGTTCTTATTAACTCTCAGCGTGTCAAGGAGTCGCTCCAGATCATTAACGCGACTGGAGAGTGTGTACTCGTAGAGGTCGTCACCTGGTTTGTCGGACAGGCCGCAGCCGATGTGGTCGGGCACTATGCAGCGATACCGATCACGCAGCGCCAGTACCAGGTTGCGGTAGTAGAACGACCAGGAAGGGTTGCCGTGTACCATCACCACCGCTGCGCCGGTTCCCTCATCAAGATAGTGATATCCAAGACTGTCAATATCGAGGCGCTTCCCGTTGAACGGATATTCAGTTTTCAGCCGAGCGTTTACCATTCGATCCCCAGCATCAGACAGTTCAAGCCACTGCCGATTCCGAGAAACGCCACCTTGTCGCCCGCTTCCAGAATATCCCGTTCATCGGCAATTGCAGCCGTCAGCGGCAGGGATACGGTGCCCATATTGCCCAGATACTCATACGTGCTAAAGTCTTTTTCAGCAGGGATGTCGAGCGACTTCAGGATCGCACTCTGGTGGGCGGAACCGACTTGGTGGCAGACCACTTGGTCAACATCTCCAGTTTTCCAGCCGATGTGCGGCAGGAACATGTCCCAGGTCGTCCGGCCAAGCTCAACGCCATAGTTCATGACATTGACGCCGTCAGTTGACATGTTCTGCAGATATCCGCCTTTGCCATCAGGGGTGATTCCCCACAGGCATAAACGATGATGTTCAGGAGCGGCCTGGGTGATTCCCCCCAGTAACTGCCGCCGGGAAGAGCCAGAAAATGAGCCGTCGGTCAGTAGAATAGCAACCGCCCCAGATCCGCCTGTCAACGTTGCCAGCGAGGCACCGAAGTGCTGCATGGTTCGTTCCTCAAGCATACGTTCAATCATGATTTCATTAATTTCACGAGCGCTTTCGCAGGAAACCACCAGACCGGCTTTAATCTGCCCCAGTTCTATCCGGTTGGCAACATCGAGAATCCCGTTTAGAACCCCGAGGCAGGCGTTGGACAGGTCAAATACAGCGGCTTTGCCCCCGATGCCGAGCTTGGCGGCGACCCTGCAGGCGGTGGCAGGTTCAAACTGCTCACGACAGACACCGGTATAAATAAGAGCCCCAATGTCGCCTGGCGAAATACCGGTTACCGAAAGAACCTTTCTCGCAGCGGCAATCGCTCCATATGACAATGGATAGCCAGGTTCCCACCAGCGCCGTTCACGAATGCCGGTCAGAGCCTGCAATTGCCCCGGTACGATGCGCAGGTAGCGGTACAGCGGTTCCAGCCGTGTTTCAAGTTCAGCCGTGGTAACGACAACCGGAGCCAGCTCATAGCCCATTGCTTCGATAACAACTTTTCGGTATTTCATACAGGCTCCATGGTTACAGTGAAATCAATCATCTGGTAAATCAACTTTCCATCCACGGACAGGAAGCCATCCGCAGTCATAATTTGTTTTTGATCATCCACGGCGGTGATCCAGGCGCTGACCGTAACCCGGCTGTTAGTCGGCACAACCTGACCGCGATAGAGCCAGCGGTGCTTTCGTTCCAGGGCTACGGCCGATACTACCGTTCCATCCTGCCACCCCCAGCGTTCTACGGCCGCAAACTTCATCAGCTGAATGAACGATTCCAGTCCCAATGAGCCGGGCGTAACCGGGTCCTCATAGAAGTGCGCATTGAAGAACCATTCATCTGGATCGACATCCTTGATGCCGCGTATGTATCCAAGCTCGTTTGGTCCGCCATCGGGAACGTAGAGCTCAATCCGGTCGATCATAGCCAGTTGTTTTTCCGGGAATGGCGCACTGTCCGGATACGAGAGGCTTCGGCCCCGCTTAGTATCCGACTCAGTCGGCTGATATGGCTTTGCGTCGCGGATACCAACCTGATTGGCCAGTGCCTCCTTGGCAAAGAAGCCGAACATGGTGTCACCTTCATAGAGAACCCCATGTCGATCGGCAACGCTGAAGTCAAACTCCTGGATAATCATGCCGCCGCTGGTGGCAACCTTTGTCATAGTGGCGCAGCAGGTCAGCACGCCGCTATCGGGAGTCACGGTCCGGTGCTGCACGGCGGTTCCGCCAAGATTGCGGAAGGAGATGTCATTTGGACTGGACAGTGCCGAACCGACATAGGCCGCCAGCCAGCCGCACGGCTGCAGCGCCGCTTCCAGCAGGACACAAAACGGCATGCGCGGCTGTCGTTCAGCGGCAAAAAACCAGGCGTCAACCGGCAGGTCATACTGTGCTTCAGCCATGGCACCGGCGGTCATCTGCCACGGTTCGCCGCGCAGGGAGGTGACCCGGTCCATAAACTGAAACGGCGGACCCGGCAGGCGGGCGATCTTGCGTTCGGCATCAAACACGCGGTAGCGGTCGCCGAAACCTTCGGAGGGGTTGCCGTTACTGTAGGCCAGGATCTGCTCTTTGGTGTAGATGGCTGGTTTGATCCCGCCGTGGTTTTCTGGCGGCTGACGGGATTCAGCAGCAGACCAGAGCGCCTGTAGCTGCTCCTTGCTCGTGCCGGTCAGACGGGCCGACATGCTGGTGATCTCAACAATCGGTTTGCCATCGGCGTACATCAGCGCGTCGCAGATTACGTACGGTTCTGGACGGTAGCCGATTTCCCGGATGGTGACTTCGTAGGTAACGACTTTGGTACTTTCCAGGACCTGTCCGCGGCAGCAGAGCTTGCTGGCAACGCCCGGCACAGGTTCCCATACGGAGCCTGCCGCTTCGGCCACCCAGCCGATCCGCAGTAGGTAGATACGGAGCGTATGCATGCAGCACTCATACATCAGGGTGCCCGGCATGACCCGGTCATCGACGAAATGACAGGTGATAAACCAGTCATCAGGGTGGATGTCGGCTTCGGCCCTGATGATGCCGATGCCGCAGCGCCCTCCGTTCGGATCGATTTCATTGACCCGGTGGACGAGGCGCATTCTGCCCCCCGGAATCGTCAGTGGACGGGAGAGCGGCAAATTGGCGAACAACGGTCCGAAACAACCGGCCAGATCGCCGTCGCGTAAGTTGTCGAGCTGAGCCGCATCGTACCCTACGCGCGCCAGTGGCACCAGATCCTGCCAGTCAGCCGGGCGGATTCCGGTTGTGGGGCGCAGATCAAGCACTGGGCGAACGATACCCTTGCCGGCATCAAGTTCCTGCTGGCTAAAGAAACCGGCGCAACCGTCGCGCATCGACAGAAGCGGTTGGCCGTTGACCGTGGCCTCGAAGAAGAAGCGGAACAGCCAGGTATCCCCCTGACGGAAGAAGCGTTCAATACGGATGTCGTAATGGATCGTTTCGCCCGGTCCGGGCAGACCGCGATGAAAGGTGACCACGGCGTCGAGTAGGCGATAGACCGCCAGACCCCGGGTAATGAAGTCAATGCCGAGATACCCGGACAGGAACAGATCGGCCTGACCGGCCTCTACGGCAATGCAGGTCGGGATGCGGCCACCGTCCAGATACCAGGCACCCGGATGGATATCATGCTCGGTGACGACTCTGCCATGGGTCATGGAGCGTGGTTCCCCCTCAACGCTCATGATCCGGTCCACCAGCATCAACGGCTCATCCGGCAAACGGACTCGGGTTGGGAAGGAATCCACCTCGGCAAAATCATGACCCAGCATCCGGGCCACTGAACCGCGCGCGAATTCGAAGCAGAGGTTGCGGTTGAAGGTAATGCCGGAATCAGCATACTTTTCATCGCTGGCACGGAGAACTGTTTCCTGGGTAGAATCGAAGGGAGCATCATCCCCCAGCGCCTGACGCAGCGACATCTCCAGGGCCAGTGCCTGCGCCATAGCACCGGTCACGGTCTCGCTGACAGTCAGGAAGGCCGCATGGGCTTCCATGTGGGACTGCTGGGAGCGGGCCAGTTCAGATATCAGCGAGTCGGAAGCGCTCTCACCAAGGGGCGTAGAATTTAAAGAATTACCGTTTCCGTAGGGGCGATCCCGGCGGGTCGCCCTGTCTGGAAATACCGCATCATTGGCTAGTGCAGCGATGGGCGCGCCAACGGCGTCGCCCCGACAGGGTACATCAGGCTGCGGCGGCTGAAACGGCGCACCACCAAGCAGAACCCGAACCATTGCCCCGGTATTTGCCTCAGCATCAACACTGCGCGGCAGGTCGAACAACGGTGACAGATCAACCGGCAGCCGTTCGGCGATCAGGTTGGCCATCATCTTCAGTACGACAGAGACCGGTTCCTGACCGGCATAACATGCCGAGCGGGCCAGATGTGGACGATCGCCGAGGATACGACCGATCATGCGGCTGCAGGATGCACCCGGCCCCATCTCCAGAAACAGTCGGACGCCGTCGCGATACGCCGATTCAATCACCTGCGGATAGTTGAGGCCGTGCAGCGCCTGACCGAGGATCGACGCGGCAGCACTTTCGCGGGTGACCTCGTAGGAATCGCCTTTGACGCCGCTGTAATAGACAACGCCGATCGGTGCTTCCGTGGGGTACAGATGCAGATCGTGGTAAGGGCTTGCCACCTGCTGCGCCACCTCGCAATGCACCGTGGTCACCCCCTGCAGCGGGAAAAACGGTTTGTCAAGCGCTGCCACCAGTCGGGATAGTTCGTCGGCATCACCCCCGATGACGCATTCGTCGGGGGTATTAACGATCAGGAGATAGGTGCGCGGGAACTTTGCCTGCATCGCCCGGACAGCCTGTTCCGGAGCGGCTATAACTCCGAGGCTCCACTGCACAGTTTCGCCATCTTTCAGACCCCAGGCTTGTCTGGCCGCACGGCATTTGCCGGCCAGATCATCGGTAAAGAGGGTTGATGTCTGCATGCGGCTATACATGGCATCCCGATCGCGCCACGCCCGTTGGGAAAAGAGTCCCGCCGATTCACCGAGGCTGTAACCGATGACGGCAGCCGGGTGGATGCCGAAGCGTTGCACCAGGTCACTGACAGCGCAACCGGTGGCGACCTGACCGAAGATCACGGCGCGATGATTGTCATTGATCAGGGATGGTGCCGCACCGTTCCAGAACAGCTCCGGTTGGAACTGCGCCCGCAGCGCACGGTTCTCTTGATCCTGGCGATGCAGAATAGACGGCCAGCGGCTGAATAGTTCCATCCCCATGCCGGAATAATGATTACCGGAACCGGGAAAGACAAACGCTACTTTTCCAGTTGCTCCAAGCGGATCCGCTGAATAAAAAAGCCGGTCACGCAGACTCGGTGCGGTGGCAGGGGGGCTGCCGTTATTCTTCAATGTGGTTCGCCCCAGTTCAATCAGCTGAGTCAATTCAGCGCAATCCCGGGCAACCAGGGCCATGGCATGCGCTTTACCAGCGGCTGCCGTAAAGTTTGGATACCAGGCGGAAGCCAGATCGTAGAGGCTGGCAGAAGAATCCGCTATCGCCCCTTCAAGCAGATCCAACTGCACCAGAAGTTCGGCAGTTGTTTCGCCGGAAACGGCAAAGAGCGCTTCACTGACCGCTCCGAGCGGAGCGCAGCGTTCCGTTTCAACGCCGGACGGATCCGTATCCCACCCTTCAAGGACCACATGACTGCAGGAACCGTCGATGCCACGAACGGTAACTCCGGCACGGCGCGGGCCGTCACTGCGATTGCGCAGCCAGTAACGGGAGGAGCACGGGAAATGAAGCGGCGACTGCTCCGGGAGAGCCGGAGCGGCTGAAGTCAGGCCGCGGCAGCCGGGAATTATTTCATGATACAGGGCGAGACAGCCACGCACGATTGACGCCAGACCGGAAGCCGCACCGCTGTGGCCGATGTCCCCCTTGACGCTGCTAACGGCGCAAGAACGGGCTGTGGCGGCATCGGAAGCAAACCAGGATGCCAGCGCTGCAGCTTCTGCAGAGTCAGATGCAGGGGTGCCGTCGGCGCTCGCTTCAATGAAGCCAATTGATTCCCGGAGCACACCTGCGTCAGTGTAGGCGTTATCAAGGGCATGGTGATAGGTAGTATGGTGCCCGTCCGCAGTCGGATCACCGCTTGCTGAGCCGATACCGCGAATGATCGCATACACCCGGTCGCCGTCACGTTCGGCATCTTCAAGACGCTTGAGTACGACGGCACAGGCACCTTCGCCGATAAGTGCGCCATCGGCCGCTGCGTCAAACGGTGCAGAACTCCCAGAGCGGGAATAGGGATTTACGGCATGCTGACCGAGAACCTCCCGCAGGTCACCGGCCAGATCGACAGCACCGACCAGCGCCCGGTCAAGCTCACGATTCTGCAGCTGGCGGACGGCCACATCCAGAGCCCTGATGCCGGAACTTTCCTCACTGGAGATCGTGAAACTTGGCCCGCCGATACGGAATTCACGGGCGATTCTGCTGGCGACGACACTGCCAAGCGCTCCCATGGTGCGGTTGGCGTTCAAGGATGGTCCTGCAGCTGCCCGGAGCTTGGATAGCCACTCCGACCGCTCTTCCAGCGTTAGCTCCCACCCCAGTTCCCTCTCCCAGAGTGAGGCCTGACCGGTCAAAGCCCAGCGCAGGCTGAAGTTGGTGCTGTTCAAATCAAGAGCGATGCCGATAAAGACGCCGGTAGAGGCGTTGTTGTCCCGGTCACAGCCGGCGTTGTGCAGCGCTTCTGCCGCCGTTTGCAGCATGAGCAACTGCTGTGGCAGCATCTCCTCCATCTCGCGGGGGGGGATGCGGAAGCGGTTGGTGGGCAGCGCGACTTCGTCCATGGTAAAACCGGCGAACGGCGTCGCATCGAGCTCTTCCGTGTGGAACCATCTGCTCTCTGATGCACCGTGCCACCCCTTCGGAGGGGTCGGGACAGCAGTGTCATCGCCCCCCAACACCCTTTCCTGAAAGGCCCGCAGCGATTGCCACGGGCCGAAACGGGCATCCATGCCGACTACGGCAATGGCGTCATGCTTTTCTTGTGGCGGAAGGGGAACGGGTAAGGCCGGTGCAGTGGAGTCCGGCAGCCATTCCTCCAACAGCAGATGAGCATTAATGCCGCCAAAACCGAAAGCGCTGACGGCAGCACGCCGAGGGATTCCAGCGCCCCTCCGCTGCCAGGGGGCAGGTGACGTCAGGACACGAAACGGGCTGTTGTCCAGTTCCATGCCGGACTGCGGCGTGTTGAAATTGGCCGTAGGGGGGAGTGTCTCGTTCTGCAGGGCCAGCAGCACCTTGGTCAGGGCAGCGCCGCCTGCGGCTGTCAGCAAATGGCCGATATTTGATTTGACAGAGCCGATGACACAGCGTGTATCGTCCCGGTCTACGCCCATCCAGAGCCGTTTGAGACTGGCAACTTCGACTGCATCGCCGACCGGCGTGCCGGTCGCGTGACATTCAATCAGATCGACGTCTTCCGGTTGCCAGCCGGCCTGGTGGTAGGCGGCACGCATGGCGCGCAGCTGACCTTCCGACATCGGAGCAAGCAGGCTCCCCCCCACATCGTTGGCCAGGCCGATAGCCCTGATGACGCCGTAGATCCGGTCTCCGTGGGCTATGGCATCTTCGGTGCGTTTAAGCAGGAACAGCCCCGCACCTTCGCCGACAACGAGACCGTCGCCTGCCGCATCAAACGGTGAACAGACACCCCGTTTGGAAAGGGCGCGCAACTGGGAAAATCCCATCTGGGTAAAGAGTGGGTCGGGACGTGAAACGCCTCCGGATAGCATGGCATCGACCCTGCCGGACAGCAGTTCGTCAATAGACAGTTTCAGGGCATACAGCGATGAAGCACAGGCGGCATCAAGTGTACAGGCACCGCCACCGAGACCGAGGGCGCGGGCCAGAATTCCGGCGGGGAGACCGGCGGGAAAGCGATTGAGCGGAGAGGTGGCAGAAGGTGCAGAGGCAGATCCGAGCAGTTGTTCCTCGAAGGTGCGCCCGAGCCAGTTACGGGTCAGCAGAGCGGAGGTCTCGCTCGGCAGGGCCAGGTTGCCGATGATGATGCCAACGCGGGAGCGGTCGAGCGGTGCGGTGACGCCATCTTCGAACGCACGTTTCCCGGCATGGATCAGCAGATGAAAGAGCGGATCGAGCCCGTCGAGCAGAGCCGGATCGATGGCAAGACCGGGAAGAGTTGCCGCCGAGGGGAGTCGTTCGATAAAACAGCCACGGCGGGAATAGACGCAATCTGCTTTTCCCGGCTCCGGATCGAATACGGAGTCGGCCGGAACCATCCATCGTCCGTCCGGAACCTCGCGGAAGGCGCTGCGGCACCTCCTGATATTGTCCCAGAAAGCCGCCAGGTCGGGTGCATCGGGAAAGATGCCGCCGATTCCGACAATGGCAACGGTAGAGCGGTAATCAGTCATCAGGCTACTTCCAGCTCTACACACCCCGGTTGTGCCAGTTCATTACACCGAAAAGCCTTTTGCAGTGAAGAGTCGATTATGCACTCATAGTTTTCCAGACGAGCAATCAGCTTGCCGCTGGTCCGGTCGAGAAATTCAATATCGGCAGATGCGCCATGGCTCCGCTCTTCGGTAACCCTGACCACTATCTGGGCGCCTTCAGCGGGGAAGTTCTCCTGGAACTGGCGGTAGCGACCGGCAAACGATGGTAGTGAGCCGGAACCGGAGCGCTCGAAACTCCAGAGAATCATCAGCTGAAAAGCGCAATCGATTACCAGAGGATCGGTTAGCCAGCTTGTACGCAACGGCTGTTTGATCCAGAGCTCCGGTTTCGGTGCCGCTTTGGCCAGTGCGGTAATGCCTTTTTGAGAGCAGCCTCCGATATGTTCGAGTCCGTGCAGGTCAGATCCGTGGAAGAGGCGTTCCTGATCGTAGATGGTGCTATTGCCGGCGTATGCTGTTGACGGGAGATCGACAATCGAGCGGATCCCTTTTGGTAGTTTTGACGCAAGCACGATTTCAGCGCGGACGTGCAGGATGCTCTGTCCGTCAGCGTTGCTACCGGTCAGCTCAACCGGAACAACGAAGAGAGAGTCATGTTTTTCGGCGCGCCCGGCCATGACCCTCAGGCTGCACGTATTTCCCTGGTCGAAGGTGATCCCTTTGCAAATGCGCAGGTTATTGAAACCGTGAAAACGGAAACCGGGGTTACCGTGCAGGGCTCCATGCGCCAGCCACTCAACTGCCATGGCCATCGGAAGGACTGCCTTGCCGGCAATTACATGGGAACGGATGAAGGGAAAATCTTTAACAGTCAGGTTCAGACGGAACGCTTCGGTCAGCGGCACCTCCAGTGGCGATGGAGCCCCTGCTAGCGAAGCGGCCGATGCCCCTGCCAGGGCAATGATTTCGACCGGTTCACCGGTGGCAGTAATCTCACGAACAAGTAGTTCTGCACCTTCTTGTAGTCCGATCAGGCCGATTCCTTCTCCGGCAAAAACCTTTTTCAGCGACGGGGTAACCATGCCCCCATCCCACGGTCCCCAGTTGATACTGACGATCCGGCAGGCCGGTCGGCGGCGTGACTCGGCCTGAGCCAGCTTGTTGAGCACTTCGTTGGCAACGGCGTAATCTACCTGACCGCTTCGGCCAAAACGTCCCGTTGTTGAGGAAAACATAACCATACAACGTAGATCATCCTGTGCAGTAGCGGCAAATAACACCTGTATTCCCTTGGCTTTGGTGTCGTATACCAGGGAGAACTGTTCCAGGGTTTTATCGGTGATGAGCCGATCGGCCAAAACTCCTGCGCCATGCACGATGCCCCGGATTGGACCGTACTCCAGGCGGATCTCATCAAGCAGGGTGGAAACGGCGCCGGCATCACGAATGTCTACAGAGCGGTAGATTGCCTGGCCACCCGCTTCTGCGATCCTGGTCAGAGTCTCCTTGAGTTCCCGTCCTGCTGCGATAGCCCGATAGCGCTCCTCTATTTCGCGGGGGTGGAGTTTTCCTGAGGCATGCTCAAGGATAGCCCGTTTTATCTGACTTTCATCCGCAAGCGGCGACAGCCATTCCGGTTCAACCCGGTGCTCCTGACTGCGTCCAAGCAGGACCAGCTGCGGCTTATAGGCAGCTGCCAGCGCAACAGCTGCTGCTGCCGTCACCCCGCGTCCACCACCGGTGATTACGACAACATCCCCGGCCTGTAACGGTGCTGTACCCGTGTGTGACAGTTCCGGAAGATCAACCGTTTTCAGAGCGGTTCTGCCAGCGGGTGTCAGGCCGACTTCCAGTGGACCGTCAAGCAGTAGTTCGTTCGCAACCGCTTGAGCTTCTTCCGCATAATCAGTGAAAGCTCCGAGATCAATCGCTTTGCACGATACTTCGTTCCACTCGTGGGCTGCCGTTTTTGCCAGACCGGCAAGACCGCCGGAAAGCGGGTCGATCACAACGGTATCGGTTCCAAAGCCGAATGAACCGTCCAGACGGGAGATGGTCGCAAACAGGGCGCCACCGTTTTCTCCGGACCTGCGCAGGGCCGCCGCTGCACTCTTCAAGAGCGGAAACGTGTTTTCGTAAAAATTGTCATCAGTTCCGCCCGAGGGAGCGCAAATAACAAGACCGGCCAGATCAGTTCTGGAGGCATTCACACACGCGTCTTCGACTTGGACAAGTTGAACGTTGCGTCCCGTAGTTCGTAACAGATCACATAACCTGGAGGAGAAATTCGAGCCGTCGTCGGTAATCCAGATTACGCCGGTTTCAGCCAGCGGCAGTTTTCGTGCTGATCCGGTGATCAGTATCGGTACAACCGTGCTGCGGTGAACTGTTTGGACGGTGCTGCTGATGTTGCGGTTGTCGTCAGACCGGCCTGACAGGTCTGCCAAGTCAGACATGATACCTGTCGGCGCGGCACCGGCGCCCAGATGGGCGGCAATTTCACCTAGAGTGTGCAGGGTCCCCAGATGTTCGGGACCAATGACCGGTGAGCCGGGGAGGCGTTCCTGAAGCGCCGACAAGATTTCAACCCGTTTGATGGAATCGATGCCGAGATCGGATTCAAGTCCCATTTCCATCACCAGCATCTCCACCGGATAACCGGTTTTCTCGCTGACTACCGCCAGAAGGGTGTCGGCGATATTTGACGCCGTTGATGACGAACAGCCCACAACCGGAGCAACTGTTGATGCTGTGCCGGAATCGACGCCCAGATAACGGGCGATCTCACCCAGTGTCTGCAGGGTCCCCAGATGTTCGGGCCCGATGACCGGTGAGCCGGGCAGGCGTTCCTGGAGCGCCGACAGGATCTCGACCCGTTTAATGGAGTCGATGCCAAGATCGGAATCCATTCCCATATCCATTTCCAGCATCTCTACCGGATAGCCGGTTTTCTCGCTGACGACCGCCAGGAGGGTTTCGGTGATTTTGTCTGACCAGTCTGACAAGTCCGACCGGTCAGACAAAATGCCTGTCGGCGCAGCACCGGCGCCCAGATGGGCGGCAATTTCACCCAGTGTCTGCAGGGTCCCTAAATGTTCAGGGCCAATCACCGGCGAGTCGGGCAGGCGCTCCTGAAGCGCTGACAGGATTTCAACCCGCTTGATGGAATCGATACCGAGGTCGGAGTCGAGCCCCATCTCCATCTCAAGCATCTCCACCGGATAGCCGGTTTTTTCACTGACAACCGCTAGCAGCGATTCGGCAATATGGTTCGACTTCGGCAGAGCAACCGGAACAACCTGCACAACAGGTGTAGCCGGAGCAGGCACGGTTATCGCTGATACCGGCTGTGTAATGGTCGGGGCGAGGGGGGTTGCGGCAGGTACGGCAAACGATACCGGTGCAGAGACCGTCGTCCCTCCCTGAAGAATCGTTTGCTGCTGTGCAAGCAGCATCTGGATGGTTTTGGCGGCGGTATCCTGTCCTTCCAGGAAGCGGCGGTGAAGTTGGGCTGTCTCATCCTGAATCCGTGTGAGCGCCGACAGGCCTTCCCGGGTAACCTTCAGTGATTCTGACAGAACGTCACGAGGTACGGAGGATGGAGCGGTTACTGGAGTTGCCGGTGAAGCGGCAGGTGATGCAACCATGCCAGCAGAGTGGGCAGCATGCGTGGCAACGGTTGTTGCTGCGGCCGGACGAGGAGGAGTCGCAGGGCGTTTTGCCTTCGGTTTGACATAATTGGCGCCGCTGAGGTTTATCGTCAGCGCCGGTTTTTTGCCGGTGGCCTGCGGTGCAGGGCGATACCCTTCATCCCACCCGGCCAGATTTATGCCGTGGCCGAGTACGGCCAGTTGTGCCAGGCAGCGCGCCAGATCGGCAATCCCGGAGCGCCTGCCGCCGGACGCATCGAGTGCAACAGCAGAGTGCGGGCGTCCGGCAAGTATGGCGGAGACAAGGCCGCTGAGGCGGGATCCCGGACCGATTTCGACAAATGTACGAATACCGGCGGCATACATCGCTTCGATTTCGGCAACAAATTCGACCGGCCGAGCCAGTTGCCCGGCAAGTAGTGCTGCGGCTTCACCCGTCTCAGAAGGGTATTCTGCTGCAGTGCTGTTCGCATAGACCGGAAGCGTCCCTTCCGCAATGGTGATGCCGGACAGGGCAGCCAGCAGCGGGGTTGCGGCATCGGCAACCAACGGACTGTGGAATGCCGCGGCAACGGTCAGGCTTTTACAGGAAAGTTTACGGGATGCGCAGGCGTCGGCGGCGCGGGCAATTTCTGCGCTGCTGCCGGAGAGAACGGCCTGGTTTGGCGCGTTATGGTTGGCAATGACCAGGTCGAGCGTTTCGTCGCTGATCAACTGCTGCACATCGGCCAAAGGTGCAGAGACGGCCAGCATGGTGCCCCGGTCGCCGTCTCCGGCTGCCATTAATTGGCCGCGCAGGCGGGACAAGGCGTGGAACGAGGTTTCATCAAGCCGTCCGGCCGCGCAGAGAGCGGTAAGTTCCCCGTAGCTGTGACCTGCCGCGGCATCAGGTGCAAAACCGAATGACTCCAGAATCCGCAAGGCACCGAGACTGACGGCACCGATGGCCGGTTGGGCGGTTTCGGTGGCGCGCAAGGCGGTTTCACCCTCTTCCCGGTCGGGTTCACTGAATGGGGTCGGGGGGTAGATAAGGTCGGACAGGCAGCTGCCGGCAGCTGCACCATACTCCCGGTCTGCAGCGTCAAGAGCAGCGAGCATCACTGGAAAGCTACAGGCGAGATCACGCAGCATCCCGGTATACTGGGCACCCTGGCCGGGGAACAGCATGCCGAGCCTGCCCGGTGCAGCGCCGGTTGCATACCAGGCGCCATCGGGCGTGTTCCAGGGTGTAGCCGGCTGTTTGCGGAGCATGGTCAGAGCATTGGTGCAGAGGGAATTCAGTACGGTCTTCCCCTGTTCGACGACCAGCGTCAGGCGGCATGGAGCATTCGCATCGAAGGTCGAGCGGAGCGCTGCTCCCATGGCGCGGATTTCTTTCCAGCTC